>Ga0256407_10000154_pt1 | contig 173463 bp, 155 predicted proteins | sample RumenRJG_04DNA_FD_193489 | JGI IMG/M metagenome (GOLD analysis project Ga0256407, IMG submission 193489) | Bovine rumen microbial communities from Lethbridge, Alberta, Canada - RJG_04 | ecosystem: Host-associated > Mammals > Digestive system > Stomach > Rumen | place: Canada: Alberta... | reverse complement strand
TCTCTTTCAGTTCTCCTTCAGCGTATATATTTTGGATATGCTCGCTGATTGTGGATTTTGCCTTACCAAAGAGTAGGCACATTTGATCCATAGTCAGCCATACTGTCTCATTCTCAAACAGCACATCCACTTTCACCTGTCCATCTTCAGACTGGTAAATCACTATCTCGTCATGCTTCTCCTGTCCTTCCGGACGTAATGTCAACTCCTTGTCCATATTCTTTGTTATTATCTTTTTAACCTAACCGAAATCGGTGGGTTTAAAATTTATTTCTAATTCTTCTTTATTTCGTCCTCTTCTCGGCTCTTCAGCGCCGGGATTGCTTTGGCTGTTTCGTCTGTTATTAGGGATATTATCCCGTCATACATCATTCATCAATTATCGCCCTTATACATTGATACATCATACATCTATTGTTATCGCTTTTTGAGCGAAACAATTATCGCCTTGTATATACATCAATACATCATACATCATACATTTGGCAATGCCAATGATACATCATTCCCATCATTCCATCATTTCTTCACTCTTTTCCTCGCTGACAAAATACTCCTCGTCAGCATCCGCATAACTTCCTCTGCATCTGCGTACAGGCTATTAAACTGCTCATCTGATATATATTCCGTTTCCTTCAGCAACTCCAACCAATATATCGTCTCTCCACATTCTTTTTGGGCTATCTGCAGTTTATGTATAAAGTCCGAATCACTCTCTGCAAACGTGGCTTCACGATGGTTCGCACCAATGGCAGTACCGGAACGCTGGATTTGATCCGCAATGTTGTACTCATGTTTCTGCTCATTCAGATAATTCTTCAGTTTCACCATCCGAATGGCAAATGCCATGAATTTTTGCTTATATGCATCATCCTTATTATTCATCATTTCCATCATTTACATCATTTACATCATTTACATCATTTACATCATTATTTTTCCATCATTTCCATCATTTACATCATTTCCATCATTTAACTCCTTGTTTTTTCTTCTATCATCTATGCCGCCAGGCAAAGTTCATCTATCATCTATAATCTACTATCTATCTGCGTCAGCAGTCCATCTATTTATCTATCATCTATTCATATATCATCTATGCCGCCAGGCAAAGTTCATCTATCATCTATTTATCTATCATCTATACCCTAATATCCTCCTTCCGGAATCACAACCTCTCATTCACTTTTCCAACATTTTCACTTAGTCAATTGCCCTATAGCATATAATGGGATGATATCCACATGGCGAATAGCCCCTTGCGCCAACTTATCCTCATAGTCAAAATGACCGAAATTCTCAAGAGAGCACCTCAACGCATAATCCAATTGCTTTTCGCGCATAAACGTCCATAAGCTCTTCATGCCTCCTTGCGTCTCCGCTTTCACTTCAATCGGTAGTACACGCGCATTGAAAGGCTCTAAGTAATCCACTTCCGAACGACTGTTCTTCTCCTCGCGTACCCAATAATACAACTCGTGACGCAAATTGCTTGGCATGTTTTTGATGATTTCGAGACCGGCTACCATTTCTGTAATCTTACCTTTGTTTACCAAATCTGTTTCACTCGCTGTAAGAATCTCCTCAGTGATGTGTTGGATTGACCCCAGCGACATATGCAAAAGCCGTAATAAGATACCACTGTCAAACACCAGGATCTTCTGGTACGATAGATCTGCCTCGTCTCCCAAAGGCAAACCATTAGCGGAGGTGCGGGTCGCCGGAATAAGTAATCCTGCCATAATTAACATATCCAATGCTGCGCGCACTTTCGCCGCTTTCTCATTGGATGCTTGCGCATAAACAAACTTATTAGTAATCTGAGATGCCGCACTACGCAGCACTTGCCGTAATAGCGTCGGATCCACTTTCTTCTTGTATTTGGCAAAGTCATCCTCATAACCTATTATCAGTTCGTCTTGCAGCTGTTGGCATTGCAGGTAATCTCCCGTCTCATCCCATTTACATACCACTTCCGGCAAACCGCCTATCATGATAAAATTACGAAATTGTTGCACTAATTGCTTATAGAAAACCTCGTTTAACGGATGCGACGGGTCTGCTTTCTTACGTTCTTCAATCAGTCCCACATGCCCCGTAGCCTTCAAAAACTCGTCAAAGCTCATGGGATACATGAATAATGACTTCATCCGGCCTACACCAAAAGTAGGGAGTTCTGCCAAAGCAAACTCCAGCAACGAACCGGCTGCTATCACATGCAGCTCCGGATAATCCTCACGGAAAAAACGTAGGCTTAAGATGGCATTGGGACAAGCTTGTATCTCATCAAAGAACAGCAACGTCTTACCTGGTAGAACCGGTTTCCCTGTCAGGTTCGCTATCTGAGACGCTATCACACGCGCATCCAAATCACCGTTGAATAGTGCATGGAAAGATTTCTGCTTGTCGAAATTGATTTCAACAAAACTCTCAAATCGCTCTCCTAAATGCCTAACAGCGGTTGATTTACCAACCTGTCGAGCACCGCGAAGAAGGAGAGTCTTATGACTTTCACTTTTTGCCCATGCTAGCAAAGCTCCGTCAATAGTTCGCTCTTTATACATTAATTATAAGCATTTTATGTTCACTTCACGATAAATTCCAAATAAATAATTGCTATGTTTTGGACATTTTCCAAATAAATAAATCTAAATTTTAAGATCAAATCCAAACATTTCCGCTGCAAAATTACAACTTTTTTGCCAAATAAGCAAATTTTTACATGCTTATTTTGCTTTTTCTGACATTTTTAGCAAAAAAATGAAAAAACATCATAAAAAAGTCTCAGCTTTCCACCGAGACTCCCCATATATTCATACATTCATACATTTATACATTCATACATCATACATTTGGCAATGCCAATGATACATCATTCCATCATTTCTTCACTCTTTTCCTCGCTGACAAAATACTCCTCGTCAGCATCCGCATAACTTCCTCTGCATCTGCGTACAGGCTATTAAACTGCTCATCTGATATATATTCCGTTTCCTTCAGCAACTCCAACCAATATATCGTCTCTCCACATTCTTTTTGGGCTATCTGCAGTTTATGTATAAAGTCCGAATCACTCTCTGCAAACGTGGCTTCACGATGGTTCGCACCAATGGCAGTACCGGAACGCTGGATTTGATCCGCAATGTTGTACTCATGTTTCTGCTCATTCAGATAATTCTTCAGTTTCACCATCCGAATGGCAAATGCCATGAATTTTTGCTTATATGCATCATCCTTATTATTCATCATTTCCATCATTTACATCATTTACATCATTTACATCATTTACATCATTATTTTTCCATCATTCTCATCATTCTCATCATTTTCATCATTTCCATCATTTACATCATTTACATCATTTCCATCATTCCCATCATTTCCATCATTTATATCATTTCCATCATTATTTTCTCATCATTCCCATCATTCCCATCATTTTATCCCAATATCTTGCGTTTGAGTTTGATGATTCGGGTTTTCCATTTAGGCCCGACCAACCTCATTACTTTTTCTTTAAACGAAACATGCGTATTCCAAGATCGAAGCCCCTTGTGCTCACAATAGGTATCTTCTGTACGCACATCTTCGCCTGTTGTTAAGACAGGACAGAATGCCCATACCGGTAGAACATGTAAAAAGAACTGTCCATCCACACACACGTCCTTTTCATTTCCATCGGGGATATACCCTTGTGCCTCAAGTCGATTAGAGAAGAACGATGTATTTGGCGTTAGATCAAAACTGCCATCGGGTTTAATAAACTCTCTACTCTCATACGTACCAAGCATATCACGAACCCAAGCTCCATGTGGTTCAGATGCGATTACTCCCATCATCACTGCCTGGCGTTTGCATCCTTCCACTCCTGCGAATGCAGGATAGTTGTCCATTAAATCCTCAAAAGAACGATGTACAAGAAAATCCACATCCATGTACAAACCGCCATATTGCTCCAATGCCCATAGCCGTACATAGTCAGAGACAAAAGCGAATTTCCGTGCCTCGTACGCTTGGCGCACATATAACGGAGCCGCAGCGATGTCGAAGTTCGTCTCGTCCCATCGCCTATATTCCCACTCAGGCATATACTTTTTCCACGATGCAATGCATTCTTCTGCAAGAAGAGGCAATGGTGCACCACCTATCCAGCAATAATGAATGATTTTAGGTATCATTTCTTCAAACGTTTTTTAAATTTTACCATCATGCTAACAACGGCTCCTATCCAGCCGTATTGATAACCCTTTACATCTACTACCACCAAACCCTTGTACTCATTCAGCGTGTGCATCCCAAGACGGAAGTGCGGATGCTTAGATGTTAGTCGCTTGATTGGCGAAAAGACAAGCTTATCACCCTTCTTTCCTACCTCTTCTATGATTACAGCTCCACCATATAGTTGATTACAATCCTGTGCCGGACGATAGATATTTCCTTTGTATTCAAAGAACTGCCCTGCCATACGCGCATGTTTATCATCGAATCGCACACATTCAGTATCCGTCACATTTAATTGTTTATCGAGCGTATATATGTACAATCCATTCCCATTTGGATCCGGCATCTTTGTTGAGAAGATTTGTTGCTCTCCAAAGATGTCTGTCATCACGGCATCGGTTAACGGAGCATCTACTAACACTTTCACTTTTTCCAATCGCAATGCATTATCCACCAACTTATAGAGATTCAATTTCCCGCTATCATGATTCTCCGGATATACATATATATCTTCACCTACTCGCCAGATATTTGGGAAACTTAAATGCATATCTTCTTCTAAAAGAATCTCCATCTTCTCAATCGTCATAGTTTGCCGATTGATGGTCAGTTTAGCGATTCGTCCTTTACGCAACTCATAATTCATCTCCTCAACTAGAAGGAAGATGTAGTCATCCGTCACGTCTAAGATGAACGGATCGGCAAACCAGCATTGATCTTTATATGGATTTTTCACCCATATATATTGAGGATTATCGGAGAATACTCCTTGTAAGCCACCGACCACAAAGCCTATTTCCCAGCTGCTGCGAGTTAGTCGTTTAAATATATTCATTTCTTACAAATAAGTCGTTCTAATATGTCTCAACCAACAATACAATTTCGGAGAGAGGTTAATGAGTCGATAGCGCAAGGACGTCATTCTTCGCACGTTATACCCACGTATAGGAAACATGCTGTTTCTTTTCAACGCATCCACCCAATATGAAACGGACGTATAATCATAGGATGCCACATTGTTCAAAATGCTATATACATTATCTGCGATACATCCATTTATCCATCTTCCGTCCGTCACCTTTACAAGCAGATTTTGCATAGATAGATTGACTTGCATCAAACTATCGTTTTTCTTTTGAATATGCTTCTTATCATATTTCTTAGTAATACTCCCCTCTCGCGTCAAGTAATTATAGACTACGGTTTGTGTCGCATTTACACGCTTTGCTGCGACTAACATCCGCGGTGACCATTCCGTATCTTCATAGAGAATTCCCTCGGTAAACGTCGGCACCAACTCACGTCGGACAATATACATCACTGCATAACACGCATAACTCATTCGTTCGTTGAGATAGGCCACTCCATCCACTACATCGGTTCTATGGTCAATGTAACGAGAGGATTTATTGGGTTCAAATACCTCCTTGTGTTCATTTACGTTTTGATAATCAAAACGCAATACATCTAACTTCTCTCGCTCCACTTGCTCCATCAATCCGCCAAGCACATTCTCCTCCCAATAATCATCACTATCTACGAAGCACACATATTCTCCCTTCGCCACCTTCAATCCCGCATTTCTCGCCGCACTTAATCCGGCATTCGCTTGGTGAATGACCCTAATCGCTAATCGCTCATCGCTAATCGTCTCACATAATTCATCACATATTTTTCCACTTTCATCGGTAGATCCGTCGTCTACGAGTATAATCTCATAATCCGAGTAATCTTGATGAACAAGCGATAATACGCACTTCCGTAGATACTTCCCTACATTATATACGGGTACTATGTATGATAATTTGATATTTGACATTGGAGATTGGAGATTTTCTATTTTCCTTTTATCGTTCGTTCTATTCCATGCAGCATACTACTTACAAGCATATGATGCGCATAACGTGGTGTGTATGGTTTTACTAGTTTGCTATCCGATATACGCGATTGGAAGGTGAGCCATTTGCGCTTAAGATATAACATACCTTCTACATTATTTTTTTTCTCAAAACGAGAAGAACCTTCGGAGAGTATACGTTCAAAAAGCATATCCGCTTGTTTATTACTCGTCTGATCATAGAATGGACATTCACTCCTCGGCACTCCAATATAATGCACCATGATATACATGATGAGTTGCCATGGTTCCATCAAATGGAGTCGGCGCAGCATTTCATGCAGCTGTTCAATGTTTATAGCCTCGCGTTTCGTATGCAGCAGAATAGCTATATCACACAACTGCTTCATATTCATACCAGTTTCGAGGAAATGATGCCATGCATGGAGAAATACGAAGAACACATTAAATGTCTCTTCCGGCATTGTAAGCTCTAATCCTTCTATCTCAAACTTAGGTCCATCCTTCGTCATGCACTTTTCCTCCAAACCTTCATAATATCGTCTATCCCGCGGATGAGCAAATGTCATACTTACTCGATGGGTCTCTATGGCTGTATTAGGAAAATCAAAATTATAATGTTTGTCATCCTCATCCTCTATTTCTCCATATTCGGAATCCGGGAAGGTATTACGCAAAATAGCACAGGCCTTATGGTAGTTTTTTTGTCCCACATACAAATCTATATCTCCCCATTGGCGAAGATGCGGTAGCGGATAATACTGCGCGATACTGAATCCCTTGAGTAACACAGGATGGATATCAGCGGCGACAAGAGCATTCCACGCTTGTGATAATAGAGGAACCATCGATTGCTGCAGCATCATCGAATGCACGCATTGCTGCTTCATCAGCATCCGCAAGTCTGCTGGAATGTCCACATCCTTTAGTTTCAGCAGCTGGTCATACACCAATGGACCGGTACCTTGAAATGCCGCCAAACGAACTACTTCCCCTAATCGCTCATCGTTCATCTCTAATCGAGCCTCGCTCTCTCCCCACAGCGCTGCGCGAAGTAATGCTAAGTATGTATCTACAATTTCCATAGATATTGTCCTGAGTTTTCTATTATTTCGCCCAACTGATCAGATGTTACAAACTCCACATCCGGCCAACGTGATACTATCTCTTGTAGCAAGCGCTTGAATTCGGGTAATGTTCTATCCGTATTCTTTGGATCTATCGAACCAATAAAGTTCACGCGATGCGCACTGATGTTTGCGGCTTTGCCATGCTTGAATGCTATCTCTATCCGTTTGAGACAATCTCCATACCAATCGTAGTTCTCCCTAGTGGATGGTTCGAAGAAACAATTACGGAACAATCGTATCAAGCCGGCTTTGGTGCGCGTCCCTTGGAATCCGCGATACAGCACCTTCACTCCTTCGTCATCCCCAATGGGCACCTTCTGCTGAAATGTTCCTTGTATATATTTTACGCCTCGCTGTGCTAGACAAGGCTCAATCTTCGGACTCCATTCGTAGGTCGTGGCGATGAACGACTTTGAGTCAAAGCCAAATATCTCTTTGAACATCCGCAGTGCATCATCAATTATTTTCTCAAACTCCTTTGTATCCGCATCTTCGGAGGAATTAAATGCTCCCATATAATACTCTTTGATAGATGGGTCAACATGAGTTGTCAGTCCCCATGTGCCCAAATCAAAAGCAGTACGTGTTATAGCATCTCCATTCTGCAAAGTATGTAACCATTTTTTCACATACAGATGCTCCCGTCCATGACTCTGCGGATGGAATACCCCTTCTGCCATTCCTTGTTTCCACATCTCCCATGCTCCGGCATGCGCTGAGCTACGTTTCAATGTCTCGGTAAATGGCTCGAAACAGTACCGTGTAAAACCGCTTTCCTTTATCTTATCAAATACCGGATTGGCTGATAAGGTATTGGCTGTTATTACAGCTGGATTGCCGTTCTTATCTCTGACCGAATGCAGCACCTCAAACAGGTTCTCCAAATCATGCTTGGTAGCGAGATTATCGTATCGGCAATATGGGTCTCTATCCACGCGTATACCTCTACGCATGAACTCCTCATACGCCTCGCGCGAAGGCATACGTATCGTTCCCCAGTCATCGGACTCAATGACTACCAAATGGCGCTTTGTCCGCCACCCGAACATATTATATAGTTCTTTTCGTGTTAACATTACCGAACCATATCTCCTTTTTGTTTCTTAAACCACCTATGGGGTGTATGAACCATGATATACTTTACTCCAAATAGATACGGCAACTTCTTAGCAAATCGCCAATAATACTTCCATTTCTTGCATCCCGACAAATTATCAACAATGCGATAATAATACAAGGCTCTATACTTAGGATAATCCGCAAAATGCGCCTCAGCCTTCTCCAAATAATCAATCCTAAACCGGCACAAGCACTCTGCTATCTCTTTCTGCTTCGTTGCGGTTAAGGAACCCGGATTAGCGCGATACTGATACAATACCTTTGGCAGATGAGCTAACTGACAATTATCATTCAGCCGTAGGAAATACTCAAAGTCTTCAGCTAGGAACAAATCTACTCGATACTCCCCTATCCGCTTGGCAATTTCCGCTCTATACATAAATGCCGCTCCTATAAAGCAGTTCAACGGCAATCGCAACGCCACATCGTCCGGAATCACATGCGTACCCAATACTTTCCCCTGCATGTCAATGAATTCTTCATCAGCACATAGAAATCCCACCTCCGGATGTGCATCCAGATAGCCACTCATATCCTCTAGCATTGTCGGCAGTAGCAGATTATCATCCGATGTCCATGTCCAGTACTCGCCATTTGCCTCCCGGAACCCATGATTGAGTGTAGCCGGCAACTTGGAATTCTTCTTATTCGAGAACACGCGGATACGTTTATCCTTAACAGCATAACTCTCCGCCACCTCCTTGGTGTTGTCCGTCGAACAATCATTCACGATAATCAACTCCCAATCTTTGTAGGTCTGAGCGATAACACTTTCAATCGCCTCACCTATCATCTTTGCACCGTTATAACACGGCAGGACTATAGATATTTTTGGATTCTTAAGCATACATTTTTCTCTTTAAACTCTTCACCCACCAGAATATACTAAATAGTAATTTTGATTGTGAGCAACACTTTTTCAATTTTGATATTCCTACACATTCTTTCCCATATCGTTTGGCGGATTTGAAATCTCCCAAATTAAATGCCCTAGCACATAATCGACCGTTCGCATACAAGTCCCATGAATGATCATCAAAAGGAAACTTCTCCGGAAACAACTCACCCAAATAGCGTGTTACTTCTCTATCTCCCTCCAATCGTTTTGCATATTTCTCTATCGAATTCGGACGTGTAATACTCTCCGTCTCCATGCCTACCGTTGCTGTGGATTCCGGCAATTCATCTGTATCAGTATAGGCTGTCAATATTACCCATGCTGGCCAATCTTGTAGTGTAAAACGTCTCTTGATAAACTCATCCAGGTCCAAATGAGCTTTCATAAAATCCGCACGGTACATGATAGTTGCATTACACAATCCATCACCACCCATCCACATCGTCTGTTGAATATCACTATGATCTATATGTATCGTTACTTCCTTTATCTCCCCGGTCGTCCGATTATGCGTACGATGATTCGTGATGCAGATATTGCACTTTGGATGAGATTCCATATAGTTCAACTGAATCTGCAACTTATGCTCATTATGCCAATAGTCATCGTTGTCGCAATTGCATATATACTTACCCTCGCATGCTTTCACACATGTTGCCCAATTGGCGCCCAATCCCATATTCTGCTCATGAAACAAGAGCCGTATTACATCCGGATGCTGTTCTTTGTAACGCATCAACACCTCTCGCGCATTGTCCGTACTGCAATCGTCGCCGATAACAATCTCCACATCCGCATCCACCTTCTGCGCAAGGATGCTATCTATCGTCTGCCCTACCGTATCCGCACGGTTATACGATGGTATGACAACAGAGATTAATATTTTCTTTTTATTTTTCATACACTTTACACCTTACACCTTTAACTTTCTCTAATCCCCATTGCCATGCCCAGACGCATACTAAGGGGAGGCAAATTCCGACGAACACATACGCAAACAGCGCCCCCCCCCCATTCGTATATTCGTACAGCACAGGAAAGTCCATCAACCGTTCAATCGGCAAATGGTTCAATCTTATGAGGGTATATGTCACTAACTTAAACGATAGCATATGTAGTGCCATTATCGCCAACGTATGTTTTCCAACGCTTTCCAATCCTCGCGCGATACTCTCGACTATTGACTTTCTACTATTTACTATCCATTTGCATAACTCATACACCATCATCGTCCCGGCTATAGCAGGTACCACATAAATCGGTAAACTGGTTGGCGTAACTCCCGTAAAACTTACTTGGTGCAATAGCAGTAATTCAGCGGTTATAGCAACCACTCCTCCTATCCATAACACCCACTTATTGACTTGCCAATTCGCTTGTTTCCACCAATACCCGGCAGCAATAAAACAAGCAGCCAATACTGATCGGTGTGATATAGTAAAATAAGGAACTTGCAAGCCAAATATACACGTCACTTCGGCTAATACCAACAAACCGATAAATGGTAACCAATACCACGACATCTTTAACCACTTGCTCAATCTCAGCGTCCCGTAAAATATCAAACTTCCCCAAAACAATTCTTTCAAGAACCAGAACGTGCCCAGCATTCCTCCTGCATGACTCATACGAGTTACAATTCTTGAGGTCTCCCATAAATAATCCTTCCAACCATATAACCATGTTGGCTCATAAATATACAAATGGCAAAACACATTGTGCAAAGCCAAAAACACCATCGAAAATGCTACAAACGGAACATATATTCCTTTTATCTTCCTAACCACGAACTGCTTTGCATCTTCTAAATATTTTTCTTTGAAGCAATACCCGCTCATAATGAAGAACAGCGGCATATGGAACGTGTATATCACGCGCCAAACCACATGCTCTGGAGGCATAGCATGTGCTAAGACCATGAGTATGATACCCATGGCTTTAGTTAATGTTACTATATTGTTCTGTTTCTCCACTATTACCTCTTATTCATTACCTTTTGTCGAAGGACAATAAATGTCGGTATCAATATCGCACAACTCAATCCTACAACTACAAACTGCAATCTCGTATCCCAGATATGGAATATATCACCCATCAACAATCTTGCTACAGCCAACATGATAATCCAATGCAATACATAAAAGTCCATTGCATTACGTCCGACCCAACGAAGCAGAGGTAATTTAAGTATCGGTTGCAAATAGTTAAATAGCGCATCAACGATGAAACACCCACACAGAGCTACACCTATACCATGAAAATAATCTAATACACTTCCGTTAAACTGAGAAATATATCGCATTTCAGCATTTGGAACATGTTTGATTAGCAACAATGCCGCACACAATCCTACCATTCCAACCAGCACTTTCCAATTCCCTTCATATTGATGCAGTATCTTTCCCATCGCGAAATAAAATACTCCCAATATACCACTTCCGATATACACCGGTACAAACTCCCAATTTATCAGCATTAATAGAAGTCCACCCACCAATCCTATCAGCGCACACACGTACACATTTATTTTCTTCTCTCGCAGGAGCGCAAACAAACATTGCGTTGTGAACAAACTCGGCAGGAACCACAACGGAGGATTGCCTGGGATCGTTCCTCCCAGCACCAAACTTCGTATTGGCGAATACAAATATGGTTTCAATGATGTCTCATGCTCCAATAGCATACATATTACCAAAATTATTTGCCCTATTAGCCCATACACAACGAACGGTTTGATAAATTTTTGCCCCCCCCCTATTCGCTATTTCGCGCAACGTTCTCTCTTTACTTAAAGCCCCTGCTTTGTAGTAAAACCAAGGCATGAAAAAGAATAGGATGTTCGGGTAGTCAAGCGATAAACTTGTTACTTGTTGTAGATGACCTAATACCATCCACAGAATCATTATTCCCGCTACCGCATCTATATAAACTTTTCGTTCTTGCATCGTTCTATCTTACACTTTCAAATTCGCCCCAAACACATTCAACACCTTTGCAAAACACCAATCTATAGCCATCGCACACTTCCAAAGCCCCCCCCATGCTGTATTGGCTGCAAGAATATATTTGCGAATCTCACCTAACTTTTTAACCGGTGATTTATAATACTTAAAACGAGGTTTAAATTTATAATATATATATATCAACGCACTTGATTGCCTTGCTCTCAGGGACGGAGTACAGGTTGTTGAAATCGAATTCTCCGACAAGCGATATCTTACTATCGTTTTATCCAATCCATGCAATCGTACACCTTTCTTCGTTACATTCATCCATTTGGGATAATCCTCCACCATCGGTATCCTCTCGTCATTGGTGATGTTCAACTCACGCACGCGCTCAATATTATAAAACACTGCCGGTGCCGGAACACAATTACCTTTGAACACTAACCGTTGGTATTGTTCCTCCGCTGATAAGTCAAAGATTGAATAATCAAAGCACCGATTCATGTATTCATCTACCGCCTCTTGTGTTCGCCCGAATCCCTCCATGCGTCCTACCAGATATATCGTATCCGGATGCTCCGTAACATAATCCATGCAATCTTGTATGCAATTAGGCATCAAAATATCATCTCCTGCAATTCCTTTACACCACTCTGCAAGACATGCTTTCTCAGAACGATTGATATTCGCACTCACTCCGGTATTTTGAGGCACAGTAAGTAGTTCTGTCCTTGCAAAGCGAGTACCATTCTTCTCAAGCCACTCACGACATATCTCCACCGTATTATCCTTCGAGCAATCATCCGATATGATTAACTCGATATTCGGATACGTCTGCATCTTGATACTGTTGAGTGTCTCAAGTACCGTCCTTGCCGAATTATATGTGACAACCGCTATTGAAACTAGTGTTTGCATAATATCTTATTAACTACTTTATCATTTACCCATTTTACAATTGGTTTTTGTATTAGTTCATATGCTACGATAGCTGCGATCAAACAATATATGAAGGATACAAATATTCTAAACCAATTTGCTTCATAGCCCACAAAACGAACTATCCACCTTCCAAACATCCATGCAAAAAACTGAACAAGAAAGAACGCATAAGATATCTTGCCTGCATAGTTGATCCATTTTAATTTTTCCAATATGGGAAACCGCTGAGTTCCCAATGCGCATAGCATGAAAATAAAGCAAGGTAATGCAATAATATTATACAACATGTAATCATTGAATAAGAAATGCCTTCGCATCAATGAAATTCCGACTATTAGAATTATTAACGATAAAAACAGCATTCCTTTACTACGCATTATCTTCAAGATGTTGTTATTAAGTAACATATTGATATCAGCTACTAATAACCCACATGAGAACTCGATTATACGATAGAACGGATTATCATAAGTCCAAGCTGTATTAAAGCGACGGCTTATTACCGCACCCCATATATCCAAAAATATCAATAATAGTAAAAGTGCAACTTTATGCCTTGCATTTAGTTGTTTACATACCATTTGCAAGAAGGGACATATGAGATGGGCTAATAAGATACATGATATAAACCAAGATCCTCCGTTATGAGAAAATCTAAAAAGTGACGTAAAAGTAGTCTGCAGTCCTAATGCTTCAATTGGAAATAGTAGCAAGTTGTCTACTAATGATTCTTTCCCTCTTATTAAAATAAACAATATTGCATAGACATAATACAACGGCATTATTCCTAAAAAACGCTTGAAATAAAATGCAAGCAAATTATGTTTCTGCATAAGATCTTGGCTCCCATAGACAAAACGTATCAAGTAACCAGACAACAAGAAAAACCCTGTCATCGCTATTGCTCCTACTGATACAAAACTATTCAAATAAGAGGTATAACTATACCCAAAGTGCATCTGAGAGTGAAACATATATATCAATACTGCCAATGATATTCTCAGTATATCAAGCCCTATTAGTCGGTGTGGCTTTTCTGCGAATACCCCCCCCGTAGATAATTTAATATTGTTCGTTGATATTGGGATCATATATCTACTTTATGATTTCTTTTTAAGCACATGCTTAATATCCTCAACCGACTTCATCGCCTCCATCTCCTCGGGCTCGAATTGAACTCCAAATGCGCCTTCCAATTCAAAACAAACAGTAAGATGACGCAAACTATCCCAGTTCTCGCAGTTCTCTTGACTGCAATCTGCGCCAATGGTCGGATCTTCCAACACAGTACGCAATACATTTAAAATTTTATCTTCCATATTATTCTACTGTATAATAATCTTTTATTGTTAAATTCATATCTTCTATCTTCGCGGTATACATCATTCCATCATTCTGCATCTCAACGCGGTTCATTCCAAGTTTGTCATAAAACTCGGCTACCTGTCCGTTCTTTGCAGTCGGAATATACTCTGCCTTTATCTCACCCTTATATTCACTCAGCACGTTCTTCACGAAAGCCATCTCTATTCCCTTGCCCAGCACGCGGCAACTCATCAGCAGCGTATCAATCTTTCCGTTCGCAACTATCATTACTCCCGTCAGACCGTAGTCGCCAAACTTATCCGACACCGTCAATGTCCACACGTCCGCTCCTTCATCCCCCATCCGTTGGATATCTGCTTCCGTATAACGTCGCGTCGTTAGGTTGAACTGGTTGGTCTTCTGCGTCAACTGCGCCACACGCTGCAATGTAGCCGCATTCACCTTCTCAATCCGCAACTTCATCTCCAGCGACAGCAAGTACTCCTCCATATTCGTGAAAGCCGCTTGCTGTTGCTTGCGCTGCGCGTTAGCGATATATTGCGTCGTCTTCGCTCTATCTTCCTGCGTGATGCGATACGCGCCGAAATAGTTCTCGACTAATTCCTTATACAGCCCCATTAATCCATATAGTTGCTCAGGGAACTCCGGCACAGCTACCTCAGGCAATTGTTGCTTGATCAGCTCTCGCTCTGTCGGATTGTCGTCCACGAATACCATGCTGTCCAATCCGATATTCAGTTCCTCCGCTATCGCACGTATGTTCATCGCTTTGTCCTGCCAATTCACGCGCATCGCCACAAAATCACTCTTTTGCAGCAGCATATCATCGCGTTTACTCCACACTTCTTCTACATCGGCCATATTGTTCTTTGAACAAATAGCCAACATTACTCCACACTTCTCCAACTCTCTCAGTCCCTCTTGCCATAAATGGAAGGCCTTACCCGGATAACTGCCGCTCAACAAGATGCCTTCCACTCCTTCTTCTCCAACAACTCCACCCCACAACGTATTATCCAGATCTAACACCAAGCATTTCTTGCGTTTCTGCTCAATCTCTGCTTTTCTGCGTTTCCACCATGCTTGGAACGGACGAATCAACTGCGGATTATAAGGCATCTGCGCAGTCAGATAATACCGATAGTCAAATAACACTTTCTCCGCATACTGACTTAAGAACTCAGATATACGTACTATCTTCACATTTGGTTTCTCAGCCGCATCATACACCATCTCATTAAATGCATCTATCGCATGCAACAACTCCGTATCCACCGCCTCAATAGTCCGCACTCCTGTAGTATCCAGCGTAAACACATAGATCGGTTTGTCGCCAATCTGTCCTAAAACAAACTGCAACTTCTGAGCATACATCCGTACCTCGTCTGCCAATCGATGACTATCGAAATGCATCGGCACTTGATACCACCAAATGTACTCATCTGCTTGTGGGACAGTTATATCATCGTATCCTGAGAACTGATACCCTGCTCCCAAAAACTGCTCTATCGTGTTATTTCTAAAAACGTATGTCATTGCTCTACTATCTCAATCAATCCTACTTCCGGATGCATTAAGTAACAAATCTTCTTATTGTCAATCGCCACTGCCTCCACCGGTTTGAACAGCGGCATATAACGTTGTGCTCTCAGTTCTGCCAGCGCTGCATCTATATCCGGCACGGAATAACATACATGATACGTCGAATTTCCGACTTTCTTTATTGTGTTACAAATGGGTGACGTCTCGTCTATCGGAGCCACCAACTCAATCATTGGAAATCCATCTCGCGTCAAGAATGCGATATACGTATTCTGTATCGAATCCGTATATATTTCACCCATCTGCCATCCGGATGATGTGTAATACTTTGCGGTTCGTTCAATATCCTTCACCGCATATCCGATATGATGAAATTGACAATCCTTTAGCATAATTCACTTATTTGGAAACGTCCGTATAAAACGTTGTTTGTTTTTCTCAAAATCTTCCTTCAGCATATATCCGGTCAGATACTTTCCTTTCTCGTCCTGCTTAAAACTATCAAAGTCCATACCTAACATACGTGAGAAAGATAGTACGCCCTTATTATCTTCATGCGTTCCGTCCACATCTAACTCCTTTTCTTTCCCTAACACATCATACGCAAATTCTCTCGCTATAATTGCACCAGCTATAGATACCCAATAAGGCAGTCCGTCTTTGAACAACCAACTTCCAAACGTAAACGTAGTATCCTGTACATTATATATGCGCGCCAACCCTACCGGCTCATCATGCAAGAAAAAGATAAAGTAATAGTCCTTCCCCTGCTTTTCACGTTCCTTATAACCACGTATGTAAGCACGCTGTTTCTCTTCATCATTCTCCGTCGGATGTAAAAAGCGAGACAATTTTGGATCAGTACGCAACGACAAAATAAATGCCGCATCTTGCTCTTCTACAAGACGTGCCTTAAGGCCATATTTCTCTATTTTAACCATTGCATTAAAGTTCTATATTTACAATTTCACCATCCTCATCAAATGAATTGCGAGTGATTACATTATTTGCAAATTTAGCAATTCTCTCCATATAATTGCTATCTACTCTATCAACTTTCCATGGCCAAAGCAAATAGCTTGGTTCGACAACAAATGTATCGACATGTAATTCTTGAAGGAATTCAAAATGTTGATTTGTTGCAGGGGTATAGTTAAGTACCAATATATCTGACTTGTGCTCACTAAAATAACGGTACGCACTATCGGTATATTCGACATCTGGTGATGCCACATATAATATACATTTGCATATGCTTTTAAATATCATTAGCGATTCAAAAGAGTATTCCCCATATACTAATGTATTATCTAAACGACGCTCAGCAATATACTTCTTCACATCCGACAAGAATGTACTTTTATAAGTCTTAGCATTACACTTATGCTCAAATCGCTCAATTGCCTTAATGTTTAATGCCCTATACACTGGACGAATTTTTAGCAGATTCGATTTTGCATATTTTTGTCTCGCAATCAAACGTACACTACTATTTATTGCATGCGCCATCCGCAAGCCAAATCTTGTTCGTATTTGAACCGCTGGTAATGTAATCTTCTTTACTTTCAAGTAACAGCGATAATACTTTACTAATGGCAATATGGCACTTTGAAAAATATAAGCATCTTGCAGTAAGCAGGATCCGGTTACATCAAACGTATATTGTATAGGTTCTAGTGAACGGGCCAGTGCGTAGTGACCCCTATTCATTAGCCATAATGCAATATATATGACCGAAAATGCATATGTTTCTCGCGGAACATCACGCCCCTTTCTTATAGAACCAAAGTCTATTAGACATAGTTTACCATCCTTAATGCCTACATTATTAAATCCAGAATCAAAAAGATAGTAACCAAATTTAGCGCAAGTCTCCGCAATTTGGATATGCAACTTTGCAGCATCTATCAACTGTTGCATAGTTAATAATTGCCACCGTACGCAGTGAACTTTCTCATGTTCCAATACTAATGGATATGCCGACATTTGCACATCATTCGTTACCCATGTATTTACCAGCCATCCTCTTTCTAATAAAATGCGATAGCAATCTGAATACAGGAACTCCCGGACTTCATCCTCCACTGACGGGTTGATTGCACGAAATACTCTATCCCGCGCGAAGAACACCCGTCCAACAGGATCTGTAAACGATAAAGAAGAATATTTAATCTCCGATTCTTTAATAATATTTGATTTATTATCTGCCATTGATTATATTATTCACTATCCTAATTATTTTATTTACTGCCTTTTTGTCAAATGCATGTCGCACCCCTTCTTCTGACAATATATCTTTATAATGTCTTACATATTCTACATGATGTTGTTTCTCTGGATGTTGCTCCAACTCCGCAAGCCGCATGTAAATCTCAGATACCGGATCATCAACCACTCTTTGTATACCATCTATTCTTGCTTGTACTAATGATTCTTTCAAAAACTCCGGACGCAAAGAATATAATCGTGTTTGTAAATGGAACATAAATATCACAAACCCGCTGCATGAAACCTCAATAAAACGATTATATTTCGTTCCATTATTAAACCCTTCTTTTTTAACCTCATAGACTTCTACCTCATCGTTTTTATACGTCTCATTAGCAAATCTCCATACAATATCGTAAACATCATTCAACGCATCATCTGTTGTTAGCAAATCCAATTCGGTATTATATTCCAATTTATTATGCAATATTGGCTCGTCATGCAATGGAGAATGCGACTTGGTGCGTTTGATAATTGCGATTTGCCCCCCCCTGAAGCCATTCATTAGATTTAGCAGTCGTGTTATATCTCTATTGACATTGAGGACTTCTTTAAAGAATGAACTCTCTCGCCAGCTATCAGAAGAGTGGAATATATTATCAAAACGATATTCGGATAACAGATGCTTATAGTGCAATCTCAAATGCCGTTTAGCTGATGTTATAAATGCCGAAACTGGTTTTCCTGATTCTGGATCTATTACATAGTACGGATTTCTCACATCAACCGTCACGATACGTATAGGGTATTTTGCATCGGATGACATTCCCGTGGTAAATATCTCGGTTTTCCATCGAATCGCACTAATACTTGTCGTATTATAATAGTAGAACACCTTCATATACGATAAGAGTTCGGACTCTGTCAATGTCATGTCATAATAATCTCGAACTTTCATGTTGTCCGGCATATAATTATTTATTCCTGACAAAACATCATCCCATATATGCTGCGACGGAGACCATAATATCATTAGAAATGGCTCTGCTTGCTCTTCCATTATTTTTTGAAGAACATTGTCCAACGAAGCCTCCTCATTAGGATAGTCATCACTGTATTTTATTTCTCGCCTATTTTTTAGAATCTCCTTCTCTGTGTAATGATGTACTCTAACATCGACCCATTTTTTCTTAGCTTTTAATGCTTGCACAAATGCACCGACTCCCTCCACAATAAAATAATCTGAATCTACAACTATCTCCGACTTAGTGTCTTCTTCGACATGTTTGTATGCATATGGGATGTCATATCTTTGCATAAACGCCTCGACATGAGGATCATTATATTGCAGCCAAAACAACTCGTTTGTTGAAATCGTCAATATCTCATCCTTGTTCCATATATAATTATTCTCTGTCAAAAAAGAATATATACTACGCGATATCTTGCCTTTCATGCATTTGTTATCAAGACTCAATGCTATCCGCGCACTCTTTCGTAATATTTTCTTAAAAAATCTATTCATCAATTACGGATCCCTTTATACTCTAGAAACTCATCATAATCTCTAATATAGTCCTCTGCTTTATAATGCTCACTTGCCAAACAAAGCAACACCGCACCGGACGAAAAATCATCCAAGTCTCGCCAAATACCCGGTACTACCAATAGTCCATAATACGAACGATTGAGATTGAACGACTTCTTGTTCTTTCCGTCATCAAGAGTCACCGTAAATGAGCCACTTGCGGCAACTATAAGTTGATGTAACTCCTTATGTGCATGTGCCCCACGACTCTCGCCTCCAGGCACGTCGTAAAGATAATATATGCGTTTGATGTCAAAAGGCACATCTACTCCTCCCTCTATTGGTGTCAAATTGCCACGAGGATCATGTATCTTCCGCAAATCTATAATGCGGCAATCATTTATTGTTGTTTGTCTCATAATTTATTTTGCATATGCTTTTCTTATATGCACACACCATGAAATATTCTTCTTTCAATTTTATAAATTTTCACCATTGACAATTTGCAACTCAAAATCGTTATCCTCAAATATTTTCTCCACACGAGTTCTTTGCTTTTCAAGAGATTTACAGTTCTCCTTGCTGGATGTAACCCACATCCATATAAATTTAGTCTGTTTGTTCAGGGCTTCAGAATAAGCCTCGGCTTTTTCATACATCCCTATAATCATTGCATGGTTTGGCCCAAAGCCACTTAAATAGCAACTTATCTCTATTATAATATCTTTATCTCGATTCTGTACCACTCCATCAAATACAAAAACTTTTCCTTGTCGGGATGTAACCTTTACACTTGACTGCATTAGGGGATATATTCTTGCCAAGTATTGTATTGCCAGTTGCTCCAATGTCTGAGCTCGTTTAAATCTATCTAAAGTATCTTGATTTTGATTAGAAACTTGTTGCTCCACGGGTTTATGCGAATTGTTATCTTCTTCTGAGAGAAGATTGGTCATTGTCTCAACCGCTCTTTCAGATTGTGTTAATGGTTCAATCTTTGTGCCTCCGCTATATGCATGAAGAAGTTTTAACAAGTCATCCATAGTTTTAGAGTCGCATTTCTCTATTGTCAAGAGCAGCAAAATAGCAATCACTAACAGATAGCATGACCAATGGTTTGCCAAGAGACTCACAAGCAATGTGATAATAACCAGTCCCAATAGCCTCGAGCTTTTAAATATCAAAAGAATTGAAGATACGGCCAATAACATCAGCAACACTAATTCTCGATGACTTTCGAGTTGACCTATCAGTATTTTTATACAATCCCACATAAATACACAACAATTTACATCACACCCTGCCCATACTAATCTTATTAACTAACGCCTCTAATCGTCCTAAAAGTATCAAAGACGATTTAATTTCTTTAGATGTCATGTCCGGCAATCCCGCATGACCATGCGATGACTTATGCAAAGCAACTTTTTGAAAAATTGCCATTGCGTCCAATGCTTTCATAAGCACATCTGACGCAGCCTTGCTATCAAAAGACTGAATGGCTAGTTCAATTTTCTCTAACCGTAATGTTTTATCAGGCACATCGCGTATCAATCTCCGTATTTGAGCAGTAAGGTCAGCGGCAGTTTCCACTCTATATTCAGAAACAAAGAAATTACGATTCTCAACTCCGGCCTTTATATCATGCAACATGGTTTTTGACTCCTCTTTCGCATCTACCATCGTGAGCATTGCTATTTGATGGAGTAAAATTTCAAAATATTTGCGAATCAAGTTGCCGCATGCGTGCTCATTTATCTCATTTTTTTGCAATTTATCGGAGATGATTTTTGTTGATAGTTGGTATTTCTCGTATATCTTGAATTGACCATTTGATTCATAGAGAGCCAGCGATGTCCAATCAGCAGACACCATATAATGATTGATTATTAAATGTTCTGCTAAGTTAAAAAAGTTCACATTGTGCGTAAATAATATGATTTGGAATCTCCTAAAACGCTCAGCTAAGTATTGGAATATAAATATCCGATTAGCACTATCCAGACTGGTAAATATATCATCCAATACAAGAATCTTATGAATTGCAGGATCTGTTGGTGTTAGTACTTCAATAGATGACAATAGCAGTAGTAACTTCACAAGATGAATCTTCGCTTCATTGAAGAAATGAGAAATAAACTCATCCTGACGCAAATCACGTTCTTCATCAATTAACGTTATTAAAAACGGACCATTCTGCGATTTCTCAATCTGGATTGATTCGAAAAACACCTCTTTTAATACTCGGTTTACTTCCTCTATTACCATATCCAATTTCCCCTCTTCGTTGAGCAATATAGTCGTAGGAGGTACACTACCGATATGAGCAAAACTATATAACTCTGACAAATCAATCATTGAGGATGATTGTATCGCATAGCCTGTAAGCATAGACACACTATATAACGACTTGTCAATCGCAGTGTAATCCATCCCATTAATCAGTATCGAGAAGTCCTTTTTTGTTATTCTGTTATTTTGGTCTACATAAACTTGCCTGATTGCATTATCGCGCGCAGCATCCACCAAAGCAGGCGATATACGACTGTTGATAACATCATCGGTATAAAACACCCATCGGATAGCTTCGAATATCGATGTCTTTCCGGTACCATTCTCTCCATAGCACAGGATATTCTTCGGCTTCTTAGTAAAATCCGGTTCACTTGCCCCAAATACTACTCCGTCTTCACCAAACGCTTTGAAATTATGTATCTCTATAGTATGCATTACTCTTAACTTTCACTATATTCACCACTCATAAACACATCAATTGCATCTGCCATCTGATCAAAATGGCTGCGTAATACATCATACAAGTTGCCTGATTCTTCTATATCACTATTATACAACTGCCCCTTTTGATGATAACGAGCCATCCTTTCCTCAAAACGACCACGACGTTTTGGCCCCTCGATTACAAAGCCATTAGCTGCCGAATTTAATAATCCCAACAGCATACTTGAACTTTGATCCATATCTATCTCAATGGCTTGGACGTCACTACTTCCTATAATTTTGTCGATATTGTAACTGTATATAAACGGATTAACCGGTGATAGATAGTAGTATAGCAGCAACCATCCGTTGCGCAATTTCCCTGGAAACATCAACGAAGATTTGACATCGAAAGGAGCCACATATCCTTCTATCGACTTTCCATTAGCAATATAAGCTATTATATTATATATCTCGTATTTCACAGATGTGGTAGAACCCTTACGGAAACAATACCTGATTAGTGATTGTGTAAAGTTAATCAAGTCATCTTGATCTCTATCTTGATTATAGAACTCATACGCCACTAATGCGTATTGGGGATACTGATTCGTATAAGCATCTAATACTTGCAACCATTTGCTTGCCTCATCTCCATTATCACGCATAGCTTGCAATCGTGATAATATTTCAACTATCGAACGCAAACTATTCATTACAGTACTATACTGCCCCTTCTTGAATGGAGAATGAATATCTTTCTGGAAAAAGTCGCGCAGACGTGTCTCCGATGTCACAATATATTCTTTACCTCGGATGATATGGTAATAATAGCGGAATACATCATCTATGGTAAGACCAAGATCTTTACAGTTGTCCGACAATGTATGCCATTCCTTGATAAACGCATCACCTCTATTTGGCGTCTTTGACGCCATCTCATATAAGCGAGCCTTGAATATATCAGCATCCTGAAGATCCATACCGCGATTATTGATAGTTTCAAATACAGTCAATGCTTTATTGCGTGCTGTATCGAAATCTTGATCACTTAATATTATCGGCAGCAAATATACTTTGCCCACAAAGTTATCAAAAAACTCCCTTTTCTCCTTGTCTTCTATTCTGTCGAAATATTCTCTTAAAATTTTATAGATTGCTACAGCATTGGCTTTCATCTGGCCATTTTCTGCAACAAATTTATTTTCTCCATTTAAATTATACTCATCTACCAAATCTGCGTATTTATTGGAATCAAATTTTAAGATATCCTTTAATTGCTCGTCATCTTTTGCCTCAAACACATTAGACGTAATTTTACATTCGCTCGTTTGAGCATCCTCTCCTTCCCATGACTCTAACAGCAACATTCGACGTATCTTTGGCATAGATGGAAAGAGAACGGATATGGCACGCAAAAACAACCAGATAGTCACCATTCGTTGCTGACCATCCACTACTTCGTATTCATCATCCTTCTCCCCAACAGCGAGTATCAGGTTACCGATAAAATAGGTATCCTTATCCTCAAACGCATGAATAATGTCGTCATACAATTGCTTGCATTGGTCATATTTCCATGAGTACTGTCGTTGGTAATTTGGAATGATATACTTTTCATCATTCAAGAACAACGACTTGATATTTTTCTGTTCCGCAATTAACGATAGTGCCATAATTTTTCAGTTTACAAATTTCAGTGCGCAAAGTTACAAAAAAAATCCCATATATCAAAATATATGGGACAAATTCTGCAAAATATTTTAATTTTTTAATCGATTATGCGTAACATTTTAACTTTTCTCCTATTTCAAATGCTGTTTTGCCATCATATTTGCATATATCTTTCTCGGTCTCGCATTTATAAAACGAGCGTATTTGAAATCCATCTATATTTGCAGAAGCGATCCTACCATATTTCAGCCATAGGATATACTTCACATGATCATATTCAAATAAGAGACACTCCGTTTGTGGAGTAATACTGGCTTGTGTGCAATATAATTTTACCATATTTAACAAAGAATAAGGTAGGTTCTTAATATCCAAAATTGGGATGTCGTCATTCAGCGATGCGCCACCTTCTTGCATCAACCAAAAGTAATGTCTTGATAGCACATGACAATAGGAGTAGACGTCTGCGACCACCTGATAACCTCCAATCTCTTCCATATCGTACTTGTTGGGATTCTCATCAAAGTACATCCGAATAATGTAGTATATATGAAAGAACGTTGCTCGCACATACAGCCGTTTCTGATTCTTTTGAAACTCTGTGATAGGCATTTGCTCAATGGATTTAATTTTGCGCTGATATTCATTGCGTAGTATTCCGCAATAGACACCCTTCCCCGATTCTAATTCCTGTTTCCATTCTTCCATCCGCTTCCAAAAGAAGTTACGATGTTGTTTCATTCGAGCATCAGGAACACGTCCATAATAGTCATATGCCTGTCTGGAGAAATCAATTTTGCGATTGGCGCCCAGATAGATTAATAGTATATAATCAAACGCCCACTCTTTTGCTTCAGGGATAGTTAGTAGATCATATCTCTTTCCTCCATCAAACGTAATTATACGCAAATGGCCAAATAAATAATCCTTCTCATGCCATTTGAGCCGTTTAATCTCACTCCTCTGATTCACGAATTTATACAAATAGCGCGTTATCGCCACCCGATTATCATCTTTGGCATGTTTAGGGAGTTCCAATCGTTTATATAACATTTCCAATCTAGTTTACATGACATTATACTCCTAATAAAAATGGCACGCTATAAAAGCATACCATTCTTTATCTAATCAAACTCATTTACGCATTGCACAACATACTCAACCTGCTCTTGCGTCATGCGCGGACTAATAGGAAGGGAGAGTTCACAATCCGCGATCATCTCTGTAATCGGCAGACTCAGTTGCGGTGTATTCCATGCCTCCTTGGAATAGCACTCCTGTTTATGCGGCGCAATGGGATAATGGATGACGGTGCCGATACCCATCTCTGCCAAATAGTCGTGCAGCGCATCGCGCTTACCGTCCTTCACGATGATCGGGAATAGATGATATACATTCTCCTCATGCGGCAACCGTTTGGGCAGCGTAATTAGCGGATTGGAGATATGATCATAGTAATAATCCGCCACCTGCTGACGCAACGCAATATCTTCATCCAAGTGCTTAAGTTTGACATCCAGTATCGCCGCTTGAATCTCATCTAAACGGCTATTACGGCCAGTATATTTAAACACATATTTCCGTTGCGAACCATAGTTTGCCAACGCACGAATAGCCGCAGCCAACTCAGGATCATTCGTTGTTACCGCTCCGGCATCACCCAAAGCGCCCAAATTCTTACCCGGATAGAACGAGTGACCAGCAGCGTCACCGATGGAACCTGTTCGCTTGCCGTTGAATCGGCAACCGTGAGCTTGTGCATTGTCCTCAACCAATTTTAGGTTATATTTCTTACACAAGTCAAGAATCTTCTGCGTACAAGCATTGCGACCATACAGATGCACGATGCAGATAGCTTTCGTTCTGGGTGTGATAGCGACTTCGATAAGGCTGTCATCTATCTCCAATGTACGCGGATTAGGTTCCACACACACCGGTACGAGTCCGTTCTCCGTGATGCCCAGGATCGTCGCGATATACGTGTTGGCCGGAACGATAACTTCGTCTCCCGGCTGCATCACGCCCAACTCGATGTATGCACGGAAGATCCAGATCAGCGCGTCCAATCCATTGGCACAACCGATGGCAAAATCACTGCCGATATACTCGGCATAATGCTGTTCGAACTGTTCGTTCTCCTTACCCTGCAGATACCATCCGCTGTCAATCACTCGTCTTGCGGCCTCACGGATCTCGTCTCCGTGCATGGCAGTCACATCCTGTAAACTCAAAAAAGGTACGTTCATATATATATTCACAATTCAGCGTGCAAAGGTAAGAAAAAAAATCCATATACACAAGTATATGGACTTAAAAATGATTTTTTTCTATATTTTGTAATCTATTTCGCTAAAAACTCAGCAATTCTTCCGCAAGCCAACCCATCCCCGTAAGGATTTACAGCTTTGCTCATCTTCTCATACGCCTCAGCATCATCCAGCAAAGTACTCACCTCCCCCACTATCTTCTCGTAGTTCGTACCCACCAGATGCACCGTCCCTGACTCTAACGCCTCCGGACGTTCGGTAGTATCCCGCATTACCAACACCGGCTTACCCAATCCCGGTGCTTCTTCCTGTATTCCCCCTGAATCCGTTAGCACAATCGTTGATTTTTCCATCAGATACACAAACTCTAAATACTGTAATGGTTCAATGAAGAAGAAATTATCGTACTTCGTTAAATCTTCTCCAAACACTTCGTGAATCGGCTTGCGTACATTAGGATTGAGATGCATGGGGTAAACAAAATCAACCTCTGGATATTTCTCTGATAGGTCTTTCATGGCTGTAACCATACTAATGAACCCCTCTCCAAAATTTTCACGGCGATGCCCTGTAATAAGAACTAGTCTCTTGCCATTATTGAGACGAGTGACATCATAACCGGCATTCTTTAAGACATTGATCTGCTCTTCCGTTAATAATGGGTCTGCCTTCAATCTATCTACAACCATATGCAGCGCATCGATGACGGTATTGCCAGTCACGATAATCTGCTCCGGTTTTACATTCTCGTTCAGCAGATTCTGCTTTGCGAGTGGCGTTGGCGCAAAATGGTGCGTGGTGATGCGTCCCGTAATCTGTCGGTTCATCTCCTCCGGCCATGGGCTATAGATGTTATGCGTCCGGAGTCCGGCTTCCACGTGGCCCACCGGTATCTGCTGATAGAACGCCGCTAAAGCCGCAGCGGTAGAGGTAGTGGTATCGCCATGGACGAGCACGATATCCGGCTGCGCTTCACGCAGCACATCGCGCATGCCGAGCAACACTCTTGCTGTGACATCATAAAGATCTTGGCCTTGCTTCATAATGTTTAGGTCATAATCCGGCGTTATCTCAAATATACGCAGCACTTGATCTAACATTTCGCGATGTTGACCCGTGACGCACACGATGGTTTTGAACTTCTCCGGTTGAGTTTGCAGTGCTTTCACGAGCGGAGCCATCTTGATGGCTTCGGGTCTTGTTCCGAAGACTAAAAGTATTGTTTTTATCATTGTTCCTCAATTATCTTGTAATTATTCTCTTCATTCTTTTGGCAACAACATGCCTAATTTTCATATATGCATGGTACATATCTTGCCCTAACATCGTAACAATAAACATAAAATTTTCTGTCCCCTTTCTACAATCCTTTACGTACCAATCGCCATTATGTTGCAATTCCATTAAGCCAATGTGCGAACTCTCGCCATTGGTCGCAGAAAAATACACACGAGACAGTTGATCTGCTTGTACAAAGCATGCACGATAGAGCTTTTGGTTATAGAAACATCCCCATCGTTTAGATACTTGCAATAATTTTTGTAGTGCTTCAAAGTGAATACCATCTATGGATTGCAACAAATATAAACATTCTTGTTCTTGGTCATAGATCACCATATATAACTTCTCGCCTATGCGTTGTACATCTATATGCCAAGGAATAATAGGATTGGATTGATAGGTATCAGGATATGTAACCCGACGAGGTTCATCAAAATGCACTCCATCCTTGGACTCACACACCTGAATGCCTCGATTGAGATTCGTGTATGTATCATCTACATAATACATCCGAAACCTATCATCCTCCCACACGATTGCCGGTGATACTATCTCTCTCTCTGCAGAGGCTACTGAACATACCAACTCCCTATCGGACCAATGACATCCATCCTTGGATCGTTTAAGATAGATAGTTGTTTGCTTATCCCAATCCGACATTAATCGATAGTAGCAATACAAAACATCATTGACCAATATCAAATGAGGGTCACTTAAATAACAATTGTTTTTTATTTGTTCCTCATCAATATCATCAATAGGATTGGTCTCAATCGACTTCCAGTGAATACCATCGTCGGAATAGTGGATACACGGCAATTCCCATCTATCCTTATAAGGGGAAACATTAAATGGAGGGAACGGCGTTTCAGCCATCCACCACCGATGGCCATTCCAACCACCAGATCCATATACCACCGATGGATGCCATGGGTGGGATGGCAAAAAAGATGGAATGTCTACATATATCGGAGTAGCAAGCATTGTTAATATTTTTTTCGTTTAGTACTCTTTATATGACTTTTAACTTCGCGCCATATGCACTCCAACTGCATCATATACATACTCTTTTTCAAGTGGTATTTCTTTTTTAGAAACGGGTAATTGACCCTCAAAAAACGCCATGTGTTGCTTATGACATCTTTGCGGTACCCCCAAGCTGTTTTTATATGAGCACCGCCTGTAGCCATAATCGGCGGAAGATTGATTTGAGCAGCATCGGAATTATACATCACTTTCGCACCCTCTGCAGCGCAACGCACGATAAAATCCGTTTCCTCACGATAGGCATTACCTAAATATAATGGGTCAAATTTTACGGATTGAGCCAGTTGCGATTTCATTAACAAACACGCTTGGCAAAACGGGACTTCTATTGGTTCCTTGTACGATAAATCAAAGCGTGCCTTCAAGTTCTCAAGGTCTAATATCTGTTGAGGACTCTCTGCATATTTCCGTACTTTTTTGAGATATTCTTCTATCGTCAATCTTTCATGTCCGGGACTCATATAATATGCTGCTGCGCCACAGATCTCTGCATTATATTGAACACACGTATCATAAAGCGTTTTAATACTATCCGGATATAAGACACTATCATCATCTCCGAAATACACCCATTCCGTCGAAACCTCCTCTAATGCTCTATTTTTAGCCGCTGCCTGTTTCCTATTTTGAGGTTGACGGATATACTTAATTTGCGGATATAGTTTTTGTAAATCCCTCACCACATCCGCCGTATTGTCCGGCGAACAATCGTCCACAAGTATCAGTTCTTTCACTCCCTCTTGCAAATAAGAAGGAATAGTTTGACTTAATAGATGTGCTCGTTTGTAGGACGGAATGATAACAGTAACTATATTTTCCATTGCTTATCCATGTATTAATGCTTTTTTCACAATCGAGTTAAATGCCTCAATAGAATAATGTTGGTTCAATGTATCGAGACCTTGTTGGGCTAAAGTGCTTGCATATTCGCTATCTTGAAGCAATAAACAGACCTTATCTATAAATTGCTCATCATTCTGTGCCACTAAATAATCCTTCCCATCTTCCAATATATTCATGAACCCTCTTGTAGCTTCCTCGGAAACCACGCAAGCTCTATTCATGCGCAGCGCCTCCAGCACCTTAATATTGGTTCCCGCTCCCGAATATACCGGTACGACACATATAGTGCTCTTCTCATATTCCTTTCGCAAGTCCTCTACAAACCCCAACACATGCACTCCATTAACCTGTTCCATCTTGCTTGTCCATTCTTCTCCGTAATTACGTCCGGCTATGAACAATTCGACATCGGATACACGTTCCTTAATTGAAGGGAAGATACCCTCAACAAAATGTTCTATACCTAATATATTCGGCTTATAGCGCAAGTCGCCAACGAAAAAGATACGATGATTATCTGCCCTAGGTACCGATAATGGTTCTATTTCATAATATGGAACATTGGGCAAATAAGCCACACGTTTTCCTCGCATTTGCATTGCATTGGGAAAAAATGCAAAATGCACCTTATTTAAAAAGGCTTTTATAGCATGGTCCATTAACCTTGCTAATATTCGATAATAGAGTTGTGCTCTCTTGGTGTGGGCATTTTTAGACAGAGTCAACTGCACATCTATCGGATCATCGTCCACATCTATTACCAGCTTATCCGCATATTTGAGCAAACCACATTGACAAGCTATAGGTATATAACGAGTAACTATCAAATCATAGTTATTTCTTTTGACTATATCCTCTACGATGGCTGAGCGTTTGGCGTCTTTCTCAAAAAACGAATACAAGGTCCACGGACGCCACAATCGCTTGAAACGATTGGCTCTACCTTCATATAGTTTCAAAGGGATAGAATGGCTATAAACCACCTTTACACCGGAGATATCAGACTTCACTCCATCCGTAAAAGTAACAACATCCACCTCGCCTATCTGAGCACACGCACGCAGAAGCAGATTATACCGTTGCCCCGACCCTGTTGAGACATCAAACGGATTGTAATGTGATGTAATATATAATATTTTCATACACGTCAAGCGATAGTGAATATCAGCCTTAACCACAATTTCTTATTCATCCATCGCCAGGCGGATGGAATAGATTTCATGAGCTGACCATAAAACTTTTTCTTATCTTCACAAGAACTGATCATCAGTTTATCGTGTAATTCACTCGCCGTATAGTTCAATAGTTCTTTCACTCCCTTCTGCCAACGTTCGTCATTCCATTGGTTTAGTCTCAACAATCGGACATATTCTTTTATCAAAGCCAGATCGTATTCTAATTGCATAATGGTTGGTTTCACATTCACTGTGGATTGTTCTACCACGCGATAGTAATACGGTTTTTCAGGAGTATGATGAACTCGCTTGGCACGAGCGTACATTTCTAAAGCATAATCATTATCCTCATATTGTACCTTCTCCCTGAACCGCATATCGTTAATCAGTTCTCGTTTGATTAATCCCCCCCATATGCTCGAACATCTCCAACTCCATAGTCCTCCATGCTGCGTATCAAAAACATAGTCCGCACCGGTGCATACTCCCATCTCAAAAGACCTAACGTTTTTCCGATATAGTTGCTTCGTAAAGTCCGCATCAAAATCAAAGTCCAATATATCCAAATCTTCTTTTTCTGCCAACTCCAACAACCCTTTTAAGCAATTTGGTTTAATATAGTCATCACTATCCACAAACCAGATATATCTACCTTGCGCAACTTTCATCCCCGTATTGCGAGCACCTCCTTGCCGTTTGTTCTCCGTATGAATAAGCAGTTTGAGTGTAGGGTATTCTTTTTGCAGCCGCTCTACTATCGCACGGCTACCATCAGGCGAACAATCATCCACGCATATCACCTCATATTCCTCCATCGGAATATCTTGGTTATATAGCGAACGGATACATTCCTCGATGTACTTTTCCACCCCGTAGAACGGTACTATGAATGACAACCGAATCATAAATCACAAATTGCAAATCACAAATCAACAATCACATCCATCTATTTATGCACCTTCGTATAAATAATGGAAGTGCATCCAATATATAACGATATGCCAAACGAGGAGATATAAATGTCAACTTAGCAACCTTTCTACTACGAGCATCATAGGCGCATCTCAGCATTCTTCGACTATCTAAAATCCTCCAATATCGACTCAGCGATAGTGCACTATCATATACCTTTTCTATCAAATTGATATAAATCTGACAAACATCCCGATAGAACACCTCAGGCACATTTCCACACTCCTCATATTTTGCGAATAGGTTTCTTGCTACGAATAGTAAATCATGTATGTGTTTTTCCGTCACATGTCCAGTAATACTTCCCTTCCGGATCCGATAGACATACACATACTCGTTTATGCTACTCACATTCTTTGCCGCCAATAGCACTTGCGGAGTGAAATAATTATCCTCGTGATATATCCCCGGCTCGTTATAGAGATGATTTTTCAGTAAGAACGAACGCAAAAATATCCCCCCCCACACACACACACACGGCATATTTCGCGGCTTATCATATATGGCCGCAAAATACGCCGAACCTGTCAAATGCCGAAGATTCGGTATATCTATTTCTCTGCCAGAACACTGTTTTTCATCGGAATATACCTTCGCATTGAAATACACCACCTCTTCACCATCTATCTCAGATAAAATTTTGTTGAGTGAGCCCGGCATAACCCAATCGTCACTATCGGGGAAGAACACATAATCACCCGCAGCATGATCTAAGCCGGCATTTCGCGCTGCACTTAATCCGGCATTGGGCTGCGATACTATTTCAAGATTCGGATACTTCGCCGAATATTGTTTCAATATAGCAAGACTACCATCTGTACTACCGTCATTCACGCATACCACCTGTCCTGTGAACTGATTGTCCACAAGTATAGAGTCGAGACATTTCGCCAAATACTTCTCGACATTATAAACGGGTATGATAATGCTTATCGTCATTCTTTTCCTTTTATCTTATCTCCTATACGCCGAATATAATGCATCGGAGACTTTTTTAGATGCCGGATAATGTAATTCCCGTGCCCAAGTCTCGTCCACCAAATCCACCATTCATATAGTCTTTGTGACTTATATTCAAACCATCTCCATATCGCCACAAAGAACATGCATGGCTTCTTCTTCCCTTGTGCAGCATATGCTTCATCTATCACTGCCTTAATACGTGGTGTATGCACCGTATCATGTCCAAACTCTCTGCTCCACCATGTATGTAGTAGTATTGGCTTATGCTCCTGATTATATGCTATCGTAGTATATCCATCTTTATGCTCCTCTACCTCCAGATACATCAACTTGAAGTTCAATGCCAACCAGAAGAAGAACTTATAATACGGCTCATAGTTATCATACTTTAATCCCTCATAATCTTGCAACTCTATCGGTAGTTTCTTTACTAACTCTGCTTTGTGCATGGCATAATCAAATTGTTCTATCTCTTCCCTATTGAATTTCTCTCGTATTGCCTTCAAGTTGATGATATTGAAGAACGGATTTTGGATAATTGGATTACAGAATCGTATAGGAAGGACACCTCCATCATGCATTCCGCAACACACGATATCATTCTCCATCATATATTCCATCAATCGTTCAATTGCCCCATTATCTGTCACAAACGCATCCTCATCTACATTGATCACCCAATCGCATTCCTTATCCTCCAACATCTGATAGAAATACCCGTCAGCCGTGGTACCATACAAACGCACTCGCTTATATGGCAAATCAATCAACCCCTGCGAATATCGATACAACTCTATATTCGCCGACCTCGTGTATATTTTAACTTTCCTACTCATCTATCTGCAATTTCCAATCTATGTTATATATCTCTCAACAACTTTCCATCCGTCAACCGCATTACAATATCCTCTAATTTAGGTGCTGAATTTTTAATATAGCCTAAGTGCGTATATACATTTTTGTAAATCTCATTCAATGGCACTGAATCCTTTATAGGCACAACCATTGTATCAGAAGAGAGCACCACTTTTACTTTTACATCCTTATAATACCGAGGAGTTGTCGTTCCCCTCTCATAGCAATAATCCCAATTCTCCGCACAAACGAACTCTACCAACATCGACATTGTACCATACGTCATTGCCAGTTCAAAATGCGTGCTTAAAATGTCGTTCCCTTTTATGATATCTCCTTTTTCATATTTTGCCAATTCCGATAATTCTTCTATACATATCTTCAACTCATTCGAATATACCGGTGCGCCAAAATCATCATGAGATAATGGATTCAATAATCGGCTGCGGAAATAATCCATATGCACTATCGGATTAGCTGGTAATGAGTATAGCCTTACAAACTCAGGAACACGCTGCATCCAATCATTCAATTTAGCCTTCTCTATATTTTTCGACAACAACATGTTTAGCGGCATCAATTTCTGCAATAGACGTTCCGTTTCTTTTCGCAAATAGTTAACTGCAGCCGGAATATCATGATGCTGCCATGCATACTTTGCCTTTTCCATATATGACTTGCTTACACACAAGTGAGGATTGAGCGATGTGGAATCATTCACATCATCCAACACATTGTACAACTCATAGCACAACCATTTGTCTTTTTTGTAGTCTTCGGGAATTAAACTCATAAAAAGATTGTATAGCGACATGTCATGCGTAAAAATAAACAGCTGATAATCGTCTGCAATTTTTAATATGCGCTCTGCTACCGGAATCCTATTTCCCATATCCAAACTTATCAACAAATCATCAACGCATACAATCGGAGCACTATCCACTGCAGTTCCTGCATATTTCATCTCAATAATCGCCAAACGTATCGCAAACGCTGCTACAGTCAACTTCGCCTCATTGAAGAATGATTGTGGATGCTCAACCAATATCTCATGACTAGTGGAGGGTATTCGATCGTCCTTCCATTTCATCTTCAATAGAATCTTTGCTGGTGTCAACTTATTGTCTCTAAACGAGCGTTGTGCTCCGAGATTTCGTAACTTTTTGTTAAATGTAGCCTCCTCTCTCTCTAATTTGACTCTATATTCTACCTTGAAGTCATTCTCTAAAATTTTATTAGCTCTTCTGTTTATGTCATCCAAATAGGATTCTTGTAATAATCGATTAAAATCAGCCAAACGATTTTCAAAATCTTTATATTTGCCTTCTTTCCTAACAACATACACATTTGAATGATCCGATCGGCGTGGCAGTAATGACAAATAACTATCTAACGTCTCCCACCATACAGATATGTTCGATATATCAGTTACATTGCCATCTAGGTCTTTTAACATTTCAGAGAAATTCATCGTCGGGAATAACTCTCTCTCGAATAATGATGTCAAATCACATAATTGACTATTTCTAAAATCGTACAACGATGCCAAACTCTTATAGCTTATAAAATCACTGGACTGCAATGAGAATTGCATGAACTTATCGGTAGCCGTAGAAGTCGTGCTAATTCGTTCATTCGTATCATGAAATAATCGATCACTACTGCCTCCTCCAACGGGATAAAATGTAATCTCCACTCCCGATTTTGCAGTACTATCCGCATAGGCATTCCGTAAATTCTGCGCATTATTAGCATCAAAATACTTTCCGGCCCCTATACTATCCGAAGTCTTCATACAGCTCTGATAGAACATATGAAGTGCCCAATAGATCGAACTCTTTCCGCTTCCATTCTCACCATAAAGTAATAGGTTTTTACCATCCATTTGAATGGCAAATTCGCCCTTAAAATGCTTCAGGTTCGTAATCGTAATATCTTTTATTCTATATCGACCCATACATATCCTAGTGAATTAATCATTTATAGAACGAACAATCCTATACCGCATCAAATTGGCATACAACTCACTTCGTGGGGCCACTAACTTCTCAAACAACGCTTCTATACATTTCAACAATCCCACCTCGCTCAATTCTCGTTTAAGTCCATCCGCATATTGCTCTACATTAACACTTCTATAAATCAGCAGCCAGTGATGTATGAAAGTCAGCTGGAAAAATTTTATTTGCTCTGTCTTATACACCTCATCCGCTATTGCTTCTGCTAATTCTCTAAATAACCCTAACTTCAAAGCTGGGTATTCAATAGTGTACACCTTCTCTATCGCATTCATTTCTAAGAACTGACATATCACATCCAGAGAACCGATTGCTTCTTGTTTCTCTATTTCTACTACTGGGACATAAATGTTTGATACTATAGAAGGTACTCCTAAACGCTTATTCTCTTTATGTTTACTTTCTATAGTCACTTGCACATGTTTACTATTCAATAACAACGCAAAATAATTGGCATTACATGACTTTGGAGACATAGAACAAATCAAATTATGAACGCCATTGCGTTTATCAGAATCTGGAGTATGCGTCACGCTAAAGAATGTCTTGTCCAGCATTCGATACACGAACAAGTCATTCGAGCCTTTAACGTTTATCACATTTGAGTATCCCACTATTCCTTTCGTATGAATAGTGAACACACTTCCAACTCTAACCATATCTGCCGATTCGCTTGTCATTTTATTTTGATTTACTCAAAAGGAGTTTGATGTAATATGCAGTCAAATATTTATACCTGTAGTATTGCCCTACTATGCGTGTCCATATCTGAGGTTGCGGCAAGGCAAATAGTTTATAATACACATTAGCAATCTCCTTTTCACTTGCTCCATTTTTCTTCATCCAATGCTGCATAGATCGCGTTTTTGTCAAAACATATTTCTTTTGATCATTGGAATGTTCGTGATATCTAAACGCATTCGTATGTGTACCACACTCTCCTTCCGGAAGAATATAAGGTACATCGATGTTTAATTTCCATGCACAATAGTTAAACGACAACTGATCTCGTTTTGAGAATTGATCTATACAACTCCACCACAACTCGTCAAATGCTTTTACTTTCTCATCTTGATGCCTTCTATACAGCACATTCGTTTCTGTCAACCCTTGGTGACGTGGAAATCCTTCCTTTCGCAGTTGCTTACCCCATTTCAATATTATTTCTTCTTTCTCGAACAAGTAATCTAACACAGCCACCATCTCCTCATATAAACAATCACGACCCGTATGCTTAACGGATGATATTAGTACACCTTTCTCATTTAATTCATCAAACTTTCGATAGATATAGGGGGTTGCTATCTGCAATGTCCCGTCCATCCATATACTTGCTTTATATGCAGATAACAATTGCTCCGGATGCGTTTTGACATACCGAGCTATGCGTGTTTTATCTTCATTGGCATACGGTATCGGCAACACCTGCCAGATACCGACACGCGAAGATGGAATATCATTGGAGAATAAGATGTAGTCGAATCGATCATCTATCACCAATGGTTGTTTAATGTCATCATAGCCACCAACTATTGCCGAATATATTGCGTATTCCTTCATCTTCAACTCTGCTTAAACAAATTCAATATCTGCATCCTGGAAATTGATGTTTCCCCAACCTTTTTGCCATAACGCTATCGGCTTATTGGCTGTAGCGTTTACTATCTCCATGCTTAGCACATTATGCACCACATCATAATCCCGCAAGCCCAACGACAAATCCTTGATCCCGATATTCGCACCAATCGTATAAGTACCCTTCGCTAAATTATGATTCTTCAATGTCATCCTGATTATAAACTCTTCTTTGTTCGGCACGGAATCATAAATCGGTGATATATACGAACCCACTCGCTCCTCTTCACTATTATTAATCATCAAACCGATACTGAACTTCAGAACGTTCGGATTATTTTTCTTAATCAATATCTCCAAACGAATCGGCTCATCCGTCGCCATATACTCATTGTTATTCAATATGGTCATTGCCATAATTTGGAGGTCCAATGGCAATCCTGTGCCTATGCCACGATGATCGGATGTCACCTCAACTGTCTTATCGAACGAGAAATTGTTGCCCGACAAATAGCGTGCAACAGCATCGTCAGCTGTTCCTATAAATTTCACACTTCCTTTATCCAGCACGACTCCAGTCTTGCAAAGTGCACGAATACTTGCCATATTATGACTAACGAAGAGGACTGTTCGGCCTTGGCCTTGACTGACGTCTTTCATCTTGCCGATTGCTTTCTTTTGGAACTCTGCATCGCCTACTGCCAGCACTTCATCCACCACAAGAATCTCCGGTTCCAGGAAGGCTGCTACAGCAAATCCCAGTCGCACTGTCATACCGCTTGAGTACCTCTTCACAGGGGTGTCAATATAGCGTTCACAGCCGCTGAAGTCAATGATCTCATCCAGTTTGCTCTGTATCTCTGCTCTACTCATGCCCAGTATCGCCCCGTTCATGAATATATTCTCCCGTCCCGTCATCTCGCCATGGAAGCCGGTGCCGACTTCCAAGAGGGAACCAATTCTACCATGGGCTCTTATCGTACCCGTCGTCGGCCCCGTCACCCGGCTTAACAACTTCAGCAGCGTCGATTTCCCCGCTCCATTTTTTCCAATTATCCCCACAACATCGCCTTGCTCCACTTTAAAATCTATATCTTTTAAAGCCCAAACATATTCAGAGTTTCCCTTAGAAGCTCTGTCATTTGTTTCGCCTATTTTGAGATACGGATCTTCTTTCCCAAGAATATTTGTTATCCAAAATCGGCGTATATCGTGTGATAGTGTCTTCGTGGACACTAATCCCAAACGATATTGCTTTGAAACATGATTGAACTCAATAGCTGTGTTCATAATCTAGTATTTCTTTTATCTTGTTTTTATTTCAGTTTATTCTTCTCTAGCTTGGTCCCACCTTGGCCCCCTCTTGGATCCTCAACTATTCTTACCTATCTTACCCCCGCAGCACTCATCCCCTCTTAGCTTGGTCCCTGCTTGGATCCCACTCCTTATTATATATAGCTTGATCCCTTCTTGGACCCTCATACTTTTCACCCAAGTTTATTCTCTCTTTCTTAACTCCACTTGCTGTGCTCAAGCTTGGTCCCTGCTTGGATCCTCAACCATTCTTACTTACCTTATCCCCCGCAGCACTCACCTCACTCAGCTTGGGCCCTGCTTGGATCCTCACGCTATTTTAACATTGCTCTCCCCTTCGGTTCAATGCATCCAACAATCTCAATCCCTTTTCCGTGAGGCGATACATCTGACTGGGACTATTGGGGTGATCCGGTTTAGTCATCTCCACAAAGCCATCCTCACGCGCAGGGTTGAAATGATGTATCCTCCAACTCCTCCTTCCCTTGAGTCCCATATCAGGAATGATCTGGCAACGAGGAATAATATCTTTTCCTATTGCTTTCACTATGCTGAAGATATCCGGATTCGTCCTCCTCAGCAGTTCTTCATCTGACATCTGTTGCCAATCTTCCATAACCTATTCTGTCTATATTATTTTCTTATCGCTTTCTTTTGGTCTTTTTTTTTGGAACTCCTTGATTACTTTCTTTTGGAACTCCTTTTATGCTACTTTTCTATAACTTTTCATTCCATTCTCCAGCAATACTCTTTTCTTGCACAAAGGTTGAATTTCACTTGCCATATTATGACTAACGAAGAGGACTGTTCGGCCTTGGCCTATCGCGGAACTATCCTCGATACATGTACCAAAATTACGTTTTGGCAGGAAGTACTCGGATGTTCTCGCTCCTCCCCATCGCAAATCATGCGGCTTTACGTTGGGGACCCCAGTTGGCACCGAGTGCCCTTATCTTTACGTCTTTCATCTTACCTATCGCTTTCTTTTGGAACTCCGCATCGCCTACGGCGAGGACTTCGTCTACCACCAATATCTCCGGCTCCAGGAATGCCGCTACAGCAAATCCCAGTCGCACTGTCATACCGCTACTATACCGCTTTACCGGCGTATCAATATACCGTTCGCATCCGCTGAAGTCAATGATCTCATCCAGTTTGGCTTGGATCTCATTACGGGTCATACCGAGGATAGCGCCGTTCATGAATATATTCTCCCGTCCCGTCATCTCACCATGAAAGCCCGTACCGACCTCCAAGAGGGAGCCTATTCTACCATGTGCTCTAATCGTCCCCGTCGTCGGACCGGTGACGCGGGAGAGGAGTTTGAGCAAAGTCGATTTGCCCGCACCATTTTTGCCTATGATGCCGACGACATCGCCTTGCTCGACTTTAAAATTGATATCTTTGAGAGCCCAAACATATTCACTTGATCCTTTCGTTGAACGATCGTTAGTTTCTCCGATCTTCAAGTAAGGATCTTCGTGATGCAGGATATTCGTGATCCAGAATCTCCGAATATCATGGCTCAATGTCTTGGTACTCACTAATCCAAGACGATATTGTTTGGACACATGATCAAACTCAATTGCACTCGCCATTATTTGATTTTTGTTTTATTTTGTTTGTATTCTATTTATTTCATTTTTTTAATGTTGAGGTACAACTTGCACCCTACTTGTACCCTGCTTGTACCCTACTTGCACCCTGTTTATACCCCATCCACACAATCCCTCTGTTATCACCCCGACTCTCTCATCACTACCTCATAACCATCTTGCACCCTGCTTGTACCCTACTTGCACCCTGTTTATACCTCATCCACACAATCCCTCTGTTATCACCCCGACTCTCTCATCACTACCTCATAACCATCTTGCACCCTGCTTGTACCCTACTTGCACCCTGTTTATACCTCATCCACACAATCCCTCTGTTATCACCCCGACTCTCTCATCACCACCTCACAACCATCTTGCACCCTGCTTGTACCCTACTTGCACCCTTCCCATACAATCTCGTTCGTTCCCATCTATCTCCCTCAACAACCTTATACCCTACTTGTACCCTGCTTGTACCCTAGCGCATTATTAGATTTACCTACCCTCTTCTTCCTGCAACGCCTTCAGCACCTCCAAACCTTTCTGCGTCAAACGATATGCTTGATCCGGACTGTTCGGATGCGCAGGGTAAGCCATCACCACATATCCAGCATCTCTCGAAGGCATCACATAATTATCCCACAAACTCCTGCGGCACTTCAACTCCATGTTCCCGCAAATGCCACGTCGCGTTAATGTCTCCGTACCTAACGCCTTAATCAAACGCAGCACACGAGGATTAATACTCTTTAACTCTTCACTTGTCATGTTTGTTTCTCCGAGATTAATTTTTTCTTTTTGAACTCCTTTTTATGCTGCTTTTCTATAACTTTCTTTCATGCATATGCGCTAGGTGCGATGCACATATACGCAAAGCAATTCGGGCGGCAAAATTACAAAAAAAATCCCATATATCCAAATATATATGGGAAATTCTGTAAAAAATGTTGATTTTGTAACGAAAATCGCTGATTATTCCGTATAACGACGGTTGATTTCGTCCCAATTGATGATCTGCCAGAGGGCTTGCAAATGCACCGCACGACGGTTGCGATAGTCGATGTAATAGGCATGTTCCCAGACATCCATCGTCAGCAGCGGTTTGAGGCCCTTTGTGACGGGGTTGCCGGCATTAGGTTCCTGGGTGATGACGAGTTTGCCGTCTTTGTCCGCTGCCAGCCACACCCAACCTGATCCAAAGAGCGTGGTGCCTTTCTGCTCGAACTCCGCTTTGAAGGCTTCAAACGAGCCGAAATCGCGGTTGATGGCGTCCAATAGGGGTGACGGGTTAGGGGTTACGGGTGACGGGGAGTACGGCTGGAACTGGAGAAAGTACAGATTGTGGTTCAAAATCTGTCCGGCATTGTTAAAAATAGCGCCTTGCGATTTGGCGACAATCTGCTCCAGCGGCATGGACTCGAACTCCGTGCCGGCAACGAGTTTATTGAGGTTATCGACGTAAGTCTGCAGGTGCTTACCGTGGTGATATTCAATTGTTTTCTGACTGATCACCGGCTCCAGCGCATTCGGCGCATACGGGAGCGTAATGAGGGAAAATAGAAGGGGTAACATAATGGTTATGGGTTATTATGGGTTATGGGTTACGGGATTATGTTAAATGTACAATCTTCACATTATCCGGATCTTGCTGACGGAGATGCTCGGCTAAGAGACGGCGATGACAATGTTCGGGGGTCTCTTCGGAGCAAAGGAAACAGCAGTTATCGAAATCGGCAACCTTATATCGTTGATTGATACGACGCCTGGTCATCAGGTCGGCAAAGACACGTTCGTACTCCGGCCAATCGACTTTTCCGGCACGGTAGTCGCTCAGCAGTTCCTTCGTAGGAGCAAAGTCCGTGATATGCCGATAGCCGATGTTACCAATCTGCTGGAGGAAATAGATCAAGTCACTGCCTTTGGCAAATCCTGCCAGTTGGCTGCTATTGCTAATCCGCACATCCACAAGCGTTTGCACATGGTGGGACTTGAGCAACTCAAAGAACTGCTCGGCGCTTTTCTTGGTAAATCCGATGGTATAAAGCGTGATCATACGTAATACTCCTCCGTCTCTTGTTGATAGGCTATCTCCTTGTTCTTCTGCCGATAAGCAAGCACCACTTGTTGCTCTTTCGTGCATTCGTTCTCACCGAACATATCGGGAGGTTGGATCTGCGGGATCTTCTTTTTGCGGACATATTCCTTCACCATCTCGTCTTGCAGCGTCTGGTGCGGAATAGTCGTCACGGTGCCATTTTCGTCATGCACGATATGCTGCACGTCCACGCCGTGCTCGAAGAAATAGCGCGACACCATCGCAAAGCGATGACACTCCAGCGGATTAGCTTCTGAACACATGAGCGAGATACGATAGCCCTTGTGCAGTCCGTCCATGAGGCGTTTGACTCCATCCTGGAATGCCGGAGTGAGCACCGCCTTCTCAAAATCCACCTTATTATCGGCATCCAGCGCATCCGTTCGTCGCGCGCCGAACTCATTGCCGAAATGCAGATAATGAATATGTTCGCGTTGGAGCGCGGCCTGCAGAGGCTGCTGGTTGAACTGCGGCGTGTACTTACTGGCCGGAACGCTGCGCACATCCACGATCACGTTGATGTGTTGCGCCTGCAGCATCCCGAGCAAATCCTCAAACGCCTGGTTCGAGTGCCCAACGGTATATAAAGTCGGTTGCGTCATGGTTGTCAAAATCGAGTGCAAAGGTACTGCTTTTTAATGACATTTGCAAATATTTCTGCATTTTTCTTGGGCAACTGCCTACATTTGGCAGTTTGGAGCAGTACTTTTGCAGCAAATTTCAAGAACATCTGTGTTATCTGCCACGATTACAACGCAGGTACGTATTTATTAACTAATTTAAACAAAACGATTATGGCAACAAACAATTTTAGTCCTTTAACGGACATGGCACAAGGTCGCTGTAGATGGTGCGACACCCCGTTTGATGAGATTCCGGAGAGTCAAACGATTCCGGGCGTATGTGAATTCTGCGAAGAACGAAGAAACTTGTTAAGAGGTGTAGTTAGTAGAAAATCAGGAAGTGTGGAATTGAATAAATTCTCCATTTTCGGAAAACCCGGTGATTTCTTAGAGGTAACCGAGTGGGCTAACGGAGAGGGATTTGATATTTACATCTCCTATTGTAAAGATCATCAAGGCGAATCGGAAAGGTATATTCAGTTTTCCTATGAAGAATACGAAGCCATTGTCAATATTGTCCATTCCTTCGAGTCGTTTAAACCTGTTATTTATGCGGATTTTAAATAAGAGATTTATCCATGAATACAAATAAGGGTGCGCCATTCGAGCGCACCCTTGTCACTTATAGCGGTTGGAATTGTTCTTCCTGTTCCCATTTCGTCAGTGAAATGAGTTCTGCCAGTTTCTCTTCCGTCACATCGTCTTCCACATACGGCAAGCGAATCTGATTGGTCGTACCTCCTCGATCCATGTACTTGTCCGGATACGGCACAATACCCACCAAATCATCCTCGCGCAAGATACCCATCACCATATCAAACGGACTAAATTCCACGCGAATACCCTGTTTGTACAAGGCTTCAGCAATAATCAGCACATCCGGATAATAGCCATACACATCGAATGACAAATGGTAATGCCACAATCCCGTCTCCTCGTCATGGTGCGGCCAGAGATGAACCCGTGCATAAACAACATCCAAGTTGTGATAGGGACGATTATCTTGCTTCCATTGTATGAAATCAGACTCCGAATCCCAATCAAATTTCTCCGCCTCATGACCTTTGCTCGAATGCCTTACGAACATCTCCCGATCTGTCAGGGTCTCTTCCTTCTCTTCCGTCCTGCCCCAGACAGCATCATTGGCAGCTCGGAACGCGTCGTACGCAAGCCTCCATACATGCGCGTAAGTATCTAAGGTAATAGTATCATATGTCGTCGGACCTTGCGCTTTCAATTGCTCCAACAACTGCATCTTTTCAGTCCGATCCTCCAATCGCCGATACCCGGAGATCAAATTATACAAAACGGAACGTTGAATCTTACCATGCCGCTTACTATACGGCAGATTCTCAGCAATATATATGTTGTACTCATCCGGTTTTGCGACAATCCAGTCCACCACCGTTTGTACATAATCCTCCAACTGCAGCAGTGCTTTCTCCACTATGTCTGATTCATATTCGTGAATCACCCTGCCTCCGCAATGGTCGTCGTCACTTTTGTAAATCACAAAATGCCACTGAATGTCGTTGATAATCAAGTAATAAATACCCTTGTACTGTTGGATAGAAACTTTGTACCACAGCAGACCTTTCTCCGGTTCTGCAAAATCCCAACCACCATGTTTTCTGCGTGTTTGGAACGGCAACCAGAGAGTCCGTCGTTCGTCATCGCCCATCACTACCAATCGGCCCATCGTCTGCGCTATGCGTTCCATGATAGTCGCACAGGATTGACTCATTTGGTAACCATTGAACTCTTTCTGTCTTCCAATGAGCGCCCATAGGTCATTGAATTTCATTTTCTTAAATCTTTTCATAAAGCCTTTGTTTTTTAATTGTTAATAAATACGTACCTGCGTTGTAATCGTGGCAGATAACACAGATGTTCTTGAAATTTGCTGCAAAAGTACTGCTCCAAACTGCCAAATGTAGGCAGTTAATCAAGAAAAATGCAGAAAAATTTGCGTATCTCATTTTTTTGTAGTAATTTTGCGTGCAAAATTGGTTGACATGAAAAATAACACAGACATATTTGCATTAGAAAGAACCCTGTCAGCTTTCTTTAATTATGTTACCAAGAGCAAGCAGGCGGAGTCGGCATATCCTTTCCTTCAAGTTATGACGTCTATTTTTCATGGTCAAACGACAGCATTGGTCATCCCCTTTGATTTAGACGACGACTCAACTGCACTTGTGATTGACCAACTAAAAGAGCGTCTTTTGCCATATTGCCAGGACACGCTGAAAGCGCTCAATATGCCGCTGACATACCTGTTGGATGAGTTGATTTGCAACATTCAGCAGCACGCACAAGCAGACAAGGGTTATGCGTATCTCATGTACAACGAGGTAGCCCAAACGATAGAAATCCTCATCGCGGATTTTGGTATTACGATTTACGGTAGTTACGTGGCTGCACAAAAACACCTTGATAAATTAGGTGATAGCGATGCCGAAGCACTTAATCTCGCGCAAAACGGCTATTCGGTGAAGAACTTGCCGGACACAGAAAATCGAGGCTACGGTATCTCGTCAAACATGAAGATGGTAGTGGAGGGTTTGCACGGAGAGTTTGCAGTGCTTTCTGGTAACGCACTGATGCTACAAGTGCCAAACAAACGAGCGATTCTTGCTCTACCACCGGAGATTGATTTCAAAGGCACAATGATTATGGTTCGTATCCCGGCACAAGTGCCTGATGGTTTTAACCTATATAATTACATGAGTTAATATGAAGCAGATTATTAATATACAAGAGCAATATGGCGCAGAATTACATACGCGTCAGATGATGGAGCGTTTGGCGGCAACGTTAGATCCGGTCAACGAATACTTATTAGACATGAGCGGTGTTGCGCAGATCTCCCGTTCTGCGGCAGACGAGCTCTATAATCTCACACATAGCGATATGCATGTGGACTTAATCAATCTGGAGCCTTTTGTAGAGAAAATGCTCTCCGCTGTTACTAAAGGCCGTTTCTTGCCACGTCAACATTCGGCAGGAGATATGCCCATTATCCATTGTTCCACTATCAGCAGCGTTCAACACCAATTGATGGCAAAATAAGGAAATGAGATCAGAGGAATTCGTGCCATGGCAGCAACGCAGTACAATAAATATATCTGGTTGGTGGATACGATTCGATCTGCAGGGAAGATTACAAAGGCTGAGATTGATCGACGTTGGCTGCATGCAAACCTAAACGAGTACCATGAATCGCGCATTCCCAATCGAACTTTTTTTCGTTGTCTCAACGAGATTGAGATGCTTTTCGACATTGAGATAAAGTGTCTGCGTTCACCTTATGGTGGACAATATTACATTGCCGATTCAGATAGCAACAGTCAGACGAAGCAATGGTTGCTTTCGCAATTCGCTATGAGTCAATCACTTGACACAAGTCGTGAGTTGCAAGATCTGATTCTTTATGAACCCATCCCTGCCGGAACGGAGTACCTGACGATGATTGTAGAGGCAATGCGAGAAAAGAAGATGCTGCAGGTGGCACATTTGCGATTCGATAGCACCGAAGCACCTCATGAGTTTCTGTTGGCACCACTATGTTTAAAGGTGTTCAGACAACGTTGGTATGTCTTGGGACTAGTGGAGGAGATTGACGATAGGCACGAGACTCCGAAGGATGAGCCGCGTATCTATGCTTTGGACCGGGTGCAGTATGTAAAACGAACGGAACAGAAGTTCAAACAGCCTAAGAAGTTTCATCCAAAGGCTTATTTCTCGGGATATTACGGTGTATTCTGCGGCAAAGACTATACTCCAGAGATTATTCAAGCACGTGTTATTCCAATTGCTGCGAAATATCTTCGTTCGTTGCCCCTTCATCACTCGCAGAAGGAAATTGAGCCTTGCGTTTTTGAGTGGTTTGTAGCCCCGACATTGGACTTTATCCAACAACTCCGCACTTATGGCTCGGAATTGGAGATTCTACAACCGCAGTCCCTGCGTGAACAGTTTAAAGCGGAACTGGAGAAACAATTGGCATTGTATAAATGATTGAACCTGTGAATATTATGGAAAAGCACCTTTTCATTTGTCTAGCGAACTCGTTTAAGTACGGGGGACGATGTATAGCCGGAATAGAGATTCGGCTGAGCGAAGATGGAAAGACTTTTCGTGTGGTAGATGATCAGGGTGAACCTCGGTGGATGCGGCCTGTTCAGCGGGAGACAAACCACAAAGAGATTCCCACCGAAACGGCTCGAAATATTCGGATACTCGATGTCATCGAATTGAGTAATACAGAGGCATGCGGTACCGGTTGTCAAAACGAGAATTTCTATTATAGCCGGATGCGGATCATCAAGAGTCTGCCGTTTTCCCAGAAAGTGCTGCAAGCTTTACTATCCAAACGCGATTTTGTTTTGCATTCGCAAGGACGGTTCCTTACACATAAGGAATACTGCGCGAATAAAGGTTCACTGATGCTGATAGAACCGGAAGAGCCGGAGATTATTCGTGAGGAGAAAATCAAAGAAGGGATTAAAAAGATTCAATACAAGGCGCGTTTTCTGTACAAGGGCAATGAATATCTGATTTCTGTGACGGACCCGAGATACTTGGAGCGCATGGAAGGCTATTCGAATGTGCCTTTGATAGGAAAGTTCCCCACCGGCACGTTTTATTTTGCGATTTCTTTGACCGAAGAACCGATAGAAGTCGACAATCAACTGCAGCATTACAAATTGATTGCCGGTATTATTGACACGCGTTCGGTGGAGGCGGATGCGCAGCAAGATGCGCGCAATGAGTCGTTACCGTATTATCTGGCGGAGCAGTTTGCAATGCATACGAATAGGCCGCTATTCATTACGGGTAAGGCCGGAACGGGAAAGACTACGTTCTTAAGAAAACTGCGGGAGCAGTCACCGAAGAATATGGCAGTTGTGGCACCTACCGGTGTGGCAGCCATCAATGCGGGAGGAATGACGATTCATTCGCTCTTCCAATTACCGGTGAGGACGCTCATCCCGACAGCGCAATCATACAAGCAACTGTTTGCAGAACAGCGACTTACGCAACGCAAACGCAACCTACTCTATCACCTGGAGATGCTGGTGATTGACGAGATCAGTATGGTTCGCGCGGACGTATTGGATGCGATTGATACGGTGTTACGGCGCTATAAATACCGCAAAGATCAGCCGTTTGGAGGCGTGCAGTTGGTGATGATTGGGGACTTGTTTCAGTTGTCTCCGGTGGTGACCAAAGGTGAGGATGAGGACGCGATGAAGAAGTACTATGAAGGGCCGTATTTCTTCCAAGCGAAGGTAATGAAGGAGTTGCAACCAATCTACGTGGAGTTGGATCACGTATTCCGGCAACAGGACCAGACGTTCGTCAATCTGCTGAACGAAGTGCGTGAGAATCAGTTGACAAAACAAGGTCGAACACTACTGAATGCTCGGTATAATCCGCGGTTCAAAAACACGGACGAAAACTTCCATATTACCCTCACGACGCACAACCGTTTGGCAGACGAACTGAACGAACGGGAGTTGAAACGTTTACCGGACGAGCCGCATGTCTTTGAAGCGGATATCAAGAAAGATTTTCCGCCTAATATCTACCCAACGGAGGAAATCCTGACACTCAAGATTGGTGCACGAGTGATGTTTGTGCGCAACGATGACCAAAAACCGCGACGGTTCTACAACGGTAAAATTGGTGTGATCACGGACATTGACGACGGAAAGATTTTTGTGCGATGCGACGACGGGGATATCGAGGTGAACCGCATGGTATGGGATAACATCCGCTACCGCGAGGACGAGAAAACCGGGAAGATTGAAGAGGAAGTGTTAGGTTCGTTTGTGCAGTATCCGTTGCGCCTCGCGTGGGCTGTGACGATTCATAAGAGTCAAGGTCTGACGTTTGATAAAGTGATCATCAATGCAGCACGCGCTTTTGCGGCAGGACAAGTATATGTGGCGCTTTCGCGTTGTAGGACGTTAGAAGGGATTGTGCTGTCCACACCACTGGATTACGTCGAACTGGATAACGATCCTTCTGTGCTGCGATATACGGACAGTCAGCCGTCTGTAGAAACTGTCAATCAGGCTCTCCCGAAGGCGCGGAAAGAATACGAAGTGCAACTGTTTAGTGCGTTGTTTGATTTCCATCGAACGCTTTCGTTGGTGGATCAAATGAGGAAGGTTGCCGCGAAAGCGGTGTCATTCAACGAAGAGACGTTGCCCTGGTTGGAAGAGTTACAACCTATTTTCTCGGACTGGCAAAGTGTGGCAGAAAAGTTTAGACCACAGCTGACGAAACTGCTGTTACATGGTGATAAAACGATGTTGCACGGACGATTACAAGCGGCTTGTCAGTATTTCTTGCCGCTTATGGAACCGGTCGCACAACAAGTAGCGAACCATCCGTGTCGCAGTAAAAACAAAGCGGATGTATCGGATTTTGAACCGTTGCTGAATGACTTGTTCTTAGTGCTGCATGAGAAGGGGCACTTAATGCAATCGCTCCTCAAAACGGAAGAACCATCTTCGGAATCACTACTTCAGGCACGGAATAATTTTGTGGCTCCGATGGCTGATTTGCAGCCGCTTATGGAGAAGCCGCAGAAGAAGACTAAAGCGCCCAAGAAAGAACCGAAGTCAAAGACTCCGAAACCCATCAAAGGTCCGGCCAAGAACGAATATAAAGACAGCGCGCTGGATGACATAGCTGTGGAGGCATTGATTCACGACATGCTGCAAGAGGGAAAGCCATCCCCCTATCTACTGGACTTCATTAAGATTATTCGGCAACAGAAAAATCCAAGTCCAGCGCCACAGCAGGCCGGTGAACGTTGGAAAATTGAAGATGACTTGCGTTTGCGAGAACTCTTCATCGAAGGCACCACTATTGCTCAACTCGCGAAAGAATTCAATCGCACGTATGGTGCGATACGAGCACGATTGAAAAAATTAGGGCTGATTGAATAGTGATAAGAACATCCGTGTGTAGGCTGCAGTTTTCTTGTCAAAAGACAAAGGATAAGCGCGGGAGGTGGATGGCATTCTCCAAAAACTGATAGTCTTGTCTGCGAAAGTGGTTTCTATATATTCGCCTACTTTCGGTGTGGCGGTGTTTAATATTTCCGCTAAGGTCTCTGCGGCTTTGCCTCCTGTGCAGCATATGTCGTAGCATTGCGGGATTTGTTGCAGAATGGCTACAATATCCGTCCGTTCAACAATCTCCAGATGTTCGTCGGCCGCATTCCCTTGTAAACGTCGAACGGCTTGTGCTGTGTCAAAGATGGCGATGCCTTGCTTCCGGCAGAAAGAGACGATTCCTTCGCGATTGAACACTTTGCCTTCCACAAAATGTTGTTTATTTCCAAAGAAGACTTGTCCCATGATTCGCCACATGTCGTTCTGCGGGTTTGGGTAGAAGAAATCCATACACCAACGCTCTCGGGGTGGTGGGAAACTGCCGAGCATCAATAGTCGTGCATTCTCCGGCAGAAACGGGTGCAGCGGATGATGTTCTATTTTGGCGTGTTGGATGGTTAGCACAGTTATAGCATCTTTGCGATCTGTTCCAGATAGAATTGGTCGGTGTCATCAAAGGTGTTGAAATCCTTGCTGTCGATGTCGAGGACGGAGACAACTTGGTTGTTACGGATGAGAGGGACGACGATTTCGCTATTGGAGGCTGATGAACATGCGATGTGTCCGGGGAAATTATGGACGTTGGGGACATTCCAGACAGTTAGATCTGTTTTAACATAGCTTGGCAGCCGGCGAGGATGTCGTCGTAGGCCTTCGTAAAGTCTCCCGTGTACCAGGGATCGGAGACATCGGGGACATTTTCGATATTGGTGATTTGTGATTGGTCATTGGTCATTGTCCATGCCATCATCAGCGAGACTTTGTGGTCAGAGTCATCGCCGATGATGTATTGGAGCCAGCGCAGATTGCTCTGATCCATGCAGACGATATAGTCGTAATAGGCATAGTCAGCACGCGTCATCTGCCGCGCCACACGGTGCTCAAAGGGTACGTTCTTGGCGGCCAACATCCGCTTAGCCGGAGGATAGATGTCGTTACCTATCTCCTCCGTGGACACGGCCGCAGACGCGATCTCGAACTCATCTGCACGACCTGCCCGGGCCACCAAGTGCTTCATGATAAACTCAGCCATCGGTGACCGGCAGATATTGCCATGGCATATGAAAAGGATCTTCGTCAAATACTTAGTAGTTCTTAGCCACAGGGGCACGATTTATTTTCAATAATTCTCTGCTAAGAGTTGGAAATAGGACTGTGCGTGGTGGCAAACGGGACACTCTTCCGGAGCAGCTTTGCCGACTACGATATGTCCGCAGTTAGAGCATTGCCAGATGCAATCGCCGTCGCGGGAGAAGACTACCTTGTCTTCGATATTCTTGAGCAGTTTGCGGTAACGCTCCTCGTGGTGTTTCTCGATGGCGCCGACCATTGCAAACTTGGCTGCAATCTCAGTAAAGCCCTCTTCTTCGGCTTCCTTCGCCATGCGAGCATACATATCCGTCCACTCGGCATTCTCGCCTGCAGCAGCGTCTGCGAGGTTGGTAGCGGTGTCGCTGATCTTGCCTCCGTTGAGGTATTTATACCAAAGTTCTGCATGCTCTTTCTCGTTGGCTGCAGTCTCTTCAAAAATCTTACTGATCTGCACATAACCATCCTTCTTTGCCTTCGATGCAAAATAGGTGTACTTGTTACGTGCCATAGATTCACCGGCAAAAGCCTCCATGAGGTTTTTCTCGGTCTTTGTTCCTTTTAAATCTTTCTTAGCCTCATGGGCACGATTCATTTCTTTACCCTCAAGGGGTACGATTGTTTCATTTTTCATACTTGTAAAATTTTATATAGTTTAACACACAACAAAGAACAAAAATTATGCCATATTCGCTATTTTATGCGTAATATATATATAAAAAACATAATATGCGCAAATTTTTCTTGCATACCTCAAAAAAAAAATGTAAATTTGCAGCAAATTTGAGTTGTAGAGCTATCCTATGTGGACGGTATTAGCGTTTGTTTCGGCCCTGTGTTTGGGCTTTTATGATATTTCGAAGAAGATTGCGCTGCGGGAAAACCGGGTGGTTGACGTACTGACGATTAGTGTATGCGTGTCGTCGCTTTTTTTGTCTATACCGCTGATCTTTTCGAGGTTATGCCCGGAAATGATGCTGGGGACGCATTTCTATGTGCCCTCTTTGGACGGTACAGCACATGCTTATACCATCCTCAAATCAATCATTGTACTCAGCAGTTGGTTCTTCGGATATATCTCACTCAAGCACCTGCCTATTTCCGTGGTAAGCCCTATGCAAGCTACCCGTCCTATGTGGACGTTAGTCGGTGCGTTGCTCCTATTCAATGAGCGTCTGAACGGTTGGCAATGGGTGGGTATATTGCTGGCTATCGGCAGTATCTTTGTTTTCTCGTTTCGAAGAAAAACGATTAGCAATGCCCTATCGACCAACACCAACAACAAATATTACTATATCTGCCTTGCATTCGCAATCATTTCAGGCGCTTGTTCCGGTTTGTACGACAAATATCTCATGCGGCAGTACGATCACAATGCCGTGCAGGTGTATTACACGTTCTATCAAGCGATTATGATGCTTATCGCTTGGGCGATATTCAATCGCAAAAATATCAAATATCAAATTTCAAATTTACGGTTTATAAAAAGAATAGGCGTGATTGTGTTAATCAGCCTATTCTTAATTGTGTCCGACAATGTCTATATGCTTGCTCTGCGCGATCCTGATTCGATGATTGCTGTCGTCAGTACCATTCGTCGCGGAGGTGCCGTGATCGGTTTTGCGTACGGTTTGCTTTTTTTGAAAGAACCCGACCCGGTGCGCAAGCTTTGCTGCATGGGCGGAATCCTTGCGGGCCTTATTTGTCTGGCGATGGGTTCGCTCTAATTCTTACACCAGCGCTTTCACCAGTTCTTCCGCCGTACCCGGGAGAAGATCGATAGGACGCAATTCAATCATCGTCTTCGCACCATATTCTCCGCGTTTTTTCATACGCACAGCTGCTCGAGCACAGGAGACCATGACTTGGCCGGTGAGGGCCGGGTTATTAATGGCCATATTGAATTCAAAACGCTGGTTATGGGTCTCGCCGGAAACACCGTTTCGAACGAGGTTCACGCCATGCGCCACGTTATTAAGGGCATCGATGCTCTCAACCGGAATGACATGGGTCTCGTCATGCGCGAAATAGTCGTCCGCGAGGATAGCTGCTTCGACGGCTTTAAAATCAACTCCTTCTTCGAGTTCGATATACACCATACGGCGATGGATACCTGTTCCCAGCGGTATGGTCATCGAGAGAGCATTCTTGACGCCTTTGATAGCTTTGGCAGCCACGGTATGACCCATCGAACGACCGGGACCGAAGTTCGTATAAGTCAGTCCCTTCGGTGCCATCGCCATAAGGAGCGCACGCACCATGGAGTCCGAACCCGGATCCCAACCGGCAGAGATGATACTGACGGCTTTATTCGTTTGACAAACGGGGTCTAAGGCGCTGCGAAGCGACCATATCTGACCATGGATATCGAAACTATCAACGGTGCAGATACCACGAGCCGCAAGGACGGTTGCGAACTTCTGCACCTCGCGCGTCGGCGTGCAAATAAGCACGGCGTCCGCATCGATACAATCGAGGCAGTCATTATGATGGAAAACACCAGCCAACTCCATATCCGGAGCGGCTTTGATGGCTTCTTCGGCTGCACGGCCGATGTTGCCGTATCCTAAAATTGCTACTTTCATATTTATGATTTCAAATTTAAAATTTAAAATTTATTCTACTGTTACTGATTTGGCGAGGTTGCGGGGTTGATCGACATCGCAGCCTTTGACGACAGCGATGTGGTATGCTAACAACTGAAGAGGAATGACGGTGAGCAGCGGCGTTAGGCACTCTTCGGTTGCCGGCACTTCGATGCAGTAATCGGCAATCTTACGAACCAGTTCATCTCCTTCGGTAACCACCGCAATCACCCTACCCTTGCGGGCTTTAATCTCCTGGATATTACTTACCACTTTCTCGTACGTACCACAACGCGGTGCGACCACGACGACCGGCATCTCTTGGGAGATGAGGGCAATGGGTCCATGCTTCATTTCCGCAGCCGGATAGCCTTCGGCATGGATATAAGAAATCTCTTTGAGTTTGAGTGCGCCCTCAAGTGCAACGGGGAAGTTATAACCGCGACCGAGGTAAATAAAATTCTGGGCGTAAGAGAAGATCTTCGCGAAATCGGAGATACGCTTGTCTTCACCTAACACGCGTTCAATCTTCGCAGGTATCTGTCCTAATTCGCGCACGATGGAGACGAATTTCTCTTTGTCAATCGTTCCTTTCTCGCGACCGATACAGAGGGCGAGCATAGTGAGGGCCGTTACTTGAGCCGTGAAGGCTTTGGTAGAAGCGACACCTATCTCGGGTCCGACATGCGTATAACAACCGCTATCCGACACACGCGGAATAGAAGCACCGACGACATTACAGATCGAGAAGATGAACGCGCCCTTGGATTTGGCAAGTTGGATGGCTGCCAGTGTATCGGCTGTTTCTCCGGATTGGGAGATAGCAATCACCACATCGTCTTTGTTAATGACCGGTTTGCGATAGCGGAACTCAGAGGAGTACTCTACTTCAACCGGTATCTGCGCGAACTCTTCGATGGCATACATAGCGATAAGGCCGGCATGCCAGGAGGTACCACAAGCCGTTATAATGATTCGCTTGGCATTGAGGAAGCGATCTTTGTTATCAATGAAACCGGAGAGGGCGATATTATCCTGACGCACGTTGACACGTCCACGCATGGAGTCCGTCAGCGTACGGGGTTGCTCGAAGATCTCCTTGAGCATGAAATGGGGATAACCGCCTTTCTCCAGTTGCGAAAGGGATAATTCTAAGCGTTTAATTTCAGGCGTTTTTGTGACATTGTTGATGGTGGTGATGGTTAATGGGTTAGTGGTTAGTGGGTTAGTGGGTGAGGGGGTTAGTGGGTTAGTGGTAGCTCTCATCCTTATGCACACCACTTCTTCGTCCTCGATATAGATCACTTGATCCGTATACTCGACGATAGGCGTAGCGTCGGAAGCCAGGAAATACTCGTCTTCACCGATACCCACAACCAGCGGCGAACCCTTACGGGCGGCGATGAGCGTATCCGGATGCGTCTTATCGAGGATAGCTATCGCGTACGCTCCTACCACCTGCTGAAGAGCAAGTTGCACAGCCGTTTTCAGATCGACATGGCGGTTGATCTGGGTGTATTCAACCAGTTGTACGAGCACTTCGGTATCGGTGTCTGATTTGAAGGTATAGCCCTGCTCCATGAGTCCTGCTTTGAGGACTGCGTAGTTCTCGATAATACCATTATGGATGATAGCCAGGCGTTCGGACTCGGAGTAATGAGGGTGCGCATTGGCGGTGTTGGGTTCGCCGTGTGTAGCCCAACGCGTATGGGCGATTCCGATAGTGCCGTCTATGTCTTTGGTTGCGCAGAAGGCCTCCAGTTCGGACACTTTGCCTTTGGCTTTATAGACATTGAGTTGTCCCTGCTCATTGATGAGCGCCACACCGGCACTGTCGTAGCCCCGGTACTCGAGACGATGCAAGCCTTTAATTAAGATCGGATAGGCTTTGCGTTTACCGATATATCCTACAATTCCACACATGGATTATTGATGATTTATGATTTCTTATCTCGCTTTGCTCGAACGATTATTAGCAAGCTAATTCTCAAATTTATGATTTGTAATTTAGGTTGCAAAATTACACTATTTTTTTGGTTTATGCAAGTTTTTTCATTCTTTTTAGTGCCTCTTCGACATCTTTTCTATTGGAGAAGGCCGAAAAACGCACAAATCCTTCTCCTGTGGGTCCAAATCCGGCACCCGGCGTACAAACGATTTGTCTGGTATGAAGTAAATGGTCAAAGAACGACCAAGAGGTGTATCCATGCGGTACACGGCACCAGATATAGGGTGCATTCTTACCGCCGAAGACTTCGTATCCAAGGGTTCGCAGGCCCTCTAAAAAGATCTGCGCTGTTTGTTTGTAATAACTTAGATTCGCTTGAATAGCGGCTTTTCCTTCGGGGGTATAGGTAGCCTCAGCAGCCCGTTGGGAGATATAAGAAGCTCCGTTGAACTTGGTACACTGTCTGCGCAGCCACATGGTTTGCAAGCCTGTTGCTTTCGGAACCACCGTATAGCCGCAGCGCACGGCCGTAAAACCGGCAGTCTTGCTGAAACTGCGTATCTCGATCGCCACTTCCTGAGCACCCTCGATCTCGTAGATGCTATGGGGCACGTCAGTATCTTCGATGAAGGCTTCGTACGCGGCGTCAAAGAGGATGATGCTATGGTTCGCCCGCGCATATTCCACCCACCGCGATAACTCATCGCGCGTGAGCACCGTTCCTGTCGGATTATTCGGAAAACAGAGATAGATAATATCGGCTTTTTGTTTAGGCAACGCAGGATAGAAATTATTCTGAGCCAGACAGGGCAACCAGATGATTTCTCTTCCCGCCATGCGGCTGGTATCAACGTACGCCGGATAGGAAGGTTCTAAGATAGCGACACTATTGGAAGCATCGAACAATTCGCTGAGGTTTCCCAAATCACTGCCGGCTCCATCGCTGATAAACACCTCTTCGGGCAATAGATGAATGCCACGCGGGGTATAGTCATTATCGACGATGGCTTGCCGCAACCAAAGATAGCCTTCTTCGGGTCCATATCCGCGAAAAGTAGCGGCAGAGGCAAGTTCATCCACGGCGCGATGCATGGCTTCTATAATAACAGAAGGTAACGGAAGCGTCACGTCGCCTATTCCCAGACGCAAGACATGCGCCTCGGGATGAGTTTGCTGATACGCTTTTGTACGATTCGCTATCTCCGTAAAGAGATAATGGCCGCGCAGTTGCTGTAAGTGGGTATTAATGAACATGGCTTTCAGTGGTTAGTTCTCCACGGAACACTTCGGTTGCCGGGCCGGTCATGAAGACCGATGACTGATCGGTTTTCCATTGTATAAGCAGGTCTCCTCCGGGCAGATGAACAATCACCTCTCGCTCCGTCAAACCGTTAAACATAGCGGCTGCAGCAGCGGCACACGCACCTGTTCCGCACGCGAGTGTTTCTCCGGATCCGCGCTCGATGACACGCAGGTCCAACTCCTTTTTATTTTCATGCACGCGCACGAGTTCCACATTCGTGTTAGCCGGCAGTTGCGGTAGGGTATCGCGAAAGAACACTGCATGGGGGTTGCCCATATTGACGGAGGTATACCCGATCGGATCATTGCCTATCAGGATGGAGGAGGAATGAATGATCGGTTTTCCCATATTCACCGTTACTTGCTGCACAATGTTGTTCGCGATTTGAAGGGTTAGGGCACGTATACCGGCAAGGGTCTCTATCTCCATATGAATCTCGCGACAGAGATTATTCTCGTACAGGTATTTCGCCACACAGCGAATGGCATTTCCGCACATCTCCGCTTCGCTGCCATCGGCATTGAAGATTCGCATTTTCGCGTCTGCTTCTTTGGATGGCAGTATCAGCACCAGTCCATCGGAACCGATACCAAAATGGCGATCAGAGACCCGACGAGCCAAGGCGGGAATATCCGCCTTAGCGATGAACTGAGCCGTTGTCTTTTGGAAACAATCGATATAGACGTAGTCGTTTCCAAGACCGTGCATTTTGATGAAAGGAAGGATTTTCATTGGTTCAATACATTTTTAATTCGCCGCATGGCTTCTTCGATCTCCTCGGTGGATATGGCGTACGACAAACGGATACACTCCGGGCAACCGAATGCCGAACCAGGCACAACAGCCACATGTGCTTTCTCCAGTAACATCTCTGCAACGACATCACCGGAACCTATCGCGCTCACATCCGGGAAGAGATAGAATGCTCCCTGCGGTTTATTGAACTTCCATCCTGGGATATCTGTTGCCAAACGACAGATCAGTTCCCGTCGTTGTGTAAACACCTCTCGCATCTCTTCCATACATGTTTGCGAACCTGTCAATGCGGCTTCGGCGGCTTTCTGCGCCACCATTGTCGGACACGTCAACTGTTGCCCTTGCAAACGGATACAGGCATTTAAGAACGGCCTGTTCTTGGTCAAGAGCCACCCTATCCGGTATCCCGTCATAGCATATGCCTTACTGACGCCATTCACGATAATCAACCTGTCTGATAAGGGTTCGAAGGCCGCCAGAGTCACGGGAGAGATATCGTATGACAAAGATGCATATATCTCATCCGAGAGCACAATTACATTAGGATAATCATACAACACAGCCACTATCGCCTCTAACTTCTCTCGATTGTAAATGGCACCCGTAGGGTTGTTAGGAGAACAAAGAATCAGCATGCGTGTCTTCTCGCTCAAAGCCGTGCGCAGTTGTTCCGGGGTGATGCAATAGTTGTCTTCATACTTTGTATGCACAGCCACCACTTTGCCTTGCGCCAACTTAACCATCTCACTGTAACTCACCCAACTCGGCATCGGGATAATGACTTCGTCATCCGGGTTTATCGCGGTCTGAATCGCATTATATATCGCCATCTTTGCGCCCACAGAAACCATCACGTCATTCGCTTCCCATGCAATCTGATTTCCAGCAATGCTGTTTTGCTGTGTGGCGATCGCGGCACGCAACGAGGCTATTCCTGGCACCGCACCATAATGCGACCAACCGTCCGAGATAGCCTTCTTCGCTGCCTCGCGGATATGTACAGGCGTGTCCATATCCGGTTCTCCCAGCGACATACTGATCACATCTATCCCTGCCGCCTTCATCTCCCCGGCTCTCGCTGCCATAGTCAGACTCTGTGAGGCTGCTATCTGTTGTATTCGATCTGCTATCTGCATATAACCAGTTAGTGGATGAACATGAGTTCGCGATACTTTGGGAGCGTCCACATCTCATCGTCAACGATGAGTTCGAGGGCATCGGCATGTGCACGGATTTCAGCCATGAGCGGCAGGACGTTGTCATGATAAGCGATTGCTTTGCTGCGCTCATCGGGTTGACGATTGGCTTTATGGCGTGCGTCAGTCATATGCTCTACCCCTTCGAGAATAGCACCCGAGTGTTCCTCAATCTGCTTGATGATACTATAGTCCATGGCGTTGAGCGACGCCGTCTCGTCCGCCGAGAAGACCTGTTTGACAGCCAATACATTCTGCAGCAACATGGTCTGATAGCGCTTGGCGGCAGGGAGAACATGGTTGACCACAAGATCTCCCATGACGCGACTCTCTATTTGCAGTTTTTTGACATAGGTTTCCCATTTCACTTCACTGCGACTATGGAGTTCCGCAGCGCTGAGGACACCGGTTGTCTCGAACATCTGAATAGAGGACGGGAGGACATAATTATCAATGATTTTCGGCACACTGGTCTCGCAATCCAAACCACGCTTTGCAGCCTCGGCTTTCCATTCGTCGGAATAACCGTTTCCGTCAAAACGAATGGCTTTGCAGGCCATAATATATTTCTTGATGACATCGAAGAGTACACGTTCCTTGGCTTCGCCTTTCTCGATACGTGCATCCACTTCGTTTTTGAAGAGCATGAGTTGCTCTGCCACAGCGGCATTGAGCGCCAACATCGCAGCTCCGCAGTTCGCAGAAGAACCGACAGCACGGAACTCGAAGCGGTTGCCGGTAAAGGCAAAAGGTGAAGTGCGATTGCGATCGGTGTTATCCAGCAGAATCTCGGGTATATTTGCTACGCCGAGTTTCATCTCTTTCTTGGCGTTGATGATAATGGCCTCTTCGGCCTTGGCATGCTCGAGCTTGTCCAGCACGGCGCTGATTTGTTTTCCGAGGAAAACAGAGATGATAGCGGGAGGTGCCTCGTTCGCACCCAAACGGTGTTCGTTGGTTGCACTGACGATAGAGGCTTTGAGCAGTCCGTTATGACGTTGCACGGCCATGAGAACGTTGACGAGGAAAGTGATAAACTGCAGGTTCTGGTACGGATTCTTACCCGGTGCAAGCAGGTTAACACCCGTATTGGTGGACATCGACCAGTTGCAATGCTTACCACTTCCGTTCACACCCGCATAGGGTTTCTCATGCAGCAGCACGCGGAAATGATGTTTCTCCGCCACACGCTCCATGATAGACATGACGAGCAAGTTATGGTCATTGGCCAGGTTGACATCCTCGAAGATAGGCGCCATCTCGAACTGGTTAGGCGCCACCTCGTTATGACGCGTCTTAACGGGTATACCGGCCTTGAGGGCTTCGTATTCGAGTTCGCGCATGAAGGCCAATACACGCGCAGGGATAGCCCCGAAATAATGGTCCTCGAGTTGCTGCGACTTAGCGCTGTTATGGCCCATGAGTGTTCGTCCGGTAAGTAAGAGATCCGGTCGCGCCGTATAGAGCGATTCATCCACGAGGAAATACTCCTGCTCCCAACCGAGGTTCGCGTGCACGTGTTTTACCTGTTTATCAAAGTACGCGCACACTTCGCGCGCGGCATGACACAGGGCGGCTGTAGAACGAATCAGCGGCGTCTTATAATCGAGTGCCTCGCCGGTATATGCCACAAAGACAGTAGGAATACAGAGCGTGTCACCGATTAAGAAGACAGGGCTCGAAGGATCCCAAGCGGAATAACCGCGTGCCTCAAAGGTATTTCGGATACCTCCCGAAGGGAAGGACGAAGCGTCCGGTTCCTGCTGGTAGAGGCTATCTCCACTGAACTCCTCCATCAATGCACCATTCTTAAGGGTGAAGAACGCATCGTGTTTCTCCGCCGTACCTCCGGTGAGGGGTTGGAACCAATGGGTGAAATGGGTAGCTCCGTGATCCATCGCCCATTTCCGAATACCGATAGCCACCACATTGGCTATGTCGCGATGAATCGTGCGACCATTATCCACATCGTCAAATAACTGATCCAACACTTCTTGCGCGATGTACTCCTTCATTTTCTCACGCGTGAAGACATCTTGCGCGAAATAGTCCTTCACTTTACCTTCCGGCATCTCAACCGCCGTCGGTTTATGTCCAAATGCAGTTTTTAACGCTTCAAAACGAAGATTACTCATACTTTAGACGTTGTTTTTCGTTTTTAATCCGATTAAATTTAAAAATCGACGGCAAAAGTACAACAAAATTTTGGAATATGCAAGTAAAAAATGCAAATTGAATGATTTTTTTTCCATAAAAGCCTTGCGTATATCAAAAAAAAGCATTACCTTTGCAGCCAGTTTGGCGCAAAGGCATCAGACAGTAATTTGTAATTAGTCAAATCGCAAATAATTTTTATGGCAACACAAGAAGAAACATTTAAGAAGATCGTAGCGCATTGCAAGGAATACGGATTTGTTTTTCCGAGTAGTGAGATCTACGATGGTCTGGGCGCTGTGTATGACTATGGTCAGAATGGCGTAGAGTTGAAGAACAACATCAAGCGTTATTGGTGGGACTCCATGACGCTGCTGCACGAGAATATCGTAGGTATTGATGCGGCTATCTTCATGCACCCGACAACATGGAAAGCATCGGGACACGTAGACGCCTTCAATGATCCGTTGATCGACAACCGCGACAGCAAGAAGCGCTATCGTGCGGACGTGCTGATTGAAGATCAGATTGCTAAATACGACGAGAAGATTGCGAAAGAGGTTGAGAAAGCCCGCAAACGTTTCGGAGAGAGTTTCAACGAGGAGATGTTCGTTGAAACGAATGAACGAGTGAAAGAATTAAAGAGCAAGCGTGAGGCGCTGCATGCACGCTTTGCCAAGGCGATGAACGATAACAACCTGGACGAGTTAAAGCAGATCATCCTGGATGAGGAGATCGTTTGTCCGATTAGCGGCACGCGCAACTGGACCGACGTACGTCAGTTCAACCTGATGTTCTCGACCGAGATGGGTTCGACGGCAGACGGCGCAATGAAGATTTATCTTCGTCCGGAAACGGCACAAGGTATCTTCGTGAACTTCTTGAACGTGCAGAAGACGGGCCGTATGAAGATTCCGTTCGGAATTGCGCAAATCGGTAAGGCATTCCGCAACGAGATTGTCGCTCGTCAGTTCATCTTCCGTATGCGCGAGTTCGAGCAGATGGAGATGCAGTTCTTCGTTCGTCCGGGTGAGGAGTTGAAATGGTTCGAGCATTGGAAACAATTCCGTCTGAAATGGCATAAAGCACTGGGCTTGGGTGACGAGAAATACCGCTTCCACGACCATGAGAAGTTGGCGCACTACGCAAATGCTGCAACCGATATCGAGTTCTTGATGCCGTTTGGGTTCAAGGAGGTAGAGGGTATTCACAGCCGTACCAACTTCGACCTGAGCAGTCATGCAAAGTATTCAGGAAAGAAGATCGAATATTTCGATCCGGAACTGAATCAGAGTTACACACCGTACGTGATCGAGACCAGTATTGGTGTAGATCGTATGTTCCTGAGTGTAATGTGCTCGAGTTACGAAGAGCAGGCGCTCGAAGGCGGCGACACGCGTGTAGTATTGCACTTACCGGCCGTACTGGCTCCGGTGAAGGCTTGCATCATGCCGCTCGTCAAGAAAGACGGTCTGCCCGAGAAAGCACGCGAGATCATGAACGAGTTGAAGTTCGATTTCAAGGTGGCATATGATGAAAAAGACAGTATCGGTAAACGTTATCGTCGTCAGGACGCCGTAGGTACACCGTTCTGCATCACCGTAGATCACGACACAGAGAAAGACGGTTGCGTAACCGTACGTTATCGCGATACGATGGCGCAGGATCGCGTGAAGATCGAAGACCTGCACGAGATCATTCGCAAGGCAACCGATCCGAAGGAGTTGTATCGCAAGATCGTAGGCGATTCGATGGAGGACTCTATCGAGTAGATGAGAGTTTAGAGTTTAGAGTAAAGCGGAGCTGAAATGCTCCGTTTTTTTATCGTATAGAGCGATAGATGACACGCGCCGAGAAGGCCGAGAGGACGATGGCAAAGAGGAGCGCGACGAGCCATGCCACAGCGAGCGAGGCAGGACGCAAGTCCGGCGCCAAACCGATGAGGTATTTTAAATAGGTATACCGAGAGAAGCTTAAGATCAGCATGGCAAATCCGACCGAGACAAGGTTCGTCAGGAAGACCAGCAATTGGTAGGGTCTCGCCAGATAATGCGAGGTATAGCCAATGGCTTTGAGGTTACGAATCGCTTCCTGGTTACGCTGCATGAGCAGGAAGATAGAAAGCATCAGTACGTAAGCCGCCAAAAGACAAATGACAAGACCTATGATCAGCACGACAGCTACCAGAATGCGCATAAGCCATGAAGCCTTGGAGGCATTGAGGTTATCGCCTTCTATATTGAGTTCATGTTCCTTACAATAGGTAGCGATTCGTTCACCAGTCGGATTGGAGACGCGCAGAATGAGACGTGATACATCACCCTGATGGCGATACGGGGCAAACTGCGCATTAGACCATTCGATAAAGGTCTGCGGCACCAGGATGGTATTGATGCGCGAGGAGAAACCGATGATTCGTCCCTTGAGTTGAGCCGAACGTCCATTGCCCCAGAGGGTGAGGTTGAGCACGACCTTATTGACCATGGATTCGGAGATAGCGGGAAAATCCGAAGTAGGCGCATAACCGAAGTTATAGAGATTGAGATAGGTGCGCGGCACGATGATCGGCACCTTGGTATCTCCGGGGGTAAAGGTCCATTCCTCCGATTCGACATCGATGAAGTCATCGGGTACGGCTTCGAAGAACAAATCCGATCCGACATCAATGCCGTAACTTTTCACAACCAATTGGCCATAAATACGATATTGCGCGGCCGTGAAGGTGCCGAGTTGCTCCACAAAGGGTTGCTGGCTGAGTTCTTCTATCTCTGCGGGTTCAAAAGCAGGTTTTGTTCCGGAGATGGCATCGAGGGTAGAAACGGGTTTGGTAAGGACCATGAAGTCCGGTCGCATAAAGCCGGCTTTATTGGAGAGAATCGGTTGTATATCGCGGTATAGTTGGACACCCAACACGATGATGGTAAGTCCGATGATATTCGCGATGATAAATCCGATGAGCTGTCCTATGGACAGGTTTTGGCGTAACACTTTCCAGATAAGTCTCATAACTGCAGATGTTGGTCGTAATGAATAGGAAGTGTCTTACCAAGAGATGTGACGACGATTCCAAAGCCTCGTTTGGTTTGTTCGCGCGTCACAATATCGGCCATGATACGTGCGTTGGCATCATCGAGATGGCTGACGGGTTCATCCATGAGCAAGAACGAACAAGGTTGGCACAGGGCGCGCAGAAAAGCCACACGCTGCTGCTGTCCCCAAGAGAGGATTCGTGCCGGTTGATCCCATTTATCAGACAGTCCGACCTGCTCAAAGAGCGCACGGATTTCTTCTTCGGAACGAAAGGAAGTCTGCTGGTTGACTATCTGCACATTCTCAAAAGCCGTGAGGTTCGGGAAAAGGCGCAGGTCCTGGAAGACATACGCCAATTCGGTCCGATATAAAAGTGCGCGTTCACGGGGTGTGAAATCGCGTATATCGCGTTGATCGAGGGTGATAGTACCGATATAATCGGAACGAAAACCACCGATAAAATGCAAGAGGGATGATTTACCGATACCCGATGCAGCCTCGACGCAGTAGTTTTTACCGCGCTCGAAGTGCATCGGATGTGAGAATCCTATATGGATATCGGAAATCATTCAAACAGGGCGATTATTACCAAACTACTTTCTCCCCTTATTCAGCGGGGGCCGGTTCCTCGACGTCCACTACTTCAAAATCGTAGTAGTCCTCGTCGAGCAGGTAGTCATAGTTATAACGCTGTGCGCGTACCTTATCGTACTCGATGCAGGCAGCTCCGACCTTGATACCCTGCTCCAGGAAGAGTGCGAGGGAGTTCTTAGAGTCATCATTGAGAATAAACTCGATAGAAGCCGCATCGCGTTTCTCCACTTTCGCTTGCGCGAAGTCAAACAGGTCGGCGAGACGACGCCATGCATTGAGGAAACGAACCTCCTCCGGAATGGTACGACGTGTACGCTCCGTGAAGTACGCATCTACGATGGGCTCTGCATCCACGTAAGCATACGCATAAGACGAGGTAGCATTACCGGCTTTCTCGAAGGACGGCTTTGCCTCTCCGTAATTATAGGTGCGGATATTGGTTACCGAGAAAGCTTTCTTATCACCATCGATATAGATGTCTTTAGGCAGTTCATCGCCGAAGATATCGAGCATCGGTTTGATCTCGCTGAACGGCGTCGGCATGATAAAGAGGAAATCCGGATCGGAATCGAAGTTCTTACCTGCTACCGCTGCAGCCAGGGTACCATCGGTCTTACGCAGGATTTGCTTCACCATATTATAGATCATCTTCTCTTCACCGCTGAAGCTAGCACCGGTCTCTTCCATTGCTTTATCAATAGCTTTGCAGTACTCTTCGCCATCAATACCCAGCGCTACGAGAGCAAGGAGGTTACGCTCAGGGATGAGTTTGAGGGTCTCTTTCGATACCTTCTTTGTCAATACATCCAGGTCATCTTCATCGACGCCGTCTGCAAAGAGGTTAAGATCGAACTCACCGGATTTGAAGTTGAGGTTCACTACCCATTGCATCTCGAAGAGTTTCTCCCATACATCCTCGGTGAGATACGGACGCAAGTCGCTGAACTGATGCTCCAACTCCGAGCGAATCTCGCGTTTTGCTTTACGAGAGAGGTTCTCCATATTGATCGTAGCCGTGATATCGGCCGCATTCTTCTTAAAGAACTTACCGGCATCGGTAGAGAAGAAGGATTTATCATTCTCGAGCAGGTCACGGTAATCATTGCGATTGTTAGACGAACCCAGCAAGAGGCTCTTCGGCGTAAGCGCAGCCACGAGACGACCATGCTCTTCTACCCACGTGATATCACCGGATTCCGAGAGTTCAACGGCTTCGGAAATCGTCGCCAGTTTCTTCGCCACGGTTTCTTTATCGCGCACGGAAGCCAGGATATAACCTTCGTCCACCGAAGAGGGGGTAAAGAAATACATCGGGCTAAGCATATCCAGACCCAGATCCTGCGGGGTACGCAGCATGTCCGTCAATTTCTTGAGGTCGGCATCCTCCGGATCGATAGAAAGGATCAGGTCCGCAATATCGTCTTTCTGAGCTAAGAAGTCCGATTTGAGACCGATGTTCTTGACGTCCAACTCCATAACGATGGGTGCATCGGCAGGGATGGTTTTCTTGTACGCAGATTTCGAGCAGGAGCTCAACATGGCAGCCAGCACCACAAGGGCGAAGAGTAGCAAGCCACGGAAAGAGAAATTCTTTTTCATACTACAGTTATTTAAGGGTTAGTAAATAAATGCGCTGTAAAGGTACAACAAAAATTGCAAATATGCAAGTTTTTTAGGATTTTTTATTTCTTATCTCTGTGGAAGAGATGTCGAAATAAGGGGCTTCGCTAAGAAAACGGAGATCCTTCGCGTTGGTGAATGTTACCGTGTGATGGGGTTCAGAGGAATGGCGCGGGAAGACAAAAATACGGAAATGAGAGAGGATGAATTCGTATTCGCGCCATTGGGGAAAGATGGCTAAGTTATCTTCGCCTATAACGAGTGTGAATTGATGGTTTGGATAGGCTTTTTGCAGTTCACGCATGGTATTGGCCGTATAAGACGGGCGAGGCAGGGAGAACTCAAAGTCGGAAACAACCACATGGGGAATGGATTTGACTGCTTCGCGCACGGCAGCCAATCGTTCGTTCTCTGGAGCGAGGGTGTCGGCCGGTTTAAGCGGGTTATTGGGCGTAACGAGGAACCACAGTTCATCCAGATCGGTGTTCTCGATCACCCATTTCGCCAATCCGACGTGCCCGAAATGCACGGGATTGAAACTACCGCCGTATATTCCAATTTTCATCGATGATAGCGTCTAATTGTTGGAACGCATGAGGAAGGTCATCGTTGATGACGACGCGATCAAACTGCGGTTTGTACGACAGTTCTTCTTCGGCCTTTGCGAGACGTTTCTCAATCATCTCGGGAGAAGTATCTCCGCGTCCTTCGAGCCGTTTACGCAGTTCCTCAATGGATGGCGGACAGATAAAGATAGACGTAGCCTGGTCACCCAAGATTCGCTTGAGGTTCAATCCGCCTTTGACATCCACATCAAAGAGAACTTGCCGACCGGCTGCTTCGATACGATCGATCTCTTCTTTGAGGGTACCATAGTAGAGGCCTTCATAGACCTGTTCAAACTCGATGAAGTCATTATGTTCGATGCGTTTCTGGAACTCTTCGACCGAGATGAAGTAATACTCTTTGCCATTCACTTCTTGTCCACGCGGAGGGCGCGTGGTGCAGGAAACCGAGAGTTCAAAGAGGTTCGGATGCTTGGTAAGCAAGTGCTTCACCATGGTTGATTTACCGCTGCCCGAAGGCGCACAAAAAATATAGATCATAAAACGTTGAGGACTTGTTCTTTAATTTGCTCGAGGATGTCTTTCATCTTGACCACGATGATTTGCATCTCGGATTGATTGGATTTGGAGCCGAGAGTATTGATTTCGCGGCCCATTTCTTGCGCGATGAAGCCGAGTTTTTTGCCGACTCCGCTTCCTTCGGATGCCATGGTCTCACGGAAGTATTTGATATGATTGGTGAGGCGCACTTTCTCTTCGGTGATATCGAGTTTCTCGAGGTAATAAATCATCTCCTGTTCCAATCGGTTATGGTCGATATCTGCGGAAAGTTGTGCGCTGAGAGAGGCCAGGTTTTGCTCCAGCCGTTCTTTGATCTTCGCTACGCGACCTTTCTCAAAAGGTTCTACTTGCGATAACAGATCGGCAATACCATCCAGTTTCTCGGTGAACATCGCTTGTAGCGCAGCTCCCTCTTGTGTGCGGAACGCGATGAAAGCATCGATGGTTTGATTCAGGAGATTTTGCACACTACTCCACTCTTCGTCAGAGAGATCGGTATGATCTTCCTGGATCTTCAGCACATCGGTGAAACGGAGGATAGCCGCCATTACGGCTTCTGGAACAGCGTCACAGGCAAACTGAGTCTTATACTGCTCTGCATAGATCTTCGCCACTTCCCAGTTCACGGGAGTATATCCGGCATCGGAATCTTTGGTTTCGGAATCCTCGTAGATAGCCAGGTCCACTTTCCCGCGTTCCAGACGCTGGTTAACGATGGTACGGAGTTCCCATTCGTGAGCACGCAGCGGCGCAGCCAGACGAACGGACAGATCCATGGATTTGGAGTTAAGAGAGCGGATCTCGCAAATGAGTTTATGTCCGCGGAATGGTGTTTCGGCTTTCCCAAAGCCGGTCATTGATAAAATCATAGATTTTATATTGGTGATTGGTAATTATTAATGCTATTTGCCGATGCAGAATTTAGAGAAAATGTTACTTAATACTTCCTGGTTGGTTATCTGGCCTGTGACTTCGCCGAGCGCGGAGAGACAATCCTGCAAATCGAGCGAGAGGAGTTCTCCGGACAAGCCGTTATGAAGTCCCGCCTGCACCCGTTCGATAGCCTGATGCGCTCGTGTAACGGCCTCGTAATGACGTGCATTGGAGAGCATGACAGCGGAGGTATGCATCGATTCGCGGGCAATACGAACGAGTTCGTGTTTGAGCGGTTCTATCTCGCCTAACTTAGCGGAGATGTAGATGCCATCTGTGCCTTTGGTTCGTTCTTCGGGTGTCAGGAGATCCGCTTTGTTATAGGTCTTAAGTACTACTTGAGTAGGACTAAAGTCTAGGATTGGTACGTTTTTGGTAGGATCCAGAACCAAGATTACTATTTGTGCATCACGAGCGGCCTTTCGGCTTCGCTCGATCCCCATATTCTCCAGTTGGTCAGCCGTTTCGCGCAATCCGGCTGTGTCGATAAGACGGAAGAGAATGCCTTCGATAAGGATGGTATCTTCGATGGTATCGCGGGTAGTTCCTTGGATATCACTCACGATAGCTCGTTGCTCGCCCAGCAAGGCATTGAGGAGCGTGGATTTACCGACATTCGGCGCTCCGATAATCGCGACAGGAATACCATTTCGGATGGCATTCCCTGTGCGGAACGAACGCATGAGTTCTCCAAGATGGGTTTCTATCTCAGAAGCCAGCGCCTTCAGTTCCGAGCGATCGGCAAACTCCAGTTCCTCATGATCGGCAAAGTCGAGTTCCAACTCCACAAGGGATGTGAACTGCAGCAACCGATCTCGCAAAGCATTGAGTTCATTGGACACGGAACCTCGGAGTTGGCTGAGCGCCAAGTCTTTCTCTGCTTTGGACTGCGCAGCAATCAGATCAGCCACCGCCTCCGCACGGGTAAGATCCATCTTCCCATTGAGAAAGGCTCGACGGGTGAACTCACCAGGTTCCGCCGCTTTGCATCCCGCATCGATAAGCCATTCGAGCAAGGTCTGCTGGATATAGAGACTACCATGACAGGCTATCTCCACCGTATCTTCTCCGGTAAAAGAATGCGGAGCACGGAAGACCGAGCAGAGGACTTCGTCGAGAATGTCGGATGCACGTTGAATACGACCAAAATGGACGGAATTTGGTTTCGCCTCAGCAAGCGAATGGTTCGCTTGAAAAAGCGAGTCCACGACAGGGACAGCCTGAGGGCCACTCACGCGGATGAGTGCAACACCTCCCATACCAAAGGGGCTCGATATAGCGCAAATCGTAGACATGGACATCAAATCGAGCGCAAAGGTAACACTTTTTTTTTACATACGCAAAAAAATTAATAAAAAGCACGAATAATTTGCATATATAAAAATATTTTTGTATCTTTGCACCGAATTTCGATAAATCACATTTATAAACTACATAAAAACACATTTGAGTTATGCGAACAACATTTAATCGCCTTCGTGCAGTAAAGGACAGTCTTCCCCATGGTAGTATGGATGCTATTGCAGCAGAGCTGGGTTTAACGGGAGATGAGGTACGCGCTTTCTTCAACGGAGAGGGCACGGCAGACTATCATCTGGAGCCGGGTTTTGACGGTGGCATTGTTGACTTGACCAACACGCGCATCTTGGAGGTTGCCCTGCGTCGCGCTTGGGAAGCACAAAATGCGCTTTAATCACGAAGGCGTATGCTGAAGGATCGATTCAGGTCGATGCTCCAAAAAGTAATTGCTCTGACAGTTTTTGTTGGAGCAATACCTTTTTTGTTCGGCGCGCGCGTGTTTGCGGACGAAATAAGTGCAGCGGAGGAGCAGGAGATAGTAAAAAAAGAGAATAAATGGTTAGACGACTACCATAAGCCGGTCGGGCTGACCTACAACGCGCAAGCTGTTCTGCAAACAGCGTATGTATGGCGCGGTATGTCTGTCGGAGCCGCCAATATACAAGCCAGTGCCAATGTGGGTTACGGCGGATTATATCTGGATATGTGGTGGAATGTCGGCGTAGAGCAATGGAACTTCAAGACCTTCCAGCCGGAGGTGGACTTCAGTTTAGGTTTTGCCCGCTGGGGATTGAATGTATACATGCTCTATATTTATAATTTCAATTGCGGTTTCTTCGATTTCCACAATTATCCAGACAAGGGAAATCGCTTGGAGATCAATGTAAAATACACCATAAGCAGCAAGTTGCCGCTTGGAATACATTGGGCTACGCGCGTAGCTGCGAGCGACGGATACCTGAATACCACCGGCGATATGGTACGTGCATGGTCGAGTTACGCAGAGATCTTTTACACGCAGAATTTGCCGTACGACCTGAGTCTGCACGGTGCTGTGGGTTTCACGCCGTGGAAGAGTTGCTACACGAAATATAAGGGTGATTTTGCCGTAACAAACATCACGATTTGTTTGCGCAAAGACTGGAGTCTGAGTAAGCACTGCGGCATGATGCTAATGGGTCAATTGACGATGAACCCATATCTGATGGCAACCGATAAGTCATCCATAGAATGGCACTCATTCAATCCGACTACTCAGTCTATTAACGTCAATGTAGGTTTGGGAGTTTACTTGAAATAAAGTTGAAAGTTTATAGTTTAAAGTTTAAAGATAAAAAAATCAAAATGAAAAAGGTATTAGTATTAGTAGCCGCTACGATGATGGCAGTATTTGTTTCGGCAGAGAGCAAAGTAGAATTTGCGTATGAGGCCGGAGCGGATGTAGTTAGTTCGTATATCTGGCGCGGCCAGTACAACGGTGGTTTAAGTTTTCAGCCGGAAGGTTTAGTTGGTTTTAACGCACTGGACGAGGCTATTCAATTCCGCGCAGGTGTGTGGGCCAATTTAGGTGCTTCGGATTGGCAGTGGAAAGCCAACAAAGGCGATGGCAGAGGGTATACGATGTTTATGCCGGAGGTAGATTTTATGGCTTCTGTTACGGCTTATGGTGCCAGCGCCGGTTTCACTGAGTATTACTACTGCGATAATGGTAGTACGCATCAGTCGGAGGTTTGGGTTGGTTATAACTTCGATCATTTCTTCGGTGTAGGTGCGTACATCAATTGGTACACCATGGTTGCCGGAGATGACTTCGTGTATGACGACAACGACGTAGCTCACCGCGCTTGGAGCAGTTATCTGGAGTTGGGTTATGACTACACGTTTGAGGACAAGGGTATCACCTTAGGTGCGCAGTTAGGTATGTCGCCGTGGGCCAGTGACGTGTACGGCAATGAGAAGTTTGCTTTAACCAACATCACGCTGAAGATCAACAAGGAATGGGAGTTTGATGTGGTTACTTTGGACCTGTATGCACAGGGTACGCTGAATACGGATGGTTTGACGACGCAGACAGCTTTTATTGGTGCTGCAGGTGAGGACAAACTGTACAACCAGAAGCTGAATGCCGTTCTGGGCTTGGGTATTTGGTTCTAATGAAGATCAGCAAAAAACATACGATCAGTGCGCTGGTAGCGTTGATAATTGCAACGCTATTTCTGGTGTTATGGAAGGAAGAGCCGAAAAAGCAGTTCTACCATAATGAAGGTTCTGTTTTCGGCACTTACTACAACATTCGCTATGAGGCATCGAAGGATCTGAAGGATAGTGTTGTGGCGTCCTTCGCGGCTTTCGATAAGAGTTTGAGTATGTTTAATCCCTACTCCACGCTTTCCGCCATCAATGCCAATCGGGACACTGTGACCGATGCGGCCTTTGAGGCGATGTGGGCAGAAGCGGAACGGGTACATGCTTTATCGGACGGAGCGTTCGACATCACGGTAGCGCCGTTGGTGAAGGCGTTCGGATTTGGCAAAAAGAGTGATCAGTATGCTGAAATCAGTTCACAGACCATCGATTCGCTAAGAGAGTTTGTAGGGTTTGATAAAGTGGAGCTGAGAGATCATCGAGTGATTAAACAGGACCCGCGTGTGCAGTTAGACGGCGGTGCGGTAGCTAAGGGTCAAGCATGCGATATGATTGCCGATTTGTTGGCTCGCAATGGTTGCACAAATTATCTGGTAGATATCGGAGGAGAAGTGGTTTGTCACGGAATGAACCCACGCGGTGAGCGCTGGCATATCGGTATTACCAAACCGAATCTGAATAACGAAGGCGCGCAACAGGACCTGCAAGAGGTGTTAGCCGTGAGCGATGTATGCATGGCGACGAGTGGTAATTACCGCAATTTTTATTATGCCGGAGACGAACGCAGGAGTCATACAATCGACCCTCGTACGGGATATCCTGTGCAGCACTCGCTACTGAGCGCTACCGTAATCAGCAGCACTTGTATGCGCGCGGACGCATTAGCCACCGCATGCATGGTGTTAGGTGCGGAGGAAGGCATGGACATGATCGCGCGTGCCGGAGATGCCGCATGCTACTTCATCGTGGCGCAAAATGACAGTTTAATAACGATTTCTTCTCCGAACTGGGAAGAGCAAATAAAAGAATAATATGAAACGGACTATTGTTTGTATCATCCTTGCCCTTTGCGGATTGCAGTTATGGGCAACACTGCCGGAAGTGACAATCAAAGATCTTGACGGGCACAGCGTGAATGTAGCAAAACTGACGCAGAGCGGAAAACCGGTTGTGATATCGTTTTTCGCGACCTGGTGCAAACCCTGTATGCGTGAGTTAAAAGCGATTCATGATGTCTATCCGGATTGGCAAGACGAGACGGGTGTAGAGATGTATATCGTCTCAATCGACCAAGCGCAGGACGAACATAAAGTGCGTCCATTAGTGGACGGTAACGGATGGGAATACCATGTATTACTGGACCCGAACGGTACATTCAAACGCGCGATGAGTGTTCAGAATATCCCGCATATGTTTGTATTCGACAGCAAAGGCGCACTCGTCTATCAGCATGTCGGATATACCGAAGGCGACGAAACAGAAGTAGTGAAATATCTCAAATGAACGAAACACGGGAAATAGGATGGAGATGGTTAGGGCTGATGGTCCTTGCTCTGCTATGTTGTCCGTTTTCCTATTCTTATGCCAATGACACGGTGTTTGTAAGCGGCGGACTGCAACATGACGGATTGCTGGATTGGAGTCCGGTGAAATACCATAGCAACAGTTATCTGGACCTGAGTGTACACTGGCAAGCCGAACGCAAGACTTTTCGGGAATTGCGCGCTACCACTCGACTGGAGTTAACGCAATGGCCGCTATTGGGTTACGAGAGTGATTTCGGCGGACACGGTGTTGGGCACTTAAGTTTAGAGGCTGCTTTCACTTGGGGTGAAATCACGATAGGCGATGTGTATGGGCAGTTCGGATCAGGTCTGATTCTAGATTTATATGAGGACCGTGGCATCGGTATCGATGGAGCACTACGCGGCGCAAAGATAAAAGTGCAACCGTACAAAGGTATTCAGTTGCAATTGATAGGCGGTAAACAGCGGCGTTACTGGAGTTGCTATAAAGACCATGCATGGGGTTGGAACTACACCCGCGATGCGACGATCGGCGGCGATGCAGAGATACATATCGAGCAATGGGTGCCGAAGATGCAAGCGTTGGATATGCGTTGGATGATCGGCGGCAGTTATGTATCGAAATACGAAGCACCGGATACCATTATTGTGCCGCAAGCCGGGGCATTATACATGTATAACCTACCTCTCTGGGTAGGAGCCGGAGATGTACGAACGCAATGGCAGATGAAGGGTGTGGACCTATTGGTCGAGTACGCACGCAAAGCCAATGATCCGTGCTTAGACAACGGATTCAGTTATCGCGATGGTGAGGCCTTGTTTATCAGTGCCGGTTATTCTCGCAAGGGATTTTCCGTATTGGCGCAAATAAAGCGTACGGATAACATGGCTTTTCGCTCCGAACGTATGCGGACAGGTATTACCGGACGACTGAATCACATGCCGGCTTTTGCGGAGCAACACACGTATGCCTTAGCGGCGATGTATCCCTACGTAACGCAGTACAACAGCGGCGAGTGGGCCTTTCAAGCGACGATGCGCTATACCTGGCCGCGCAAGACGAAGATGGGTGGTAAATACGGCACGACGCTAAAAGTGAGTGCGGCTCATATCCGCGGATTAGCTGCACCCGGCAGTTGGGATATCGATAAGACGAAAGAAGGCGAGTACTATACCGACGTCAATATCGAGTTAAATAAACGCTTGGCGAAACGCTGGTGGCTTAACGCGATGCTGATGTACCAGAATTACAACCAGAAGATTATTGAAGGGCATGGTAGTTTTATTCGTTCCGGTATTGCGGTTGTAGACGCTCGTTTTCAAGTGAACAACAACATCTCCATGCGAGGAGAGTTGCAATACATGTATTCACCCGATTACAGGGGACAGTGGGTGTTTGCATTATATGAATTAAGTCTCTATCATCACTGGATGATCAGTGGTGAATGGAAGTATAACATAGGTGGTACGACTGAGGCGACCCATGAACACTTCTACACGGCGGCGTTGACCTACACCCATGGTGCACATCGCGCAATGGTGGGTTATACGAAGACGCAAGAAGGTTTTCAATGCGCGGGAGGTGTTTGTCGCTATGTACCGAAACAAGAAGGCGTATGCGCAAGTTATTCCTTTACATGGTGATTGGTCTGCTTTGCAGTTGCGAAGTGATCAAGGAGGAAGATCGGTTGATTCCGGTTCCTACCCCTGTGACCAATAGTCGCACGCATGTGCTATTGGAGTACACGGGCTTCCGCTGCGTCAACTGTCCTACGGCAGCACAAACGGCACAAGCGCTGCAGGAGTTATATGACGAGCAGTTGATAATGGTCGCACTGCATCCGGCTTCGAATCCTTTCACGCAGGGTTTATATGATTACACCTGTCCGGAAGCAGACAGTTTATACCTCTATATGGGCGGCACAGCCACCACACCATTCCCTGCGGGGAACATCGACCTGCAAGCGACCGATAATCGATATTTCTATGACTACAACGAGTGGTCAGGAGAGTTGATTCGCGCCATGCAGCAAGATACGATATGGCCGTATTTAGGCGTAACCACCGCGACGGATCTCGAAAAGCGGACGATAGACGTAGAGGTATTGGCATATGCCGAACAGACCTTAGATACTCGCCTGGCAATCTGGTTGGTAGAAGACAGTATCCATGGTGCTCAAGCGATGCCGGACGGATCGGTTAACACCGATTATTTCCATCGTCATGTGCTACGGGCTGCTATGAACGGATGCCCCTGGGGAGAACCGATATTGCTGCAGAACACGGCCTCGCAGTACAAGTACACGATGCCGATACCTGACCGATGCAATATAAAGAACTGCCAAGTAGTGGCATTATTATTAGATCAAAATAACTATCGAATATTACAAGCTTATGAAACGAATTTGGATGATTAGTGCAGTATTCTGCATGATGGCTCTTAATGCGCAAGCCATCGTAGTCGAAGTAGACGGACAAGGAGAATTGACGGAAGAAGGAATGGAGTTTACCGTGAATGAGGCCAGTATTGACCCGCTTTCGGGTCTTCCTGTGATGGGTGTAGAAGGAACGCTGATCAGCAGCGGTGCCCTGCAGGTAAGTATCACGCGTTCGTCAACCGGCTTGACAGATGAGTTCTGTTGCGCAGGGCAATGTCAGGCCGGAAATGGCGAAACGACACAGTTACTGAATTATAATCCGTCGGGTTTTGCGACCTGGTATATACATTATAATCCGGCAGCAGGATCGAATGAAACCATCACTTATACCTTCAAGGATACAGAAGGCAGCCTGACGCTGACGGTGCACTTTAACTACGAATCGCAGGACGTGGAGCTAGTTTCCGATACCTACAAGGGTACGCAGAAGATACTGAAGGACGGTGTAGTGATTATCATCAAAGATGATAAGGTATATCATTTATGATTTAGGATTTAGGATTTGAGATTTTAAAATTTTTATAGATATGAAACGTTTATTTTTAGCTTTGTTGAGCTTAGCCGCTTTGACATTCACAGCATGTAACACTAACAATCCCGACGGACCGATCCCTGATTCGTTCCCGAAGAAACACTTGATTGAAGAATTCACGGGTCAAGACTGTGGTTATTGCCCTGATGGTATGAATTGTATCAGTGATTTCACAGCCAATGACACCAATTTCATCGTTGTACTGCACCACTACGGTTACAAACAAGATCATTTTACGGTGAGCGGCAGTAAGACCATCACTAATACTTTGGGCGTAAACGGTGCACCGAGTATGACTATTGACCGAGCCAAGACAAAGACCGAAGATGGTAGCCAAACGGTTTTCCACCCGGGTTATCTGCCTACGACAGATAAGGCTCAGTTTGCTACCACGACCTATGCATCCATAGAGATAAAGAACAGTTACAATCCCGATTCGCGTGTGCTGACAGCACGTATCTCGGGTGCAGTTTGCACCAATGATCATCCGGAATTGTATCTGACTATTATGGTCAAAGAGTCCGGCATGCTGGATGTTCAGGCTGACTACTATGGCAGTTTCGAAGGTTGGAAAGAATTCCGTCATACCAATGCTGTTCGCGCTTTTCTGACGGACGCCAAGGGTGATGTAGTTACGATAAAAAAGCAACGTTACGAAACTGAATACTCGGTGGTATTGGATGATAACTGGGTTCCGGAGAACTGTATGGTTGTTGCTATTCTGAGCGAGAACTTCAAGCCGGTTATTCAGGCGGAGGAACGTCCGGTTGTAGCGGGAAGCAAAGGAGGCTCGGATATCACACACGGAGGAGTAACTCCGGTTCCTGTAGCCGACTATTACCCGGAGCCCAATGCCACGAATGGCCCCAGTGCGTATTCGGGAAAAGAAGCCGATACCCTGACCATCTCTCAAACAGCGATTACCGGACGAGGGTCAGATATCAATGAATGGACCATCATGGCTGCAGATCCGGATGGTAATGTTAAGGTAAACGGAACGCGTTGTATTCCGTTCGTATATCTATATTTATATGTTGCTTCGGATGCTACTACTCTTCCGACAGGCACGTATGAGTTGAATCGTTCGGGTCAAATTGGAACGGCATACGCCGGTTATCGCAACGATGAGCTTCAGCAATTGGAAGGATGTATCTTCTATTACACCGGAAGAAGTTCATACAGACAAGGTTATCTGGATCCAAAGGCGACATGGATGATTGCAGATGGTACACTCACCATTACAGAAGAGGGATGGGAACTGGTAGGACACGCTCGTAATGGTTCGGATATCCATTTAGTAGGTACCACGCCTATTGAACAAGTGTCTGCTTCTGCTCCTGCTAAGCTGAAGAGGTTATGAGTTTTACCCACTTACATGTCCACTCTCATTACTCGCTCTTAGACGGCTTGTCTAAAGTCGAGGAGATCGTTGATAAGTGTATTGCCTCCGGGATGAACTCGGTGGCATTGACCGACCATGGTAACATGTACGGAATCAAGGATCTGCTTGACTATTGCAAGAAAATCAACAAAGCGCGTAAAGAGGATGGTTTAGAGCCATTCAAGCCAATCGTAGGATGCGAGGCATACTGTGCTCGTCGCGGCCGTTTATCCAAGAAAGAGGATAAAGCGGTGAACGCAGAAGGGCGCACCTATGTCATCGATCGTTCAGGTTGGCACCTGATCCTACTGGCGAAGAACATGGAGGGTTATCATAACTTATGCCGATTGGTATCGCATGGCTATATGTCCGATGCGTTCTATCATACGCCGCGTATCGATAAAGAGCTATTGGAGAAATGGCACGAGGGGATTATCTGCAGTTCGGCCTGTTTGGGTGGCGAGTTACCCCAGAAAGTATTGGATGGCCTTGCGAAGAATGACTTCAGCGAAGCGGAAGAGACTATTCAATGGTTTAAGAACCTCTTTGGCGAAGACTATTACATCGAGCTACAGCGCCATGAGACGCAGAAACCAGGTGGAGACCAAGAGGTATATGAACGTCAGAAACAGGTCAACCCTGTGCTTATTGAGTTAGCACGCAAATACGGCGTGAAGATTATTGCCACGAACGACAGCCACTTTGTGAATGAAGAGGATGCAGAAGCACATGATCGATTGATATGCCTCAGCACGAACCACTATGTGAACGATATCAATCGTATGCACTATACGAAGCAGGAGTGGCTTAAGACACCGGAGGAGATGGAGGCTATCTTCAGCGATATACCCGAAGCCATCACGAATACACAGGAGATTGCAGATAAGGTAGAAATATACAATATCGATCACGATCCTATCATGCCGAAGTTCGATATCCCGGCTTCGTTCGGTAAAGAGGAAGACTATCCGGATCGACTGGCTTTCGAAGCCGCATACCTGCGTCACTTGACGATGGAAGGCGCGCTGGAGCGTTACGGCAAAGAGCGATTGGAGACAGATGAGGTGCTCAAAGAACGAATTGAATTCGAGTTGAACACTATCATCTCGATGGGTTTCCCGGGCTATTTCCTTATCGTGATGGATTTCATTCGTGCGGCGCGCGAGGAACTGGATGTGAGTGTAGGTCCCGGACGTGGATCAGCTGCCGGATCGGTAGTAGCGTACTGCTTGAAGATCACCGATCTGGATCCTCTGAAATATGACTTGCTGTTCGAGCGTTTCTTAAATCCCGATCGTATATCCCTACCCGATATCGATACGGACTTTGAGGATTGCGGCCGCGGCAAAGTGCTGGATTATGTGAGTCGTAAATACGGCGAGACGCATGTGGCACATATCGTGACATACGGTAAGATGGCAACCAAATCGGCTTTGGCGGATGTAGGACGTGTGCAACAGGTGCCTTTGGCTTTTGTGAACGAATTGAAGGGCTATGTACCTGATCGCGACTTCCCGGATACGGTTTTAAAGAGTCTGCCTCCCGGCGCCAAGAAGCCGAAGGTGAACTTAAAAAACTGCTATAAGTACATCGATGAATTAAAACGCGAGTACGAGACAGGTGATCCGAATACCCGCTCGATGCTGGAATACGCGGCTCGATTGGAAGGAACGATTCGTCAAGTAGGTGTGCACGCCTGCGGCGTGATTATCGGCGCCGACGACCTGACTAACTTTGCTCCCCTGAGTTCGGTAGAAGATAAGAACAGCAAGAAACGTGTGCTGGTAACGGAATACGACGGACATGTGGTGGAGAGTGTTGGTCTGATTAAGATGGACTTCCTGGGCCTCATCACTTTAACCATCATCAAGGAATGTCTGCGAAACGTAAAGAAAGCACGTGGCATTGATATCGACATCGATCATATTCCTATCGACGATGAGTTGACCTATAAGTTGTTCCAAGAGGGACGGACGGTAGCGGTGTTCCAGTTTGAGTCGGCAGGTATGCAGAAATACCTGCGCGAACTGCAGCCGACGGTGATCGGTGACCTGATTGCCATGAATGCCCTGTATCGACCGGGACCGATGGATTATATCCCGCAGTTCATTAAGCGTAAACAGGGTATCGAACCTGTGACGTACGATATACCAGTGATGGAGAAATACCTCAAAGACACCTACGGTGTGACGGTATATCAGGAGCAAGTGATGTTGCTGAGTCGATTGCTGGCTAACTTCACCCGCGGCGAGAGTGACAAACTCCGTAAGGCAATGGGTAAGAAGCAGATGGATGTGTTGGCGTCACTTCAGGATAAGTTTATGTCCGGCGGAAAGGCTAACGGACACGACGAAAAGGTGCTGACGAAGATTTGGGAGGACTGGAAGAAATTCGCTTCCTATGCATTTAATAAGTCGCATGCTGCTTGTTACTCCTGGGTGGCATATCAAACGGGATACCTCAAAGCACACTACCCTGCTGAGTTCATGGCAGCAAACCTCACCGTACACAAAGACGATATCAAGGAAGTGACGAAACTCATGGACGAGTGTCGTGCTTTGGGCCTGAGTGTATTAGAGCCCGACGTAAATGAATCCGAGTTATCGTTTACGGTAAATAGCAAGGGTGCTATTCGGTTCGGTTTAGGTGGCATCAAGGGTGTAGGCGAAGGAGCAGTAGAAGCCATCATCAGCGAACGGGAGAAGAACGGTAAGTACACCAGTATCTTTGATTTTCTCGAGCGCGTAAACTTGCAGAGCTGCAATAAGAAGACTATTGAGAACCTCGCTAAGGCGGGGGCTTTCGAATGCTTCGACGACATCTACCGCGAGCAGTTCTTCGGCTCAGATGAAATCGGCAACACGGGTTTGGAGTTGCTGATGAATTACGGCAATAAATGGCAGGCTGACAAAGCGGTTAATTCGAATTCACTCTTCGGCGACTTAGCCGATGCGATTGAGATCAAACATCCGGATCTGCCGCAAGTACCTCGCTGGGACACAATCGAACGACTTAATAAGGAGAAAGACCTGATTGGTATCTACCTCTCAGCGCACCCGCTGGATGAATACGAATTCGAATTGCGCGAACTTTGCAATGTGACGACGAATGAGTTGTCGCAGTTTGAGAAGTGGCGTAAACCGGAAGAACGTGCAGAAGCAGAGAAGCGCATTAAGATAGAGTTGGCGGAGAACGGCGAGGAGATGGAGGAACGTCCTATCATTCCTTCGGAGTTTATCGCAGCGCATAAGAATCAAGCCTGTCTCTTAGGCGGACTGATCACTTCGGCGGAACAACGCATCAGTCAGAAAGGCAATCCCTACGGACGTTACACGATAGAGGACTATAGCGGCAGTTATGAGTTTGCGCTCTTCGGCAATGCCTATACCAATTTCGGTCACCTATTACTCAAAGACCTGTATGTGCTCGTGCAAGGTGTTGTTCAGCAGCGTGGAGCCGGACAAAAATGGTTCAGAGAAGGGCCTGATGAGAAAGCGGAGTTTGAGTTCGTGGTGCAAAGCGTTGAGACACTCAATGATACGCAGAAAAAACGCTGTGAAGGAATTCAGATTCGGTTGGCTTTAGAGGCTGTTACGCCGGAACTGATCGATGAATTAGCGGATAAGGTCAAAGAGAACCCAGGTCAAGGACGACTGCATGTGACGGTATATAACCCGCTGAATAAACAGCATGTAGCGTTAACCAGTCGATCCCTGCCGATTCATGTCACTCCGCGATTCTATAAATGGTTGGTACTCAAGCGCGCAGAAGACGTATTGGAGTTCGCCGTAAGTGAAAAATAACGTGAATTATAACGAAGCTGTCACATATCTGTATGCGTCTCGTCCACCGTTTCATATGGTGGGTGCAGCAGCCTATAAACCGGGATTGGAGAACACGCTCCGGTTGATGGAGCACTTCGGTAATCCGCATAAGCAACTGCGTGCTGTACATGTAGCCGGAACGAACGGAAAGGGTTCTACCTGTCACCTTATCGCCGCAGCATTGCAGGCATCGGGACTGAAAGTGGGGTTGTTCACCAGTCCGCATTTGGTAAGTTTGACCGAACGCATTCGCATCAATGGGCAGCCCATACCGGAAGCGGACGTAGCGGCATTTGTGACGAAGCACAAGGAGTTTTTAGACGCCTTGCAACCTTCGTTCTTTGAAACGATGACAGCCCTTGCTTTTGCGTATTTCATACGCGAAAAGGTGGATATCGCCGTAGTGGAAGTCGGTTTAGGCGGACGGCTGGACAGCACAAATGTGCTGCACCCTATTCTATCCGTCATCACCAATATCGGGATGGACCATACGGAGTTTTTAGGTACTACCTTGGCGGCTATTGCCAGTGAGAAAGCAGGGATCATCAAGCCGCACGTGACCTGTATCATCGGCGAGACGAACGAAGAGACAGAGCCGGTGTTTATGGAAAGAGCAGCAGAGTGCGAAGCGGAACTCGTCTTTGCCGACCAATGCGAGTATCTGCGTCAGTGTCGAGTTCGTTATGCCACAGAGTGCGAACTCAAAGGACTGTATCAGGAACATAACCTACAGACGGCTTTTGTGGCCCTACGTGCTTTGCATATCAAGCACGAGGCGATAGCAGAGGGTTTTGCAAACGTATGTCGTATGACGGGGTTGCGAGGCCGATGGGAGACGTTACAAGAACGACCATTGGTGATATGCGACACGGGACATAACAGCCATGGACTGCAATACGTAGCGCGTCAACTGGAGGCACTACCCCACCCGCATATATGGATTGTATTCGGGATGGTGAATGATAAAGACACGGAGGTAGTGATGCACCTTATGCCGCATGGCGAGCGATATCATTATATCTTCACGACACCGAATACACAGCGAGCACGCAGCGCACAGGAGATGTTAGAAATATGGGGCAAAGAGGGTATCGCTTTCGAAAATCCCAAAGAAGCTATTCAGTTCGCACAGGAGCATGCAGCAGAAGAGGACGCCATCTTTATCGGAGGAAGTAATTACTTAGTATCAGATGCTATATCACGTTTTACATATTAAGACGGCTTTTGCCGAAGAATGGCAGAAAGACCTGTTTGACCAGCAGATATGCGAGTTAGGCGTCGATACAATAGATCAGAATGACTACTATATCCAGTCAGATACATGGGAGCGCGTTCAGAAACAGATAGAAACTTTATGCGCTAACAGCACAGGAGCGACGCTAATTGAAGCCGAAGCTTGCGAGGATAAGAACTGGAATGAGACATGGGAACTGGACCATCCGATAGAGGAACTGCCATTAGGCATTCGCATCGTACCCCATTGTGCGTTCGGAGCCGGACATCATGAGACGACATCCATGATGATAGAGGCCTTAATGAAAGCTTTCAGTATTCAGTCTTCAGCCTTCGGACAGGTTCTCGACCATGGTACAGGCACCGGTGTGCTGGCGATTTTCGCAAAACGTTTAGGTGCTACACACGTATTGGCTATTGATATCGATGAGAAGAGTGTGGTCAATGCGCAGGAGAACGCAGCGCTGAACGGAGAAGAGATAGAGGTGCGGTTAGGAGATCGAATTCCGGAAGACGCAGGTACTTTTGATTTGATATTAGCCAATATCCATCGGAATATCCTACTGGCGAACATGGCCTCGTATGCAGCGCATCTGAAACAAGGCGGACAGGTATGGCTCAGCGGATTCTATGAAACAGATTGCGAGGCATTGATAGAAGCAGCAAAAGCGCAAGGATTAGCGCCCATTGCCACGCATGCCAATCATGAATGGCGCATGATACAATTGCAAAAATCAAGCAATAGATAATGAAGCATTTAACAGAAAAATTCATCCCGATGTGGGAACTCAATCCCCTTTGGGCGACGTTAACAGAAGAGGAGCGCAAGATTGTAGCGCAACATGTGGAGATCGTTCAGTACGAGAAGAACGAGCAGATCCGTAATGAAGGCGAGGAATCGCAGTATATCTGGATGTTGCTGAGCGGGAAAGTACGTATTTTCAAAGAGGGTATCGGTCAACGTATGCAGATTATTCGTTTGCTGAAACCCTACGATATCTTCGGTTATCGTGCTTGTACCTCCCGCGATGTATATAACTCAAGCGCCAGTGCGGTGGAGGCATGTAACCTCTATCGCTTAGACCGAGAGATCTTTAACCAGTTGGTGCAGACCAACGGTGCATTATGCTATCAGATTCTATTGATGATCGCGCGCGACTTAGCGGTGTCAGAACGTCAGACGGTAAACCTCACGCAGAAACATATTCGCGGCCGATTGGCAGAGAGTCTGTTATTGCTTCTGAAGAACTACGGTTATGAACAGGACGGGCGAACGATAGCGATGTTACTGCCGCGCGAAGACTTAGCTAATATGAGCAATATGACCACCAGCAATGCCATCCGCACGTTGAGTCAATTTGCACAAGAAGGCCTGTTGACACTTAACGGCCGACACATCCAGATTCTGGACGAGAAGGAATTGGAAAAAATATCTCGTTTAGGATAAGACAAAAAAAATCGCCGTAATTGGCGATTTTTTTTAATCCATCATATTACCCATATTAGAGGATATCTGTACCATCAAGTCATACTCCTCGGGACTGAGATCATAGAAATAGAAGTTACGTGGGTCGATGGGTCGTCCCATATAATGCACTTCGTAATGCAAGTGCGGGCCGGTTGATTTACCGGTGTTTCCTACCAGGGCAATGACGTCACCACGTTTCACTTTCTGCCCTACTTTCACTTTTCGTTTCGAGCAGTGTGCATAGCGGGTAGCATAGTTAAAGCCATGGTCGATCTCCACAGTCTCTCCGTAACCTTGACGCCAACCCGAATAGGTCACCACGCCATCACCGGTAGCGAAGATATCCGTTCCGACAGGAGCAGAGAAGTCCATACCTTCGTGGAAACGACGAATATGATAGACCGGGTCTACACGCCATCCGTAACCGGAAGCCATGCGTTTAAGATCCTTATTGAGCACCGGTTGAATAGCCGGAATATTTTCCATACGCACTTCCTGATTCTTCGCCAATTCCAATATCTCATCGTAGGAACGGGCCTGCACATACAGTTCTTTCTCGAGGATATCCACTTTCCGCTGGATATCGGCCGCCAACTGCGTATTGGTCATTCGCGCCAAGGAGTCATAATACGACACTTGCTGCGCCGCACCCAGACGTGCACTGAGAGGAATCGGCTCGGCACCTAACATCGCGCGGTATAAGTTATCATCACGCTGCGACAGGTCTTCCATCACAATCTGCATCTGGTCCACTTGTTTTTCCAGCACCTCCATTTGAGCAGATAAGTTGCGGTTATACTGCATCAACGAGGCCTCACGGGGTGAGGGGAAGAAATATAAGAAGACGTAGAAGAACAATACGCCTAAACATACACCGCCGATGATATAACCTCCGGACCGACGTAGCCAGTATCGGAAGCCATGCTCAATACGCTCTAATTGCAGCGTCTCGGGGTTGATACGATAGTGTTTTTTCATCTTTTTCTATTTTTATCTTTCGATCGGTAACTTTTCTCCGGTTTATACCAGAAAAAGTATTGGTTTTGTTGTTTTTTCTCTTCGGGTGTGCGCGCGACATATATAGGTTCGCGCGTGTAAGGATTGATGCCTGTATAGAACATCGTCGTGGATAATGTCATCGGTGTCGGCGTGAAATCCTGCACCTGCTCCGGCTTATAATGCATCCGTTTCGTCTCATCCGCCAAGACTTGCATGTCGTGCTTCGTACACCCCGGATGAGAGGAGATGAAGTACGGAATGAGTTGTTGCTTCAGTCCCGCCTCTTCATTGATACGCAGAAACAGGTCTCTGAAACGCAGGTAATTGGTCCATGCGGGTTTGCGCATCACTTTGAGTACGTTATCGGAACAATGCTCCGGTGCCACTTTCAGTCGTCCCGACACATGGCGCGTGATGAGTTGGCGAGCATAGGCTTCGTTCATTAGGTCGTAACGAATACCCGAGCCCACAAATGCATGCTTGACGTATGGCAGTTTATCCACCGTGCGATAGATATCCAGCACCGGCTCAAAATCCTGATTGAGATTCTTGCATATATTGGGTTGCAGACAACTGGCGCGTGCACACTTCTCGCAAAGCGACATGTCTTTGCCGTGCATGCCGTACATATTCGCTGACGGACCACCTAGATCCGATATGACACCATGCCAGTCTGGTAACTGACTCAGTTTCTCAATCTGTCGTAAGATAGAGGCTTTCGAGCGCGAGACGATCTGTTTGCCTTGGTGCGCCGAGATGGTACAGAAGGAACAGCCTCCGAAACAACCGCGGTGCATGCATACGGACCATTTAATCATTTCGTAGGCCGGTATATGCTTGTCCTTGTATTTCGGGTGCGGGGCATATTGATACGGCAGATCATAGATGGCATCCAGTTGTTCAGTTGTAATCGGTGGATATGATGGGTTCACTACCACCCATTGTTTTCCTACGGGCTGCACGAGGGTAGTCTGATGAATCTTATTCGACTCGATCTCCATCAGACGGAAGTTCTCCGCATGCTTGCGTTTATCGCGCAGCGCCTCTTCGTGCGAAGCGAGCATAATCGCATCCTCCGGGATCTCCGATTTATCGCTTGTTAAGAATGCTGTCTGCGGGATATCGTGTACGAAGCCTCGATCAGCAATCTCCGTCATAGCCTGTTCTCCCATGCCGTAGACCAACATATCTGCTCCGCTGTCCACGAGGATGGATGGCATCAGTTTATCTTGCCAGTAGTCATAATGGGTGAGGCGCCGCATGGAAGCCTCAATACCTCCAATTACAATCGGTACATCCGGGTATAATTGTTTGAGGATCTTACAATAGGTGATGGTACAATAATCCGGTCGTGCCCCTGCTTTTCCCTCCGGGGTATAGGCATCATCGGAACGTCTGCGTTTAGCCGCCGTATAATGGTTTACCATCGAATCCATCGAACCGGCAGAAACAGCGAAGTAGATACGAGGTTTACCGAATTTCTTAAAGTCACGGAAGTCCCCATGCCAATCCGGTTGCGGAACGATTGCTACTCGATACCCCGCTGCCTCCAATACTCTACCCAACACGGCCGCACCAAAAGACGGATGGTCGATATACGCATCACCGGTGAAGAAGACAATGTCCACTTCATCCCAGCCGCGTAACTCCATCTCTTTGCGGGTGGTAGGTAAATATTTGAGCAGGTCAGTCAATTTGTAAATCCAATGTCTCTTTGAGTTGCGCCAAAGCAGGGTTTTGTTCGGCCATCAGCGCATATTTCTCTTCTGCGGTAAACGCCATCTGCTCTTGATTAAACTCCGCCTGAATCAGTTCTATACTCAAGTGCTCATTATGTAATTGAGCACGCAATTGACGTAGTAAGCTAGGCAGCGCTTTGCGCATTTCAGCCAATTGCCATGGGTTAGGCAGAACGATCTGCGCTTGTTGTTCAGCAATCAGTTGCGGAGCATAAATCTCCATCAACTCTTTCAGACGCAGTTCCTCTTTATGGGCAGCCGCAAGACCAACCCACGCGTCTCTGAGTTGGTCAGCTGTAAAAGGGCGATTAGACTCCTCTTTCTGTGTTTCTGTAACGGGTGCTGCTTCTTGAGGAGCCGGAGCAACCTTTTCTTCTTTCTTCGCACCGAAAGCCAAACCTATCTTCGGCATCTTAGGGATGGAAGGAGTGGAAGCCGCTTGCGGCGGTGTAGATGGCTGCGGCAGTGTAGTAGGCTCTGTTGGAGCCTGTTTAGGAGGTGTAGTCGGCTGCGCCGATGTAGAAGGTTTATTCGGCTGTGCCGATTTAGTTTGCGGTACAGGCTGTGCCTGTTGAGGTACAGCTTGAGCCACACCAATTTGGCATAGTTTGATGAGCGCCAGTTCCACCGTTAAGCGTTTATTTCGCGCTGTGCGGTAATTGATATCGCAGGTATTGAGGATATCCAGGGCTTGGAAGATCCAGATAGGATGGCATCGCTTGGCCTGTTCTCCGTAACGTGCACGAATCGAATCGCCTGTCTCTAACAACGGGAGAGTTTGCGGGTCTTTGCTGACCAGCACATCACGTAGGTGTTGCGCAAAACCAATCACAAAATGTCCGGCATCGAAACCATGATTGAGCACGTCATTGAATAGCAGTAATGCTCCTGCCACATCATGCGCCAAGGCTTTATCGACCAGCGTGAAGTAATAGTCGGCATTGAGTACATTCAGTACGGCTATTGTCTGTTCGTAGGTGATGGTGCTTCCGCAGAACGCCACTAACTGATCGAAGATAGAGAGTGCGTCGCGCATACCGCCATCGGCTTTCTGGGCCACTACGTTCAGGGCCTCTTCACTCACCGTGATACCTTCATTCGCAGCTACTTTCTGCAGGTAGGCGATGGTATCGGGTACGGTGATACGATTAAAATCGTATACCTGACAGCGACTGAGGATAGTCGGCAGCACTTTGTGCTTCTCCGTTGTAGCAAGAATGAAGATGGCGTACGAAGGGGGTTCCTCCAGTGTCTTGAGCAGGGCGTTGAATGCACCGGCAGAGAGCATGTGTACCTCGTCGATGATATAAACGGAGTACTTACCGATCTGCGGCGGAATACGCACTTGATCAATGAGCGAACGGATGTCCTCAACCGAGTTGTTAGACGCCGCATCGAGTTCGTGGATGTTAAACGAACGCTGCTCGTTAAAGGCCTTGCAACTCTCGCACTCGTTACATGCATCAAAGCCGTTTTGCGGGTTAAGACAGTTGATGGTCTTAGCGAAGATACGGGCGCAGGTGGTCTTACCTACTCCACGCGGACCGCAAAACAGGTACGCATGCGCCAGATGATTCTGGCGAATCGCGTTCTGCAGCGTCTGAGTAAGCGCTTGCTGACCTACCACCGACTCAAAGTTCTGTGGTCTGTACTTTCGCGCTGATACTACATAATTTTCCATATGCTATGCTGTATATATATTTCTCTTTTTCAAAGGTCTCGATGTTCGATTCTCGATTATCGATTATCGTTTGCAATTGTTCAAACGATTGTATCCCTACTCCCTGTGCTTTGACGATGGCCTCTTTCTGCGTCCACAAGCGTGTGAATTCCCTATCGCTTTCGATTTTTGATTTTTGATTTTTGATTTTTGATTGCTCTAATTCATTCATCGTTCGAGCAATCAGGTCGTCGTCGGCATGGCGGATCGCTTCGATGTCAATACCTATCGGATGGTCGTCAATAGCGACGGCTATTCCTTCTTTGCAATGACTGATACTGAAGAATGGTCCATTCGGCAAAAAAGGCTTTCCGTGCTCGTTATACTCAAAATCTTCTACTTCGCCTATCAGCTGTTGCAACAAAAGCCAACTCTTCAAGCAGCAGAACTGACCAAAGGTATGCTTGTAGCGCAAGGCCTGTTCACGCCGTTGGGCACTGACGAGCGGTAATAAACATTGTACCTCTTCGTCCGTCGCCTCTTCCATCCTATCAAAAACAACTACTTTCACCCTTTCAACTCTTCATCTTTATGCGCATATACTTTCCAATATACTACAGGAAGGATGGTTACAGTCAACGGGAGGGTGAAGATCGTACCGAAACAAATCACCACACCCATCGGCATCCAGAGACTCGTAGCCGCAATAATCATTGGCAGCACACCGAGGGCTGTAGTAGCACTAGTGAGGAAGACCGGTCGCATACGTCGTTGACCAGCATAGAAAGCAGCCTCACGATAGGTAAGATGTTTGTATTTCCGGCAGTCCTCTGCGTATTCGTACATCATGATGGCATTTCGGACGATAATACCGATCAGACTGACAATACCTAACACAGCTGTGATGGATATATCGAGTTGGAAGATCCACAAACCTAACATCGCGCCGAAGACGCAGAGTACGGAACTGGAAAGGGCCAGCAGCGCCAGACCGATCTTACCAAAGTGATACAGCAGTAAGATCAACATCACAGCCAATGCAGCTACAATAGACCAGAAGATCTGTGGGAGTATCATACCATTAATCTCCGTTAAGCCGCCGTAAGTGATGCTTACCCCTTCGGGCAAATCCGTAACATGCTTATCCACCCATTCGCGCACTTTCTTTTCGGCAGATACCTGACTGGTCGAGCCGCGTAGGTCGGAACCCACCGTGATAGTTCGTACGGCATTTCGACGTTCGAGATGGGTATGATGCCAAGTGGGTTCGATAGAGGCTACTTGCCGCAGCGGCACCCAAATCCCGGGAATAGCGGTAGGTACCTGAATTGCACCTAACTCATCTGTGTTCATCTCGCTCACACCGGCCGTATAGAGTACAACAGGTACACTGTAAGAACCTTCGTACAAGGTTGTGATGGTGGCGCCTTGCGTAGCCTGACGCAGATATAGGGATAGAACAGTCTGGGTGATACCTAAACGTGTCGCCTCGTCGGGTTTGAGCACGATACGCGTTGAAGGTGCCATGTTATTGTAATCGGAGTGCACCCATTGGAGTTCCGGTTGCTCCATCATGAATCGGAAGATACTATCGGCAATAGGTGCCATCTTCTCCCAGTCGTCGCCTTGCACACGCACCTCCAGCGGGTTTCTCGCAGACTGATAGTCCAGTTGTTTGAAACGCGCATAAGCGTTCGGGAAATAATTCTCATAGCGACGGCTGTACTCTTTGAGGACCTGTCCGGTAGCATAGCTGGACTTCGTGTTCACAATGAGCTGTGCGTAGTTGGTAGCCGGTGTCTGCGGCGTATAAGTTGCATGGAAACGCGGGGAAGACTGACCAATGAAGGACGTCACACTCGTCACACGCCGATCGGCACGCAGGATGGTCGCTAAACTGTCCGCTACTGCTGCACTCTCTTCGAGTGGTGCTCCGTCGCGTAAATGAATCTCTACGGCAAAGAACTCCCGTTCTGCTTTCGGCAGCAGTTGCAGGTTCAAGCGGGTAAGCAGGAAGATACCAATACCTAAGGCACCGCCTAACATACACCAAACAATAATCGGTTTGTCGAAACAACGCTGCAGCAGTTTCTTATAACTATCCTGCAACCAGGTGAAGAACTTATTCTGGATTCGTTCGAAGCGGTTCAGTTCCTCTTCTTTGCGTTCGCGAATGAAGCGGAAGGAGAGGTACGGTGTCATCCAAGTCGCATAGAAGATACTGGCTACTAAGGCAAAGAGGACAGCCCAAGGGAAGAGTTGTACGAACTCACCTAACGGACCGGTGATGATACGGGTCATCGGGAAGAACATACCGCATATCGCCATGGTAGCCAAGGACATCGGGACAAACAAGATACTGGTGCTGACCACAGCGGAGTACCAGCGTGAGTGACGACGAGCTAACTGGTTCGTATAGCCGTCAATGACGATAACCGAGTCATCGACAATCATACCTAGCACAAAGATTAATGCCGCCAGCGTTACCGTATTCAGTTCGATACCCGTGACAAACATCAGTCCGATACAGATTGCAGTGCAGACAGGTAGACCTGTCGCCGCTACGAGGGCCGTACGTAACGGGAAGAGCATCAGCATGACGGCTATCACCACGAGGATAGAGATGATAATGTCTCGTAAGAACGACACGACGGAGTCGTTTACTACCTTCGGCTGGTCTGTGATACGATGGAACCGTATATCGGGCGGCAGCATGGCAGCGGCTTGAGCCAATTGTTTATCTACTTCTTGGCCAAAGGCCACGATGTTATTCCCGGGCACCATTTCCATGTTCAGGATCAGACAGGGTGCTCCGTCAAACTCGACGTACTGTTTGGGCTTCTGATAGCGCCGTTCGATCGTCGCAATGTCTTTGAGGCGTATGGTAGCACCGGTAGCAGGATCGGACCAGACGATCTGTTCCTGCAGTTCGTATTCCGACTGATAGGGGATCACCACTTGCAGCGCACCGCTGGCATCGTTGTCGCCTCCTATGGTGCGCAGCCCTTGCAGGGCTACTTGTGCTTCGAGAACAGACGGACTGATGCCGTAGGCCGATAGACGTTCCGGATTGATGGTGATGGCTATCTCTTCTGTCTGCTGCCCCATGATACGCAGTTTACCCATCTCGGGGATAGTGCGTAGAGTCGAACAGATTTGCTTGGCGTACTGCTCCAGTTCACGGGGACTGCGTTCCGCACTCTCCACCGCAATAAGCAGAGAGGACGTGTTCCCGAAATCATCAATGAGTAAGGTCTGGAGAACACCTTGCGGCAGTTGAGTCTTCTGCAGCAGTGGTAGGCCGGCACGAATCCTATTCCATGCCTTATCGCCATCTACGCCGTGCATGCGTAGCATGACATAGACGTAGGCAAAACCGTCCTCACTATTACTATACGTAAGGGATTTATCGACTGCTTCGAAGGAATTGATATAATCCTCGAGGGGTATAGTCACCTGCTGCTCCACCTCACTGGCGGTAGCACCCGGATAGAGGGCTACTACTAAAGCTTGACGGAGGGTGAACTGCGGGAACTCATCTTTGTTCATCTTCGGCAACGAATAGATACCGAAGGCCATAAGGATGAGGAACAGCGCGATCACCAGACCGTGCCTCCGCATCGCTATTTCTATGTGTTTACTTGTTTTCACTTACTTTGCACCCTTCGTAAAGTTTCTGATATCCTTCCGTGATGACCACATCACCGGGTTCCAATCCATTGAGCACGCGTACACCGTCTGCTTCGTAACCTCCTACAGTGATCAGACGTCTCGTGGCCTGGTCGTCTTGTTTGATCCATACGGTAGCACCTTCGGGTTTGAGAAGGATGCACTTCGCCGGCACGACGATGGCTTCGCTGCGCCGTACAGGCAGACATACGATACTTACCATACCTGTTCGCAGGATGTCTTTACCGCCTTCTACACGAGCTACTGCTTCGTAAGTATGCGTGAGAGGATTAGCCGTCACACTCTTCGAACTCAAGCGAACAGGGAAATTCCGGTTGACGGCCGCACACTCCATCTCGCCCTTTTCGGATAAGTCACCCACTTCGGCCTCAGGTACGGTGAAACGAACGGTGAAACCCGAGATATCCAATATCGAACAGAGTTTGGTACCCGGGATTATCGACTGACCAACCGATACGTTCAGCCCACTCAACACACCATCGCAGGGTGCGGAAAGGGTGCACTCCTGCAGATGTTCTTTGGCTGCCGCATAGAGGGCTTTCGCCTGGGTGTACTGACTCTCAATCTCCACGAGTTTTTGGTCGGACACCACGCCTTTATCATGCACTTTACTCACGCGATTATATGCGTCCTCCGCTTGACGGAAGGTTGCCTCAGCCGACTGAAGGGTATTCAGCGCTTGGGTGTTATCGACGCTCAGGATCGTCTGACCTTTAAACACTCGTTGACCGTTCTTCGCCTCTACGGACACTACTCTACCTGCCGTATGCATACTCAGCGGCGTCTCTTGGGCGGGTTCAACTACTCCGACATAACGCGCTACCGCATTATTGGTCTGTTGCGCGATGATGACGGTACGAACAGGAATCGCAGCACGCTCAGCATGCTTGCTTTCAGTCTTGCTGCACGCCATCAGGGCGAGAGACAAGAGAATTATATAGGTAATTTTTTCCATTCTACAGATAAATATATAACTCGTGCAATTAAATGTGCAAAGTAAGCGATATAGAGGGCTTGTGCGCCTACCCATCGATAGGTTGCTACATACAGCAGCACAAATCCGACTGCCGCCCATATCATCGCATTTCGTATTGAAACTCCTGCGGTGGCACCCACATAGATACCATCCCACATAAACGCCAGGGCACTGACGATAGGCATGGCTACCAGCCAACCCGTGTATTTCTTCGCCGCACTCAGTATCGTAGCATCATTGGTCATCAAGGCCATACATTCTTGTCCCCAGACGGCATAAATTACCGTGAACACTAAGCCTACACCGATGGCCCAATAGAACAGCGCCCGGACGACTCCTCTTACTTCTTCACTCTTACCTTTCGACTCTCCTATAGCCTTCCCTACCAACGCTTCTCCTGCATAGGCAAAGCCGTCCACAAAATAGGAGAAGAACATAAACAACTTCATGATGATACTGCTTACAGCCAGTTCTGTATCTCCGTATCGGCTGGCCAAGGACGTGAAGCCCACATAGACCACCATGAAACAGAGCGAACGAATAAACAGGTTGCCGTTCAGCGCCATCATACGTCTCAGTTCCGACCATCGCAGTACCTCTTTCCAATGAGCCGCAACTCGTAATCTATAACCAACAACCACTATAAAAACGGCCAGAATCAATCCCGAGTACTGCGCGATCAGCGTTCCCCATGCGACGCCCACTACGCCCAGCGGCGTATAGACAGCCAGATAGTAACTGGCTGCCATGTTGATGACGTTCACCACGATATCTACCGCCATCGCACTCTTCGCATCCTGCATGCCGATGAACCAACCCTTCAGAGCCATCAGACTCAAGGTAGCCGGAGCAGCCCAAATACGAACGAAGAAATACGAACGCGCTACTTCTGCCACTTCCGGCGAACAGGGTACAACCGCCAATACAGCCGTTACGAACAGCCATTGGATAGCCCAAACGAATGCCGCTCCCATGAGCGCAATACTCACGCTCTGGGTCAAAATCTTCCCGCATTCATCCTTTACTTCCGTACCCCTTCCGAACGCTTGAGCCGTAAGGCCACTGGTACTGATGCGGAGAAAACCGAAGTTCCAATACAATAAATCAAAGAGCATTGTGCCGATGGCTATTCCGCCTATCGCAGCGGCGTCACTCAGATGCCCGACAATTGCTGTATCTACGATCCCCACCAAGGGAATGGTGAAGTTCGCCAAGATACTCGGCACAGCAAGTTTTAATATGTCCCTATTTACAGGAAGCACAAGATCATTAGTTGTCCCGTGAGTACGCGCAGGAACATCGTCAGCGGGTAAACAGTAGAGTACGCTACGGCAGCACGGTCATTCGAGCTACTCTGCGAGGTAGCGTAAGCCAATGCAGGCGGATCGGTCGTTGAACCTGCGATAAGTCCCATCAGCGTGAAGTAATCCAACTTCATCCACTTGCGTCCAATGATGCCGATGATGAGGAGCGGCAACAAGGTGATGAGCACACCGTAACCGATCCATACATATCCGCCACCCAACAAAGTAGGAATAAAACTCTTTCCGGCTCCGAAACCGACGGACGCCAAGAAGAGTGCGATACCAATCTCACGAATCATCAGGTTCGCCGAAGTGGTGGTATAAGTCACAACATGATACTTCGTTCCGAAAGCTCCCATCAGGATCGCTACAATCAGCGAGCCACCCGCCAGGCCTAACTTAAACGGTTGTCCCAGCCCCGGCAGAGCAATAGGCAACATACCTAAGGCCACACCTAAGACGATACCGAAGAAGAGCGATGCCAGATTCGGCGCATCAAGTTTCTTGGTAGAATTACCGAAAGCCTTCGCCATCTTATCCACCGCTTCCTGCTCGCCTACTACGGTCAGACGGTCTCCCATCTGCAACCGTAACTCCGGCGTCGCCAACAGTTCCACACCCGCACGACGAATACGCGTGATAGTGATGTTAAACGCTTCACGCACACGCAGGTCCATGATACGCTTACCGTTCAGTTTCGGTTTGGTGACGATGATATGGCGGTTGACAAGATGTACTTGCTTCTCCTGCTCCTCCCATTTCACATCCGTCAGTTGACCGAGCAGCAGCACCGTGCGTTCGTTCTGATGATCCGTTATGAACCGCACCTGGTCACCGACGTGGAGAATGGTCTCGGCATCCGGCATGAACTCGTTGCCTTCTTTATCTATCACGCGCGACACAACGATCGCCACATGCGTGAGCAGACTCAGTTCGCGTACACGCAGACCCTCTATCTGCGGATTGGTCAGCGTCATGTCGTAACGCGATATCGTCTTTTGTTCACCCTGCTCTGCTTGCACTTTCTCTTCCTCTTTCTCTACGCGGATACGGAATATCCAGCGGAGTAGCAGAAGCGAGAAGATGATTCCTACCACACCAAGGGGGTACGCCATTGCATATCCGCTTGCAATCACCGACGAGTCGGCACCTTGTGTGATGTCCTGGAAGGTCTGCTCGGCTGCACCCAGACCAGGCGTGTTCGTAACCGCACCGAAGAGTACACCTGTGATAACCGGCGTCTCGACTTTAAAGATATAATGGATTGCTACGGCGGTCAAACAGCCCAATAGTACGATACCCGCCGCCAAAGCGTTTAAGCGGATACCACCCTTACCGAAAGACGAGAAGAAAGACGGACCGACCTGCAGACCTATCGAATAGACAAAAAGAATCAGACCGAGGTCCTTTGCAAAACTCTCCACCAACGGATCCAAGCGCATGCCGAAATGACTGCAAGCGATAGCGCAGAACAAGATCCACGTGATACCTAAGGTGATGCCTTTGAACTTCAACTTCTCGCCCAACCAGATACCTACCGCGATGGCCAAAGCCAGCACGACGATCGAGTGCGCGATACCCGTTCCAAAAATTAAATTATTGATCCATTCCATACGCGTAAATGTATTTACACACTAAAAGCGGCTGCAAAAGTACAAAAAAATAATGACATACACAAGTGTGTATGCCATTTTTTGCAGATTTTACTGCATTTTTCTATCAATCATCTTACTTCCTGTCCGGTGAGGGTATAAGTTCGATCACCGCGGAGGATGAAGATTTGGCCGTTCTTTATGACCTTACTCGTGATAGGCGATTGGTCATTGGAGGCTTGGTCAATATCGGAGGGTTGCGAGTCGCGCCAACCATTGCTTTTACCAGGTATGAATTCGGGGTCAGAGGAAGCCATCAGGTTTGCCATGTCCAACGTCTCATGGGCTTTTTCGCCCCAAATATACTCTGCCAGATAGGGGTAATCGATGAAGGGATTGCGGTTATGTTGGAAATCGCTCACGGCATCCGCACGGTTGATTTCCTTCACCGAAACCGGGTCCGCACGATGCCAAGCGATGAGCACGGCTTGTTCCCAGGGTTGGAACTCAAGGTAATTATCATTTTGCATAGCAAAACGTGATCCCACATCTTTATTATCCAGACGCCATCCTACCGTTTTCTTCTTGCCGTTGATAGCATCGTAATAATTCTCGGGCATTTGTTCCGCTGCCGCGGACAAGAGCACACTCATCAAAAGGAGTAATAAAAAGAATCGATTTTTCATGGTATAAACGATTTAACGGTGCAAAGGTAATGCTTTTTTCTGACATATGCAAATTTTAACAAAAAAATCAAAATGTATATATATACAAAGTATATATATAGTAAGAGTTATTTTTTTGCTAAAAATGGCATTTTATCATATGGCTATCCTGCGCGAATAATACGGTTATCATACGATTTTATAAGTACATTATATGATAAATCATAAAAAACGCACCGCAGAAGCGATGCGTTGAGATAAGCTATGTTTTTTTACAGTTATTGACTCTCTTTGGCCAGGGCCATTACCTGTTCCCAGCAAGTCCGTAAACTCTTGCAAAGAGAATTTCTTGGATACGATCCAACTCTTTATATTCGAAGCCAGAGGCTTGAGGAACTCACAATTGATATAAATAATTTTCTTTTCATTCCTTCTAATGAAATTTTGATTCCTCCTAACGAAATTTTGCGCAAAGATACTTCTTTTTTTTGATACATACAAAAAAAATCTTTTCATTTCTTGCATATTCAAATTTTTTGTAGTAATTTTGTAGCGAATTTTAAACACTACCGTTATGAGAACAAAAATTTTCTTTGCATTTGCGATTCTTTTCTCAACTTTCGTTCTGGTTTCATGTTCCAATCCGAAAGCTCCGAACACAGATGGTTTCCCTGCTCCCGATCCTGCCGTAAGTTTCGACACGCCGGACGATAATAACCTCTACAAAGGAGACGACAGCAGTTTCTCCGATCTCTACAAAGGAGACGACAGCAGTTTCTCCGATTACTACGAGAAAGACTAATCTTTAATATTTCATATTTAATATTTCATATCATGACAAAGAAACTGAATATGCTCGCAACCATCCAGGATGGTCTGCGTATTGCGTTGGTAAACTTCCTCAGCCTCATTGCGGCTACGATCTTGTACATCCTCACGATCTGGATTCCGTATCTGAATGTCGGTACGACGATTGCTATGTCGTCTCTGCCGGCTGAGTTGGCGAAAGGAAAGGTGATCAATCCGCTCTTTATCTTCGAGGGTAAGTATCGTCGTAACATAGGCGAGTTCTTCATCCTCATCGCCCTGATGACCCTGGGTATCTATGTTGGTTTTACCTTCCTTATTATCCCGGGCATCGTGATCTCTATCGCTTGGTCGTTGGCTGCTCCGTTATTTGTGGATAAGGACAAAGGCGCGCTGGAAGCACTTCGCGAATCCAACACCCTTACCTATGGCAACAAGTGGCGTATCTTCGGTGCAGAGTTTCTCTTGGCGCTGGTCATCAATCTGATCGTTCTGCTCGTCCTTGTTCTCACGCATATGGGTGATGTACAAGCACTCGAAGTGATCGGAGGTATCATTGCCGTGATTATCATCCTCTTCGCTGTTCCTGCCCTCTATGGCGTTGAAGCATCGATCTACAAACAGCTCACTTCCGGTGAGATCATCGACGAAGAAACTCCTACCATAAACGTGGCAGAAGAATCATGAAACGCCTCTTCATTGCTTGCGTAGCGGTCGTTTTGATCGGCTGCGCAAAACAGACAGACCCGACGATGGATCGGTCTGATTTCGTGTTGATAACCGATATCGTGCCGGACGCGATACTCGAGATTCGATACTACAGCACCTATAATTTTCTTGGCGCGCGCGTAGAAGGTTACAATGCGCCTGTGGCCCTGCTGACACGTCAAGCAGCGGACTCGCTCAAGGTAGTGAACGACGAACTGAAAGCGCAGGGCTATTACTTGAAGATTTGGGATGCGTATCGGCCTCAACGCGCCGTGAACCATTTCATCCGCTGGGCTGAGGACCTGCAGGACACGACCATGAAGAGCGTCTTCTACCCCATGGTAGACAAGAGTGTGCTCTTTGAGCAGGGTTATATCTTTTCGCGCTCGGGTCACAGCAGAGGTTCGACAGTTGATCTGACGCTGGTAGATGCAGCAACAGGCAAGGAACTGGACATGGGCAGTCCGTTCGATTGGTTTGGTATCGAGAGCCATCCGGATTATATGGGCGGTCCTTTGAAGGAAGACGGCAAATGGGGTCGAATCCGCAAGAATCGCCAAATCCTTTGGGATGCCATGCTCCGCCATGGTTTCACGATGCTTGACAGCGAGTGGTGGCATTTCACCCTTGTTGACGAGCCCTACCCTGACACTTATTTCGATTTCCCTATCGAATAACAAGAGCATTTTTTGCTAAAATATATGAAACGAACAATTTTTATTATAGCGGCCATGGTATGTGCCGTGAGTGCGTGGGCACAGGTAGTCGAGAGTCAAGAGTCGAGAGTGGAGAGTGGAGAGACGAGAGTGGATAGTATTAAATTGGAAGTGCCGGAATGGAAGAAGAAGTTGTACTACGGCTATAACTTCGATATCTATTTTCACCATGACACCCGATCGAACAAGAAAGAGAACGGATGGTCCATTGCCCTGGAACCGGAGATCGGTTGGCGTTTGAAAGAGCGTATCTATCTCGGTCTGCGTGTGGGCGGAAGTTATCAGGATTTGTTTACGACTTATAGTTACGAGAGCGACGGAAAGACGATATCGGAAAATATTCGCGTTCGGCAAGGCAGTTGGAATGTGACGCCCTACGTGCGTTATCGTTTGAAGACCGTGTTCAACGGGAAATTAGGTATCTGGATTGAGACGCACCTGTACGCAGGTATGGAGTTTCCGCGCGTGACGGACGGAGACATCAAAGGCACTGATTACAACGGCTTGCGGCATAGTGCGACCTACGGATTCCAAGTTTCGCCTGTGATCACATATCAGTTCAATAAGAAGAGTACGTTCCAGGTTTTCTTCTCAATTCTATCGGCGGGTTACAGCGGAACGACGTTCTTCTATCAGGATCCTGATACGGGAAATCGATACAGAGAGTATACGAACGACGTGATTATCTTTTCGGGAAAATTACGCAACCTGATAGCGAATCACTTTACACCGGGTCTTTACGGACTTAAGTTCGGCGTGCAGAAGAGTTTTTAATGGCGGATAAGAAGGCACTATATTGGAAGATACCGGTGGGAGTGGTTGGAGGACTTCTGGGACTGGTGTTGCTGCTACTGATCGTAGTGGCAAGTGTGCTATATGTGCCGGGAATACGCAAGAAAGCGGTAGCCAAAGGTGTGAGCGTGGCCGAGGAGAAGATGGATTTGGAGATCGAGATTGGCGATATCTACCTCTCGCCCTTCCATCACTCGCCCGGAAAACTGCTACGCGCTTGGAAAGGAAAAGCCGATTTGCCGATTGAGGTACGCATCGACAGTTTATTCGTCGGACATAAAGGCGAAGACACGCTTGCTTGCGTGAAGCGATTGAGGCTGAAAGCGATTGCGAAGAGTGGAGAATCAAAAGGCGAGAGTCGAGAGTTATTGGCAATGCCAATAGTTGTAGAGGAATTGGGGATTGAGGGAACGACATTCCATTCGGATACGATGATTGCGTCGGTTGGAATTGATGTGATAGTAGGCGAACTGAACGTGACGAGTCCGGGCATCGTGATTTCGGAAGGGAAGTTCCCTCTACACGGTCTGCGGTTAAACGATACGTACGTTGGCATTGACTTACGCGAGACGCCTCCCGATACGACGGAACGGGACACGACACCTACGTTGATGGCCTTTGATGTGCCCGACGGACAGTTACGGAATATACGATTTCGATTAACGCCTATAGGTCTGGATTTGACCACCTCATTGGATGTGAACGTACTGGCCGACGTAAGTGCGAACCTATACGACGCCCGGAGGATAGACATCGGTAAGACGCAGTTTGCGATTGGTGTTTTTTCCATGCCGATAGATACCCTCTATGGCGATGCGCGGGTCGATCTGAATAACCAGTTGATCACAAGCAACGGCCTTCATGTACGCACGGACGAGATGGGCGCGCGAGCAGACTTAGCAGCCACGGAAATGAACCTCGAGACGATGCAAGTGGACGTGGAGGGCGATGCGGATTTCAAAGGCAGTAAGGCGAAACTACGGGCGCATTACGACATCGACGACGAGGCATATGATGCCCATGTGCAGATCGAACGGGTGGATCTCTCGCCCTTCCTCAAAGACAGCACGAAGGTCATAGTGGCCGGAACGATTGAGGCGAGCGGCAAGGGTATCGACATCAACTCTAACGCGATGCGGAGTAAGATAAAAGTGAACCTGAGCGACGCGATATACAACGGTATTCAGGTTTCCGGTATGCGCCTCGATGCGACCTTAGCAAACAAGACCGTAGACGGTACGCTGCATCTGCCGCTGAAGATGAAAGAAGGCGACTTGGCCGTACAGGCACAGACGGAACATCAGTTTAAGGTGAAGGATTTTCTAAAGCCGAATCAGATGGCTGTCGATTACTCGACTCAGATGCGCGACGTGCGTGTACAAACCGGCGGAGAGACCTTCCAAGCGAGTCATCTGAGCCTGCATTTTACGACCGATGAGACTACCGGACTGAACGTGAACACGGACGGTTTGGATATCGATCTGAACACCCCGATGCACGTGATGCAGTTTGTGGATGAATTGGGGCAGATGGGTACAGCGGTGACGAAAGTGACCGGTCAGGACTCATTAGTGAATCGTTTGTTAGCAGACCTGACAATATTGGATACCTTACGAAGCGCTATTCCGGCGATGGACGCAAAGATTGCGTTACGACACGGCAGTCCGGCCCAGCATTTGATTGATCAGACGGGTCTGGACATTAAGAATGTAGATTTATCGTTACATTCCGACACGGACAGCACGCTGTTGGCGCTGGATGCAGCGATACCGAAGATAGAACATCCGGAGGACAGCACGGCTATGCGTTTACCGGCCGCCAAAGCAGGTATGCGACTGAAGATGGCCGATGGCACTACGGAGGTTGGTCTGGCCGCCAAGACGAAGTTAACCGACGGAGCGATGATGCTGCATGGTCTGAAGACCGACGTGGACTTGCAAATCGGTCTTGCACGTGAGGCGAATGATCTGCATGGCGAAGGATTGCTGAAAATGGATGACTTACACTTCAGCGACATGGATTTCGGCAGTCGGGAAGTGAAGATGGATATCGCTCGTTCGGAGAACCATAAGAACGGTTTGCGCGCCAATGTGCAATTGGATGACATCCCGCTGGAGATTGCGGACAGCATCATCGGAATGGCAGACTTGGAGCTGAAAGGCGCTATTCGTGCTCAAGCGAGTGTGGACGGTTTGCCCGATCAGATGGACCTCTCGGCCGAAGTGTTGCCGCTGCAAGTCTCGGCGTTGTACAAACCGTATAGCGTACAGATCGGATTGGGTGAGACGCCCATCGTGATGCAGCATAATCATGTGGACTTTAACGGTCTGCCAATCTACGGAGCGGATAGTACGTATCTGGCGTTGACGGGCGGACTGGACCTGAATACAATGGGTTTGGATATTGCGCTGAAAGCGGACAGCTTTGCGCCGATGAAGTTAGAGCAAGGCGGAACTCTTCCTGTATATGGCGATCTGGCGCTGGATATAGACGGAAAAGTGACCGGTCAACTGGATGATATCGTGGCAGATGTGGCGGTAAATATCCTGCCGACAACCGATATCACCTACCCGATCGATAAGAAGAACTTAGCGCAAGTGAAGCCGCACGGTAAAGTGAAAGTGAAATACCGTACGGGCAATGGTGACTTGAGTCTTGGAGGCCGGGTGAACGTGGATGAAGGCTTCGTTCGCTATTCGCCGAAAGCGTACCCTATTATGCCGTTCCATGTGGATTCGGGCAGTCATGTGTCGTTCCACGGCCCGGTAGGGAAGACGATGTTGAATGTCTCCGCCTCACAGAAAGTGAAAGCGGACGTAGAGTCCGAAGACGAAGAAACCCGACGCGTGGAGTTCAGAACAGGTGTGCGGATTAAAGGCGAAGTGGACTCGATCGGTTTGAACAGTATCGATTTCTTCCTGGAAGCCCCGGAAGACGAAGAGATAACGCGCGAGTTAGCATCGTTAGACGAGGACACGCGGGAAGGCTTGGCAGCGACGCTGTTGGCGACCGGAATGTACGTAGGCGAGAGTAACGTAGCGGCGCAACGAAGCGGCTATGCCTTATCATCAATTGTGAACAGCCGCGTGAACGCGGCGATGGCCAATTCGAAATTAGGCAAGGTGGTTGATATCGACCTGAGTAGCGCGCAGACCGAGCATGCAGGCGGTAACACGAATGACCTGAATATAGCCATCAGCAAATCGTTCTTCAAAGACCGATTGCGCGTGACCGTGGGTTCGACGCTGACCGATAACCCGGAGATTAACCAGGCGAGCGGCTTCTTCAATAACCTGTCGGCCGAGTATAAACTGACTAAAGACGGCAACATCTCGCTTCGTGCCTTCGCACAACGCGACTACAACAACATCTTCGAAGGCGAGTTGTATAAGTCGGGTATCGGTGTTCGCGCGAAGAAGGACTGGAAGAAACGCGAGGCCATCAAGAGCGATAAGTTACGCGCAAAACTGGAGAAGGACAGCATCAACCGAACGTACGGCTTGATTGCAGATGCCGATGTGGCGTGGCGATCGAATAACAGTTTGGGTCCGAACTTGACCTTGACCTCAAACATCCGAAACCTGTTAGGCAACGGAGAGACCTTCACAATCAAGGGTAATGGTGCCTATTACTGGGCGCTGCGCGGCAGACATCCTGGTGACCCGAAGAAGACCGATACGTACAAATTCGGTGTGACTTCCACGCTCGTGTTCCCATACCTGCATTGGACCGGTAAGAACAATCCGGAAGGCGACACGCGATACCTGCTGAGCTATCAATACGAGAACATTGCAGGTGGCTATGGCATTCATAAAGTGACCGGGTCGATGACCTATTTCATCAAGTCGTCGCAGTTCATCACACATGCCTTCACGCCTTTCTCTTTGGCGCTTGTGCGCGTGAATGCGGAGACGGACAGTCTGTCGAGCAAAGCCGCCGAATACCCGCAGTTGATTAAGATCCTGGCGAGTAATGAGTTATCGCCCTCCATCGGCTATACCTTCACGTACAACGACTACCGCTCGAAACGGGCTGTGAACACAATGTTCGAGGCAGGTGTGAAGGAATCCGGTAATATACTGAACGGTATTTACTGCCTCTTCGGCTATAAATGGAACGATAAGAAGAAACCACTGGGTTCGACGACGTTTAACCAGTATGTGAAAGTACATCTGGAGTTGCGCAATAAATTCAATTTCACGGATAAGATATGTATCGCGACACGCTTGTATGCGGGTTCGAACATCCCAATGGGTAACTCGGATTTCGCGCCGCTATCCGAAGCGTTCTATGCCGGTGGACCCAATAACATGCGTGCAGCTTCGCCTTATGCCTACGGTCCGGGTAACTTCTACAGCGAGAAATACAACCAGAACTTCTTCCATGCGGGCGATGTGAAATTAGAGGGTAACTTTGAGTTCCGTTTCCCGATCGTTTGGAAACTATTCGGCGCGGCGTTTGTAGATGCAGGCAACGTATGGAACTGGTACAGCACTGTGAAGTTATACGAGGAGGAAGGAATTACGGATTACAAGGAGGTCTTGCAGTTGCGCGAGGATCTATACGATGGAATTCTGGATAATCCGTATCTGGCGAAGCAGATTGCGTTAGGAACTGGTGCGGGTTTGCGATTGGACTTGGATGGCTTGGTGATTCGACTCGATATCGGCGTAGCAATCCATGCGCCGTATCAGACCTATCGCTACAACAAGAAAGACTGGACGCCGGATAAGACACAGCCGATCAACTCATACTTTAATATTCCCTCGGCGCTCGATGCTGTGCGCGTGAACTTCGGAATTGGGTATCCGTTCTAAAGTTGAAAGTTGAAAGTTGAAAGTTTAAAGTTTAAATATATGGTACAAGATCTTTACATTTTGATGATTACGGCAGGTGTTGTAAGTCTGCTGTTTAAGTTGCTCAAACAGCCTGTAGTGCTGGGTTACATCGTGGCAGGAGTGCTGGTTGGTCCGTACGTATTTGGAAAGACGCTAGTAGATCCCCACAACGTAGAAGCATGGGGTAATATCGGTGTGCTGTTCGTGCTGTTCTGCATCGGTCTGGAGTTCCGCATCAAGAATCTGATTGCGAGTGGAAAAGTAGCAGCTATCGGTGCATTGACCATCATCGGCGGAATGATGCTGCTGGGATTTGGCGTCGGACAATGGGCAGAGATGGACATGCTGAACTCGCTGTTCTTAGCCGGTATGCTCTGTATGTCCAGTACGACGATTGTGATGAAAGCCGTAGACGAAGCGGGCTTGAGTAAAGAGCGTTTTGTGAAGGGCGCGACGAGTATTCTGATTATCGAAGATGTGGTAGCCGTCGTCCTGATGGTTTTGCTATCGAGTATCGCGATCAAGCACCAGTTCGAAGGCGTGGAGTTGATCAAGAAAGTAGGTGTGCTGGCCATCACGCTGGTCGTATGGTTCATCGTAGGTATTCTGATTATTCCGACCCTACTGCGCAAGGTGAAGAAATATCTGAATGACGAGACCTTGATCATCCTGTCTTTAGGTCTGTGTCTGGGCATGGTATTGACAGCCGAGGAAGCCGGATTCAGTAGCGCGTTAGGTGCTTTCGTGATGGGTACGATCTTGGCTGAGACCGTGGAATCACATCGTATTGAGCACTTGATGACGCCGCTGAAGAACGTATTCGCCGCAATCTTCTTCGTATCGGTAGGTATGATGATTAACCCGGGTAACTTAGTGGAATACTGGCCGAGTATCTTGCTGATCTGCGCCGTTATCATCATCGGTATGATTCTGTTCGGAACGCTTGGCTGCTGGTGGGGAGGCGAGACGATGCGCGATGCGATGCAAACCGGCTTCTCGTTCGTTCAGATCGGTGAGTTCTCGTTTATCATCGCCGGTTTGGGTGGTACTTTAGGTGTACTCCACCCGGCTATCTACCCGATTATCGTAGCCGCATCAGTTGTTACGACCTTCCTCACACCGTATATCATGAAGGCTTCTGTGCCGTGCTATAACTTCCTATATAAACACGCGTCAGAGCGCTTTAAAGCGAAACTGGATGCACGGGAAGCGGCTGTGGCTGCTGCCGAACAAGCGAGCAGAGCGGAAGAGAACGGTCCGAGTGTAGCCGATAAGGTTCAGCATGCCGTTCGTAAGACCTTCATCACGAAGCGTGTGGTGAACCTGTTCATCAAGAACATGAGTGAAAACGACAAAAAAGAATAGATTATGCGTTATTTGATTTCCGGCGGAGGAACAGGTGGACATATCTTCCCTGCCGTTAGTATCGCCAATGCGCTGAAGGACTTGGATCCAGAGGCAGAGATTTTGTTTGTGGGTGCGTTAGGTCGCATGGAGATGGAGCGTGTGCCGCAAGCAGGATATGAGATTGTGGGTCTGCCTGTTCGGGGTTTTGACCGCAAGAAACCATGGAAGAACGTGTCGGTATTAATCGACCTGTCAAAGTCAATTCGGCAAGTGAAGAAGATCATTCGCGACTTCAAGCCGAACGTAGGCGTAGGCGTAGGCGGTTACGCTTCTGGCGCAGCGATGTGGGCTGCGGCGAAGATGGGCATCCCCATCCTACTACAGGAACAGAACGGTTTTGCGGGCGTGACAAATAAGATTCTCAAGGACAAAGCGGCGAAGATTTGCGTGGCCTACGAAGGCATGGAGAAGTTCTTCCCTGCCGATAAGATTATCCTGACCGGAAACCCGGTAAGGCAGAACCTTTTAGATGGTCGAAAGTCGAAAGACGATGGTCGAAAGACGCTTCTTATTATCGGCGGCTCATTAGGAGCACGAACCATCAACGAAGCCGTAATTGCCGGACTGAAGGAATTAATGAATGAAGGAATTAAGGTGGTTTGGCAGACAGGAAAAGTGTATTACGAGAAATGCAAGGCAGCATGGGAGGCAGCAGGTAGTCCGGCCAATATCGAGTGTCTGGATTTCTTGAGCGACATGCCGGATCGTTATGCCAATGCCGATCTGGTTATCTCACGAGCAGGTGCTTCGTCCATCAGCGAGATTTGTTTGTTAGGTAAACCGGCGATATTGGTTCCTTCGCCCAACGTAGCCGAAGACCATCAAACACATAATGCCATGGCGCTTGTGAACAAAGACGCAGCAGTACTGGTTCGTGATGCCGACGCAGCCGATCAGTTGATCACCACGGCTCTTGCCTTACTTGACGACCCGAAACGTCTAAAGACACTTCATACGAATGTGCTGAAGTTAGCGCAGAAAGACTCCGCGAAACGAATCGCAGAAGAAGTGATTGCGTTAGCGAAGAAATAAAAAAATGCGGCCAGATGGTCGCATTTTTTATTACATTCTTTCCGGAACTTCGATGCCTAATAGCCCGAGAGCGGATTGGATGACTTTCGCTACGTTCTTGGCAAGCAAGAGACGAAGAGCTCGTTTATTCGAATCCGGTTCGTTCAGGATCGAGAGATCGTGATAGAACGAGTTGAAATCACACGCGAGATCATACGCATAGTTACAGATCACAGCAGGCGAGAAGTTCTCTCCGGCATTGCGAACGATAGCGGGATACTCGCAAAGACGTTGGATGAGAGCCAACTCTTTCGGATCTAGAGACACTAGAGAACCTAGAGTCCACTGGGACTCTGCTTTGCGCAATACGCTTTGGATACGGGCGTAGGTGTATTGGATAAACGGACCCGTGTTGCCGTTGAAGTCAATCGACTCGGCCGGATTGAAGAGCATATTCTTCCGCGGATCCACCTTGAGGATGAAATATTTCAAAGCACCGAGACCCACTTTACGTGCAATCTCATTCGCTTCTTCTTCCGTGATACCCTGCAGCGTATTCACTTTATCTTTGGAAATCTCCTTCGCGTCTTCTACCATCTTATCCATCAGGTCATCGGCATCGACTACGGTTCCTTCACGTGATTTCATCTTCCCGTTCGGCAGTTCGACCATACCATAGGAGAAATGGACGAGTTCTTTGCCGAAGGGGAATCCGAGGCGATCCAACAGGATGGACAGCACTTTGAAATGGTACTCCTGTTCGTTACCCACCACGTAGACCATCTTATCAATCGGATAATCCTGAAAACGCAGTTTGGCCGTTCCGATATCTTGCGTCATATAGACCGAAGTACCATCGGAGCGAAGGAGGAGTTTCTCATCCAGTCCGTCTTTGGTAAGATCAGCCCAAACAGACCCATCTTCGCGGCGATAGAAAGCGCCACTTGCCAAACCTTTCTCCACTTCGGATTTGCCCTCGAGATAGGTGTTCGATTCGTAATAGATCTTATCGAACGAAACGCCCATGCGTTGGTACGTCTCATCAAAACCGGCATACACCCAACTATTCATCTTCGCCCAGAGAGCACGCACTTCGGGATCGTTCGCTTCCCATTTGCGAAGCATCTCCTGCGCTTCGAGCATGAGCGGCGCTTCGCGTTTCGCGGTCTCCTCATCCTTGCCTGCGGCCATGAGTTCGGCTATCTGCGCTTTGTATTCTTTATCGAAACGAACGTAGTAATCGCCGATGAGGTGATCGCCTTTCTTTCCGGACGATTCGGGCGTCTCGCCATTCCCATATTTGAGCCATGCGAGCATGGATTTGCAGATATGGATGCCTCGGTCGTTGACGATATTGGTCTTCACAACCTTCCATCCATTCGCCTCTTGGATACGCGCGATGGAATAGCCGAGGAGGTTATTACGTACGTGACCAAGGTGCAAAGGCTTATTCGTATTCGGAGAACTATACTCGACCATCATGAGTTGCTGGCGATCGGGTTGCTGACCGTAGTTGGCATCCGTATCGATGGCCTGAAGTTGACGAATCCAAAACGCATCGTCGATCACGAGGTTTAAGAATCCTTGTACGGCGTTGAATTTAGCAACAAGCCCTTCGCCATTAGCCGTTAACCATTCTCCTATCTCCGTAGCAATCTGAGCCGGGGCTTTGCGCGCCAATTTAACGAAGGGAAAGACCACAAGCGTGATGTTTCCTTCGAACTCCGGACGGGTCTTTTGCCATTGGATCTGGCTGTCCTCGACCTCAATAGTATAGAGCGCTTTGACGGCGGATTTGACTAATACCGATAATTGTTGTTCTAATGTCATAACTTAGGATATTTTCTGAACCACGAAGATATTTTGAGACGAATGACACCAAAGAGCGCTTCGGAGAAAATGCCACCGCTCATCTTGGAAGTTCCCAGGACGCGGTTAACAAAAATGATAGGTACTTCGATGATTTTGGCGCCACACTTATAGGCTGTGAACTTCATTTCAATCTGGAAGGCATAGCCTTTGAAGCGAATCTTATCGAGCTCCATCGTCTCAAGGGTATGACGCTTATAGCAAACGAAACCGGCCGTGGTATCTTTGATCTTCACACCCAGGACAGTACGCACATATTTCGAGGCGAAATACGACATCAGTACGCGTCCCATCGGCCAGTTGACTACATTCACACCCGTGATATAACGGCTACCGATTGCGAGATCTGCCCCCTGGTTCGCACAGGCGTCATAGAGTTTGAGCAGGTCGTTGGGGTTATGGCTGAAGTCGGCATCCATCTCAAAGATATAATCCGCTTCGTGCTCAATCGCCCATTTGAATCCGGCGATATAGGCCGTCCCCAAACCGAGTTTACCGGAGCGCTCCACGATATGCACACGTCCTTTGTATTTACCGGCCATGAGGCCCTTTACGATATCGGCTGTACCATCGGGCGAACCATCGTCAATCACAAGCACATTAAACTCCAACGGCAGTTCCATCACCGCCGTGATAATCGCTTCGATATTCTCTTTTTCGTTATAAGTAGGAATAATGACTAGTCTTTCCATATTACTCCTTTATCATTTGATTATTCAATTCATAAACAGGACTGGGTGTGGTACGGTCAAGGGCCTTGAGGAAGATATCCTGGCCGGGCATAATCTCAATCTCCTCGAGATAGGACTTAACGGTGTCGTACGCCACTTCCGGATCGTTATTCTCCAAAGAAAGATGGCAAAGCCATACGTTCCGCAGATCCGGATGCCAGTTACGCTCCAGCAGTTCGCCACACACATCATTCGACTGGTGTCCGCGGGGCGAGAGGATTCGCTCCTTGAGATAGGTAGGATACGGACCATTGAGCAACATGTGCTCGTCGTGATTCGCCTCAATCACCAAGTGATTAGCCGTTCGGATATACTCCTCCATCTGATCGTTCACCGACCCGCAATCGGTCATGAGTACAAAGCGCTGACCATTATAATCGATGCAGTAACCGAGGCAGTCAGTAGAGTCATGCTCAATACCAAAAGTATTGATGGTCATTCCGCACAGTTGCCATTCCTTCCCTTTCTCGAAATAACGACGACTGGTACGCAGTTTCTCCCTTACGCCATAGTTACGATCAATACCGGCATGGATCTCGGCGGTAGTGTAGATCGGCAGTTTAACCCGTTCACCCAACGTACCTACGGCGCGGATATGATCGGCATGGTCGTGCGTAATGAGCACACCCATTATATTTTGGAAATCGAGGTTCATCTCACGCAGACACTTCTGAATCTGACGCGCAGAGATACCCGCATCAATGAGTATTCCCCGTTGACGCGTACCGAGGTAGTAACAATTGCCACTACTACCGCTCGCAAAGCATCTAAATATGAGCCCGTTTTCATCCATACTACAAAATCGGCCACAAAAGTACTAAAAAAAAATGACATATACAAATATTTCTTCGAAATATCTTGCATATATAAAAAAAAAGTTGTAAATTTGCACCGAAAATTGTGTACTACCATGAAAAAAATGTTTCTTTTGAGTGCAATCGTGCTGCTGATTGCCGGTTGCAATTCGGGCAGTCAAGTAGCGTCTACTATTGCTAAATCCGATCCTATTATGCCGATTCGAATGAGCGGCGACACAACGCATATCGTGTTAACCGATTATGTGCCTGTGCTGTATGGCAATCCGGAGCTTTGGGAGGGTTTGAAATGGTCGACGGCAGATGCGATAGAGTGCGTAAATCTGCAGGGTTCACCGATCGTAGAGGAGATGGATCTAGTGAGCCGCGACAACTCGCTTCACGCCTTGGTTTTTCTTGATAAAAGCGGTAGTTTTGCGATACCCGTATTGCCGGATAAACCGGTGAGACAGAACTTGATTTCATTGGGTTATGAGGAGGATAAACTGCAGGTAGGTTTTTGCGAACCGGTCAGCAATCCGAGTTTTGCAGCGTACATCCAAAATACTCTGATTGACCATACCTTATGGCAAGAGAACGAGGACGGAACGTGGACATTGGATCTGGATGGGTTACAGGTTACAGATAACGGGTTACAAGGACGCACATATTTGCGGATTTATGCGGAGGATGAGACGTATCTGTTTAATGATTTATTGTTACCCTTGCAGGACGGAAAAATCATTACAGACGCAGCGCAACTGAATCGTCATGACCAGCAGGCACAAGTATTATATTCCTTGATGATTGACCGTTTCTATAACGGCAATGCGTCTAACGACTGGAAGATGAACAGCGAAGAAGTGCTGGATATCGTCGATTATCAGGGCGGAGACATCGCTGGTATTACGGCAAAGATTGAGGAAGGATATTTTGATCAGTTAGGCGTTAACACGCTGTGGATCAGTCCGATAACCCAGAATCCATGGGATGCATGGGGATGCTATACTTTCGAGCACGGCAATAAATACGATAGTACGAAAACGTATACGAAATTCAGCGGTTACCACGGTTACTGGCCTATCTATGCAACGCAGTTAGACAGTCGCTTTGCTACGCCGGAAGAGTTCCGCACCTTATTATCTACCGCACACGCGCATGGAATCAACGTGATCTTGGATTATGTAGCGAATCATATGCATATCAATTCTCCGACGCTGCAGGAGCACCCGGATTGGCATACCGATTCAATTCTACCGGACGGAAGACGTAACTTCGAGTTATGGGACGAAGCACGTTTGACAACTTGGTTCGACAAACATATCCCTACTTTGGATTTGGAGCGCCCGGAGGTATGCGAAGCCATGACCGACAGTGCCTTGTATTGGTTAGAGAACTACGAGTTAGACGGCTATCGTCACGATGCATGCAAGCATATCCCAGAGGCGTATTGGCGTATCTTAGGCCAGAAGATTGCAGCCCGTTGGCCGGGTAGACATATCTGGATGATCGGTGAGACGTACGGTAGTCCGGAGTTAATCGGCAGTTACGTAAAGAGCGGTATGCTGAATGCACAGTTTGACTTCAACGTCTATTTCACGACGCGTGAGGCCTTATGTGGGTTAAAGGGCATGAACGAAGTGGTAGAGAACGAGTTGACTTCGCTGCATACCTACGGAGCGCATCACACAATGGGAAATATCAGCGGCAATCATGACCAGATTCGTTTTGCGTCGATTGCAGGCGAGGCAATCGACCTGCACGTGAACGGCAAAGAGGAAGGCTGGACGCAAGAGATAGGTATCGGCGATGCGGAGAAAGCCTACAAACGTGCATTGCTTCTTGAGGTAATTAACATGACCTTGCCGGGTGTACCGTGTATCTATCAGGGCGACGAATACGGCGAAGTGGGAGCGAATGATCCGGATAACCGACATATGATGCGTTTTGAGGGTTTGAACGAGGCCGAGCAAGAGATGCGTGCGAAAGTAGCGGAACTGATTCAGATGCGTCGCAGTTCGATGCCATTGCTGTACGGCGATTTCATTGTTCTGGAGAGCAACGAGGATGAGATCAAGTATGCGCGAATCTATTTAGGCAAAAAAGTAATTGTCACCATTAATCGCAAAGAATTAAGCTATAATATTACAGAAGAATGAAAAAAAGTTTACTTTTTATTGCAGCGGCCTTGATGATGGTCAGCTGCGCACAAGAAGAGTTACGACACCCGAAATGGGCATATGACGCAACGATTTATGAGTTAAACACCCGTCAAGCGACAGAGGAAGGTACGTTTGCGGCTGCAGAAGCACTCCTCCCTACCCTTCGCGAGAACGGAATCGACATCATTTGGGTAATGCCTTGTCAGCCGATTGGCGTGATCACTCGCAAAGGAACGTTAGGCAGTTACTACTCGATTATCGACTACAGCGCGATCAATCCGGAGTTTGGTACCCGAAAAGACTTCGAGCATTTCCTCAAGGAAGCTCATAAGCAGGGCTTCAAGGTGATTCTGGACTGGGTTGCGAACCACACCGCGCCGGATAGCGAGTGGACGAAGAACGAAGGCTGGCACTATCGCGACAGCTTAGGCAACCTGATGGTTCAATATGACTGGACTGATATCAGCAAGTTGAATTATGAGAACCAGGACATGCGCGCCGAAATGCTGAAGGCAATGCATTGGTGGATGGACAGCATCGGTATTGACGGTTTCCGCTGCGACGTAGCAGGAGAAGTACCGACCGATTTCTGGAACTGGGCTATGGCTGATCTTCGTCTGACTCATCCGGATATGTTCACTTTGGCGGAAGATGAGGACAAAGCGCAAGAGTTGACCGAGAGCGCTTTCGATATGTATTACGGCTGGACGCTGCATCATATTATGAACGACGTGGCGCAAGGTAAGGCAACGGTTGAGGATCTGTGGGCATATTTTGCGAAAGCAGACACGACGATTCGTCCTGAGGCTATTCGCATGAACTTCATCTCGAATCACGACGAGAACAGTTGGAACGGTACAGAGCAAGAGCGTATGGGCGATGCGGTTAATCTGTTCGCAGCGTTCTGCTACGTAGTACCTGGTATGCCAATGATCTACACGGGTCAGTTAAGCGGAAACCATCATCGTCTGGAGTTCTTTGAGAAAGATCTGATCGATAAGGACGAAGCCTATGCACAAGCGGCGTTGTATCAACAGCTGAATGCCTTGCGCGTTCGTAACAAAGCGTTGTTCAGTCCGGAGGTTGGTGCCCCGATGACACGTATTCCTGCCGACAACGAGGCCATCTTCGCTTGCGCTCGCATCAAAGAAGGTAAATGGCATACGAACACCGTGATTGCTGTGATGAATATGAGCAGTGAAGAGCAGACCGTAACGCTGGATCTGACCGGCATGGACGGAAAATACCGCTGTACCTGCGGCAAGGAGATCGAGTTAGCAGCAGAGCAAAGCTTCACGCTCAAGCCCTGGCAGTTTAAGATCTTGGAGAAATAAGGTGTAAAGTTTAGAGTTTATAATAAATCCCGAACCAACCGTTCGGGATTTATTGTTTATGCCATTGCTCCGTTGACTTGAATCACTTGTCCTGAGACGTAAGAAGAAAGATCTGAGGCCAGGAAGAGCGCTACTTTCGCTATTTCTTCGGGTTCACCCGCTCGGCGCATCGGAATGATGGAGACGAACTGGTTGCGTGTCTCCTCGTTCAAAGCTGCTGTCATATCAGTTAGGATATAACCCGGTGCAATCGCGTTGGCCCGAATACCACGCGGACCTAATTCCTTTGCGACCGATTTCATGAGCGCGATGATACCTGCTTTGGACGCGGCGTAGTTGGCTTGTCCGGCATTGCCGTTGATGCCTACGACGGAACTGAGCGAGATGATGGAACCGCTGCGTTGACGCATCATGATAGGCGTAACCGCGTGCGTGAAATTAAAGACCGACTTGAGGTTCACATCGATCACTTGGTCCCATTGTTGTTCGGTCATACGCATGAGTAAGGTATCCTGCGTGATGCCTGCGTTATTGACCAGGATATCCAGGTGGCCGAAGTCTTTGAGGACCTGCTCTACCACTTGATGTGCAGCATTAAAATCCGCGGCATTAGACGGGTAAAACTGCACTTTTACACCCAATTGCGTCAGTTCTTCGCGTGTAGCGATAGCGTGCTCGTTGAGCGATCGACCCGTGAAGGCGATTTGTGCTCCTTCGCGCGCAAACGCCAAGGCGATCTGTTTTCCTATTCCTCGTGTAGCGCCCGTGATGAGGGCCACTTTGTTTTCTAATAACATAGATGATGGCATTTAATCTTCGTTAATGGGGAAGACTCCGGTCGGATTGAGGATGGTATATTGACTCATCTCTTCGTTAGAATCGAAGCCTACACCATAGATGATACTCTTCTCGCGGGTGATATGAATCGTGGTATCCGAATAGACGCGATGGGTCTTCTGGTTCCAAAACAGAAGCGGTGTATCGAACTGTTCGCCTTTGCGATTAAGGGCATGCACGTTTCCACGCAGCATCCATATCTGACGATTCTCATCGTAATGGGCGTAATCGGCTTCCAGCGAAGCTTGTACAGTCAGGTTGATATCGAACTGCTCGAGATAGACGCCTTTGGGAAACTCCTGATAGGGAGGATCGGTCTTATCATATACCAACCATTGGGGAGAAGAGATGCGATAGCGCGTGATGCCGGAATCTGAGATAAGGGTAGTCACACTATCCGTCCACAGCGCCGCAATCTCTTGCCGCGACTCTGTCTCTTCACTTCCGATAGACTTATCGGAGCAAGCGAGCAGAAACATAGCGAGCACCCCAAGGATGCTCGCCATGCTTAGCTTATCGAATAACCGTGGTCTCACCAATCCAACCTCCTACGTAGTAGGTCGAGCCCGAGAACTCATTCGGTAAGTCGAAACGCTCCTCTTTGGAGGGGAAGTACTTGCTATAGGAGTTGATGAACTCGTTCGCTTGAACTTCTACCGACGGATCTACTTGTTTTGCCTTCACGAACTTATCTACAGCAGCCCAGTAAACGGTCTTATTCAAGATACGACCCTTAGCATCCTGCGGATAGAGTTGCGTGGACGCGTAGCACATACCGATGATGATATAGCAACGACCCTGACCTTTGTTCAGACCCAGACTCTGGAGGGAAGCGATCGAAGCCAACGCGTACTTACGTGCCTCAGCGTATTTCTTGAGGTTGTTATAGCTGTAGAACGCTGCGTTGTACTGATAGTCCGCAACATCCTCAAGAGCATCCTCTACCATAGCCAGTTTGATAGCCTGATCGTAGTACGAGATAGCTGCCTCGTAGTCACCTTTCTTAGCGGCCATGGAAGCACAACCTGCTGCAGTCTCTGCGGTCGGCTGCAGTTTATGCGCCAATTCGCAAGCCTCGAAGTACACGTCACTTTCGGTGCAACGAACGCGCTTGTACAGTTTTGCGATCTTATGCAGCATATCGAGGTTCGCGCTGTTCTCTTTCACAGCAGCCGCATAGATCTCATCCAACTTCGAGCAATCAGCAGCTCCGGAGATAGCGAAGATATTATCTACATAATCCTTCTGCTTGCCTGCAATCTCTGCATTTTTATTATTCGGGTTGGTAGCTTGCTCGTTGAGAAGCGTGGAAGCAATCTCATAGTCTGCGATGAACTGCTCAGCCAAAGCGTTCGGATTCTCTTTATAGAGCGCATAAGAAACATCTACGAGTTTCACGAGCACCATAATCTTGCTAGCCGGCCCCATGCCTTCTGCCGATTGGCGTAAGCACTCGCGTGCCTCTTTGAGTTTGGTATCTCCGAAGAAATCGATATAAGCCAGACCCTTCTCACCCAAGATATAGGACTTCGGATACTTCGGATCGTTGCCGAAATACTTGATACGCTTGTCCTGCATCTCAATAGCGAGGTTCGCCAAACGTGCTTTCTCCGCTGCATCGGTCGTAGCGCCATAGAGGGCCTCTACGATCTTTGCTCCATCGGAATAGATGGACTTATTGGCATTCGGGCAGTGCTGATACACATCCCACCACGGTTCATACGCATCAGCATACATCTTATTCTTTACCGACTCGTGGAAAAGGGATACATTCACAACACACTCTTCGGTGATCGTCGGTTCTTCTTCCTCCACTACAGGAGCAGCCTCAGCCGCAGCGGGAGCAGCAGGAGTCTTCGGTTTCTTCGCGCAAGCCAGCGCAGGAACAGCCGCTGCTAACGCTACTACAAGTAAACTTTTGAATTTCATAATCGTTGTATTTTAGTTTAATTCTGAATATTCTGAGGATTCCGGTTCAAAATTCATGCCAAACTATAATTTGCGCTTAAAGAACCAGTTCTCGGCGATGGAAGCGCCTATGGTAAATCGCAGGCTATTGTCTTCCAATCCTGCGGGATTACCGCGATGGGTGTATTCGATCGTGGTATTGATAACTGTACCTACCGACCAGAGCGGAAAACCGAGACCGATGCTGGCAGTTATCTTCTTTCCTCCCACTATTGCCACGTACTCATCTTGGATGTTAATACCTGCGCGCCAAAGCATTCGTTCTGCATAATTACGTCCAACGGGGTTATGGCGATACTCGACGCCAAAAGAATAGCGGTTTCGATCACGCAAGCCACTGGCACTACCCGGTTCACCTCCATACATGGCCGAAGCCATATACTGACATTCGTAATCGAAGGCCAGTGTCAGGCGGTTCGCCCAGTTATAACTACCTCCGACACCCCACATCATCGGCAGTTGCCATCCTCCGGAGATAACATAGACCGTATCGCCTTGAGTCTCAAACAGCTGCAGTTCACTATGGAGTTTGAGTTTGGGCTCGAAGACCGCACCGATACTGAATGCATGTTTCTCCCAGCGATGGAAGAACTGCGCTCCCGCACGGAAACGGACGTTGCTCACACTCAGGTTCTCATATTGGATGGTAGAGTTCACATTGGATTCGGTAAAGGACAACATACGCATGTGACTCAGTTCGCCCCACATATAATAGACATTCGCACCCAACGCAAACCAGTTACGGATATTAAAACTCAAACCGCCATACACCTGGCTGATGTTTCCTTCTCCGCCATAGTTCACCGTATAATGATATCCTCCTCCAGCCGTAGAGTCCGAAATAGAGATGTCGTATCCGACGGAACTATAGGGCTGCAAACCGATGGACATCGCAATCCATTGTTTATAGAGCGGGAACTGCATGGTGACATACTCGAGGTTTCCGTTAGCTTTGTTCTTCTTTCCGCCCACATCTTTATATCGGCTCCAGTTGGCACTAGCCGCAATATCAAACATGAAGGTAAGGGTATCGCAGGCTGTGTAAGAAGCCGGCTGAGCAGGGTTGATAGCGCGATTATTACGCATACCGTAACCTACTCCTCCCATGGCGCGATAACCCACCGGTACGTTATCATTCATATCTCCGTAGGCATAACGGGAGAAAGGCGAGCTCGTCAGGTTCTGAGCCGCCACTCCGATGGTCCATGCCAAGGCGAAGAGGAGTAAAAATATTTTCTTGTTTTTTATCATGTCGATCGAACGACCTTATATCACTGTTTATTAAATCTTAAAATCTCATTCAGGCCGATTAGCACCAGGTGCTTCTCGTGATGCATCACTCGGTTCTCTGTGCGCGAAGTCCGCACGTTATTGAGGATATAGGGCGCGTGGCCTCCTGTGAGATAAGTCTGAAAATGCGGCACTTTCTCGCGCAAGGTTCGCATATATCCTTTCACCTCATACGCCACACCTCGTACCACTCCTGCTGCTATCGCATCGCGGGTATTTTTGCCAAAGAGCGGAATGAGCTCATTCTCATCCACCTCGACGAGCGGCAGTTTCTTTGTCATGCGCTGCAGAATCGTCAGACGCATCTTCAGTCCCGGCGCAATGTTTCCCCCCAGATATTCCCCTGCTTCGGAAACAAAGTCGTAGGTGATGGCCGAGCCTGCATCGATGATAAGCAAGTTCTCATTCGGACAGAGACTCTTCGCTCCTACAGCCGCAGCCAAACGATCTTGACCCAGCGTCTGGGGCGTATCATAGCGATTGATGATAGGCACCGGAGTATTATGATCAAAGAGCACAAAATGCTGCGAGCGACGATGGAGGGTATTGACAATAGCCGGCTCAATATTGACCACCGAACTGATTATCGAATCCCGGATATCGTACAAATCCAGCAACCGCTCTACATCGGCCGAGGAGAAGGACTTATAGATGAACTGGTTGATCATCTTGCCCTCATCCGTCATGAGCGCTACTTTGGTGCGACTATTTCCCTGGTCGATACAGAGGTTCATAACTTATACCATGCTGGTATAGAGGAAACGCTTGATGGATTTCTTCGGCGTCTTCTCGAACTCATGCGGATAAAGTTTGACGATAGAGATCTGTTCGTAAGCAGCCAACTCGGAGTTCACTTGCTTACGCGAGTCCTCCATCAGTTCATCCAGTTGCTCCCGCGTCAAACCGCTGGCATCCACTTCGTTATAATCCGGACAGATCAAGGCTACAAGACGGTTATCTTCCTGCTGCAGCACTAAGGACTCGAGCACGAACGGCATATTGTTAATCTTCGCCTCTATCTCCTCCGGATAGATATTCTGTCCACTCGGGCCAAGGAGCATCGTCTTACAACGGCCTTTGATATAGAGGAAGCCATCGCTATCGAGGCAGCCGAGATCACCCGTACGCAGCCAACCGTCCTCCGTAAAGGCATCTTTGGTAGCATCGGGTTTCTTGTAATAGCCTTGCATGGTATTCTCGCCACGAACGACTACCTCACCTATTCCTTCTTCATTCGGATCGAGGATCTTTACCTCCATGATACCCTCCAACGGCTTACCGCACGAACCCAATTTACTGCCTTCATCATAGGGAGTGAAGGTAATCAGCGGCGCGCACTCGGTCATACCGAAGCCAACCGACATCGGGAATTTGATGCGATATAGGAATGCTTCTACCTCCGGGTTCAAGGGAGCTCCTCCGATAATCATCTGCCTGAATTCACCTCCGAACGCCTCTACCAGTTGCTCACGAATCTTCGAGCAGACCACTTCATCCAGGAACGGCACTTTCAGCACCCAGCTTACAGGCGGTTTCTGGATCTGCGGCACAATCATCTTCTTATAGATCTTCTCGAGGATCAGGGGCACAGAAAGGATGATGGTCGGCTTAATCTCCGCAAAAGCCTTGAGCAAGATCTTCGGCGATGGCGTACGACCTACGAGATAAGTATGTCCTCCGGCGGAGAGGCACGCGAGGAAATCGAACGCGCAACCATAGGCATGTGCCAAAGGAAGGAAAGTCACGTGGCGGCTCTCTGGACCCACCAGATGATGCTCCTGCGCATAACGGATGTTACCCGCAAGACCGTTCAGCGGCATGATAACACCTTTACTGAAACCGGTCGTACCACTGGTATAGTTAATCGAACCGATTTGGTCATTACCACGCTCGTCGAAATGCACATCTTTAGCCCAGTAACCATCGGGGTGCTTCTCCTTGAACAGCTGCGCGATCGCCTCATAGTTAATCTTCTTCGGATCCAATGCCAATGAGATCGGATGCCAATCGTTCAGACTAACGACAGCCAACACCTTCGGAATCTGATCCAAATCAATACCCTCCCAGTTGATATCGCTGATAAAGAGCAGCTTCGACCCGGAGTGGTTAATGATATGAATGGCATCATTGGCCCGGAAATCCTGAAGGATCGGCACGATGATGGCACCATATGTAACCGTAGCCAGATAGACCGCCACCCAGTTGCTGTTATTGCGCCCCATCACGGCTACCTTATCGTTTTTCTTTACTCCGCACGCCTTAAATAAAATGTGCAGTTTCTCAATGTTTATAGCCAATTGGCCGTAGGTCAAGGTTACGTCTGTGCCATAATCCGTCACAGCCGGACGCTCCCAATTGTCTCGCAGAGCACGCTCGAAAATCTTGACAAAATTGTATTTCTCTTCCAGCATCATAACATTAATCTGTTATAGGCAGTGTATTAGTAATCGGAATGATATGCTCCGAAGCGGAGCCTGTTTGCACATAAGAGACGCTATCGACCACGTACTGGCTGTTACCACGCCATGGCAATGTACCCAGATAACGCTTCCAATGCAATTTAACATTTACGTTCGAGCCCTCCTCCAGTTGACGTGCCACGCGCTCGCTAGCTACAGAGAACTTCAACTCATTGGACTGCAGGTTTCCGCCCTTCGGCGCCTTAAACCCACTCAGAATCATCTTACCCTCATAGGTCTTAAAGATAAAACCCTCTTTCTGGAAATAATTGATATCGCCTTCATTCACGCCCTCGCTATAGACAAAGCAGAACTTAAAAAAGATAAATCCAGCTATCAGGAGCACCAATCCCAGCGACACGGATGTCCACACAATGATTTTCGTTTTCTTTTCCATACTATATCGCGCATTTTTATCGAATGTACACTATAAATAATAAAATCGGCTGCAAAGATACAACTTTTTTTTTACATACACAAGCGCGCACATATATTTTTTGAAAAAAGTGCTTTTTATTTGCATATATGAAAAAAAAGCAGTACCTTTGCACCCGATTTCGATCGTGAGGATGGATTTGACTGCTTGCAACCTCGTTAAAACAATGCTAAAACTTGTGCCGCAAGACCAAACAGTCACTTGCGGTTTTATTTTAGTAAATTACTTTATGCATTATTTATTTACAAGTGAATCGGTGTCCGAAGGACACCCTGATAAAGTTTGCGACCAGATTTCGGACGCCATTTTGGATAATATGTTAGCCCAAGATCCGCAGGCTCACGTAGCTTGCGAGACGATGTGTACGACGGGTCAGGTCGTGATTGCGGGAGAAGTGTCCTGCAAAGGTTGGGTAGACGTACAGCAGATTGCGCGCAAGACGATTGCGGAGATCGGTTACACCAAAGCGGAGTATAAGTTCGAAGCAGAGAGTTGCGGTATTTTAACGGCTCTTCATGCACAATCGGCGGACATCAATATGGGTGTGAGTCGTGCGAACGCGGAGGAACAAGGTGCGGGAGACCAAGGCATGATGTTCGGTTATGCAACCGACGAGACGGATAACTATATGCCGTTGACGCTGGACCTAGCACACACCTTAGTGTACACTTTGGCGCGTATACGCAAAGAAGGCGAACAGATGACCTATCTTCGTCCGGATAGTAAGTCACAAGTAACCATCGAATATAACGAACAGAATCAACCTGTTCGCATCGATACCATCGTGCTCTCTACGCAGCATGACGAAGGAGTTACTCCCGAGCAAATCAAGCGCGACATCGTTGATATTTTACTCCCTCGTGTAGCGAAACGCGACTCACGTTACAGCCATCTGTTAGAGATGTTTCTGCAAGACAAGGACGCGAAGTTATGGGTGAATCCGACCGGTAATTTCGTAATCGGCGGTCCTCATGGTGATACAGGTCTGACAGGACGTAAGATCATCGTTGATACTTATGGAGGACGAGGCGCCCACGGAGGAGGAGCTTTCAGCGGCAAAGACCCGTCAAAAGTGGATCGATCTGCAGCTTATGCGACACGCTGGATTGCTAAGCATCTGGTAGCGGCAGGAGTAGCGCATGAGGCACTGGTTCAAGTCAGTTACGCCATAGGCGTAGCCAAGCCGGTTTCGTTGTATGTCAACACGTTTGGAACAGCTATGGTAAAGAAGAGCGATGCAGAGATTGCGAAGATCGTGGAGCAACTGTTTGACCTTCGTCCGGCAGCCATCATTCGCGACCTGAAATTAACGCAACCGATCTATCAGGAGACCGCAAAATACGGCCATGTAGGTCGTACGAACGAGGTAGTGACCAAGACGTTCCTGGACGCCGATGGCAATAATTACACCAAAGAAGTAGAGTTATTCACATGGGAGAAATTAGATCGTTTAGTAGCCGTAAAAGCCGCATTTGGCTTATAATAGCCATCGTGCTGGGGGCAGTAGTAATAGACCAGGTGATTAAGATCCTGGTAGCTACCCACATGATGCTGAATACAGGTATCGAGATCACACCGTGGTTTCAAATCAGTTATGTACTGAATCCGGGAATGGCCTTTGGTATCGAATGGTTCAGTAAAATCGCCTTAACGCTCTTCCGCATTGTAGCGGTCGGGTTATTGGGATGGTATCTGCATGTACTGTTGAAAAAAGAAGAGACTCCGGTCGGTTATATCGCAACGATTGCGTTTATTGTGGCCGGGGCGATCGGAAACATCATTGATTGTATCTTCTACGGCAAGTTGTTTCCTGAGCAAGAGACCGGTTGGTTCTGCGGCAAAGTTGTAGATATGTTCTATTTCCCGCTAATTCACAACAGCGCAGGAGAAGTGCTGTTCTTCCGTCCGGTATTTAATTTCGCTGACAGCTGTATTACCTGCGGCGTGATCGTGATATTGCTCTTCTACATGAAGCAGTTGAATAGCGAGGAGAAAGCGAAAAGTTAATAGTTAATAGATGAGAGCGAAAGGGTTCATCATAATAGTATTACTGATGGTTGCGATGGCTTGTGTAGGTTGTCGCCCAAAGGGTATCCTGCATTCATGGGAAATGCGGGAGATTATGGTAGACCTGCACAAGACCGATGCGATGCTGCAAATAAGCGGGCTGACACAGGGTTATGATGAAGCTAAAAACATCTATTATGCACAGGTGTTGGAGAAACACGGCACCACACAAGCGCAGTTCGACAGTTCGTTAGTCTGGTATACGGCTCATCCGCAGTTATTCGATAAGATATATCCGAAAGTACTGACCCAACTGAAAGCCGAAGAAGAGGCGTTTATAGCGCAGAACGAAGATGCATTAAACGCGCTTGCTTCTGAAACGATTGCTGTAGAAACGCCTAAAGAAGAGAGCATGCAACGACCCTTTACACGCATGGATTTGGATAGCGTGCTATGGGTTACGCAACACGGTTATTGCACCGATTGGAATAAATGGGAGCGGAAACAACCCTTTGTTTTCATTGATCGGTAAAAGCGAAGAACGTCTTAATGCATGATCTTATAGATCAATTCTTTCCACAAGTCTGCATCTTTGGCAGAAGGATTATTAATTCCTTTCAGACGCGCATCGGTGTCTCTCAGATATCCGATGATCAAGAACGTTTTCCCGGCCGAGTAACGCTTGGCTGCTGTAGCGTAGTCTTTCACAAAATAGGGGTTGATACCCAATTCCTTCGCCACGTTTGCCTGACTCTTATCCGGCATGTAATGATACATGAGCAGATTCGAGAAGAAAGTGAACAGCGGAGCCAGTTCCCGAATCATCGGATGGTCTTTGCTGGACGCGAAATACTGCGCGATACGATTGGCATGCACCACATCGCCACGAATGAGTGCTGCCTGCATCTCCATGATGTTATAATCCTTGGAAATTCCGATGTTTCGTTCCACTAAAGCGACATCGATGGTATTCACTCCTTCGGGACGACCGTCCAAGAGTTTCTGCAGCGCACCTACTATCGCGGAGAGGTCCGTTCCGATGGCATTGGCCAATAGTGGGGCTACGCGCGGATCGATATTTATTTGCTTACTGCTATTGGCGGATTGCTTATTAAAATCGGCTATATAGGCATTTATCCAGCGTTCTACTTCGTAATCACGCAGTTTGTCGGACTGCTGCCAGATGACCTGGGGGTGTTCCGCAGCTTTCTTCCACACCCCTTGCCGTTTATCGGGTTTGCCGTTATAGCAAATGACCAATACCGTTTGGGGCATTAAGTTATCAAGATAAGCGCCAAAGGCATCCCATTTCTTAATCGATTGCGCTTCGCGCACAATGACCACTTTTCGTCCGCCCATCATAGCAAAACCGCGTGCTGCGCCAATGATCGGAGCGATATCAGCTCCCTGCAAGTCACGCCCATAGACGATCTGTTGGTCAAACTCGCGTGCCATCTCATCCAGAGCATTTGCCACAATGAAATCAAACACCTTATCGGTATAATAAGGTTCTTCGCCGCAAAGCACATAAATCGGGGCGTAGTTATCGGCCCGAAGGGCTTGCATGATATCTTCGTGTTTCTTAATCATTCCCAGTGTCGGTCTTTTGCAAAGAGTCGTTTCATGCCGCTCAGCAAGATGGCTGCTCGCATATGGCGGGCATAAGCGGGACTGTATGTATTTATTCGATCAGCATTTGCCATTCGTTCGCGCATCGTATGCCATTTACGGACGAAACGGTTGGTTGCCGGGGTTGGTTCGTTTGCCTTGGGTGCTACCAACCGTTGCGCCAAAAGGTCTTGCCATAAATGCTCTGCCCTACTCTCTACCTTGGGTGTATAGAACGGGGCTTCGTCTTGCGGCAACTCGAGATGGTGCACCAATATCGCCATGAACAGTTGCCATACATCCATTAAGCACAAGGCTTGCAGATAGTGTTTCAGTCGCGGTTGATCCACTTGGTCTTTATAGCGATGCAGCAAGACCGTCAAGTCATATAACTGCCTTGCATTCGCGCCCTTCGAAAGCATATGTTCCCATGCATGCAGGAAGACGAAGAAGGCATTGAAGGTGGGTTCTGGAACAAGGAAAGAAGCATCCTGATACTTCATTTCGCAGGCATGCGCCATGCCATAGGTCTCGAAGGGTTCGTAGCGCCGGATATCATGCGGATGAACCAAGCCCACACTCACACGATGCACTTCGATCGACACCCCATCTGCTATGAGGTTATAATGCTTATAATGGTCCAGTTCCTCATCGAACTTAAGCGCCTTTGGAAAGGTCTCTCGCATGACCGCACAAGCGGGATGATACTGGTTTTTCCCCACAAAGAGATCGATATCCGACCATGCCCGTTGGGACGGATCGTCATACAAAGCAGCCAGCCCTACTCCTTTCAGCACTACCGCCCGTATGCCGGCTTTCTCGAGTGCTGCATAGGCTTGCTCAAAGATATGCCGAATCTGGACTTGTTGCTGTATGGTACAGAGACAGACAGATTTCATCTGTTGGTTCTCATGCGGCGAACAGTTCCCTTCGGCCAAGCGTTGGGGAAAGACAAGCGGCCCCACTCCCTGCGCCACACATTGATCATATGTAAGCGAATCAAGCACTATGTGTCTTGCGGGTTAGGATGGACCACATGGTAAGGAAGAAATACTTCACATCCGTTCGGAAAGGGTGCGCAAGGTATTCCGTCAAGTATTTATCTTCGCTGGCAAAAAGTTCGTCGAATGTCTTCGGATGATCGATATAGAAAGGCGGAATCAGTCCCGGTTTGCACAAAGTACGTTTCTCTTGCAGCCACTCCGGATACGTATCAAACATCGTCTTACTGATCGGCCTTACCCCTACCAGTTTCATATCCCTTTTGATCCAGTTGATGAGCATCGGCAGTTCATCCAACCAATACTTACGCATAAATCGTCCCCAGGTAGTGATACGCCAATCGTCATTCGATTTATCGGCAATATCCATTCCTCCGCGGGCGTCGAAGACATACTGCTGAATATACTCGGCATAGGGGTGCATCGTGCGGAACTTATAGAAATACTTGATTTTCTTATGTTCGCATACACGCGGCAGTTTGATAAGCGGCCCATATACCTTAAATTGCTCTTGGGGATACGGTTGCGAATGACGATGGGCAAAGACATACTCGATGTGCCCCATCGGGATCACTTCGTCTACCACAAATCCGCAGTAATAGAGTCGTCCGAAAACCTCGGTCTTACTCAGCATGCGTTTGCGACCGCGCGTCACATCGTAATACAGACGGCTGGTAAAGGACAAACGCGGCCAGACACGTTTATGGAAGAAATACAGGCTGTACACGATCCAGTTAATCACAGGCGGATATTTCGCCAGGATCTTCTTCTTGATATACTCTTGCGGCCGATAGCAACATACATACCGTCCCTCATCCGGCAACTTCTGATTAATGATACAAAAGCGACGGTTGATACCCTTCGCGTCATTGAGCAGCGTCAGGTCAACGATGGTATTATAGGTGTAATCAGGTATCTGCAAGAAAGCAAAACGGTTGCGATCACAAACCGCTTTGGTCAAACGGGAGTTGAGCCGCGCCTTATCCACCAACATCTGATAGTCCTCTTCGGTCGTCACAGAAAGCACGGACTGATGGATGGACTCGATAGACGGCAACGGTCGTTCACGATCCTCCCGCTCCACTTGCGCCTTATAGCGCTTCTCGATCTGCATCGGTGGAACGGTCATATTCGTCGCATACTTCCAGTAATGCTCGATCACGATCACTACCGTCTCCAATACAGCAACCAGCATGATCGTCCATTCCGCTACACGATACGACAAGCCCCAAGGCAACTGCGGCAAAGCCCAGCGGCATAAGAAAACAAGGATGATGGAATCAGCCGCCAAGGAAAGAATGGATTGCCAGAACCAGGTATCTTTATACGACCGATAGAGTTGAACAATCCAACCGATGAATATCCAGAGGACAGCCAGCACGCCAAAGAGCGACCAATAAGCCGCAATACTGCTTTTATCCGCAACCATACGCCAAGCCCAGCACGCAAGAGCAGCCAGCACCCAGATCAACAAGTCCACAAAAATACGTCTCCTCCAGTCCTCCCGAATCATATCAGAAAATAGCCACTAATAATTCCACAAACATCCATATACTGCAAATGAGCTTGAGCACCATGCCGAAGAACACACCGATGAAACTACCCATCGCTGCCCGTGTGGCCTCCTCGCGCTCCATGCCGTTACTGACCTCCGCGATATAGGCGCCGAAATAAGGACCTATGATCACACCTATCGGACCCAAAAACATCCCGAGAAACACCCCTATTATACTACCCCTCATGCCGTTCGCCGTTCCACCAAAACGCTTCGTACCCCATGCCGGCACAAAATAGTCCAACAAAGTGACAACAACCGTCACGATCGCCCATACCAGGAACACCCACCACGGGAAATGGACCTGTGAAGAAAACTCCGCCACAACCAAGCCCAACAACGAAACAGGTACTCCGGGCAAACCGGGCACTACACAGCCGACCAGACCAAAGATCATCAGGGCACAAGCTATTATCAGCAACGCTACATCCATATCAAATCTCACTTTTGCGGCTGCAAAAGTACTGCTTTTTTTTTACATACGCAAGATTTTTTATTAAAAAAACTTGCACATGTGTATTTTTTTGCGTATCTTTGCACCCGATTTATTCTGGCATATTATAGGCTTATGATAACGATAGAACAATTAAAAGACGTTCAGCAGCGCGCAGATAAACTAAAAGCGTACCTGCAAATTGACGAGAAACGAATTCAATTGGAAGAAGAGGAGTTGCATACGCAGGCTCCTGGTTTTTGGGACGATGCGAAAGCAGCCGAGGCGCAAATGCGCAAGGTAAAAGGCATCAAGCGCTGGATAGAAGGCTACGAAGGTGTGCGTTCCGCGGTAGAGGAATTGGCGCTCAGTTTTGAGTATTACAAAGAGGAGTTGGTGACCGAAGAAGAGGTGGATGCGGCTTATGCACATGCGCTCTCGGAGGTGGAGGACCTCGAGATGAAAAACATGCTGAGCCACGAGGAAGATCAAATGCCGGCTGTGCTGAAGATCGTATCCGGAGCAGGAGGAACGGAGGCACAGGATTGGGCGGAACAGTTGATGCGTATGTACATGCGTTATTGCGAGAAGCACGACTACAAAGTGACCATCGAGAACCTTCAGGAAGGCGACGAGGCGGGTATCAAGACCGTGACCTTCAATATCGAAGGCGACATGGCGTACGGCTATCTGAAGAGCGAGAACGGAGTACATCGTCTGGTACGCGTGAGTCCTTATAACGCGCAAGGAAAGCGCATGACGAGTTTTGCATCGGTGTTCGTCGTGCCTCTCATCGACGATACGATCGAAGTAGAGGTTAATCCGGCAGGCATCAGTTGGGATACCTTCCGCAGCTCCGGAGCAGGAGGACAGAACGTCAACAAAGTGGAGTCCGGTGTGCGCTTGCATTATAAATTCATTAACCCGCTCACAAACCAGCCGGATGAGATAGTCATCGAGAACACCGAGACGCGCGACCAGCCGAAGAACCGAGAGAATGCTTTGCGGCACTTGAGAAGTCAACTCTATGAGTTGGAACTGGAGAAACGTCGTCAGGCGCAAGCGAAGGTAGAAGCCGGTAAGAAGAAGATCGAATGGGGTTCACAAATCCGTTCATACGTCTTCGACGACCGCCGCGTAAAAGACCATCGCACGAACTATCAGACCTCGAATGTCAATGCCGTGATGGACGGAGATATCGATGCTTTCATCAAAGCATACTTAATGGAATTCCCTGATTAAGGTTAAATTCGAGTCATATCGTGGGTATATCGTATCCCGCACCTACTTATAATATATATAATATATTATCCCGTGATTTTGGAATAAAACATGAAAAAAGTATTTTTTATAGCCTTTATGGCCATTAGTCTCGGCGCTTTTGCGCAGACAGACACAACGGAAGTGAAAAAAGATACCGCCGAAGGATGGAAGTTCACGACGATCGATAGCGTGGGTATCACGCGTGTGAAGGATCAGAACCGAAGCGGTACATGTTGGGCGTTCTCGACCTTGGGATTCTTGGAGAGCGAAGTGCTGCGTATCAAAGGCAAAGAGGTAGAACTGAGTCCTATGTTCGTGGTAAGCAAGACCCTGATCGACCGCGCGACCTATACCGTACGTATGTACAACGAGCCGCGTTTTGCAGAAGGAGGTTCGGCCTACGATGTGATCTACTGCATGGAGCACTACGGATTAGTACCGAAAGCTGTGATGCCCGGTATTCGTTATGGCTGGACAGAAGCGGACACGCTGCCCGTTTTCAGCGAGCTGAGTGCAGTAGCCGGAGGATATCTGAGCGGGCTGAAGAAACAGAAGAAGTTAAGTCCTGTTTGGCGCGAAGGCCTGCAAGCTATCTACGATACCTATCTGGGTCCCTGCCCTACGGAGTTTGAGTACGAAGGTAAAACGTACACCCCACTTACCTACGTCAATAGTTTAGGATTAGTAGCTTCGAACTACGTTTCGCTTACGAGCTACACCCATCATCCCTTCTATGAGAAGTTTGCACTCGAAGTGCCGGATAACTGGCGCATGGATCAGATGTATAATGTGCCGATCGATGAGTTGATGGCTGTGATCGATAACGCTTTGGCGAAGGGTTACACGCTGGCATGGGCGGCGGATGTGTCGGAGATCGGTTTTACGCGCAAAGGAATCGGTGTGGTGCCTGATGCAGACAAAGGCGCAGACCTCACCGGAAGTGACATGGCGAAATGGGTGGGTTACACGGCCGATAAGAAGAAAGAGGAGTTGACCAAACATCCGCTGCCTGAGAAAGAGATCACCCAGCAGATGCGTCAAGATGCCTTTGACAACTGGGAGAACACAGACGATCATGGCATGCAGATCTTCGGTGTAGCCAAAGACCAGAACGGTAAACGCTATTACATGGTGAAGAACAGTTGGGGCACCTTACGCTCTGATTTCGGCGGTATTTGGTATATCAGCGAAGCATACATGCGCTATAAGACGAACGATATATTGGTGCATAAAGACGCACTTCCAAAGGATATTAAGAAAAAATTAGGCATTAAATAATTTGGCTGCAGAAGGTATATATAAGGACCGAGGGTCCAAGTTTCTGGGATTCGCCGAAGCGATTCAAGACGAAGAACAAGCCAAAGCGCGTATCGCCTGGTATAAGAAGAAATACCACGATGCACGGCATGTATGCTATGCCTATCGTTTGGGTCCGAACCTTTGGCGCACCAAAGACGATGGAGAGCCGCATGGAACGGCCGGAGCACCTATTCTTCGGTCTATTGATGCCCGCGGACTGGATAACATACTGGTAGTCGTCGTACGCTATTTCGGCGGCACCCTTTTGGGCACCGGAGGACTGATGGTCGCCTATCGAGAAGCCTCTAAAGCAGCATTGGAAAACTATGGATAAGTATAAAGACATACGAGCCTATCGAGTGGGCTGGATCTTAGCCGTTATTGATTGGTTTATAGTGCTCCCGATCTTGAAGATCTGGGCGTTGCGAACGACGAAAGGCATTCGTCTTGAGTATCTGGGAGAACGCAAACAGATCGAGCGCGATATCAAACACGGAGCGTTCTTCTTGACGAACCATCGCGATATCATCTTAGACGCTGCATGGCTGTACTATCGCTTGCGACTGCGTTATTTCATTCGCCCGTTTATGGGCGTGGGCAACAACCTGTTTGCCAAACCGTGGATCGAGCACCTGATGCGTTTCCTGCGTTGTTTTGTGGTTAAACGCGGCGCAGGAGCACATGCGCAACTGGAGAATGCCAAACAACTGAGCGCCTACATCCGCATGCTGCGCAGCCAAGGAAAGTCGATCTGGCTCGCACAACGGGAAGGACGCGCCAAAGACAGCAATGACCTGACGCAAGCCAGCGTGCTGCATATGCTGACCTTGGGCGACGATGACTTCTTTGAGAACGTCAAAGCCCTGAATATATGTCCGGTAAGTATCACGTATGAGTTCGACCCGTGCGACTATCTCAAGGCAGCCGAGATGCAGTTGAAACGCGATAATCCGAAATGGCGGAAGAGTAAACGCGACGATGTGAAGTCCATGCAGACAGGTATTCGCGGTGAGAAAGGACGTGTAGTCTATCGCCTCACGCCGAGTATTAATCCGGAGATCGAGGCACTCCTGGCCGATGAACCCGAATGGCGTACCGCTCCTATTCACGAACAGTTGCAGCGGGTTTGCGATATCATCGACCGACATATCCATCAAGGATATGAGATCTTCGATCGTGGCACGGAATTTGATGCGTATATAGAGAGCCGACTCGCGATGATCGATATTCCGAACAAGGACGAAGCCTTCTTGCGAGACAAGTTATATGAGATGTACAACAACCCTGTGATAAATTACAAAAAAGCTTATGAATAAAAGAGCAATATTTCCGGGTAGTTTTGACCCGTTTACCGTAGGCCACTATGACATTGTGAAGCGTGGCTTGGAGTTATTCGATGAGATCATCATCGCTATCGGTCGTAACAGCACCAAAAAAGAGACCTTCCCTATTCGTGAACGCGAGGAAGCGATCAAGAAGATTTTCGCAGATGAACCCCGCGTGAAGGTAGCTATATACGACTGTCTGACCGTGGATTTTGCCAAGGAGCAGGAAGCACAGTTCATCCTCCGAGGTATGCGTTGCATCGGTGATTTCGAATACGAGCGTAACATGGCGGAGGCCAACAAACAGTTAGGCGGCATAGAGACCATCATCCTCTATACGCGCCCCGAATACGCACATATCTCCTCTACCCTTGTGCGCGATCTGTACGCTTACGGCAAGGATGTAAGCGAGTTTGTGCCCAATAGATTAAGATAGACGTTTCACTAAAAGTTACCCGATACAATGAAGCGACAAATACTCCTTTTCCTTTTGTTCCTCGTCCTCTCTCCCTTGTCCTTTTGGGCGCAAGGGCGGCAGGCTACCACTCGCGCAGATGAGTGCATCACGATCTTCAACGATGTGCTGCGCCAAGTAGATGTGAACTACGTGGACACCCTCAACTACGAGGACCTGACGGAAACAGCCATCAATGCCATGCTGCGTAAGATCGACCCGTACACAGTGTATTATCCGAAGAAAGACGATGACAACTTGCGTATGTTAACGACCGGTAAATACGGAGGTATCGGAAGTATCATCCAACAGCGACCCCTAAAAGTACAAGGAAACAAAGCGAAAAGTGACTCGCTGGGTACCTATATCGTGAATCCGTACGAGGGCAAACCGGCTCAACGGGCCGGATTATTGGCAGGAGACCGTATCTTATCGGTGGACGGCAAGAGCACAAAGGGACTTGGGGTAAGCGACGTGAGCAATAACTTACGCGGCGTACCGGGTACTACCGTCGTTCTGGAGATCGAGCGCGAAGGAGTGGCCAAGCCGTTTAAGGTGGAGATCGTGCGCGAAGATATTCACTTGGAGCCCGTTAGTTACTACACCGTGTTCCGTGCAGACAGCCTACCCCAACCTGTCGGATATATCGCTTTCAGCGAGTTCACCGAGGGTTCGGCACTGGCTTTCAGTAATGCGTTGGATGACCTGTACTATAACCAAGGTGCGCGCAAACTGATCATTGACCTGCGCGGTAACGGCGGAGGTATCGTCGACGAAGCGTTGCAGATCGTGAACCTCTTCGTCGATCGCGATCAGCTGGTGGTAGAGACCAAAGGCAAGACTTCGCAAAGCAATCGCGTCTATAAGACACGAAATAACCCGCGTTACAAAGACCTGCCGCTCGTGCTACTTGTGGATAAAAACTCCGCTTCGGCCAGTGAGATCGTCGCAGGAGCCTTGCAAGACTTAGGTCGGGCGAAACTGATCGGTCAACGTACCTTCGGTAAAGGACTGGTACAAAACGTACGCCCGGTCACCTTAGGCGGACATCTGAAAGTGACGACCAGTAAGTACTACCTTCCTTCCGGACGTTGTATTCAGGCTATTGACTATAGCGAGCGGCAGAAAGGACATGCCCTCAAACGCGATACGGCAGGAGGCATCTTACCCGATATCGTGATGGATGACTCGGCGAAAGTAGATATATGCTATTCCCTCTATATCAACCATTATTTCTTTGATTTCGCGACGCGCTATTACCGCCAACATCCGACGATAGCCGACCCCAAGGAATACGAGGTCAGCGATGCGGATATCGAGGACTTCTGCGCTTTCCTGGATGAACGCGGTTATAAATACGAGACCGAGACCGGCAAGTACTACGCCGACATGCTGAAAATGGCTAAGAACGAGGATATCGACCAGACCATCCTGGCGAAGTTAGAAGCCTTAGAGCAAGACTTAACGCCTAATTTCCGCGAAGCTATCGCGCGTAACATGGACGAGGTAAAGGAACTGTTAGGCACCGAGATCGTGCTGCGTTATTACTACCAGCGCGGACAAGCCGCTTACCAAGTGCGCTTCGATAAAGAGATCAAGCGAGCGTTAGCGGAACTGAAAGAATAAAAAAAAAGAGGCGCGTGCCTCTTTTTTTAATGCATAAACTTCGCCAATTTCTTCTGTGCGAGGAAAAGCATCCAATCCGGTGTATGCTTCAGCAGCGGTGTGCTCAACCAGTTGATCACACCCGGAGTATCGGCTTTCTTACCGCGGAACATCTTCCGTAGGGCCCGTTTCACCAGTTTCTCAGGCGGGATACTAACCGTCAGGTTTACAGCCAGTTTACGGAGTTTCGGAGCTAATCCGAATAGGGCTGTATCTACAGCACCCGGAGCCATCACCGTGATACCCACGTTCTGCGGATAGAGTTCGTACCACAGCGACTTGGAGAAATTATAGATGAAGGCTTTGGAGGCATTGTAGGTCTGAATACCCGGCATAGCCATCCACGCCGACATACTACTCATATTTAATATATACCCGCGCATGCGTTTGCGTCTGCATATACGCGTGTTGGCCTCTTCGGGCGTCAGCTCGCGGTGCAACATATCCTCGGCAAACAGACGTGTCATCTTCGCTACAGTCATGATATGGAGTTGCAGCATCAGTTCGATACGCTTCATCGAAGTGTTGCAATACTGGTTAAAGAAGAATACGCCCGCGTTATTGATGAGGATATCGATCACATAGCCTTCCGCCTTACACCAATCGTGCAGTTGCTCCGCCGCGTCGATCAGACTCAGGTCCGCAAAGTGCGCGATCGTCTTCACGCCATACTGCGAGGCGAGATCAGCCGCTACTTCCTTCAGTTCCTTCTCTTGGTTGCTTACCAGCAGCAGGTCACAGTGATAGTCACGCGCCAACTGGGTCGCATACTGCAAGCCGATACCACTACTTGCGCCCGTTACTAATGCTAGCATCTTTCTCTAATTTGGCAATTTCCTTCTTGATACGCGGAGCGATCACTTCGCCATCGCGCTCTACGCACTCGTGGCACTTCATGTTCAGCGTATACATACGTCCTACGCAGTAGTTCGAACGACCGCAGTTGGCATGGTAATGCGGGTTCTCCTTCACATGCTTTACGAAATCCGGATCTTTGATCAGCACGTGCGCGATCTGGAAGAGTTCGAAACCTTCGTCCATGATCTGTTGGCAGTTATCACCGTTCTGCACGCCGCCGACATAGATCAGCGGAATATCAATATCCTTCAGCGCCTCTTGGAACAGCTTGGCTTTCTCCATAAAGTATAACTCGTGGAAAGGCGAAGTGGGCAACATGATCTGGTGTACGCCCGGAATATTCAAAGCGGCTTTCAGCCACCAGAACGATTTCATCGGCATGTAATGCGCAAGGGTCTTGTACGGCATGGCGCCGCTCAGAATGGTCATCGGCGAACGACTGACTGTACCGCCGGAAAGCACGATACCATGTACTTTATGCTTCGCGATCTCGCGGGCTACCTGAATACCCTCTTCGATGCTCACACCGTGCCAGCAGTCATCCCACATATTGGTCTTTACAACCACCGCCATGTCGTCTTTTGCATGCTCCATGACAGCATCCAGCGCCTCGTTAAGGAAACGACAGCGGTTCTCAAAACTACCGCCATACTGGTCGTGACGATGATTCGTACGACGCGCTAAGAACTGCGACAGCAGGTATGCATGTCCGGCATGAATCTCCACGCAGTCAAATCCGCACTTACGGGCGAAATCAACGGCCTCACCGAATTTCTGAACGAGGTTCTTAATCTCTGCTACTTTCAGACGACGATGGATCGTCGGCGAATAGAGGTTAAAGCCATTCGATGCACTTACCGGCATACAATGGCAGGTATAGAAATGCGTCATGTTACCGCAGTGACCCAACTGAATACTGGCCTTCGCGCCTTCTGCATGAATCGCGTCGGTCATCTTCTTCATATCGGGGATGATGGCATCATTGACATACAACTGACCATCAAAAGACACACCGCTCAGGTCCACCGCACAGTACGCAACAGTCGTCATACCTACTCCGCCGCGAGCTACGGATACATGATAGTCTTGCAGTTCTTGGGTCGGCTTGTTCGCACGAGCCATATTCTCAAAAGCCGCGCTGCGGATAAATCGATTCCGCAGCGTGATAGGTCCCAATTGGAAGGGAGTAAAGAGCTTCGACTCATTAGCCGGCTCTTTGGTTTTTTTAGTAGCCATTATTAATAAATAAACGGAATAATACGTTTCAGTTTCTTGCGATCAAACTCATCCGGGAACTCTTCCTCGTATTTGTGATAGATCGAGTTGGCACGCGGCACAAGGTTGCAGCAGCTGAACCAGAAGAACAACAGACCGGATACAGACCAGGTAAGGATAGCAAAGCCGAGCCACTCGGTGATCTCACCCAGATAGTTCGCACTCGTCACATACTTATACATACCTTTCTTCGGCAGGTAGTGGTTCGTATCACCCGGTTTACGCAAGTGACGAATCACATGATCCGAATGCACATTGATAATCCAGCCAATACAGAAGATCACGGTACCGATGATGAAACGGGGATCAGTTAACCAAGCCTGGGTAAAGAGATGCGAGTAATACGGGTCTTTCGGCGCGATATGGAACAGGAAATAGCCTTGAATATATCCGTTAATCAGATTCCAAATCACCGAGAGGAACATAATAACTACCGGCATCTTGCTCTTACCCTTCAGCAGGAAGGGGAAGATAAACGAACGCTGGAAATAATGGAATTCAAAGATCAGGAAGAAGATCCAATAAGGCGCTTGTTGTACGATCGGCGCCAACGTAGGATCACCCCATGCCTTGAAGTACTCGTACATCACCACAAAAAATACAGGGCATTCCATCAACAGCCAGCCGGCTTTGTTGTTCATGGACGGACCCCATTTCTCTGTTCGCATCTTACCGTAACCGGCATCCACGAAATAAAGAGAAACGAAAACGACCAAACCGACCAAAAACATGATCACTAACAGGTCGCTAAAAGAGGAGTTTACAATTTCCATATTGTTTGTTATATTAATTTCTGTTGTTCAAACCCGAAATCGTTCGGCAAAAAAAGCGTACAAAGTTACGAATAAATATTCGTATATACAAAAAAATCTTAAGAATCGGAAACTTTTTCTTGCTTTTGGCATACAAATAAACCGAATATAATTAACCCCATACCTATCCACTTACCGATCGGCAGGTGTTCGCCGAAGAATAAAAACATCCATAAGGCCGTGAAGGCAGGACGGATATTATTGAAGGCATTGGCTTGCGTCACACCGATCTTTCGAAGCGCATAGCAAAAGAGGATAAACGCAATGACCGAAGCAAAAATGGTCAGATACGCCACACACCCCAAAGCCACCATTAATTGCGAATTGTGAATTGTAAATTGTAAATTGCTAAGCGCCGCCGGTCCTTCGCGCCACAACCAAATCGGAATGAAATACATCAAACTGATCAGTTGGGTGTAGAACACGAACGAAAGCGCACTGTATTTCTGAGGCGCCTTGCGCATCATAATAGAATCGACCACAGCCGCTGAAACCGCGGCAAAAGCCAAGAGGATGCCCCAGTAATTGCCTATCGAATAATTAGTCGCACCGATGAGCGTCAAGGCAAATACACCGCCCGTTGAGATCAAAATTCCGAGAATATTGTACTTCGTCACGCGTTCGCGCAACAAAATGCCCGCAAAGATAGGACTCAGCAGCGGCGAAGTCGAGAGCAGCGTCTCGGCGATCGTCGGGCTGTTCAACGCATCAAACGTAAAAGTCTCCAATAAATAATACAAAAACGGCTGACACGTACCCGCAAGAAGAAACAGCGGCAGGTCCTTCAGGTCCATCTTCTGCAAACAGAACAAACTGTGTTTGCGACGGACAATGCCAATAATAAACATCAGCAACACAGACGGCACAAACCGAAGCACGATCATCGTAAACGGCGGTAAGACAGCCAAAGCATGCTTGATCGCAATACCGCTCACCGACCAGATCAACATCGATACCAAAAGGGCTACTATAGGAAGGGATTTCTGCATTTAAATTAGAGCGAGCTTGGCCACGTATTGTGTTCTATTCCCGCTAAACGACATATCGTTGCGTGTGTCTCTTTCAATAAACGTTCGGTCTCTACGGCACGAGGTTTCGTAGTATCCGGATAGATAGGTGCCCCGATAACAACCTGCGTCAAGGGTTCATCCTTCGGTCCAAACAGACGCCATATACCTGTCCGCTCGCGATAGGTAATTGCGAACGGAATGATAGGTTTGTTGTACTTATATGCCATCGTAAACGCACCTTTCTGGAACGGACGAAGCGGTTTATACCAATCCCAGCGCTTAGCCTCGGGGAAGATATGAAACCAATAACCCTCTTTGTCATACGCATCGAACGCCGCATTAAAGGCTTTCATTGCACTCAAACCCGCTTCGGCGGAAGGAATAGGTATTCCGCCTACAATACGCAGATAGAACTGGTCCTTGGTGCGGAAATTCGGTGCAAACATCGGTATACGCGTGCGCGCCGAAGCATGAAAAGTGGTCAATACCGAGGCGCAGTCATGGCGGTAACAGTGGTTCGCGATGGTGATTGCACCGCGTGAAAGGTCGAACTGCTTCAGCCATCGACGAACACCACAGGACGAACGACGCCATTTTGTCTCGCCCTCAATACGCCATCGCAACCCGTATCTGATGCGCAAAATCCATCCAAGTGGACGAAGCACGAAAGCATAGCCAAACGCCACGCGCAGTTTGTTTCGCCAAGACGGATCGTAATACGGATACGTAGCATCGATCGGCAGATACTCCCGATCATAAACCGGCTGATACAAACCTACATACGGGTCGTCCTCCGGATAATTCATCGTCACGGGCGGCACATACGTACCTTCCGTCACTTTCAAATCTGTATATCGCTTATTTTCCATTCACCAATCACCAATTACCATTCACCAATAAAAACTTCGCTCCTACACTTCGCGCTGCAGCTCCGTCTTTCTCATCGCGGTCGCCCACAAACAAAGTCGTCTCGGCCTCCGCTCCCATCAATTCCAATACGCGACGCGCGCAGTACTCCGAAGGCTTCAACGAACCCATTTCGGGAGCGGAAACAAGCAGGTCAAACTGACTCGGATCAACATGCAGCACTTCCAGTTTCTCTACCACACAGCCGTAATCCGAGTAGATGGCCATCTTGATGCCTCTTTCCTTGCACTCGGCAATAAGGTCCATCACTTCATGGCGAATCGGCTGACGCTTGGCGATCAGACGAATCATTGCCGGCATATACACCAGTTCGTACCATTTGGCGGCTATCTTCGCATTCCACCAGTGGCCGCGAGCCATCATATGAAAGAAACAGTCATAAAACTCCTCTCCCGTCGCAAACTGCAGATAGTGCATGTTACGACGCGCCAGACGTTCGGACGCCAAAAGAGGCAGACACCAAAAGAGACGTCTCACCATTCTACGCGCTAAGCCGCGTTTGTCATATAATGTGCCATCAAGATCGAGAACGACGCTCTTGACGCCGTTTAGCACGTGCTTTTTGTCTATCATCGATTTTATTTGCTCCTTCTATAACGCGCTCGCTGAAGCGTTCGAAACGATTCTCCAAGCGTTGCAACATATTAAATTTCGTCCGTCGTTTCTCGTCCTGCATCAGCAGGTTGAACTTAAACTGACCGTCGCGGAATCCGTCCTTCAGACACGCTGCCTTGAAGCGCGCATAGGCGTTCGAAAGCAAAATATGGGTCTCCGGTTCATGTAAGCGGAAGGACTGCCGTTTACTCTCGTACTCGAGGTTGATATGTTGCAGTTTCTCGTCCACCACTTTCGTAAACGCCTCGGCCTGTTCCTGACGAATCTTCTCGTTCTCAAACTCGTAGTAGAAGTGGTATTTCGACTCCTCCACATCCGCAAAGCCCACGAAGAACTTCGTCTTGATGCCCGTCTCCTCTTCCGCCTGATGCACAGCGTTCATGAACTGCGGTTCATACAGTTTCTCGCCTGTCATTGAGACAATACCATTCACTTTCGACACCATATGAACCGTAGGCGTATTCTTGTATTTGCCGCCTACCTCCACCAGATCGTTCATGTTATAGCGGAACAGACCCGAATAGGTCGTCACATACGCGCAGTAGCGTTTGCCCAACTCCAATTCATCGATCTGAAGGAAGTGTTTGCGGGGACTGTCTAACTCGCTCTCCTCAACAAACTCATAGTAATGGAACTGCGGGAACAGCACCGACTCATTCGTATCATCCAGCGAGAAGCCGAAACGGCACTCCGTCGCAATATATCCCAACTCCTGATAGAAGGTCTTATCCCAGTCAAACTGGTCCATGTACTTATCCATGTAGATCTTCGTGTTACCGCATTTCCACGTACTGAGGTATTGCAACCACGGCCAGAAATCCTTCGGATACATATGTCCCGTCTCCTCGAGAATCTTACGCAACTCTGCGGCACGCTCCGGTTTGGGTGAAATATACTGGTCTAACTCCGCACGAATCTCAAACGGAATATCGAAGTTCTCGCTGATACCACCTGTCTCGATATCATGAATCATCTCCTCAAGGTTCTCATTCATCACGCGCAGCAACTCCAATATCGTCGACGGGTTGGCTGTTGCCCATAGCGTCACATCTCGATGCTGAAGCGCCAAGCGCATCAAGGTATAGTTACGTGCACCATAATCCGGAATGGACATCACTGCCGCTGGACCCGTATAATGCTTCTTGATAATAGGCGGAATATCGCGAACCAACACTCCGCTCACCGAGCCATATAACGTACCGTCCGGAGCATAACCTTCGCATTCCTTGCCTACCGTCGTGAAGATATGACCGCCAAAGATGCGGCTGCGGTGCTTAACGAAGTTCCACGTCCAGATATGACTCATCTTGCCGTATACATCCTTCAGGTACTTATGGGTCATCGGGATCCATTTCGGTTCACTCGTCGTACCCGAAGTAGTGGCATACATATCCGGTTTACCCGGAAATAGCACATTCTCTTCGCCGTTCTTATGACGCTCCACATACGGACGCAAGGTCTCAAAACTATTGTTTACCGGCACATACAAACGATACAGACGGAACAAATCCTCCGCCGTCGTAGCACTTAAGATACGATCAAAATGGTGCTCCTTGCCATACACCGTATCCCGCGAAATAGTCAGAATGTCACGCAGCGTCTTCTCCGCCGTGTGACGCGGCTTACGGCTCCAGAAGCGCAAACGAAAAGTCTGAGAACCGCCTACCACCCAAAGCATGAAATTAATTAACCAGGGATAAGGTAAGGCTCTGCCTTGCTGGTCAACATAGGGTTTTATCTTTGCCATACGTCTTGTTATTTCTCTGTTGTGTAAGCGTAGTTGCATACGCGGATGAGCGCCTCATAACCGCCGCGCACCTTACGATACATACGCGTGATACGCCAGGCGTTCTGAGCATAAGGAACGACCGATCCGTATTTAGTCACCGCTTCCCAGTTTATCTCAGACTCTACATTCGTTTCTGTCTCGTAATTACGCATCAGTAACTCGTCGTTATAATACATCTCGATGGAACTGATATGGGCTGCGGATACATTGTCATATGCATACGTACTCTTCACGGTATAGCCGAAGAACTGATTCTTGGAAGCTATCACATCCACCGATGCATTCTCCACATGCGCCTCTGTCACATCGTCGTTCTGCATGGAGGTTGAAGTAAGCAACGCCTTACACTCCACATCACATTGACCCAACAAGTTGATGCGCGCCATGGCATTCGCTTGCGCTTCAGCTTCTTCTAAAGACGGACAAACCGATGAAGTACCCTCACCGATAATATATTTATGCGATAGCTTCCCCTCCGCATCGTATTGCACGTTCATCGTCTGCTCTATCTGCTCCGCCAAAGGTTGAGCATCGGGAAAAGCACGCCAACCCTCACGGTACAAACGCATGGCTTCCTGACGAGCCGCCCGACTCACCGCCTGAACTTGAACCGATACGCCCAACAGGCATACCATCGCTATTCCAATTATAAGTCTATTTGTTTTCATAGGCTCAAAAATTCGTTTGTTTTCATAGGCCCAAAAATTCGCTTGTTTGCATAGGCCCATACTTACGCAAATTACAATTTGCGTGCAAAATTACTAAAAAAAAATGAAATACACAAGAATTTATCCTTAAAAAAATTCAACTTGCAATCCCCGTTGGACAAATAGTAGGTGATTAGTAGGTGATTAGTAGGTGATTAGTAGGTGATTAGTAGGTGATTAGTAGGTTATAATTGGTATCCTCTACCAACCCACCTTACTACGTCCGTATTCCGTATATACACAAAAAAAACAGCCACCGAAGTGACTGTTTTTTATCAAATCCGCTATTCTGGAATTACTTCAAGAAAGCACGCTTTTTTGCAGATTCCTTTAAAGCTGCTTTCTTAACAACACGCTTCGGAGCAAAAGCAGCATCTTCGCCACCTTCTTCTTCCTCAGCAGCAATAGTAGCAATAGCGTTAAAGGTGTACTCAACAGCATTTTTACCAACTACAGAACCACTGAAAGCATACTCAGTACCCTCTTCATTGATTGCACCAATCAAGTTCATTTTCTCAAGAGGAGCCCAATCTTCATCACCATCTCCCCATTCTACGTAGTTATAAACATATTGACCATCGCTGTAGAAATCGTCCTCGGTGAATGTACCATTTAGTTCGTCAGCATAGAAGAAGAGTTCAAGGTCATAACCATCTTGTGCTTTACCAGAGAGACCAACGATACCATATGCCTCATGATAAGTGAGGTCAAGTTCAGCAGAAGTAAAGTCCAAAGCAACAGTTTCTTCAATTTCCAACTTCGGAGTGGTGAATTCCTTGATACCTACTTCACCAAGAACAGTGTAAGTAGAATCCAGATAGAAAGCAACAACCGCTAAATCGGTCTCGGAAGGAAGGTCCGTGAAAGTATAATTTTCCTCACCTTTAGTCAAAAGATGGCTAGCAACCAAAGACCAATCATAAGAACCATATTGTGCTTTTAAGTTCTCTGCTATATAATAGCCCAGAGAATCACCTGCTTCCTTAACACTCTCTGCGTAATATACAGTCCAGTAATAATAAGCAGCGGTGTCAGTCGGAGTAATAGTAATATCAGCACTTGTTGCTGTGATGTTCTCAACGAGAATAGCGAACTTACCGTCCTTTCCAGGAGTCGGGTTGTTTCCGTTGCAAGATGCAAAACTGAACGCTACCAGCGCTACAGCCAGAATCGAAAAAATCTTTTTCATAAAAAAACGTTTTTTTGTTAATAATTAATGTTGATTAATTGATTATATGTTCAATTTCTCAAATTGCTTATCCAAAAGCGCTGCAAAAATATAAAAAAATCGTAATTCATGCAAGAGAATGCGAAAAAAAAAGCACAAAAACCTGCATTTTGCTAAGTCTACTTTACAAAATCCGTACTTTACACTCTAAATTATTTGCGTAATTCAGAAAAAAGCAGTACCTTTGTCGCCGAAATGAAAAGAATCGGTTTGTTCCTTTTTTCGGTACTCCTCTGTGCGCAAGCCTGGAGTTTAACCGAATATAAATTAGCCTACCGTCTCAGCGGCTCGGCCAATATGATGATGCCGGACGGCAAAGTAGATGCATGGATTCAACGTCCCGTGCTCGGCGGACAATTCGCCGTAGAGTTTCTCTCTACCGGTCGCTGGAAGAGTCTCAAACAATGGAATAACGCCTCGATCGGTGTCGGCGTGAGTTATCTCAACTTAGGAAACGATGCGCAATTAGGTTCTGCCATCGCTGCGTACGGTTATATGAACCAACCTTTCTATAACGGCACCCATTTCCGCATCGGTTTGCGTCCTACGGTCGGTTTAGCGGCTGTCACCAAAACCTATCGCAACACCTTGCCGGACGGATACAAACCCTATTATCAGGGCGATGGAGGTTTCAAAAAATCCAACCAGTCGATCGGTTCCATCCTAAACGCCTATCTGGCGGTTGAATTGTACATGGATTTCCCCATCAAAGACGGCTTTGAGATAACCCTTTCCGGAGGATGGCATCATATCAGCAACGGCTCTTTCATGCACCCCAACTCCGGATATAACATGTTTGGCGGCGAATTAGGTCTCCGTTACATTCCGGGTAATACCCAAATAGCCAATGAACCCAAATCCGCCAAGGAATTGCATGAAGACGTGGATAAACCCTGGGCGGTAGAGATCAGCGCTACGGGTGGAGCGAAGCAGAACTACTATGCCGATAATCAGAACGGTCAGCGTTTCTATGGCGTCGCTTCCCTCAAAGCCGCAGCCTACTGGGTTCCCTTCAGCGTCTTCCGTATAGGTGCAGGTGTCGATGCTTTCTATGACGGTTATTACGGAGCTGTCAACGATGAGTTCGCAGCAGCAAACCCCGGCGCTCCGATCACTTATTTCGGTAAGACCTATCTCGCGCAGCGCGATATAAAGAATTGTTTCCGAGTAGGTATAAGCCTTCAACCGGAATTTATCATCGGCAAGTTAACTGCCGGCCTCCATGTTGGCTTCTATGTCTTCGATCCTATCAAGAACTTGGAGCCCTATGAGCAAGCCAAAGCCGCAGCGGACGCAGGTACATCCCTTAACCGCGGCGTCTTCTATGCGTACGACTTCTCCAAAGCCAGCAATTATCAGGACGGCTGGTGTTACATGCAATTCGTGCTCAAGTATCACGTACTTGACCACCTCTTCGTGCAATTAGGACTGAAAACGCACGGCGTTCGTGCCGAATTTATCGACGCCGGCTTAGGAGTTGCCTTTTAGCAACTGATCTTCGATCAGATAGATAAACTCTACCGGCACGCCACAATCCACCAATTGGCGCCGATCGGGTCGGAAGAGATTAAAGAAGTCTTTTACATTCCCGCATAACTGTCGGGCCTGACGATAGTTCTCAAAAGCCATCATTCGGTCGCCTTTCAGCAGCAGACAGTGGCCGTAATTGATATAATCCATCGGTTTGGTCGAACCCTTGCGCAGCAGTTCAACAAAATACTGCTCCGCAATATCGATATGTGACCACATGAATTCACGGTTTCCCAAACGCAGATAGTCCTTCGTTAAGATATTCTCGCGGATAGGTTCTCCGGCTACCAGCACTTCGTATAACCAGGTCTGAGGCAGCAGTTGTATCAAGCCTCCGATATACTCCTGTTCCGATTTCGGAATCCAAGCCATCATGGAGTGCACCTCATCCTTCATGCCCATTTTCTCCAACATCTCGCGAAGCAGTTCCGGCAATTGGTTTAAAGCCTCGTCGGCATTCGAAGAAGCGTCTGCATCCTTCGCCGGCAAGGAACGAATAAACGCGCATAGTACATCGAAGGCATGCTCCCCTCCATCGTTCATATCCGCGATCGCATTGGCAAAAGCATCTTGAATCGTCGGGAAGAAATCAATTCGTACATCATAGTGAATCAGCAGCACGAACGCATTCGCCAGACTCTGGTCACTGATGAGTCCATTGGACGCATTAATGCCGTCTATCACCGCCAAAAACGCATCGGTATTGAAGCACTCGCGTAAGTTGCGCGTCAGGGCATTCAAAGCCATCAACGCCATACTCACTTGCGATTCATCTTCGATCACTTCGTGCAACCACTCAAAATCCTCCGGACGAAGACGTACGTTATTCGCAAAATAATTCATTACCGACTGAAGCGAGTCGGCATTGAAACTGCGCATGTCGGGCGATAAACCGCGCTTGAGACGTAACTCGGCATACACAGCATCTACCAATTGATACGTATCGCCCGTCAAGTTATTCAGTTCCTCCGCTGCATGCGGATCATCGATATTCAACCAGCGCGTAAAGAGCTCATTATACTGCGTCTGAATGGTACGAAAAGCCTCCTCAAACGGGTTATTCTCACCCAACTCGTTCAGCCAGGTGCGCACTACCACAAGGGCATGCTCTATCATGCTCTCGCCTAAAGCCCGTTCGATCGTGCTTATTTGTTCATCCAGACTCTGAGCCATTAGATTTCCTCTTTGATCAGGTAGTCGTTTCTGCTGGGACTGTTGCGAATCACCAATTCCGCCAAGAAACCGGCCAGGAACAGCATACAACCCAAGATCATCATCAGAATAGCGATATGGAAATACGGATTCACACCCACCAACATTGCCTGCACATGATGCGAGAGCGCATAGAGTTTCATGCTGCCCACAACGATCACGGCTATAAATCCGATAAAGAACATCAGACTGCCCACTAATCCGAAGAAGTGCATCGGCTGCTTACCGAATTTATTCAAGAACCACAGCGTCATGAGGTCCAGATAACCGTTTACGAAACGGTTGATACCGAACTTTGAATTACCGAACTCACGCTTGCGATGCTGTACCACTTTCTCGCCGATCTTCGTAAATCCGGCATTCTTCGCCAAAAACGGAATATAGCGGTGCATTTCGCTGAATACCTCGATATTCTTCACCACTTCTTTGCGATAGGCCTTCAATCCGCAGTTCATGTCGTGCAACTTGATACCTGTCACACGACGTGCAGTAGCATTGAAGAGCTTGGAAGGAATATTCTTCGTAAATTTATTATCGTAACGTTTCTGTTTCCATCCGCTCACCAAATCAAAACCGTCCTCTTTGATCATTCGGTAGAGTTCCGGAATCTCGTCCGGCGAGTCTTGCAGGTCGGCATCCATCGTAATAACCACATCACCTTCCGCTGCCTTAAAACCGCAATACAACGCCGCACTCTTTCCGTAGTTTCTACGGAAACAAATACCTCTTACGGCTCCTTCTTTCGTCTTTTCACTTTCCTCTTTCAATTGGCTGATGACTTCCCACGACTCATCCGTCGATCCGTCATTGACGAAGATGACTTCATAAGAGAACTTGTTCTCTTTCATCACCTTCGCTATCCATTCGTATAACTTCGGTAGCGACTCTGCCTCATTATACAGAGGTACAATAATTGAAATATCCATCAATAACTATTATTTTATTCTTTGTCCGGTAATATTAAAGATATGTCCGTTCACCTCGATATACAGGTGTCCGTCGATCAATAATTTGTGATTGGTGATTGGTGATTGTTGATTTTCGATATCCGTAGCGGCACAGGAAGTGAGGAAATCGGAATAAGTAGTCACAACCCCCTGTCCGTTCATCGTCACTTTGAGTGCCTGGATGCGTCGATGTTTACTGTCTCCGCCGACAGTGAAAGTGACGGCATCGGCAGAACCGGTCCAAGTACTTCCGTTCAGCGTACCCGTATTCGCCGTTATCGGATTGGTGTAGTCGCCGGAGCCGAAGGTGAACTCGATCTTCGTGATATCCTCCGCTGTGACAGTCATCGTGTTACCCGGATAGCATCGTACAGCCGTGCCGGTGTTGTAATACGCGGGGTCGGTCGAACTGGAGCCTTTGCTGAACGAAGTGGTCACGTCGCCTACGGTCAAAGAAGATATCTTGGCGCCATTCGCATAGTTCTGCGCAGAGAAGTCGAGGGTCTCGGACGACTCGACAGCTCCGGTCTGTTCGGTGTCTTTATGAGCGAAGACGGCATGATAGGTCACGTCCATCACGACCGCCGGCATCTCCGATGCGGTGAAGATCGTTTCTGCGTCGTCAGGCAGATAGTCGGATAATATCCCGGACCAGTATGCGCCGCACCAGCAGTAGAAACTCTCGCTGGTTTCAGAGCAGGAGACTGGCGTCTCCGGCAACGCAGTCGGCTTGCTGTTCTCCCGTACGGAATCCACTCTCAGCACTTCACCGTTTACCATCCACGTGACGCCGTACTTCATGGCGCCGCTCTGACCTTCGCAGGTAGGCACCATGGCAGACAGATCCACTGTCTGCCCCACTTTATTGCCCCAGATATACTCCACCAGATCAGGATAGTCGATGAAGGGGTTGCGGTTGTTTTGTTCCCCATAGACGGCCTGGTTACGGTCGATCTCCTTCTCGCTAACCGGGTCATTCCGGTGCCACTGAAGCAGGAAATTAAGAGCGTAGGTAGTGAGGTTCGTGGGATTAGAGGAGAACATCTGCGAACCGTTGCCCGAGTTTAAGATGTTACTCCTGTAGCGCGCTACCATATAGAAGAACGTACGGGCGAAGTCGCCTTTGTAGCGGTCATCGGGTTCATACACCGTTCCCACACCGGCTACCGACGAGCCGAGTTTACCCAGACCGTGCTTGTCCGGATCACCGGAGAAACCGCTGAACGTCGATACGACGCCGTAGGGGTAGTTCGAACGCAAGTTGTTGATACGTGCATCGGTCGGATAGACATTGAACAGATCAGAGACCATCGGCCCGGAACCCAGCCACGACTGGCAGCAGACATGCTCCTTGTTCCATCCGTCGCATACTTTCTTCTGCGGTACGTTTGCATCCTCATAGGTGAAGCGGCATGTGGAATACATATCCCAAAGCGTATCACCGTAGAAATCGGTTTTCAGATAGTGCGGCTCAAGACCCTTATATGCAATCTCGTTATAGTCTTTGGAGATACAGGTATTAAGGGCATTAAGGATGTTATCCGCTCCCTTTTTCCCGCTCACGCCATCATAATAGCCGTCCGGTATAGCCGCTACGCCGGTGATCACATTCGCAAAACTTACTTGCGCCACCATCAGTAGCACAAGTAAGTTTGCCCATTTATGATTGTTTCTTGATAATTGCATATTATTTTACACGTTGACCTTGGATTGTATACAAGCCTTCTGCAGTTTGAATATAGATATGTCCGCCTACCAAAATCTTCATTGCCGGCTGTTCTACCAACTGAATCTCCACCTCATCGGTGCCTTGACAAGTTGTGATATAACGGCTATATACTACTCCTGAACCAGTAGCGTTTATCGTGACTGAAGAGAAACCAACACCCTTGTTGGATCCGGCATTGGAACAGGTAAAGGTAATCTTGGATGAACCAGAGAGAGATTTCGTATTAGTCCAAGTATAGTCAGTAAGCGAAGCACCCTTCTCCACTGTAATAGTACCTAAAGTAGTGGCACCTGCGGCGATAGCAAACTGGTCATAGTTTGTTCCGCCGAACGTACGTAATGTAGCTTGAACAGAAGCAAGACCTGCAAGATCAATCTCTGGAGATGTTAGCTCCTTTCCTTGGTCTAACAACCAATAACTGCCTTTATTCGTCGCCGTATTGGTCCATTCGTCACCTTGGTGGTCGGTATCGAAGATATACACTGCCGGAGCGGAAGAACCCTCACCGGCTTTCGCGAACACTGCATAATACGTCACATCCTCTGTCACAGCCGGAATATCTGCTGCCTTCGTAAACAGCGGATTTGGGGCCTCATCCGTCGTACCATTAATGGCCGCATTGCTCCACCCCATATACACATCGCTCTCCGCCGAACAGGAAACAGGCTCTTCCGGCAACGCACTCGGTTTCTTATTCTGTTCGATCGAATCAACACGAAGAACCGAACCGTTCACAGACCATGTCACGCCAAACTTAACTACGCCCGGCGTCGGACCAACCTCTCCTCTCCATCCGTCACTCTTACCTGGTATAAACTCCGGATCTGTACTGGGCATCAACTTACTCATATCTATCGTCTCACCCGCATGTTCTCCCCAGATATATTCCGCCAGATATGGGTAGTCGATAAACGGATTGCGGTTGCCTTGCGTCTCTTGAATACCATTATTACGATCAATCTCCTTCTGACTCACCGGATCCTCGCGGTGCCATTTCATCAGCAACACAACAGCCTTTTTGGTCAGACCATAATAGTGAGACGCATTATATGCATCGCTGAAGAAATTATTACTGGTCGTCAGGTCTTGTTGCCATTTAACAATAGTGCCCAATATACCACGTGCCCAGTCGCCTTTGTATTTATCCTTTGGCTCAAATACTTGACCACTACCACTTACCGACTCTCCTGCCGCAGAAGCGATAGTCTTCTTTTCCGTGGACCATGAGCCGGCAGCGCCGAACTTATTGCCATTCCAATTGGTGCCGCCGTTCACTACACCATACTCGTAGTTTGAACGTACACCATTGATCTTACCATCCGTAGGTAACACATGGAAGATATCATTTCCGATTCCTCCGGTTCCTCCTCCCCACCAACTTTGCGGGATTGAGTGCTCACGGTTATAGCAGTCGCACACACCACTATACGAACCGCATTTCCCTTTGCTCCAGTTGATACACTCGCCGTACATATCCCAAAGCTTACCGGCTTTTCCTGTCGAGTCGGCTGGATACACATCCGTCTTGTTATAAGCCGTATATAGACCATCATAACCGATGGACTTATAGTTCTTAGCGGTTGCAGAACTGGTCGCGGTCCATAACTCAGCACCCGACTTGCCATCCAGCGAAGACCAATATGCCGGAATATCAGCCGGTGGGGTTACACTGGCTGCCAAACTGATCTGCGCTGTGAAAAAGAGCGCTACAAAGAAGATAAAATGTTTTTTCATAATATTAAAAATTTTTCATTAATTGTGTTTCTACTATTTTACTTGCAAAAAAGTTCGCAAATTTACGGCTTTTTTTGCATTTATGCAAATAAAAACGGCAAAATCTTTGGAATTTCGCCGTTTTTAGTAAAAATAGAGGATTTTTATATTATCTCATGCAGAATTTCACTTACCGTAGGATGCGGGAAGACAACCTGTTCGAACTCGGCTGTCGTATAGCCCATGCGCACCGCAAAAGAAGCCGCGGCAATGAATTCCGAACACGGGTTGCCGATACAATGCACACCTAAAACGGTCTGTTTCTTGGTATCTAACACCAGTTTGCAAAGACCGGTCTCCCCTTCGTTCTCTGCCATAAATCGACCACTGAATGTCATCGGCAGTTGACGCACTTCGGCCTCGATATTCAGTTCCGCAGCCTGCTGCTCCGTGATACCTACAGACGCTATCTCAGGATTGGTATAAACGACCGACGGTATGGCATTATAAGCGATGCGTTGCAAGGGTATCTGCTTCAACAAACGACCAACCATCACTTCCGCCTGCCGGGCTGCTACATGGGCCAACATGATCTTACCCGTCACATCACCGCAGGCATAGACGTTCGGAATGTTCGTCTTCATGAATTCATCCACAATAATCGCTCCGCGATTTAACTCCAGATCATTCAATGCTTCGAGACCTTGGAGGTTCGCTCTACGACCTACTGAAACCAAGATCCGCTCTGCGGATATTTGTAATTGGTCATTGGAAATTTGCGATTTGACATTTACTTTCCCGCCTTCGATGGACTCTACTTTTGTACTGGTCAAGATGTTAATTCCTGCTTTTTTGTATTTCTCTAACAGCACATTTACTATGTCTTGGTCCAGATTCGGCAAGATAGTCGGCATGGCTTCGATAACCGTTACAGGCACCCCTAATTCATGGTACAGCGTTGCAAACTCCATACCGATCACACCGCCTCCGACGATGATAATCGATTTCGGCAGTTCGGTAGCAGCCAAGGCATCTGTACTGTCCCACACATACTCATTCGCTTTGATACCCGGAATAGGAGGAACGAAGTTCGTCGAACCCGTACAAATCAAAAGATTCTCGGCTTCGTAAGTCTCGCCGTTGCAGGAAACGGTCACGAGTTCGTCCGTACGACTTACTACTGCTGCAGCTCCGCTGACCAACGTACAGTGTTCGTTATTCAGACGCTGTTTAATACCGGCTACCAGTTTGCGCACCACGATCGTCTTGCGCTTCTGCATAGCCGCAAAATCAAAGGCTACGTTCTCGGCTGTTACACCGTATTTCTGCGCGTGTGTCGCATTATAATACTGCTTTGCGCCATACAAGAGCGATTTGGTAGGAATACAGCCTACATTCAGACACGTACCTCCTACAGCGTTTTGCTCGAAGAGCACCACATCTTTACCGGCTTTCGAGGCTTTCTCTGCTGCTGTATAGCCCGCAGGACCTCCGCCTATGATTGCTAAAAAATATTTCATATTTTTAATTTATGATTTATTCTTTATCCTAATTTCAGGATTCGATTGGAGGACGATGGAGTTGGCAGGGACATCTTGGGTAAGCCAGACGTTACCGCCTATTACGGTGTCATGACCGATAGTTACACGCCCCAAGATAGAGGTGTTCGAATAGACCGTCACACGGTCCTCTAAAATCGGGTGACGAGGGATATCAATCGGTCGTCCCTGTTCATCATATTCAAAATTCTTCGCTCCTAACGTCACACCTTGATAGAGCACCACATGCGAACCGATGATAGTAGTCTCGCCAATGACAACCCCCGTACCATGGTCAATACAGAAATAATCACCGATGGTAGCCGCGGGGTGAATATCAATACCCGTACGGCTGTGCGCCAACTCGGTTAACATACGCGGAATACGCGGAACACCAAGGTGGTACAACACATGCGCAGCACGGTAATGTACCATAGCAAAACTAAGCGGATACGAAAGAATCACTTCTCCGCGATCCGTTACAGCCGGGTCGTTATGCAACACCGCATCTACATCCGTATTCACAAGCCGTGCGATGGCCGGTATTTCTGCCCAGAAAGCATCCGGCAAACAGAGATCTTGCGGTGCTTCTACCTTCGGAAAATACTCCGGGAAGATCACACCCTGCAAGTGCGCTACTAATTGCTTTAACTGATTAATAGTGGGTATTGTCGTCATAATACACTTAAATAGCGTTCGCCTGTATCGGGTAACAATACTACGATGGTCTTGTCATTATAGTCGGGTTGTTGCATCAACTGGCAAGCCGCAGCATAGGCCGCACCGCTCGAGATACCAACCAACAGGCCCTGCTCTTTTGCCAATGCCCGCGCAGCTTCCATGGCATCTTCGTTCGTGATAGTCATCACGCGATCCACAAAAGCGGCTTGATAGGTCTCAGGCACAAATCCCGCACCTATTCCTTGTATCTTATGCGCACCCGCTTTTCCTCCGGATAAGACGGGAGAAGAAGCAGGCTCAACGGCGATGACCTCGACCAGCATATTCTTCTCCTTCAATGCACGACCTACTCCACTGATGGTTCCTCCTGTACCCACTCCGGCAATGAAGACATCCACTTGACCATTCGTATCTTCCCAAATCTCCTGACCTGTCGTAGCATAGTGAACGGCAGGGTTCGCAGGGTTCACAAACTGGCCTAAGATAATACTGTTCGGCGTCTCGCGCTGCATGGCTTCAGCCTTCGATATCGCCCCTTTCATTCCTTCTGCTCCGGGTGTCAGAACAAGTTCTGCACCATAGGTAGCCAAGAGGTTTCGACGCTCCACCGACATGGTTTCGGGCATGGTTAATATCACACGATAGCCCTTCAGTTTACCGATCCATGCCAAACCCACACCGGTATTGCCGGAAGTGGGTTCGATGATCGTTCCGCCCGGTTGTAAAACACCGCGTTTTTCGGCATCCTCTATCATCGAAAGAGCCGTACGATCCTTTACCGACCCACCGGGATTAAAACGCTCTAACTTCAACAGCAGACCCGGTTGTACTTCCAACATCGGGGTCTTGCCGATTAGCTCTATCAAATTTTTAACGATCATAAACTTCTCAAATAAATGCGAACGGCCTCAGCAATCATCTCGCTACATGGACGTTTCTCATAATACTCAGGAGTTCTCTCCGCCGGACGAGGATCAATAGATCCTTTCGGCGCGAGGCCCAACAATTCGGCACAGATCAAACTGCCGTATTTGCCCTTGAATTCTCCGGCCAACTGCTGCACGTACGCATAGTTGGCCATCTTGCCTTCGTTATCGTGCGGAGTGGATGAACCGTTCTGCAGTCCGGCTAAAAGAAACATACCGCTCGCAGCTCCGCAAACGAGCCGCATGCGACCTATCCCGCCTCCGAAAGAAGCGGACAGACGAAGCGCCAACTGTTCGTCCGTAATACCATATAAATCCGCACAGGAAGTGAAGACCGCTTGCGAGCAGTTAAACCCTTGTTTGAATAACTCAGTAGCGCGCTGCGCACGTATTTCAATCTCTTGTTCTGTCATATCTAACAAATCAGGCTGCAAAGGTAATGCATTTTTTTGACATATGCAAATTTTGGGGGGATTTTTTCATAGTGTCTGGATAACATCCGGTGCCTAAACCCGTAACCCATAACCCGTAACCCGTAACCCCTCACCAAAAGAAAGAGCGCATCAGCACTCTTTCTTTTGTCTTAGAGCTCCACGCTCTTTCCTTATATAAAACAACACACTCGCCAGTACACCGTACGCTCCGGTGAGCACCCATAGCGCGATGAACTCACGCGTCACTTGAGAGAGCGTCGCACCCATCGAGTTGACATGAATGAACGCGTGCGCGCCCCATGTATAGGGAATAAAATACGAGAGGTAACGCCATGCGTCAGGAATCATCTCTTTGGGCCAAGAGATACCTGCCATGAAGAGGAAAATCAGCGATGTAGAGATCAGCAGTACTAGCCCCGACTCGCGGTTCCGGATGAAGACCGAGACGCAGAGCGAGAAGAAAATAACCGCTAGCAGATAAGGAATGATAAGAAGCAGAATCGTCCCTATGTCCCCTATATGAGGTATATCGAAGAGCCGCGGGAAGAAGCCCAGCAGGATTGCCGCCAAACCGAAATATGTAAGGAAGCACGCGCCTGCGCGCCCGATGAGCGAAGTAAAAGTATAACTTTCTTCATTCTCTTCTCTGGCAGTTCCGCCAAGCATACAGATACCGAAGAAAAGGGTCTGATGCAGGATCAGCACCAGTACCGCCGGGATGAGGAAAGAACCGTAACCGCCGGTGGGCGTGAAGAGCGCCGTCTCATGATACGGGGCGTCCTGCACAAGCGACCAAGCGAACTCCTTATCCATACCCATCTGTTCGTAGCGGTCAATCTGGATATTACGCATCGACTCCAGCATCACCTGGTTGCAGGAGAGATAGATTGCCTTCATATAGAGGAACGACGACATATCGCAGAAAAGCGATATATGCGCTTGTCCAAGCGGGTCCGCCAACTGCTTGGCGAAGTCACGCGGGAAATAGATGATGCCATGCACTTTCTGGTTCCTAAGAAGCTGCTCCGCTTCCGCCATGGAGGAGCAGGTATGCGTGAGTTTGATATCCGGCGAGGCGTTCCATCGATGCAGAAACTCTCGGCTCTGAGGCGAATTGCTCAAATCGACTACCGCAACCGGTACATCGTTGATCTGCTCATTCCAATAGAGCGCCTTGTAAATCAACGGATACGCCAGCGTGGCGACAATAAAAATGACGACCACACCCGGGTCCCGGAAGATGCGTTGAAGTTCCGTGACAAATGATTTTACTATCGGATATTTATATTCGGACATATCGTTTTGGACTTATTTCAAAGGATAATTCCAATATACCAACGCCCTATGGAGCCGTGGTGCGACACAAAGGGCAGCAAGCATGAAAAGGGTGAGCGCCAAGGCGTACGGCAAACTATTGATCGCAGGCGCCGCCATGAGCGCTTCGTTGACATAGATGAGGTAATAATGCCTCAGCGGCTCCAAATAAGAGAGCGCTTTGACGGGCGGAAGCATCGCCATCTGGGGATATGTGAATCCGGACAGGGAGAAGCCCAACATAGAATAAAGCGCGCCGATAGAAAGGGCGTCGCGGAGCGTGGGCAACAGACCGATCATCGTGATTCCAAGCGCTTCCATCGCCAGAATGAAGAGCAGCAGACCGAACATCAGCCGTCCCTTGCTACCATACACAGGGAATCCGGCAAAACGATAGAGGATCAGATGACAACCGATGCCGAGAATGAGATAGATCAGCGTGTACGGAATCAGTTTGCCTATCATCGCGACCGTGTAGTTGCCTCCGGCGGCACGGAGCCAAGCATGCGACGTACGGGCTTTGAGTTCAAAACCGATGGCGTAGATGGTGAGCATGAGACAGATCAGCCCCAAGATACCCGGCAGGATCGTGCTGACCAGATAAATGGAATAATTGCCCCATGGGTTCGCGACCATGTGTCCCTCGATGGCGAGCGGCTGGATCCGGTGCATGATCACATCGTCCGTGAGACCTTTCTTGCGCAAAACCTCGCGCTGGAACGCACCCGAAGTAAGGTTAGCCATCGTCAGCAGTTGTTTGTACGCCGTGTTGCCGCCTACCGTATAAGCATTCGTGACATAGAAATCGAGTTGCGGACGTTTGAACGCCACCAAATCACTATAGAAACCTTCGCGTATCACGAAAATTCCGTAGATCTTCCCTTGCTGCATCGCCTCACGGGCTTCCGGATAGGAGTTCGTGACCAGCTGTATATCTACCGAAGGCGTAGCCTGCATCTCATGGATGAGACGGCGTGAGATAGACGTCTGATCGAGGTCCACCACCGCTACCGGCATGTTCTCCGCCGCTCCTCCACGCATAAGCGTGAGAAAGAAGAACGTAGAGAGCAGCATAACGCCTACGGACGCAAACAAATACAGTGGTCGCGCAAACATCATATGCAACTCACGTTGCATCACCCTCCATATGTTAATAAATATGTATTTCAACTCTCAACTTTCAATTTTCAATTACCAAAGCTGTCATGCCCGGACGAAGATTCGGAATATCGGAAGTCGGTCGGCACTTGACGTCAAACGTACGCACGTCATAACCGCCGTTCTGTTTGGTTGAACGCCAGGTAGCGTACGTCCCCATCGCCTTCACATGAGTGACGGTCAGCGGATAACGCACACCGTTCCCGAGCGCAGGGATAGTTACTTCAATAACGCTTCCAACCGGAAAATGATACAGCATATCTTCGCGTACGGAGAAAGTGAACCATACATCACTCAGATCCACAATAGCCATCACCGGCGATCCTTGACCAACCAGTTCTCCTACCTTCGGAAATAGTTCGGAAACCTCGCCGTCGCAAGGCGAAAGCAGGTATTTCTCCGCTTCGGCAGCAGCCACTTCCTGTAAGATTCCATCTACCCGCGCCACTTGCGCTGCCGCAGCAGCCTTATCCTCCTCGCGTGCACCGGAAAGCGCCATCTCGTATTGGCTGCGAGCGGCTTTGACCGTAGCTACTGCGGCTTTGTACTGCGCCTCTACCTCATCGCGTTTCTGCGCACTCACTACGCCCTTGTCATACAAACGCTGCACGCGGTCATAACTCTTGCGGTAGATCTCTTCGCCTGCTTTCGCTTTCTGATAGAGCTCGTAAGCGCCCTGAATCTGCTCCCGCTGAGCACCGTTCTTGGCTTTCTCGTTAACCGCTTCTGCCATCTCTCTTGCAGCGAGCGCCTGCGCTTTCTTCGCCTCCACTTCAGGCGAATAGATCACAACGAGCGTATCGCCTTTCTTCACTTGTTCCCCCTCTTCATAGAGGTACATCTCAATACGCCCCGGTACTTTGCCGGATACGCGGTATTCCGCTGCCTCCGCTTCTCCCTGGATGAGCGTCTTCTCCGGTCGGAGTGCTAACACACCTACGACCGCAACAATAACGACTACTGTCAACAGCGCGATAAGCCCCAACAGTAGACTTCCTTCTTTTTGATGTTTCATGTTATAACTTTCCTAAATATTTACGAAGTTGTGTTTCCGTGGTTTTGGCCTCCGTCTCGGCGTCAACGAGGTCAGACGCCGCTGCGAGCCACGCCGTCTGGGCTTGCATGAGTTCCGTAAGGGTGATCATACCTGCCTCATAGGACTCTTGAGCCATACGGAGCACCTCTGCTGCGTTGGCTTGCGTGAGCCGCGCTAACGCAATTTTCTGCTGCGCCTCGGTCAGTTTCTGATTAGCCTGAGTCGTCTGTAAGGTCAATAGTTCACGCGTCTCTTCGGTCTTCATGGTCACTGCGTTCGCCGCATGCTTGGCTGCTTTGTATCGTAAGATATCATCGGCATGAACGATCGGTACATTCACCACCACACCGGCAGAGAAGAAACCTTTGCTGTTCCATTGATTACTGAAGCCGTTCTCTACATTCGGGTTCGAATATACATAACCGGCCGAAGCCACGATATTCGGCTGCAGTCCCGCTGCCGCAAGCATCGCGTTCGCCTTGGCGATCTTCTCTGCTTCTTGGAGCAGTTGGAGCTCCGAGCGGCTCTCCACCGCCGATTCTGTATTGACGGAGTCAAACGGAAGCACCGTCTCTGACAGACCGCTTTCGTCTAAGACGAACGCCGTGCTGAGCGGCAGACCGCATATTTGTGCCAAAGCCATATTAGACAAAGTCAGACCGTTCTCCGCCTGCAGTTTCTTCACTTGCGCCTCTCCGCGCTTGGTGGTAACCTTAAGCAAGTCCGCCTGCGTTACAAGTCCCTCGTCTAAGGCTTCCTTAACGTCATTCTCCAGTTGGCATAAGAGACGATAATACTGCTCGGCGAGTTCTTTCTTCTTAGCAACCGATACCACACGCCAATAGGCCTCGTCCACCGAGTAGATGATATCTTTCTCTTTCGCCTCGGATTGGAGGACTGCGATGTTCTCCGTGGCTTTGGCTATCTTGTACATCTGCGCTAATCGTCCTCCGACGTAGATAGGCTGCGTGATGCCGACCTGCGCCACAAAGATCTGGCTCAAGTCCGGCGATAGCTTATCGTACAGCAACTTATACGCGTCCGCTATATCCTGCCCCGTTCTGTCAGCCAGACCGGTTACAGCCTCTTCGAAAGCTGTACCTTGCGCCGCCTCTTCGATCTTACCTACAATACTCTCCCCGTTCCATGTGAACGAAGCTGTTCCGTCCGGATTCACCGTCGCAGTACCGGCCTTGAACGTAGCGGAGTTCTCCAATAGGTGCACATTGGCGTTATTCCACATGTAGGAAGCATTCGCCGTAATACGGGGAAACATCGCCGCCAGAGCTGCCTGACGGTTATACTTCGCCGCCAGACGGGTCTCTTCCTGCGATTTGGAAGAGACACTCTTGGTCAACGCCAGATCACGACATTGTTGCAAAGTGTACTGAACCGTGTCACCGGCTGTTACAAACGAGAGATGAAAAACAATGAATAAGAGTGTCAACAATACCCTCCTCTTTCGATTCTCTTTCATGATTGTTGTCTTTACGTTAATGTATTATACCAATTTTCCAATTTTTCATTAAACGCGCGGCGGTCGAGCGTCTTCGCCCACGCGCGTAAATCATCCGTATGATCCTCAAAAATCATCGTCACCGTACGACGCCATTTCCATTTCTTCGGTTTGAGTTTGGACCATAGGCTCGTCTCCAATCCCCTCATGCGACAGAGGATGACATGTACGCCTTCCGGCAGTTCACGACATACTTCATACGCCATTCGGCGATTACCGATGATCTCTTTATCCACCAACTTCACATGGCCGGACGGATAGAAACAGAGCTGTTTACCTTTCGCCAAACTGTCGATGGCTATACGACTTAACTGACTCGCCACTTGCGCTCCCTCTTCCCTACTCATCGCACTCTTGTTCAGATCCGGCACCTCGATCGCATCGGCTTTGCGCAGGATATACCCATAGAACCAATGTCGGGTAAACGACTCATCACACATAGGACAAATCGGCAACCACCACTCTTCGCTAAAGAGGATCAAAGGATCGATATACGCGGTGTGATTAGGTAGCACAAGATGCGTAGTTTCGTCCCGCAGCAGTTCTTCTCCGGTCACTTGGATGTCATAGTGCCAATGGAAGAAAAACTTCACTATTTTACCGAGCGTATAGCGATTCATTCACCAATTACCAATTACCAATTACCAATTACCTATCACCAATTACCAATCACCAATTTACAATTGAGCCGTCAACTGTAACAGATCATCTTTTTGACGATCGAAAAAGAGGGCATCCATGCCGGCCTTCTGGGCTCCGATCACATCAGTCGTCATACTGTCTCCGATCATCAGCACTTCCTTCGCTTGCAACCCACATCGACGAAGAGCCTCCTGATAAAAACGAATATCCGGTTTGTCATAGCCGATATCCATTGAGATATAAGTGTCTTCGAAGTACGGCAATATACCGGCTTGCTCCAGTCGACTACGCTGCAGATGACCGAAACTGTTACTGGCCGCAAAGAGCCGATAGCCCTTGGCCTGCAAGTTCTCCAGCATCTCTTTGGCACCGGGTACCAAAGTATGCGTTTTCCCCCACGCTGCCCGAAAAGCATGCTTGAAAGGATCTACCGCCTCAGGCGGGTAGCCAATCGCAGCAATAAACTCTTTCGGATAGAGTTCCATTACTTCCGCAATCGTATGTAAACCATGTTTCGCTTCAGAGAAAAGACGACCACTGATCTCGAAAAAGAGATCAAAATACTCCGGATGTTCCGGAAGGGCAAATTCAAAAGCTTCCCGACAACATGGGATGTAGTCGAGAAGCGTGTCATCAATGTCGATAAAAATAGCCCTATACATGTCGGGTAGGCGAGATTCGAACTCACGACCTCCTGCTCCCAAAGCAGGCATTCTAACCGGGCTGAACTACTACCCGCTCGGTGAGACCGAGCGGGTAGTAGATCGTTCGAACGAAGTGAGATAAGAACTACTACTCAACTCTGGTTTTACCGAAAGCGGCTGCAAAATTACTGCTTTTTTTTGATATACGCAAATAATTTGCAATTATTTTGCATTTTTCTGCAGTTCTTTATAGAATTCCGCCACGGCAATGATGCCTTTTTCCCAGACCTCGAGGTCCATGGATTCGTTCGGGGAATGAATGGCATTTTGCTCGAGACCGAAGCCCATAAGAATCGTTTTGCAACCAAGAATCTGCTCGAAGGCTGCGATGATAGGTATAGAGCCACCTCGTCTGGCCGCAAGCGGTCGTTTGCCGAAGGCTATCTCGAAACCTTTCTCTGCCGCTTTATAGGCCGGAATATCGATCGGACAGACATAACCTTGTCCTCCGTGCATGGGCGTGACGTGTACGCGCACACCCTTGGGTGCGAGCGATTCGATATAACGCACGAACGCACGCGAGATAGCCTCATGGTCCTGATTAGCCACCAAGCGACAGGAGACCTTCGCAAAAGCTTTGGAAGGAAGAACGGTCTTCGATCCTTCGCCCGTATACCCGCCCCATATACCGCATACATCGAACGAAGGACGGCAGGAGTTACGCTCGAGGGTGCTATACCCTACTTCGCCGAAGACATCATCCACATCGATCGCTTTGTTATATGCCTCTTGCGAGAAGGGTATCTGCGCGATCATCGCCCGCTCCGCTTCGGGGATCGGTAAGACATCGTCATAGAAACCCGGGATAGTGATGCGTCCATCCTCATCCACCACTTTGGCGATCATCTCACACAGCGCATTAACGGGATTCTTCACCGCTCCGCCGAAATGGCCGGAGTGCAGGTCTCTGTTCGGTCCGTCCACTTCAATCTGCCAGTAGGCCAGTCCGCGCAATCCGGTCGTGATAGAAGGAGTGTCTTTCCCGATCATTGAAGTATCGGAAACCAAGATGATATCGGCTTTCAGCAGGTCTTTATGGTCCTCGAGAAATGCCTCTAAGGATGGCGAACCGATCTCTTCTTCACCCTCGAAGATGAACTTCACATTACAGTTCAACTGCCCTGTCTTCACCATATACTCAAAGGCCTTCGCCTGAATCATCGCTTGTCCTTTGTCATCATCCGCTCCACGGGCATAGAGTCGACAGTCCCGGATAGAAGGTTCCCATGGATCGGAATGCCAAGCCTCGACCGGTTCTACCGGCATCACGTCATAATGCGCATAGACCAGCACCGTGGGTGCATTTGAGATTTGAGATTTTTGATCTTCGATTTTATATTCCGCGAAGACGAAGGGATTGCCTTGAGACGGAAGGATCTCGGCTTTTTGACAGCCGGCTTCCAAGAGCAACTGTTGCCAGCGCTGAGCACAGCGCATCATATCTGCGCTGTGCTCGGGTTGACAACTCACGCTGGGAATACGAAGCAGGCTACGCCATTCCTCCATGAACCGCTCGCGATGAGTGGATATATATTGTTGTATTGTCATGTGCTTAGAGCAAGTGATGAGCTACAGTCAGACCAGCCATCACGATGGAAACCATCGACATGAGTTTGATGAGGATGTTCAGCGACGGTCCTGATGTATCCTTGAACGGATCACCTACAGTGTCACCTACTACGGTAGCCTTATGGCAGTCCGAACCCTTTCCGCCGAAGTTACCTTCCTCCACGTATTTCTTCGCGTTATCCCATGCGCCACCGGCATTTGCCATAAAGACAGCCAGTACGAAACCTGTTGCCAAGCCGCCGATGAGCAGACCGAGAACACCTGCCACACCAAGTACAAGACCGGTAGCGATCGGAACGACGATAGCTAAGATAGACGGGAGCAGCATCTCATGTTGCGCACCCTTGGTGGAAATAGCTACACAACGTGCGTAATCCGGATCAGCCTTACCTTCAAGAATACCCTTGATGGTCTTGAACTGACGACGAACCTCTTCTACCATCTTCTGTGCCGCACGGCCGACAGCATTCATCGTCAGACCGCAGAACAGGAAGGCCATCATAGAGCCGATGAAGATACCTACGAGAACGATCGGGTTCATCAGGTTGACATTATAGGCCTCCATAAAGTCCACCAAGGTAGCCTTAGCCGCCTCTACACCGTTCGGCAACGCTTCACCCGTACGAATCAAAGCAATCTTGATCTCCTCTACATACGAAGCCAAGAGCGCGAGCGCCGTGAGGGCGGCACTACCAATTGCAAAACCTTTACCGGTAGCAGCGGTGGTATTACCCAGTGCATCGAGCGCATCAGTACGTTGACGTACTTCTGCAGGCAGACCCGACATCTCTGCGTTACCGCCTGCGTTATCGGCGATAGGACCGTATGCATCGGTGGCCAGGGTGATACCCAGCGTACTGAGCATACCTACAGCGGCAATACCAATACCATAGAGACCCATGGAGAGGTTAGCTGCACTGAACTCGATATTGAAACCGTTTGCGCAGAGGTAAGCCAGGATGATCGCTACACCTACGGTTACTACCGGGATAGCGGTCGAGAGCATACCAAGACCCAGACCGCTGATGATCACGGTAGCAGGACCGGTCTGCGAACTCTCACTCACTTTCTGAGTCGGTTTATAACTCTGCGAAGTATAGTACTCGGTCGACTTTCCTATGATCACACCGGCAAGCAGACCTACAACTACCGACAGCGATACCTGCCACCATTGGTTGGTCTCTGTGCCGAAGAGCCAAGCGAAGATTCCAAAGGTCACACCGGCAATGAGGAAAGCAGCCGTGTTCGTACCGATAGCGAGAGCACGAAGCAGTTCCTTCATACCTGCGCCTTCTTTGGTCTTCACCATGAAGATTCCGATGAGCGAAAGCAGCACACCGCACGCGGCGATGAGCGAAGGAGCCATAACGGCTTTCAACTGTAACGGTCCTGCAAAAGCAGCTGCACCCAAAGCCATCGTAGCCAAGATAGAACCGGCATAACTCTCATACAAGTCAGCACCCATACCAGCTACGTCTCCGACGTTATCGCCTACGTTATCCGCTATTGTAGCGGGGTTACGCGGGTCATCCTCCGGGATGTTATATTCCGTCTTACCTACCAGGTCTGCACCTACATCTGCTGCCTTGGTGTAGATACCTCCACCTACACGGGCAAACAAAGCCTGCGTCGAAGCACCCATGCCGAAGGTTAACATGGTCGTCGTGATTGTGATGAGGTTCGCATCGGCTCCAACGAGTGCCAGCAAACCGGTCTTCTGAAGAATCAAGAACCAACCGGCGATGTCCAGCAACGCCAGACCTACTACCGTCAGACCCATCACAGCGCCCGAACGGAATGCTACTTGCAGACCGGCGTTCAAGCTCTGACGAGCGGCATTAGCCGTACGAGCCGAAGCGTAGGTTGCGGTCTTCATACCGAAGAAACCTGCCAAACCGGAGAAGAAACCACCGGTGAGGAACGCAAACCATACAATTCCGTTCTGCAGGTTAAAATAAGCCATTACGGCAAACACAACAGCCAGGATAACGAATACGATCGTCACCACTTTGTACTGCTGTTTCAAATACGCCATCGCGCCTTTGCGGACGTGCGAGGCAATGGTCTTCATCAACTCGGTTCCTTCATCTTTACCGAGCATGTTCCGGTAAAAATAATAGGCAAAACCAAGAGCCAGGACCGATGCTGCCAATACGACATACATCAAAAGAGTTACATCCATAAAATCTTGTGTTTAAATTAATATTAGGGTTAAAAAAAGGTTTTCTTACGCTTGTGTCAGATAACGCCTACGCAGCAACTGAATATCCTCATGCGTCAGACAGAGTATCTCGTGCAGGTAATTCGTCATGCCTCCGAACTCGCGGTCGATAAGATCAAGCGTGGAGATGAAGTTGGGCGTCGAGACACCCATGAATGCTTGAATAACAGCCATCTCCGCTTCGCCGCCTCCGAGGGCAATAACATCTTTATTAAGCCGCGTGACGATAGGCCGGTAAGCGATGTTACTCGATTCAAAATCCGCGATGATAACCTCGCGCTCCACACCCAGAGCGAACATCAGGAAGGCTGCTCCCCACCCCGTCCGGTCTTTTCCTTGCGCACAGTGCCAAAGGATTCCGCCATCCTCCGGCGCCTCAATGATCAGACGCAGAAACGCTGCGTACTGAAGCTGCGAGAACTCCGAGCGGATAAGAGACGGATACATGTTCGCAGCCATTATCTGTACTTCCGGATAGAAGGAGTAATTGACGATATGACGGTCCAACTCCAAGAACGCCTCATCGGGTATGGGTTTTCCCGTTGCTTGCTCGGCTCGCATGTCTATAGTCGGTAGCAGATGATGCTGCACGCCTTCTATCTCCCGATCCGGCGCAGCTTCGAACTCACCCAGAGAGCGAAAATCAAAGATACGACACAGGTTATACTCCGTTCGCAAACGTTCGATATCCGCATCCGAAGCATCGTGAAGGTGCGCAGTACGGATTAACCGATGCGGACGAATAGGACGTCCTCCAGCAGCGAGGATGCCACCCAAGTCGCGTGCATTAACTATGTTATCAAAAACTATATCCACGTAAAGTTGAAAGTTTAAAGTTTAATGTTTAGCGAAGACCACATCGATGAGGGCGACAAACTCTTGGTATGCAAAGGTATCACTCAGTTCGCTAAGGGAAGCCGCCAAACCGCGATAATGCCACTCATGGTCTGCTTTGTTCTTGGCATGAAAGATAGCCCATAACGCATCGCCTTTCGTCATATAATCCCGATAGATCGCGCGCATGTTACTTAATTTGTCTCCCATCGCCACAATCTTCGCATCGTGGGATGCCGCTGCCAGACGATCAATAGCGGCTTGTTTGCGCGCATGCCACGTTGCTTCTTCATTACCGGTCTCGGCATTGAAGAGTTGACCGTCGATCTGGTCGCTCTCCGAATGAACCAGTTCTGCAATACGATCGCCGAACTCACGACGGATATCCTCCACCGTGACATCTGTATCTTCTATCGTATCATGCAGCGCCGCAGCAGCCAGCAATTCTTGGTCGGGTGTGATCGAAGCGACGATCTCTACCGCCTCCATCGGATGAACGATGTACGGAAAGCCTTTGCCGCGACGCTCGGTGTTATGATGAGCTTGTACGGCGAAGACGATCGCCTTATCCAACAGCGTAGTATCTAAATATTTATTAGCCATGATAACTCTCAACTTTCAACTTTCAATTTTCAACTTTCAACTTTCAATTTTCAATAAATCGTCCCTTCGAGCATAGCGCGGAATTGCGGCATCGGGCAGTGCGTATCACGCTCAATCATAATTGTCTTGAGACCGGCGTAAATCTTCACTTGTTTCATCACTTCCTCCATGTTCGCATCAGCGCCGAAGTACTCAAGCGCAAAAGCGTCCCAGAAACGGGCAGCCGTTGCATTGGTCATATGATTCACCTCCATCGTCCAACTCTCGTCGTTCAGACAGCAGCACAGATAGACCATACCGATGTCGAACATCGGATAGCCGTAACAGAAATCGCCCAGGTCAATGAAATAGGATGTACGCACACCGTCTTTCTCGGTGAAGATAGCGTTACCGAACTGCAGGTCACCGTGAATAGCGGTGTCTCCGTCCGGGGCTGCCGCAATGAAATCACGCAGTTTCTGTTTCTGCTCAGCCGTAAAATCGGGATTAGCATCCAACATGTTATAGAGACGGTCTTTGACGTTCTCAAACTGGGTCGTATCTACATGCACCGAATGCAGTTTCTTGCACAGCTGCGCGAACTCGCGTCCGTATTCCGGTGCTTTCTCGGGATTGTCGCCACATGCACGAGAATAGGATTTCTTACCATCGATACGGCGGAAGCGGATTCCCATCTGCTTGCCGTCTGTCACCAGGTCACCCGGTTCGGGTGTCGGAATACCCATGTCGTACACTTTCTTCGCCAACTCCAGTTCGAGCGCAGCCGCCTCGAAATTGCGGAAGTACATCTTCATCATGATAGACGGATCCGTCTTATGGTTATAACTTGCACCGTTGGCGCCTTCACCGGTGCGTACATAGTCGTTCAAATCAATTAAAATCGGTTCCATATGTTTTTCATTTATATTTTTACTTCTGGCTTTCCATGAACGGAAGTGTAGTAGCTTGTTTGTACATCAGTTCGGCGAGTTCTTCATTCTGCGGCGCGATACCATTGAGGGCATCGAACATGCGAACAATGCCTTTTTTTCCTTCGCCGTGTTTAAGCAACGCCACAATACAAATATTCTGGAGTCCGACGGCCGAAGAGACGATATCGAGGTCGGTGTTGCCTAACTGATGTCGCGCCATACGATAGGCGTCCTCCTGGTTCTCGTCAATAAGCCGTTGCACATCGCCCAGAGTCTTGCAGCCCAGGTCGAGCAACACACGGAGATAACGAACGAGAGACATTTCCTGTATCTCCGCCTGATTAATGGCAGCGATACGTTTGTTGAGTCCCTTAAGCGGCTGCACCTGCAGATAAGAGCGGAAGGTATCTCCATCCAGCGACACGTCATCCAGTTTACCATTCTGCACTAACTGCTGCACGTGACGACGGTAGTCATTGATTTCGGTTCGAATGCGACTGAACTCATCGTCCGCCAACTCTAACATTCCTGCTAATCGGTTCATTTGACGCATGTACTCACGTGGAATCTCCACGCCGGATTTATAGCCGGTGTCATGGTTAATAGCCGCCCAAGCATGCTGCAGCGTAGTACGTAATTGCAATTCAAAATTTACCCCGTTTAACCGGCATATATAATGCAGCGAGTTATACCCGAAGCTGTCCAACTGGTGCAGTTTCCGTTTGTCCACCGAGTTCGTCCAGTCGATATCAAACAGCTGCTCTGCCATAGCGGCGATGCGGTCCACATCATCGGTATAAAAGGTGATGATACGCGCACCGATGATATCTGTTATATCATCCAGACATGCGTATTTCTGTCCCTTCAGGGCCAATTTGCCCGCCAGACTCTCTTCGGTCTTCACACGTGCTTCGATAGCCGTCACCACTAATCCGTTACGGTCCACCGCTTCACGCAGCATCCGTAACACCTCCTCCTTGAGTTGCTCCATCTGAGGTAACCGCTCGCGATACTCTTCCAGAATGAGTTGGCTATGTAAATCAAGGCCTTCCATTATTGAATCTCAAATAAGCTGACGAAGCCCGTCATTACAAATACCTGACGGATATCTGCGTTGATGTTACGAACGATCACTTTGCAGTCGTGTGCCGTCGCCTCTTTGCGGATGCTTAAAAAGATACGCAGCCCGGAAGAAGAGATATACTCCAGTTCCGTACAGTCCAGGATGATCTCCTTGTGACTCAATTCCAGCAGGGGCTTTACATCTTCGGCGGTTTGAACCGATGCGGCTGTATCCAAGCGTCCCGAGAAAGAAACTACCCATTGATTTCCGTTTTCTACAATTGTTGTTTTCATATGTTTGTTTTTATTTGTTATGACAATTTTTTGATTAAGGTCAGGATGTTTCGCGTCTCTTCACGACGATAAACCACCTCATCCATTATTTGACGCACCAGGTGAATACCCAGTCCGCCGATAGAGCGTTCTTCGGCCGAGAGGGTTATATCCGCCTCTTTCTGCGCGGTGGGGTCAAAAGGTATACCGGTGTCGGTGATCGTGAATAGCAGTCGTTCGCCGTCGTGGGTCTTGCTGCGCACAAACTCCACGATCACTTTGCCGTCATCGCGCCCCGGATAAGCGTACAGCATCACGTTGCTCACGGCTTCCTCCAAAGCGAGATTAATCGGCATATTCAGGTTCTGAGGGATACCCAATGCATCGATCCACTCCGCGAGCGTCGGAATCTGCTGGATGTCGTTGCGCATGACGATGGCAGGCGTCTGATAACGAATACAGAGCATCGTCAAGTCATCGCTCTGTTGCGCTCCGTCTACAAAGCGCTTCACGTCCGCATACATCTGCTCAACCACTTCGCGAGGACGGCTATCCACGAGGGCAATGATCTTATCCAGCATCTGCTGCTCGCCGTACTGTTCATGCTTACCGTTCTCCGCTTCGGTCAGACCGTCGGTATAGAGGAATAGCGCATCGTTATAATGCATCTGTATCTGCTGCGCTTCGTACGCAAAATCTCTCTGTATGCCCAGCGGCAGGTTATGTTTCACGTCCATGAAACGCTGATGGAGGATCGGCGCATTATGGCCGGCATTGCAATAGTTGAGTTTACCGGTCGTCAGGTCGAGCACACCGAGGAAGAGCGTGACGAACATGTTCTGGTCGTTCTGTTCGGTCAGCGCCTCATTGAGTCGCATCATAATATGTTCTGCGCGCTCTTCGTACGCGGTCACGCTGCGGAACAAAGAACGCGTCATAGCCATCACGAGAGCAGCCGGTATACCCTTTCCGCTCACATCGCCGATAGCGAAGAACAACTTATCGTTGCGCACATAGAAATCGTACAGGTCTCCACCAATCTCTTTAGCCGGTTCTACCATACCATACACGTTCATATCCAGTCGGTCGAGGAATGGCGGGAAGACCTTCGGCAACATCGCCATCTGAATCGTACGGGCAATGGTCAACTCATTCTCGATACGCTCGTTCTGCGAACTGACAGCGGCTAATCGTTGGGCCACCTTACCCGAACGCAAGACGATCAGTACCAGCAACGCCAGACCCAGCAGCATCAGGATACTCACCCAAAGCGTGATACGGTGCAGGTCGGCAAACATCACATCATCGGGAATAACAATCGAGATATGCCATCCTGTCGCCTGAATCTCACGATCGAAGGTATGGTATCTGCGGCCGGGAATAGTGTCCCCAATCGGCACAATCTCTCCGCCTGTACTGGAACTGATCGAATAGAAACTCTCGGGATAAACCTGCAGGTACTCGGACATGTCTTGCAGATAGTCGAGCGACAAGTCGACGCATACCACGGCTACCACTTCGCCCTCCGCGTTGCGCACCGGATAGGAGCAACTCACTACCCAGGCCTGCGAACCCGAGTCATCCAGATACGGTTCGCACCACCAGCAGCTATCGTGCACAAAGCCATCCTGATACCATTCCATGAGGGTATAGTCGTGCTCAGCGCTACCGATATTACGGGTGAAGACACTGTCGTCGGAGATACGGCTGCTGCAGGGTTCGTAGAATTTTCCTTTGGAAGGGAAATAATCGGGCACGAAAGCCACTGCCACACTGGTGGTATTCTCAATCGTGCTCACGATCACGCGTGTAGCCGCAGCTACCGAGTCCGGGTTATTGACATGGCTCTCCGCTAACTTCGACAGCATCTTTGCCGCGGCTTCCATCTCAATGGTATGTTTCTCTATTTCCAGCTCTGCCTTACGCAACTCTGTCCGGGCGCGTTGCTCCGCTTCCTTGCGGATGCCGGCACGACTGAAGAAATACTGCACGCAGGACGTGCCCTCCAGCACGATAGCGGCTACCAGGATTATCCAGAATCCGGATTTCAGATTTCTATTGTTTTTTTTCATATGCTTATTGTATGGTCATCAGACGCATCTGCGTCTCACGGGCATTGGGTCCCACATGGATCTCCACCTCTCCGGGTTCGATAGTCCATTGCAGGTGATAGGGTTCGAAATAACTGAGCAGGTCGGCATCGATAGCAAACTGCACAGTACGGGTCTCTTTCGGCTGCAGGGTGATGCGTTCATATCCGCGCAACTCCTTATACGGCCGCACACCTTTCGCCACACGGTCGCCTATATACAGCTGCACGACCTCCGTGCCCTCGCGCTCACCCGTGTTGGTGATATCCACCGAAGCCGTGATCGTTCCATTCATCGGCATCACGCTGTCGGAGAGACAGAAATTCGTATAGTCAAAACTCGTGTAACTCAGTCCGTAACCGAAAGGATACAGCGGCCAACTGCTCACGTCCGCATAACAGGTGATATACTTGCTGAACTCCCCTACTTCGTTCACGCGGGAAGTACGCATCTGGCGATACGAGAAGGGATATTGACCTACGTGACGCGGCAACTGAACGGTCAGCCTACCCGACGGATTGACGTCTCCAAAGACGATATCTGCGATGGCATCCGCTGTCTCACTACCGCCGAACCAGGACTCCAAGATAGCCGGCAGGTGCTCCGTCTCCCAGTTCAGCACGGTCGGTCGTCCGGCAAAATGAACGAGCACAACCGGTTTACCGAGCTTCAGCAACTCTACCAGCAGGTCATGCTGAGCATCCGGCATCTCGATGTTCACGCGCGAAGCACATTCTCCGGACATCTCGCTGGACTCACCCATAGCCGCGATGATCACATCGGCCTGACGAGCCACCTGCAGCGCCTCGGCACGCATCGCCTCCGCACTTCGCGGGTCACGCATGCTGGGTTTGAATACCATTGCTATCTCTTCCGCACGCTCGTCGTACCATACGTTACTGCCCTTGGCGTACAGCAGCTTGGCGCCCGTACCCTTCAGCGCATCCTCCATACCTTCTTTCACGGTCTTATACTGCTCCGGGACAGCCGCTACCGACCATGTGCCGGGCATGTTAATACGCGTGTCGGCCAAAGGACCGATCAGCGCTATCGTACCGCTTTTAGCCAGAGGCAGGATATGCTCATTCTTCAGCAGCACCATACTCTCGCCTGCTATACGACGAGCCTCCGCGCGGTGCGCCTCGCAGAGCATCACCTGCGCCCGACGAGTAGAATCGCAATATCTGTACGGGTCCTCAAACAGACCCAGTTTATATTTCGCTTCGAGGATTCGGCGACAAGCCCTGTCAACCACCGCTTCGGAGCATCGTCCTTCGCGTACCGCCGCAGCCAGTGTGCCCTCCAATCCGTCCGACACCATGTCCATATCCAGACCGGCGTTGATAGCCTGCAGCGCACACTCTTCCAGCGTCGCGCATACCCCATGCTTCGCCAACTCCTCCACGGCCGTATAGTCCGATACCACAAAACCCTTGAAACCCCATTGCTCACGCAGCAGGTCGGTCAAGAGCCATTGGTTGCCCGTAGCCGGAACACCGTGTACTGTATTAAACGCAGCCATTACGGAACCCGCTCCTGCATCGATCGCCGCACGGTAGGGCTGCAGGTATTCGTTGAACATATGGTAGTCATCCGGATAGACATTGTTATATTCGCGACCGGCTTCCACCAGACCGTATAACGCAAAATGCTTCACGCAGGCCATCATCGTGGTCGGGTCGGATAAGTCATTGCCCTGGTATCCGCGCACCATAGCCTCGGCCATACGGCTACCTAAGAACGGGTCCTCACCGTTGCCTTCGCTGATTCGTCCCCAGCGGCCGTCGTGCGTGATATCCACCATGGGCGAGAAGGTCCAGCATATACCGTCCGCTGTTGCCTCCGCTGCCGCTATCTGCGCCGAACGGGCTACTGCCGCCGTGTCCCAGGTGCAGGACAGCGCCAAAGGAATAGGAAATATCGTCTCATAGCCGTGAATCACATCCATTCCGAAGAGCAACGGAATACCCATCCTACTCTCTTCGACCGCTATGCGCTGGATCTCGCGAATGAAAGCAGCACCTTTGAGATTAAACAGGCCGCCCACCCGACCCTTACGGATGTCATCGCCCACATTACTGATACGAGGCTCACCCGTCACGATATCTCCGGCAACAGGCAGGTTCAACTGCCCCAGTTTCTCCTCCAGGGTCATCCGGGCCATTAACTCGTCAATAAAACGGTTCATCTCCGCCTCTTGCCGCTCTCCTTCCGCACCCTGGCAACCCACTAACAGCATCGGCAGAAACACAACCATCCAAATCCACTTACGCATAGTTATTTCATTTGGGCGACAAAGGTACGAAAAAAAAATGATATATGCAAAAAAAAGTATTACTTTTTTCGTTTAGAGGGTAAAATTTAGTGTTTAGACACAAAAAAAGCACAACCCGGGAGGATTGTGCTTGGTGGATTGCATGAAAGGATTATTTGCTAAATTAAATTTTTGAAATAATTGGGTTGTTATGTTGGTTTGCTGTTTTGCCTATCTTCGAATAGAGATAACGGATGTTCGGACGACCATGGCTTCGTCTTTGGCTTGGTTGCGGGCGAGCCATTTCAGGAGGTCCGCATAGGAGAGTTGACGCGGCATAGGTTGGTCACGCCAGTTGGTGACGGATTGGGTATCATTGGCCTTGGTGAACGTATTCGGCGAGAAGACGACATAGAGTGCGTTTTGCTCCATGGACCGCTCGCAGGTCAGCACATATTCATCGGCGTTTTTGTCGAACTTCTCATAGAAAAAGACATAGTCTTTGTTGGCCTCAATGGCCTGTGCGCCGGATTGCTGGTTGGCATAGGGAAGCAGACAGAAAGCGTTCTGATCCTCATCCACCAGATAGACGCAGAGCGAACCCGCCACGGGCGAAGAGAAGCGCAGGTAGATATCATTTCCATCGCGGAAAGTGACCGGTGATTCGAGGTCTTCCGCCGAACGAACAAAGGTATAACGGATGTCCGTCTTCTCGGTAGAGTAATTGCGGGCTCTACCGACCACGCGCACTTTCATTTGCCAGAAGCCATTGCTGAATCGGGCCGGTTCAATGATTTCTTCGCTTATCGTTTCAATCCATTCACCTCGTACTGCCGTACCACCCAGCGAGAAGACATTCGTCTCCGTTTGTGCATTGTTGCCGGATGCACGGTTGATCTGAAGCGAATTGCTAACGCTATTGACATCCAAACCGAATTTGTCCTCTATGGCTTTTTGCTTGGCGCGTTCGAAAGCGTTGGCCTCCACTTCCGCCAAGGTCTCGTTCTGGTTATTGGAGGTATATTCGTACACGGCGCTTACTTTCTGGATCTCTCCTGCGCACAGCGCGAGGCAGATACAGAGGCCGCAAACAAGGCTTACTATCTTTTTCATAGGCGCATTATTTCAGTTGTCCGATTTTTGCGGCTGCAAAGGTACTGCTTTTTTTTGATATATGCAAGAAAAAGAACAAAAAAAGCGCCCCGAATGAGGTGACCCCAAAAAGTTGGACGGATTATTAAATCTATTTGACTTGATCTTGAAAGTGAGTTCGGTATTGTACCGGGCTCATTTTCAATTTTAGTTTGATACGTTCGTTGTTGTAATACCTGATATACTCTTTCAGCGCTACCTTAAAGTCATTAATATTCTCCCACCGGTTATTATAGAGCAGCTCGTTCTTCATCAGACCGAAAAAGTTCTCCATAACTGAGTTATCCAGGCAATTACCTTTACGGGACATGCTCTGCGTAATACCATGTTCCTTTAATAGATATTGGTAGCGCGTGTGCTGATAGTGCCATCCCTGATCCGAGTGCATAATCAGACCATTAGTATGCGGATGTTTACGGAACGCTTTCTGCAACATATCTGTTACCATCTTTAGGTCCGGACGATCAGAGATCACATAGCTAATAATCTCTCCGTTCCACATGTCCAGTATAGGCGATATATAGCATTTCTTGCCTCCTATATCCACCTGTGAGACATCTGTTGTCCACTTGCGATTTGGCGCATCAGTAGCAAAATCGCGTTGTAATACATTAGGCGCAATCTTACCTACTTCTCCTTTATAAGAGCGGTAACGCAACTTCGGTTTCCGGGCGTACAAGCCCATTTCTACCATTAGTTTGGCTACTGTCTTGTGGTTGATATCTTTGCCTTCTGAACGTAGCTGCT
>Ga0256407_10000152_pt1 | contig 174475 bp, 159 predicted proteins | sample RumenRJG_04DNA_FD_193489 | JGI IMG/M metagenome (GOLD analysis project Ga0256407, IMG submission 193489) | Bovine rumen microbial communities from Lethbridge, Alberta, Canada - RJG_04 | ecosystem: Host-associated > Mammals > Digestive system > Stomach > Rumen | place: Canada: Alberta... | reverse complement strand
ACTCCATTTCCTGTGTGATGTACCCTTCTTACCAGCCATCTCTTCACTTCCTTTCTTTTTACTATTGTAAATGAAAAAAATGAAAGTAGGCACTTTTCAGTGTCTACTTTCATTTTACAGGTTCAGCCGGCAGCGATGCTTTCGCTGCCGGCCTTATGTGCCTCATACAATCGTCTGATCTGCATGCAGCTTGATTTTTTTGGTATTCAATGGTATCATACAATTGTTGTATTAATATGTATCAATACAACAGAGGGGGTGCCTGAATGAAGAATCTGCTGTCCGAAAGCTCAAGTCCGCTGTACCATCAGCTGATGCAACGCCTGGCGGAAGATATCGAGCGCGGGAAGTATCCCGTCGGAAGCCGAATCCCACCGGAACATGAGCTGGAGGCACTGTACAAAGTCAGCAGGGTCACAGTCCGCCGCGCACTGGCAGAGCTGACTGCGGAAGGGATGCTAGAGAGAAAACAGGGAAAGGGGACGTTTGTCTCAACGCCCAGGATCAGCCAGGATCTGAAAAGTATTCACAGTTTTCATGATGCATGCAAACAGAATGGATTCCAGAGTGGAACGATCGTAATCCATGTAAAGGAAACAGAAGCAGATACTGCAGATCTGGAAGAACTTGAACTCCGGAAAGGAGCGAAAGTAGTGGAAACCCTTCGGGTCCGCACCGCAGACGGCGTGCCCGTCGTACTTGAGAAAAACCATTTCTCAATGGCATATTCTTATCTTGAGAACGAGAATCTGTCAGGAAGCCTTTACAGTGTGCTGAGAGATTACGGGATTGAACCGAAACAGGCGTCACACGATATATCCATGACCTATGCATCGGACAGACAAGCCGGATTGCTGGACGTTGAACCGGGCGCACCGCTGATGCGGCTGCATGAAGTGGTCTATGACCAGAAAGGCAGGCCGCTTCACAACAGTCTGCAGCTGATTCGAGGAGACCGGTTCGTTTTCCGGATCTGACCGGAAGGAAAGGAATAAAGTCATGAGTGAGAAGACTGAACTGACAGCAAAGACAACCACGGCGGAAAAGCCGAAGAAACTCTGGGACGGCGCCCTGAAGATGGTTCGCGGGGACAATGCAACCCAACTGATGGAGAATTTTACAGCCGAGATGACGCTGGTCGCTGAAGGCCTCTGTGAGGATCAGAGTACGCTGCGCAAGGATGTGGACCGGATGATCACAGAGGAGGACCGCAGGATCCAGGCGCTTCAGACCAAAGTGGATGCCGCGGAAACTTCCCTGGAGGAAGAAAGAAAAGCCCACGACCGGGATGTAACAGAACTACGGAACCGGCTGGCTGCACTTGAAAAAAAGGCAAACGCAAAACCGGCGAAAGAAAAATCCAGGAAGGGAACTGTCATCCGTGACCTGACTGTGCTGGTTGCGATTGCGGCAGGCGCATGGGTGATTGTCACGATCATCAACAAGTTTTTCTGATGACTGGGAGCGCTCCGGGAAGGAGGAATTCCGTTGAAAACATATGAGGAACTGCTGCAGGAATACAGGAAACGGCAGCATGATACCGTCGTCGATACCATCGCAACGGGACTGACCTATGTGGATGAGATTGCCGTTGATACCGGCCTGCTGGAGGAAACGGGAATCCTGACAGAGCTGACACAGAATGTCACCGGGTTCCTGCCATTTGTGATCATATCCGCAACAGAAGGCACAAAGGTACTGCTGGGCAAGAAACCCGGAAAAACCGGCCTGAAGGACGGCGCTTTCCGGATGGTCAAGAGCGGGGCAGCCATGGGTGTCGGCGCGGCGGTAACCGGACTTGCCGGGTTCTGGGCTGCGATTCCCGTGACCATGGGTGTCCGGGCACTGTTTGACCGGTACCGGAGCAAGGCGCTGACCGGAAGGCGGATTCAGGGACGGATCCAGCGGCTGCAGGAACTGAACAAATTCATTCGGCGCGGAATGAAGGAAGAAGATAGTGAAGGCCCCCTGCTCCAGGGAGACATGATTCAAACGGCCGGACAGGTCGAATAATCAAGAGGCGGACAGAAACATGAAATTCACAAAAATGCAGGGGATCGGCAACGACTATATCTATGTAAACTGCTTTGAGGAAGCTGTAGCTGATCCGGCAGAGGTGTCAAAAAAGATCAGCGACCGCCATTTCGGCGTCGGCAGCGACGGACTGGTTCTGATTTGTCCGGATGCGCAGGCAGATTTCCGTATGCGGATGTTCAATTCGGACGGCAGTGAATCCGAAATGTGCGGAAATGCCGCCCGCTGCGTCGGCAAATATGTATATGAACGAGGACTGACAGACAAAACGGAAATCTCCCTGATGACCGGTGCCGGAATCAAAATCCTGCAGATCAATGCAAAGCAGGGAAAAGCTGAATCTGTCCGGGTGGATATGGGAGTGCCGGAGGTGCAGGGAAACGGGGAAACCGTGAGGGCCGGCGGCCGGGAATTTACCTTTACACGGGTAAGCATGGGTAATCCGCACGCGGTGATCTTCCAGGATGAGGTGGAGGATTTTGATGTAGCCGGTTATGGTGCCCGGATTGAACATGATCCGCTCTTTCCAAACCGTACAAATACTGAATTCGCAAAGGTGCTGGGCAGGGACAGGATCCGGATGCGTGTGTGGGAACGGGGTGCCGGGGAAACGCTCGCCTGCGGGACAGGCGCATGCGCCACGCTGGTGGCTGCCGCTGTAAATGACATGACAGACCGGAAAGCATATCTTGACCTGAACGGCGGAACGCTCCTGATTGAATGGGATGAAAAGACCGGCCATGTATTCCAGGAAGGCCCTGCAGAGTTTGTGTTTGACGGTGAATGGTGAAGAAAGATATAAAAAATGTGTCCTGCATTCTGCAGGACACATTTTCTGTATCGTCACAGTGTGGCGGCCATGACAGCTTTGATGGTATGCATGCGGTTTTCAGCTTCCTCGAAAACGATGGACTGAGGGCCTTCGAACACATCATCCGTCACTTCCATGCAGTCCACGCCGAACTTTTCGTAGATACTCTTCCCGATGGTGGTGTTCAGATCATGGAAGGAAGGCAGGCAGTGCATGAACACACATTGCGGACCGGCTTTCTGCATGACAGAGGCAGTGACGCGGTAGGGAAGCAGATCCTGAATCCGTTCTTCCCAAACGGAATCGGGCTCACCCATGGATACCCAGACATCAGTATAGATTGCATGAGCGCTGGAAACAACAGAGGAATCTGCCGAGAATTCAAGTGTGGCGCCGGTTTCCGCTGCGATTCCGCGGCAGACATCGATCAGTTTCTCATCAGGCCAGTACTTCTCCGGTGCGCAGGCGACAAAATGCATCCCCATTTTGGCACATCCGACCATAAGGGAGTTGCCCATATTGTAACGGGCATCACCCATATAAACGAGTTTAATGCCCTTCAGAGCGCCGAAATGTTCCCTGATGGTCAGGAAATCCGCCAGAATCTGGGTGGGATGGAATTCGTTGGTCAGACCGTTCCAGACGGGTATGCCTGAATAACGGGCAAGGTCTTCAACGATCTGCTGGCCGAAGCCGCGGTATTCGATCCCGTCGTACATGCGTCCGAGCACACGGGCAGTATCCGCAATACTCTCTTTTTTACCTATCTGGCTTCCGGAAGGATCCAGGTAGGTGCAGTTCATGCCGAGATCATAGGCTGCTACTTCAAAAGCGCAACGGGTGCGTGTGCTGGTCTTTTCAAAGATCAGGGCAACATTCTTTCCAGTGAGGAAGTTGTGGGGGATACCGGCCTTTTTCTTTGCTTTCAGGTCAGCCGCGAGATCCAGCAGGCCAGTAATTTCTTCCGGACTGAGGTCCAGCAGTTTCAGAAAACTTTTTTGCTGCAGGTGAAACATAGAAGACACTCCTCTGAAAAAACAGTATGATGGAATTATAGAATCTGCAGGTATTCAAGTCAATCGGCGTCCGGGTTCGGGACAGAGAAAACACAGAAAAGCACAAAATAATTATTTTGTTCCCCTTTACAAGCACAATAATTTTGTGCTATTCTTGCTACAGGACAGGAGGAGTGGATATGAGCAAACCGGAGATGAAGGAAACCGGCATGCTGAATGCTGCCGGCATCTCCTACGCGGAGATCATCCGTTCCCGGCGCAGGATGAAGGGCCTGAGCCAGGAGGACCTCGGCTCCCGTGTCTCTGTGAGGAAGAATGCTGTCGGTGCCTGGGAATCAGGCAGGAGCCGTCCGGACCTGAGCAGTATTCCGGTAATCTGTGAAACGCTGGGCATTTCCCTGGAAGAGTTTTTCGGCGTTCCCGTGATGAGGGAAGCGGATGCCCCGGAGGAATTTACAGACCGGTATGCAGCCCTGACGGATTACCACCGGCAGATCGTTCTGAAGCAGATGGATACCTTGCTGGAAATGCAGAAGCCGGCTGTGGTTGCAAAACGAAAGCTGATCCGCCTGTTCCGGAATGATCTTTCCGCCTGTGCCGGACCGAGCTATACAATCGGCGATACAAACGGCGAAGAGATCTGGATAGAAGAAACGCCACTGACTGCCCAGGCGGATGAAATCATCCGCGTCAGCGGGGACAGTATGGAGCCGGAATTCCACGACGGCGATCAGGTGCTAGTGCATCACACCGCTTCAATCCGCCCCGGGGAGATCGGGATCTTCACAAACGGGGATGCCGGCTATATCAAGGTATACCAGAAGGACGGCATCCACAGCCTGAATCCTGCCTATCCGACGATGTTTTTCGGAGACGCGGATGATGTCCGGTGTATCGGGAAAGTGCTGGGAATCGCGGGTAAGGAACTGTTTGCCCGGCGGAATGAAATACAGGATATGTGATATGAAAGGATGAGATGAATGCAGAGCCGCAGACCGCGCAACAGAAAGACCAGGGATACCATTCTACGCTATATGATGACATTCGCGGCTGAACAGGGACGCCAGCCGAGCGTCCGGGAAATCGGGGAAGCTGCCGGACTGACATCCACGTCCACGACAGCGGGATACCTTCAGCGGATGGTGAATGAAGGACTCCTAGTCCAGGGAGAGCATTCCCGGAGAAACTATTACGTAACACAGAGCGCCATGATGATGATCCGCCAGGCCGGATAATATGGACCACCCCCGAAAGGGGGCTTTTTTGATGCGTTGTTTTTCACCAGTTATCGTGATAGAATGACCTGGAAGGAGCGTGAAAATGTATGGAAAGACCCAATGCCTGGAATCAATATAAAAAAACTGAAATGAAGAAGGTAGAAGCCCTGTCCGGAAAATACAAAGACTTCCTGAACCGCGGAAAGACTGAGCGGGAATGCGTGGAATATATCATTGATGCGCTGGAAAAGAGCGGATATATATCCCTGGACCGGGCGGTCGCCGAAGGGAAAAAGCTGAAAGCCGGAGATAAAGTCTACATCTGCCAGATGCACAAGGCTGTCGTCGCCTTCCATCTTGGCAAAAAGCCGTTTGAAGCGGGTATGAATATCGTGGGAGCGCATATCGACTCTCCGCGCATCGATCTGAAGCAGAACCCATTCTATGAAGACGGGGATTATGCGCTGGCCGATACCCACTATTACGGCGGAATCAAGAAATACCAGTGGGTGGCCCGGCAGCTGGCGCTTCATGGTGTGGTTGCAAAAAAGGACGGAAGCATTGTTAAAATCTGTATCGGTGAAAAGGATGACGACCCGGTCGTGGGCATCAGCGACCTGCTGATCCACCTTTCCCAGGAACAGGCATCGAAAAAACTCGGCGAAGCGATCACCGGGGAAAACCTGGATATCATCCTTGCCGGAAAACCGCTGGCCGGGGAGGAAAAAGAGCCGGTCAAGGCACAGCTGCTGAAGATCCTGAAGGATCAGTATAATATTGAAGAGGAAGATATGATCTCCGCGGAGATCGAAGCGGTTCCGGCAGAGAAAGCCAGGGATTTCGGCCTGGACCGTTCGATGATTATCGGATACGGCCACGATGACAGGAGCTGCGCGTTCGCAGAACTGGAAGCGCTGCTGACCATTACGGGAACGCCGGAATATACCTGCTGCGGTATGCTGGTGGATAAGGAAGAGATCGGAAGCGTCGGCGCGACCGGTATGCAGGCGCGTTATATGGAGAATGCGGTAGCGGAGATCGCCGGACTGACTGGAAAGTTCAGTGAGCTGACCGTCCGCCGGGCCCTGATGAACAGCCGTATGCTCTCGTGCGACGTAAGCGCAGGGTTTGACCCGCTGTATGCCTCCGCGTTCGAGAAGAAAAACGCCGCGTTTCTCGGAAAGGGCGTCTGTTACAACAAGTTTACAGGAAGCCGCGGAAAGAGCGGATCCAATGACGCGAATGCTGAATTTATCGGCAAAGTACGCCGGATCATGGATGACAACAAGGTTGCCTGGCAAACGGCAGAGCTGGGCCGTGTGGACCTGGGCGGCGGCGGAACCATCGCGTATATCTGTGCGCTGTACGGTATGGAAGTCATCGACAGCGGCGTCGCTGTCCTGAACATGCACGCGCCAATGGAGATCATCTCCAAAGCGGACCTGTATGAAGCGGTGAAAGCATATCGCGCGTTTATGCTGGAAGCGTAAAGACGGATACCATAAAACCCTCCCGATACGGGGAGGGTTGTTTTCTGCTCCGGCCCGGACTTCAGGAGGAAGAGGAGAGTAATACTCCCGCCTCTTTCAGGGCAGCGTTCATGGCGACCGGAAAAACGAGCGAAGCCAGCTCTTCCAGTGCAGTCCAGCGGTAGCCGGACGGACAGGAAGCATCCGGAGCTGTGTCCAGCGGAAGAATATCCATTTCCCAGATCAAATGGGAAAAAACATGACGCGCATGTGTCACGGATCCGGCAGGAACCGTCTTTAAATGAAGCTTCCTTTCCAGCACAGCCGGCGCGTCGGCTGGGGTGCAATCCAGCAGCGGAAAGCACCAGAGTCCCTGCAGGAGATTTTCTGTACGCCGGCGTACCAGCGTACGGTTACCGCTCCGCAGGACCGAAACTGTCCAGTGAATGACCTTCTGGGGGGCTTTTCCGGGAATCACAGGGAGTTCCGACGCATCCCCGCGGGAAAACGCATCGCAGTATGCTGAAAGCGGACAATGCCCGCAATCCGGGGTGCCCGGAACACAGACAGTTGCGCCCAGGTCCATGACCGCCTGGTTGTAATCTCCGGGACGGGACCGTGAAACAATCCCGGCAGCGATTTCATCAATCTTATTCCTGACTGCGGGAATCAGAATGCTTTCCCGGAATCCGAAAACCCGGGAATAAACACGAAGCACATTTCCGTCCACGGCAGGAACCGGAATGTTATATGCAATGGAAGCAATTGCTCCGGCGGTATACGGTCCGATACCGCTGATTTTCCGGAGCAGCGCAGGATCCTCCGGAAGGATTCCCCCGTATTGTTCCATCACCTGGCAGGCGCCTTTCAGGAGATTCCGGGCACGGGAATAGTACCCGAGGCCTTCCCACACTTTCAGCACATCCGCTTCCTGCGCGGCGGCAAGGTCAGGAAGGGACGGGAAGCGGGAAAGGAACCTTTCATAATATGGGATCACGGTTTCCACACGTGTCTGCTGGAGCATAATCTCACTGACCCAGGTCCGGTAGGAATTCCGGATTCCGCGCCAGGGCATTTTCCTGGCACACCGGTCATACCAACCGAGCAGGGTTTCCGTGATTCGGGATTGATCTCTCATCTTCAGTGCGTTCCTTTTTCGGGGTCATGACCTGCGCATGCAAAGATGCGCGGAACAAGCTGAAAGGATTGTAACACAAGGAATCGGAATGATAAATAAAAGAAAAATGGAGATATATGAAGAATATGATTGCAAAACGACAAAAACAGGAGAAAACAACTGATTGACGGGTGAGGAATAGCTTGCGAAAAAAGAGTAAATGCATTATATTACATCATGCTGTTAGCACTCGAACAAGATGAGTGCTAAAAGAGAATGACAGATGTTATGACAGGAGGAATTATTCATGACCGTGAAGCCTTTGGGTGACCGCGTTGTCATCAAGAACTGTGAAGCTGAGGAGACCACCAAATCCGGTCTGATCCTGACCAGCGCTGCCAAGGAAAAACCCCAGATGGCGATCGTAATCGCCGTGGGTCCCGGAGGAAACGTAGATGGCAAAGAGATCACCATGCACGTGGAAGCCGGACAGAAAGTGATCTATTCAAAGTACGCCGGAACGGAAGTCAAGGTGGACGGAGAAGAACTGATCATCGTTCGTCAGAGCGACATTCTGGCGATTGTGGAATAATCCGGGAAGAAAGACGATAAAAGGAGACGAATTACAATGGCTAAGAAGATTCAATACGGCGAGGAAGCACGCCGCAGCCTGGAAAAAGGTGTGAACGCGCTGGCGGATACTGTGAAGATCACCCTGGGGCCGAAGGGACGCAATGTAGTGCTGGACAAGAAGTACGGCGCTCCCCTGATCACCAACGACGGCGTTACCATCGCCAAGGAAATCGAACTGGAAGATCCCTTTGAAAACATGGGCGCCCAGCTCGTCAAGGAAGTTTCCACCAAAACCAACGACGTGGCCGGCGACGGCACCACCACCGCGACCCTGCTGGCACAGGCGATCATCCGTGAAGGCCTGCGGAACCTCGCAGCCGGCGCGAATCCGATGGTCCTGAAGAAGGGAATCGAAGCGGCGACGGACGCTGCTGTGGAAGGGCTGAAAGAACAGAGCCAGCCCATCAACGGAAAGCAGGCGATCGCACAGGTTGCTGCCAACTCTGCCGCGGATGAAACCATCGGCCAGCTGATCTCTGACGCTATGGAAACGGTCGGCGCCGACGGCGTCATCACTGTCGAAGAAAGCAAGACCATGACGACCGGTATGACCACCGTGGAAGGCATGCAGTTTGACCGGGGATATTCTTCCGCCTACATGGTCACCGATACCGAGAAGATGGAAGCGGTTCTGGACGATCCGCTGATCCTGATCACAGATAAGAAGATCAGCGCGATTCAGGAAGTGCTGCCTGTGCTGGAACAGGTCGTGCAGTCCGGCAAGAAGCTGCTGATCATCGCGGAAGATGTTGAAGGCGAAGCCCTGAGCACCCTCGTCGTGAACAAGCTGCGCGGAACCTTCACCTGCGTTTCCGTCAAGGCGCCCGGATTCGGTGACCGCCGCAAGGAAATGCTGCAGGATATCGCCATCCTGACCGGCGGTACCGTGATCTCCTCCGAAACCGGTATGGAACTGAAGGAAGCTACCATTGACATGCTGGGCAAGGCCCGTCAGGTCAAGGTAAACAAGGAAAATACGACCATTATCGACGGTGCCGGTGACAAGGCTGCCATCGAGGCACGGGTCGGACAGATCAAGGCGCAGATCGCCGAGACCACCAGCGATTACGACCGTGAGAAACTGCAGGAACGTCTGGCAAAGCTGGCCGGCGGCGTTGCGGTGATCCAGGTCGGCGCTGCGACCGAAGTCGAAATGAAGGAACGCAAGATGCGGATCGAAGACGCGCTGAGCGCCACCCGTGCCGCGGCTGAAGAAGGTATTGTTCCCGGCGGCGGAATCGCCCTGCTGAACGTGATCCCGAAGGTCGCGTCCCTGCTGGACAACTATGCCGGCGATGCCAAGACCGGCGTGCAGATCATCCTGCGCGCGCTGGAAGAGCCGATCCGCCAGATCGCCCTGAACGCCGGTATTGACGGCAGCGTGATTGTCGACCATATCAAGAATGCCAAGAAGCCTGGTTACGGCTACGATGCCCTGAAGGGTGAGTATGTGGATATGGTTGAACGCGGGATCATCGATCCGACCAAGGTGACCCGGAGCGCGCTGCAGAACGCGGCTTCCATCGCTGCTATGGTACTGACCACCGAATCCCTGGTGGCTGATATCCCCGAACCCGAACCCGCGGCTCCTGCCGGCGGCGGAATGGGCGGAATGTATTAATCCAGTCCCAATCGACAGTGTTCGTGAAAACGGGCACTGTTTTTTTCATGCATCGAAACGGATCGCGGAACGGCGTTTTATTGAGGTTTGAAAGGAGTTGTGATAAACTGATGCATTGAAACACACAGACGTACTGTGTCCGGCAGCCATGCCGGGTTCAGACCCCCGGGACAGGATCCGGGGCGGAAAGGGATGAACAGGAATGCCTATCAAGATTCCGAACGAGCTTCCGGCGTATAAGACGCTGACTGATGAGAATATATTCGTGATGACGGAAACGCGGGCTATGACGCAGGATATCCGTCCGCTCCAGATCGCCATCGTAAACCTGATGCCCACCAAGATCGATACCGAGACACAGCTGCTACGCCTGCTCGGGAACACGTCGCTGCAGGTGGAAACCGAGCTGATCAAAATGCAATCCCATGTATCCAAGAACACCTCTGCAGAACACCTGACAGCCTTTTATAAAACGTTCCCGGAAATCCGTGACAGAAACTTTGACGGGATGATCATCACCGGAGCGCCGGTGGAACAGCTGGAATTTGAAGAGGTTGAATACTGGGACGAGCTGTGTGAGATCATGGAGTGGAGCAAAGAACACGTCCATTCCACCTTTCATATCTGCTGGGGTGCGCAGGCTGCCCTGTACTATCATTTCGGCATCCGGAAATATCCGCTGGAAAAAAAGCTTTTCGGGGTTTTCCCGCATCACGCTGAACGCAAAAACTATATCCTCCTGCGCGGTTTTGACGATGTGTTCATGGCTCCGCACAGCCGGCATACAACGGTGCGCAGGGAAGACCTGGAAGCCTGCGGAAAGCTGAAGATCCTTGCTTCCTCCGATGAAGCCGGCATATACGCGGCAGCTACGGACAATGGCCGGCAGATTTTCATTATGGGACACAGCGAATACGATCCGCGTACACTGGAGAAGGAGTACCTGCGGGATAAAAACGCCGGATTGCCAATCGATGTCCCGGTGAACTATTATCCGGAGGATGACGATACGCGTGAGCCGATGGTCACCTGGCGGGGGCATGCCAATCTGCTTTATGCAAACTGGCTGAATTACAACGTTTATCAAACGACTCCGTATGACCTGAACGAGATCTCCGAGGGAGATCCATCCTGACCCACAGGGGAGGGCCTGCGGCGTGAGAAGGGGTGAAACAGAGCTTTTTTCACCGGAAGAACTGAAGATCTATGCCCTGATCTCCCGGAGAAACGGAATCAAAGCCAGGGAGATCAGCCGGGAGACCGGTATTGACAAAACAGAGGTCAGCCGACGGCTGGTATCGTCAGCGCTGATGCGCGAACTATGTTACCAGGACAGTGATTACCGGTGGCATGCGCTTATGAAGCAACAGGCCCCCTATGAAGGTCTGTACGAGTTCTCGGGCTGGTACGGAACAGTACGCGAATTCACGGCGGAAAATGAAGAAACGTGGCTGAAAGAGCTTTCGGAAGGATGCACACGGATCGGCCGGAACCTGAACGATACCCGCGGCCTGATCCACTCATTCCGGGACTGCCGCGAAACCATGCTCTCACTGTTTACAGACCTGAAGGACATGGGCGTTGCGACGGAGAAGTGGGAGATTACCTTTGAACTCCGCTTCAACCTGAGGCGGTACATCCGGATTTACGCAGATGTACTGGTGATCACGCAGAACAGGGTTTTCCCGCTGGAATTCAAGATGAAGGACCGGATCGATCCGGAGGAGGTTCTGCAGGCTGCAAAATATGTCCCGTACCTGGAAATCCTGTTCGGAAAGGATATGGATATCTACCCGGCACTAGCACTGACAGGCGCATCCGAACTGTTTGAGTATGCGCAGATCGGGAAGACGGAATACATCCTTCCCGTATGCTCCGGGGACATGCTGTTCAATGTTTTCAACGAGGCGATGAGTTTTCTCGGATAGCGTTGACAACCACCGTGAAAACAGGTATAATCCCTGTTATTCTCAGAAGAAACTCTGAAACACCTTGTTTCCGCCTGACGGCCGCAGGGTGTTTCTTGTATGTGAAAGGAGTCTGTATACCATGGCTGAGGAAAAGGGAACCGTTCTGACTGAGAGCGGTCTGAAGAAACTGCAGGAGCAGCTTGATTACCTGGTATCCGTTCGCCGCAATGAGATCAGCGAACAGATTGCCATTGCGCGAGGATTCGGCGACCTGAGTGAAAATGCTGAATACGACGAAGCGAAAAAGGAACAGGCAAAGGTGGAAGAAGAAATCAACCGCCTGCAGGCCACCATCCGGACCGCGACGGTTGTCGGGGACGATGAGATTACGACAGAACGCGTTTCCATCGGCACAATCGTCAAAGTGAAGGATCTCGACGAGAATGAAACCTATGAATACGCGATCGTCGGCGCCAATGAAGCGGATCCTGCGGAGTTCAAAATCTCCAACGAGAGCCCTGTCGGCGCCGGACTGCTGGGCGCCAAGCGCAACCAGACCATCACGATCACCATTCCAGCGGGCGTGATCCGCTACAAGGTCATGTCCATCAAGAAGATGTAAGACCGGATAACACGATAAAGAAAGCAGGAGGCTAACCATGGCTGGAACAGAGACCAATGTGAATGAGCTGCTTCAGATCCGCAGGGACAAGCTGAAAGAGCTGCAGGATGCCGGCAGGGATCCTTTTACGATCACGAAGTACGATGTGACCCATCACAGCGCCGAGATCAAGGATCAGTACGACAAACTGGAAGGACAGGAAGTGTCCATTGCCGGCCGGCTGATGTCCAAACGGATCATGGGAAAAGCCTCCTTCTGCCATGTCCAGGACCTGCAGGGAACGATCCAGTGCTATGTTGCCCGTGATTTTGTCGGCGAGGAATCCTACAAGGATTTCAAGAAGATGGATATCGGCGATATCATCGGCCTGAAGGGAACGGTTTTCACGACGAAAACCGGAGAAATCTCCGTTCACGCCGTTGAACTGGTCCTGCTGTCCAAGAGCCTGCAGATCCTTCCCGAAAAGTATCACGGACTGACGAACACCGATCTGCGCTACCGCCAGCGGTACGTGGACCTGATCATGAATCCGGAAGTCAAAGATACTTTCATCAAACGCTCGAAGATCATCAGCACGATCCGCCGTTATCTCGATGAAAGAGGATTCATGGAAGTTGAAACTCCCATGCTTGTTGCCAATGCAGGCGGCGCCGCGGCACGCCCTTTTGAGACGCATTTCAATGCACTGGATGAAGATTTCAAGCTGCGGATCTCCCTGGAGCTGTACCTGAAGCGGCTGATCGTCGGCGGACTCGAACGTGTCTACGAGATCGGACGTGTATTCCGCAACGAAGGACTGGATACCCGGCATAATCCGGAGTTTACCCTGATGGAGCTCTACCAGGCCTATACAGATTACCATGGCATGATGGATCTGACGGAGAACCTGTACCGTTATGTGGCGCAGGAAGTTCTCGGCACCACAAAGATCGTATACAACGGTATTGAGATGGACCTGGGCAAGCCTTTTGCCCGGATGACCATGACCGAAGCCGTGAAGAAGTATGCAGGCGTGGATTTCGATAAGATCCATACGCTGGAGGAAGCGCGTGATGCAGCGAAAGAGCATCATGTGGAGTTTGAGACGCGCCATAAGAAGGGTGAGATCCTGAACTTGTTCTTTGAACAGTTCTGCGAGGAACATATGATCCAGCCCACCTTTATTATGGATCACCCCACGGATATCAGCCCGCTGACCAAGATGAAGCCGGACAATCCGGAATATGTGGAACGTTTTGAGTTCTTCATGAATGGTTGGGAGATGGCCAATGCCTATTCCGAACTCAACGATCCCATTGACCAGCGCCGCCGTTTCGCCCTGCAGGAGGAACAGTTTGCGGCAGGCGACGAAGAAGCGAACCATACGGACGAAGATTTCCTGAATGCGCTGGAGATCGGTATGCCGCCCACCGGCGGAATCGGATTCGGTATTGACCGGATGTGCATGCTGCTGACGGATTCCCAGGCGATCCGCGATGTTCTGCTTTTCCCGACGATGAAGCGCCAGGGCAAAAAGGAAAACGGCGAGACGGAAGATGAAGAAGAATAATTTTTTCATGCAATAACTCTATGAAAAACCCGATGCGATCCCGCACGGGTTTTTCTGTTCTAAGGCTGAAATGAAGGTACACGGAAATGAAAAAAGAAAAGCAAAAACTTCGGAAAGAACCTCCAAAGCGATCTGTCCTGGAAGAGGTCGGGAATGCAGTGACCCATGGGATCGGGGCGCTACTGGGGATCGCCGGGCTCATTCTTCTGCTGGTTCATTCAGATACGGGAAGTAAACTGTACGCATCCCTGATCTATGGGCTCTGCTTTATTATGATGTTTCTGATGAGCTGCCTTTATCACAGCTTCAGATGGGGTACAGGGGTCAAACGACTGTGGCGGCGGTTTGACTATATTTCCATCTATCTGCTGATCGGAGGAACATTTACACCGCTGTGGCTCCTGTTCTGGGGAGAGACTTCCGGGGTTTTATACTGTATTGCAGAGTGGGCGCTGATCATGGCCGGGATTACGGTGATCGGAATCTTCGGCCCTGAGAAGGCCCAGAAGATCCATATAACCTTGTATATAATCCTCGGATGGCTGGGACTGATATTCCTGCCCAAAATGCTCAATGAAAACCTTCTGCTCTTCTGGTTTACCCTTGCCGGCGGCATTCTGTATACCCTGGGTATCATTCCGTTTGCGATGAAAAAAAGCGGAGCACATTTCATCTGGCATTTCTTTGTCCTTTTCGGGGCAGTTGTTCACTGGTTCGGAATATATATTTGTCTGTACATTTAATGCGATTTAGTATATAATCACTTCAGCTACAATTGAAAAGACTTATACAGTGTCCGGTATTGCGCTTCGGGCAGACCGGAATGGAAGAGGAGTGTTTTCATATGAATATGAAAGATTTCGGCTTTTACAAGGGTGTGGACCTTGGAGGCTGGTTTTCACAGTGTGATTATTCGGAAGATCGTATGGACCATTTCATCACTGAGAAGGATTTTCAGGTGATCGCCGGATGGGGTCTGGACCACGTGCGTATTCCCGTGGATTATAATGTCATGGAAACGGAAAACGGAGGCTGGAGGACTGACGGCTTCCGCCGGATCGGGAAAGCGCTGGAATATGCCGGAAGGAACGGACTGAAGGTTGTCCTGGACCTGCACAAGACATTCGGTTTTTCCTTTGACGCGGAGGAAAGGGAAGAAGGTTTTTTTGTCAGTGAGGCATACCAGGAACGTTTTTACCGTCTGTGGGAAGAAATGGCCAGAAATTTCACAGATGCAGAGAACGTTGCTTTTGAGCTGCTGAACGAAGTGACGGACGAATCATATATCAGTGCATGGAACAGGATCTCTGCCGAATGCATCCGCAGGATTCGGAAGATAGCACCGGATTCCCTGATCCTGATGGGAAGCTATCACAACAATGCGCCGGACGCGCTGAAGGACCTGGAAGCACCGGCGGATGAGAAAGTCATCTTCAATTTCCACTGCTATGATCCGCTCACGTTCACGCATCAGGGAGCTCCATGGGTTCCGTGGCTTGACCGGAATGCACGGATTTCATTTGAAGAGTCAGGAGTGGATGACGGGTTCTTTGAAAACGCATTCCGTTCAGCTATCGAAACCGCAGAAAAGCACAGGACGGCGCTTTATTGCGGCGAATACGGCGTGATTGACAGGGCATCACCGGAAGATACGGTGAAATGGTTCCGGAAGATCCATGAAACATTCGAGAAATACGGAATCGCGCGAAGCGCGTGGAGTTACAGGAAAATGGATTTCGGACTGAGCGACGAAAGGCTTGACGGTGTCCGTGATCAGCTGATCCCGCTGCTTTAAAAAGCAGCGGAAAGGGGTTCTTTATGGATAGAAAAAAGATCGCCGTATTTATTTCGGCGCTCTATGAAGATATGGTAGTGGAGACCGTTCAGGGCCTCCTTAGTGCCGCACGGGATGAAAACCTGAAACTCGTTTTTTTTACAAGCTTTGCAGATAACCATACAAGCAAGCGGTATGACCGGTACCAGGATTACGATACCGGTGATTTCGTGGTATATCTGCTGCCGGACCTGAAGGAATACGATGTCCTGATTTCCTTCGATACATACATGACCGGTTCATTTATCGAACCCATCAATATCCTCAAAAAGGCGGTTTCCATACCGGTGATTACGATGGGGACGATCAAGGAGGGAACTTACAGTATCATAAATGATCAGGAGTATTCGTTCAGGGAACTGATAGAACACCTGATCAATGTGCACGAATGCAGGGATTTTGTACATATCGCAGGACAGCGGGTCCGTTCCTTCTGCCTGGAACGCATCGATATCTTCAAAAACACGCTCGCCCGGCACGGACTTCCTTGCGGAGAGGACAGGATCTATTACGGCACGCTTCGCCCGGACTGCGGAGAGGAAATCACTGAAAAGCTCCTTGCGGATTACGCTGCAAAAGGAGATAAAAAACTGCCGGATGCCATCGTCTGCGTGAATGATTATACGGCAATCGGTATCATCCAGGCGCTTGAAAAACGCGGTTATCGTGTGCCCCGCGATGTGCGTGTGACGGGATATGATGACATCCTTCGTGCCCAATACAACGATCCGTCCATCACCACCTCCGCACAGCCGTTTTTCGGAGTGGGCGAGACCGGGATGGAGGTGGCCAAGCAAGTGCTGCAGGGCGGGACGCCAGATCCGATCTCGGCTGTGCCTGGGGTGCTCTGCCTCCGGGAATCCTGCGGTTGCAAACCCATCAATGAATCCAGGAAGGACCTGATCCGTGAAAAATATATCCGTACGGTCACCAACCTGGAAGATTTTGTGTTTTCCAATACGAATATGATCCTCGGCGGAGCCGTGGATGAAACGCTGGAGGAAATCTATAACGAAATCGAAAAAGGCTGCCTGTGCGATACCGGCTTCAGGGACGCAGTCCTGTGCCTGATTGACGGATGGGAACAGCAGAAAACAATCCAGCACAGGTATACCCTGAAGGAAGAGAACTTCAAAGTTGTCTGCGGTATCTGGCACGGGGAACCTGTAAAACGTCAGAGTCTCGCGAAAGGGCAGCTGCTTCCCGAGGAGATGATGAATGACAATGTGCCGTATTTCATTTTCCCGGTCCATCATCTGCAGTACTTCCTCGGATACTTTATTGTCAATCCGGAACTGAAAGATCTGGAACAGTTGCATATCAAATCCTGGCTGATCAGCATCAGCACTATGCTGATCAACTGGTTCTTCAGGAATCAGCTGACGAATACGGTGAACGAGCTGGAAGTCCTGTACCAGACCGATATGCTGACCGGACTGTACAACCGGCGCGGTTACTACCGTTTCTTTGAAAGCTATTATGAGGAATGCCGCGCTGAAAGAAAGGAACTGGCGGTGTTCCTGATCGATATGAACGGCATGAAGAAGATCAATGACGGGTACGGTCACGCGGAAGGGGATTTCTGTCTCTGTACGATCGCAGAGGCCATGCGGAAAAGCTCAGCAGACGGAGAAATCTGCATCCGGACCGGCGGGGATGAATTTGTTGTGCTCGCGAAAGATTATAACCGGGAGAAGGAAGAAGCTTTCAGAAGATCTGTACGCAGGCAGATCAGGGAGAAGCTGGAACAGGAAGGGAAAAGTTACGGGATCAGCGTCAGTATCGGATGCTTCCGGAGTATACCCGAAAAAGAAGGCTCCGCATCCATACAGAGCGAAGCCGAACTGTTCCTCAACAGGGCAGACAAGGAAATGTATACGGAAAAGCAGGGAAAATGATCACGGAACAGGACGAAGGACACCGCCAATTTCAAAGGCAATGGAGTCGTTTACAAATCCGGTCAGGCGGTACTGACGGTCATGCAGGATCCGACGCAGGGTAACCTGCTGTCCGGGAAGTATTTCATGGTTATAATTGAATATAACGGACTCCGGTTCGTTTGCTGTCATCATTTCAATCCCCAGTGTGTTGCACAGCCAGTCGGCATATCGGGTATTGTTTACGTGCCCGTTTACATCCAGATCCGTATAGACAGGCATATGCCCGGAAACAAATTCCTCGCCCTGCAGGTTGCCGACAGTTGCGGGAAGATTCATCGGAACAGTCAGATCCCTGTTGTCCGGGATCAGGCGGGCAATATCGCCCGGCGGCAGCATCTTCCGTGTCTCAGTATCAAAAAGAAGCCACAGTGTTCCGGCTTTTCCCAACATTTCCCCGCGTTCGTCAGTGAAGATGTAATACCGCGGAAAGAAACAGATGCGGTTCGGCATCGGGAAAGTATGGAGCGTGATCTTTTCACCGATCCGGGGATAACGGTCCATATGCAGCTCGCTCCGGGAAAGAACCCAGACGATGTTCCTTTTGAGCAGTTCTTCCCGGCCGCAGCCGAGGAGCAGGCTGTGGGCGCCGGCTGATTCCTGCATGGCTTCCAGAATAGCGCTCAGGCGCCAGGTGCCTTTCACATCGCAGTCACGGGATAACAGCGTAAAGGTTTCGGTGTATGTCTTCATCATGGCGGGAGCCTCCTGAGAAAAGGAAAGTCAACGGGTGAGGGTATCCAGATAAGAGTTGAGATCTGTAAAAGGATCCAGGACAGAATCGCTCCGAAGATACAGCGGGTGATGCGGATGGCCGGCTTTGCTCCGGGGACCTGCCGTGAACCAGCGTGCGCCGTAACGGTTGCCGATGGCGGCCATATCCTGTACGCATCCGGGCAGATACATCCGTTTCGTGATCAGCGACCCCCAGGCAGCCCATACGGAACAGGGGGCGGAAGTCCGGCTGAGGATCCATTCAAACGCTTTCATGTTTTCCCGGTGGAGTTCCGGGTTCAGTAACTTCTCCATATCGTCCGGGATCGTGGCGCGCTGGGCATATACGTTGAACATGATAAACGAATCATAACCGTTGAAAAGCGCGATACGCTGCGCGCTTTTCAGGGTGTTGTCCAGCCTGTCCGGGGCGGCAGTGGACGGATTGATGCCGATACAGACAAGGGGTCGGGATCCTTTTGTGCCGAGAATATAACGGTATTCACTGTAATGATCCGGAACATAGATCCAGCGATCCCGGTCGTAATCATTTGCAGAAGGAATCAGCGCTTCCTCAAAGGTCAGTACGCCGGCGTGAAACGTGTCCGAAGAAGGAATGTGTCTCATATTACGCGTTCAGCGGCCGGATCAGAATCAGGGGCGTCAGTTCGTCTCCCTGTCCGGAGGGATTATCCGCCATGGCTTCCTGGATCTCTTCATCCGTAAGCGGGAAGTCAGAACACTTCCCGAGCTGGTTCTGGTCGATATCATTGGCATCCATGAGGACTGTGGGGACGCCGGTGTCTTTTTCCAGCGCGTCGCAAAGTTCAACCGGATTCGGCGGGTTGATCAGCGCGAGCTCCTTGTACCGGTCAAAGCTGGAGCGGAAATAGAAACCGTCGATGCCGGCGACGCCTTTTCCGCAGATCTTGTAGAACAGGCCGTGCACGCCGAAAGGACGGGTTACAGCGCTGACAAATGCGGCGAACAGGACGCGGGGAAGGCCGCACATATCGATTACGAGCTGGAGCTTGTAGGGTTCATGCATGCCGACACCTGTCTCGTTGATGCCGGCGAAGGGGGCAAGCTTCTTTGCCCAGAAGCCTGGATGAACTTCTTCCTTGGTTTTTACATTCCGGGTGCACATGGCCATAACTTTTGCGCCGAAGGAAAGAACATCGCCTTCCTGATAAAGCGGAAGCACATAACGGCGTACCAGTTCCGCCTGATCCTCGCCGACTTCGACAAAGTGCGTCTGGATGGCAAAACGGTCATACCGGCGGCCGCTTTTCCCAGTCAGAGTACCGCGGTCAAAATAGATGATCCCGTTTTTTTCGCGGCGCTGTTCCTCAAGATTCCTGGAAGGAATAATGCCCATAAGACACCTCCGAATTATACGTTTCAATTATTATAACTTTACAGGTATTGTATGTCAACGGCCGCAGCCTGCCATATATTGTGCTTTCCTGCGTTCCGTGATATAATAAAATGATTTGATATGCTGGCAGGCATGGGCAGGAGGACCGGATGAGCAGTCAGGAAACGGAAATTATGAAAGCGGCCCGGGAAGCAGCGATCCTGATTCCGTCGCTGGAACCGGACGGACGGCTTCCTGCGTATATAAGGAAGCTGAGCGAAAACGGATTCGGACACATCATCGTCGTGGACGACGGGAGCAGCGAATCCTATCAGTCCATCTTCAGAGAAGTGGAAGCCATTGACCGCGCTGTGGTCCTGCATCACGACGTGAACCACGGGAAGGGAGTTGCACTGAAAACCGGATACAGGTATATCCTCGAAAACCTGCCGGATGTACAGGGAGTGATCACGGCGGACGCAGACGGCCAGCATACCGTACCGGACTGTATCCGTCTTGCGCAGGAGCTGGAAAAAGGAACGAAAGCACTGTACCTGGGCAGCCGCGATTTCTCCCTTGAAAATATTCCGCCCAAGAGCCGCAGCGGTAACCGGATTACCTCCGCGGTATTCAAAGTGCTGTACGGGCAGTATCTGCCGGACACACAGACCGGTCTGCGTGCTTTCCGGAAGGAAGAATTACCCTTTATGATAGACGTGGAGGGCGAACGTTTTGAATATGAGATGAAGGTGCTGATCGCCTGTTCGCGCGCCGGGATCCCGATGATTCCGGTTACGATCGAAACGATCTATGAGAACGACAACGAAGGGACCCATTTTCATCCGATCCGGGACAGCTACCGGATATACAAAGTCATTCTCGGCAGTTTTCTCCGGTTTATGGCATCGAGCCTTTCCTGCGTTGTCCTGGACCAGGCGATCTTCAACCTGCTGAACCTGCTGGTATTCGCCAACGGTAATAAAAAGGATGCGTCAATCATCCTGCTGTGCACCGTGATCGCCAGAGTTATCAGCGCGACGGTCAATTTCCTGGTGAACCGGAACCTGGTGTTCGGCAGCAAGGGAAATGCCGGGAAAGCATTCGCACGCTACGTGGCGCTGTCCGTCTGTATCATGCTGCTGAGCGCCGGAGGAACCTGGCTGCTTGGCCTGACCGGACTAAGCAGTACCCTGGCCAAGCTGATCACGGATACACTGCTGTATTTTGTCAGCTATCGTGTGCAGCAGCAATGGGTGTTTAAGGAGGAGGCATAAGTTTGCGGATCACCGTGACTGGCGCCGGCGGGATCATCTCTCTGCTGATTCTGCTCCTGTTTTCAGGTTTCCGGATCATGGAGGCCCGGAACCGGACAGAGGAGATTTCTGCCGGTGAAATCCTCGACGCGATTGGTTTCGGCATTCTTCCCGGCCTGACATTCTGGAAGATCTTTGAACAGCACACCGTCCTCGGAACCGGGACGGGATCGTTCGATCCGATCGGAGACCTTCCGCTGTTAACGGAAAAAGGATGCTTCGCAGTTTCCCGGACGGAGATCCTTTTCGCGGTGCTGGGCTTCACAGCTGTCGTGCTCTGGCTGGCATTCCGGAAAGATGAACTGCCGGGGAACAGCGACCTGCTCCTGACCGTTTTATGCCTGTGGGGCATGTTGCGGGCGTTTACGGAAGGCCTGCGGGAAACGACGCTTCTTCGGGTCGGAATCGTGAACCTGACACAGATCCTGATGCTGATGCTGGCGGATCTATCCCTGACTGTGTGGACTGTGCGTATGGAAGCGGCACAAAAAAACACGGCGTTTGCCGTGCTGGAATGGATCGCTGTGCTGAGCGCGCAGGCGGTCATGGTCCTGAACACGACCGGGGTTCTGTCTGCGGGAAGCCCGATCGGAGACCTGGTCGTAAACGGCGGATGCATGTTCCTGTCCCTGCTGCTGATTCTTTCAGCCGGGAAGGAAAGCAGGACCTGAAGGACGGATCATTTGCGGTTCGGGCAGTTCTGTTTCGCACAGCCTGCGCATGAATCCAGGGAGACATCGTTTCCGCGGATCATCATTTCAACGGAACCGGATTCGCGGCTGACCGGACGGAAACCAAGTCGGGAGAAGAACCCCTCAGTTGCTACCGGGCAGCGGAGACGGATTTCGCGGGCGGAATGCGTCTGAGCCTTGAAAAGGAGCAGACGGAGCACAAGATCCCCCAGACGGCGGCCGCGCAGTGCGGGAACCACACCGATCTCACCCAGCCAGAAGGCATCCTCAGACCACCAGATACGTCCGGATGCGGCGGGTTGCCCGTCCAAATACACGAGAGTGTTCCAGCCTTCCGGATCTGTCGGTGAACCGGAGACACCGAATACCTCCCGGCGGACAGGAAGGACTTCTGCAGCGAGATCTTCACCGGGGGCAAACCATTTTCCCTGAATCATACGAATACTCCTCATACCAGAATTGAGAATACAGCGAGGTGAACCAGATGGAACCTGAAAAGATCAGGAGGATCAACGAACTGGCCCGGAAAAAGAAGGCAGGTACTCTGACCAAGGAGGAGGCAGCCGAACAGGCAGCGCTCCGGAAAGAATACCTGGACGGGTACCGTGAAAACCTGAAAGCGATGCTGGACAGCATCGTTGTCGAGGAAAAGGACGGAACCCGGCATCCTCTGAAACGAAAGGAACAGCCACCTGTTTCATGATAGAACAGGAAAAGTCAACTTGTCAAACGACAGGCGGATGATTATAATTTTCAACGTAATTCAAAGAAAGAGGTGCTGAAAGATGGATGATTTTGAAAGCAAGGAACTGGAAGGTATGGAGCCCGATACGATCATCTTTGAAGATGAAGACGGAAATGAATTTGAATTTGAAGTCCGCGATTATTTCTTCTACAACGGGGACGAATATGCCCTGCTGACGGAAGTGGGGCAGGAATCCGACGAGAGCGGCGAGGAATGCATCATCTGCAAGGTTGAATCCGTGACCGGTGAAGACGGTGAAGAGGATGAAGAATTCGTGCTGGTCGAAGACGAAGAACTGGCCGGAAAGCTGATCGAGATCGCGAACACCAGAATCGCTGACGACGAGGAAGAATGACAATGAAACTGATTCTGCGGATCCTCTGCGCCCTGCTGTGCGTGGCGATTATTGCCGGTATGCCTTTTTTCCTTGCGGCTCCGATGCTTGTTCAGGAAGCGCAGGATACCTATTCGGACGAAGAGGCAGACGAAGAGGACGAGGGCCTGGAACTGGATTTTGGAAAGCTCTTTTTTTCGTCCGCCATGGCTGAAGAATTTGCCATGGAGGAAACAGATGAGGAAGATCCGTTTGCGGAACCGAAGGGCCTGAGTATTCCGGATTCCTGGAAATTACCCTTTGATTTCACAGTCCCGCCGACGCCCGACCCTGCCTGTTTCACAGAGAACGGTTATGAGGATGAATCGATCCGCGTAAGGATCGAAACGGTCGAAACACACGACTCCAGAGTACATGTCGCATATGTCGAGGTTGCAGACCCAAGCCAGGTCCGGACAGCGACAGCATACGGCGTAAAGAGCAGCCGGGCCCTGAAGATGTACAATATTGCGAAGCAGAACAACGTTGTTGTTGCGATGAACGGGGACCTGTTCATTGAAATGCCCGAAAAGAAGCGATTCGAAGTCCGGATGACAGAAAAGCTTCCGAAGCGTTCAAAGACCAGCCAGGTCAAGGACACCCTGATGATAGACAAAAACGGTGATTTCCACCTGTTTGTCCTGTCCGAAGGAATGGAACAATATGTGAAGGAACACGGAAGCGAAATCGTGAATGCGTTTATGTTCGGACCGGCGCTGGTCGTGGACGGACAGATCAATACACACAAGAAATACGACTACAACCGGACCGGTCATGATGCCCGTTCCGCAATCGGGCAGACCGGGCCGCTGAGCTATGTCATGGTGGTCGTGGAAGGACGCGGAAAGAGCAAAGGCGTGACTCATGAGGGAATGGCCGAGATCATGCTGGAGCTCGGATGCATCCAGGCCTATAATCTGGATGGCGGGAACACCGCTGAAATGATCATGATCGGTCCCGATGCGGACAATGTGATGTTCCATGTCAAAGGAGACCAGACGGCGTCGGAATACCGTTCCCAGTGTGATATCATCTACTTTGCGACAGCAGTTCCGGAGGAAGAACGTAATTAAATGCTCTCCGGGAGGAAAGAGAAACAGAAATGTGGGAAGAAGCACCGAAAATCGAGCTTTTCGGTATACAGGTTTACACATTTGGATTGTACTGCATGATCGGCGCACTTTGTGCTGTTGGCGTTGTCTGCGTCCTTTCACGTGCTGAAAAACTGAAAAGAGGAGCCGGAACGGTTTCATCGTGTCTGGGTATTTTCTGCGGGATGTTATGCTCCCGGCTCGTTTTCTGCATTCTGAATGATGTTTCCGTAGGCGGGGTACCGATTCAGCAATGGCTGAACATATCGGACGGCGGATGGAGCATGTACGGTCTGATTTTCGGAGTGTTTCTCGGGATCTGGCTTTCCTCACTGATCACAAAAGTAGATTGCGGAACTCTGCTGGATATCGCATCCTGCGCGCTTCCGCTTCTTATCGCGGCAGAAAGGTACGGCGAAAAGCTTTTTGAGGGATTCGATGTGAGCAGGCAGCTACAGAAAGGGTATTTTCCTGAAGGGACCTTCCTGGCTGTCCGTGATTCCTACTATGAGGGTGTTTCCTTTATGGCAACCTGGCTGGTTGCTGCCATTGCCGCTGTTATCCTGTTTCTTGTTCTCGTGTTTTTCCTGACGCGGGAAAGAAGACAGGACGGGGATTTGTGGATCCTGTTCATGCTTCTGTGCGGTGCCGGGGGAATCATCCTGGAAAGTCTCCGGTATGACCACTACCTTGAGTACAGCTTTGTCTGCTTCCAGCAGATCATGGCGGCCATCCTTCTGGTCTGGGGAGTGATCCTTGCCGGGATCAGGAACCGAAAAGCGAAGAAAGGAATTCTTCTTGCCGCAATTATCTCGCTTCCGGTTGTGATTGCGCTGTGCGGCGGAATTGAATTCGCTCTGGACCGGATGAGTATCAGTCATTATGTTCTTTACGCAATTATGACAGCCGCCCTGGCTGTTCCGGTCACGCTGGGTATCATACTGCTCAGGAAGCGGGAAAGAGGCACTGTATGATTGCAAAAACGGCAGGGAAAATGCCGCTTCGTGCAGCAATTTCACAGCTTTTCGGTTATATCTACTGCATGATCCTGTCCAGTATGCTGACAGATATGCCGGTCTACGGCGGTGTTCTGTACCTGTGCGGAAAAGCTGTTCTCGTCTTTGCCGGCACCTACGGAAAAGACAGGAAATTCCTGCCTTTCTACGCCAAGCGCTGGACGGTTCTCCTGATGACAGTACTCCTGGTGATGGGCATCCTGCTCGCGGGTATTTTTCCGGCAACCATTCAAAGCGAAAAAACATGGATCCTGTTTGCGGCGGTTGTGCTGTGCATCTGTGCAGAAGCCAACACAGACCGTGTTTCACGTATTTACCGGGCGGATGAAAAGCTCACCGTCCGGGCAAAAGCCGGCGGGATCTTTATCCAGATCATGATTATCACCGGAATGTCCGTTATTATTTTCACGAATCTCGGATGGAAAAACGGATGGGCTCCGGCAGCCGGGTTCATGATCCTCGTGATCGACCGGATCTATGTAAGCTACCGGCTGCGTGGGAGTACGGAACAGATTGACCATGAGGCGGATCTTGAAGAGTCCGATTTCCGGAAAGCGCATGCATATCATTCCATGGAATGGGTCAGCCTGCTGCTGGTGATGGCGGTGGAACTGACAGTGACAAGCATTTACGCGCTGCTTGCCGTAAACGCGGAACAAGGGCTGATGACCGCGATGATCATTGCAGTCCTGTGCACGGTACTTCCTGCTGAAGCAGGCTTCCTGCTGCTCCGCCGGTCCGAAAGAAATGACCGGAAGGATCCTAACTGGCTGCTTGTGGCCGGACTGGTTCTGTGGCTGACAGGCATTGTTTTGTGCATCCAGATGCTGGTTGCCGGCAAAATCGATTTTACAAGGATCTATCTGTGCCTTGCGATCTGCACGGTTGGCGGATCGCTGAGCCTGACCGGCCTGGGACGCATCGAGGAACTGATGCCCGAAGCTGTCAGCGCCAGCGGCACAGAAGTGCCGGAAGGTTACTGGAAGCTTCGGGTTACGAACTGGAACCTTGCACGCCTTCTGGGCGATGTGCTGGCGCTGATTGCATTGGGTATCTTCTGCTTTGTGAACGGGAAAGGACTGCCCAAAACAGCGGAAGAACTTGCTTCAAGGTTCCAGCCGGTCATGTCCGTTCCGGTCTTCCTTGTCCTGATCGGCGCACTGGTCAGTGCTTTCCGGTTTCCGCTGAGCCGGCGGTATATCGGCAAGATCCGGAAGCTGATGAGACTGCAGGAGGAAGGGACAGCGAATCCTGCTTTGCAGGAACAGGTTGCCCGCGTGGTCAGCGAACCGTACCGGCAGCCTTATCTTTCCCGATTCCTGATTTTCCTCTGCCGTCTGTATTTCCGCTGCAGACTGGTTCATACGGATCATATCGTCACGGACGATGAGAACCCGCTGGTTTTTCTGTGCAACCACGGAGAATTCTACGGGCCTATGGCGTGCAAGATCTATGTTCCGGTTCCGATCCGTGCATGGGCAAACGCGACCATGATGTTCGACAAAAAATCTGTAACACAGTATATTTATGAAAATACGACCAGCCGCCAGGAAGGTATGCCGGAATTTGAAAAACGAATCCTGGCCCGGATGGCGGCCTGGCTGAGTGTAAACGTGATGGGTCAGCTGGAATGCATTCCGGTCTACAAGGAATCGCCGCTGAAGCTGAGGGAAACCTTCCGCCTGACACTGGAAGCGATGGAAACAGGAGACAATATCCTGATCTTTCCGGAAAATCCGGAACAGAAATATCCGAGGGAAGGAATCGGGGATCTGTCCCCCGGCTTCGTCATGCTGGCGGATATCTACTGGAAGCGGAAAGGAAAAAAACTGCGCATGCTTCCGATGTATGCTGACAAGAAGCACCGAAGGATCATATTCGGAGATGTTTTTGAATACAATCCGGATAATCCGTTGAAGGATGAACAGGAGCGTATCGTAAAGGAAACCCTCCGGCAGATCCGTACGATCGCAGGACAGGAAACAGAGGAGGAGACACAGGGATGAAGCGGAAGATCGCGGCAATGATCCTGTGCGCAGTTTTTGCGGTACTGGCAACCTGCAGTGCACTGGCGGAAGGAACGAATACGAACAGCATCCGGGATCTGCTCATTACGGAACAGAAAAAGCCGTTTTCTTTCCGGAACGGAGTTGCCTGGGCAATGAACCAGCAGCAGGTAGCCGCTATTGAGAACATCCCAATGAAACAGTCCGCTTCCTCAGAATGGTCTGTGCTGATCTCTGAGTCTCCGGTGCAGGTGAGCAGATTCAGCGCTGACCTGATCTACATGTTCAGACAGGACGCATTGCGGATGATCACATATGAATTCACAAAGGATTGCAGCACCCTGAATTTCCAGTATCTGACCGGAGCGCTGTGTTCTCTGTACGGGGAAAGCAACGCAGCGAATCCGCTCGTCGTAAAAGGCTGGATGGACCGGATCTATCAGAACTATTACCAGCAGGACCAGATCCATAATGCGCTGGAATGGACCGCAGAAGATGGGACAAAGATCTTCCTGTACTATTTTACCGCGGAAACCTATGCGATCCTTTATGTATGCCCGACCACAAACGGTAACGGAAATTACGATACCAGCGGACTGTAAGAACTATACTCCGTGAGGAACAGATTGTTACAATACAGCATACTGTAACCTGTGAAAAAGTCTGATATGATATATCCGTAACGAAAAGGAAGCATTGATGCTTCCTTTTTTGAGTTCGGAAACCAATATCCGGTTTAAATGATATGGCAGAAGAAGACCTGGGAAAGAAGAAGGAGGACTGTTTTGCATACAGGAAAACCGGTATAGGAAAAAACAGGCGGAAGCCGTGAAAATCAAGATGAGAAGAAGAAACAGGTAACCTGAAAAACGTATTGCATAACATGCCTGTAACAGGGCGGCAAAAGTTGTTTTTGGAGGCATATTATGGTAAAATAATTTGATTAACTAAAGCGTGAAATCGTGGAGGGAACAGAGATGTTTGAGCCAAAGATCAAAAACCGTCAGACGGACCTGCTGATGAAGGCTGTTATCCTGCTGCATGATGAAGAAGACGCATACCGCTTCTTTGAGGATCTCTGCACGATTCCCGAGATCAAGAGCATCAGTCAGCGCCTGGAAGTGGCCGAGCTGCTGCGGAGGAAAGAGACCTACCAGAAGATTGCCGAGGAAACCGGAGCGAGCAGCGCGACGATCTCCCGTGTAAACCGCGCGCTGACATACGGCGCGGACGGATATAACCGGGTACTGGAAGAAATGGAGAAGGAGTAATTACTGTTACATGGATTTAAGCAAGCTGAACCGGGAACAGCGGATCGCAGCGGAAACACTGGAAGGGCCGGTACTGATCCTGGCAGGCGCAGGAAGCGGCAAAACCAGGGCGCTGACCTACCGGGTGGCAAACCTGATCGACCACGGCATACCCGCGTGGCGGATCCTTGCATTGACATTTACAAACAAAGCGGCAAAAGAAATGAAAACCCGTGTAGCAGACCTGATCGGGGCTGAAGCGGCGGACGAAGCATGGATCAGTACATTTCATTCCACGTGCTCGCGGATCCTGCGGCGGGATATCGAGAAACTGGGATACAGCCGTTCCTTTGTGATATACGACGATGACGATCAGGCGCGGGTGCTGAAGGAGATCCTGAAACGCCAGAACATCGATGAAGCGTTTCTTCCTGTCCGTGAGCTGCGGGGGAAGATCGGGGACGCAAAGAACAGGCTCCTGTCCCCGGACGAATGGTTCCAGCACTCCGCACGGGACCGGCGGAGCAGCATGATCCACGATGTCATGTGCGAATACGAAAAACGCATGAAAACGCTGAATGCGCTGGATTTTGACGACCTGCTGCTGAAAACGCTGGAACTGCTTGCCGATCATCCACCGGTCCTGCAGCAGTACAGGGAACGGTTTCGGTATGTAATGGTGGATGAATACCAGGATACAAACAAAGCACAGTACGAGCTGATTCGTCTGATCACCGCTGAAAGCCGGAACCTTTGCGTTGTCGGCGACGACGATCAGAGTATCTACGGATGGCGCGGAGCGGATATCCGCAACATCCTGGATTTTGAGGACGACTATCCGGACGCGAAGGTCATCAAACTGGAACAGAACTACCGTTCCACGGCCAATATTCTTGACGCGGCGAACCAGGTGATCGCCAACAATGAGGGACGGAAGGACAAGAAGCTCTGGACGGAACACGCAGACGGAGAGAAGATCGAAGTTTATCAGGCCAGTGACGAACACGACGAAAGCATGTGGATCGCCAGGCAGATCCTGAATATGCGGCAGCAGGGAAACAGCTATGGGGATACCGCGATCCTGTACCGCGCAAATGCCCAGAGCCGCGTGCCGGAAGAGATGCTGATGCGCAGCAATATCCCGTACAAGGTGTTCGGCGGGCAGAAGTTCTACGAACGGAAAGAAATCAAGGACATCCTGGCTTACCTGCGCGTAATTGTCAATCCGGCAGACGATATCTCGCTGAGCCGGATCATCAATGTACCGAAGAGGGCTATAGGGGACACGACAGTTCAGGCCCTGGCGGAGGCGGCCGCAGAAAGGGATCTTCCGCTGTACGGAGTGCTGAACGATCCGCCTGAAACACTCGGATCCCGCGCGAAGAGCAGTGTGAACGCCTTCTTTGGGATGATGACACTGCTGGGTGCCATGAAGGAGGCCATGGGCCTTGTGGAATTTGTGGACGTGCTGATCGAGAAGACAGGCCTGGAAGAACAGTACCGGAAAGAGGACTCTGACGAGGCCGCCGACCGGATCGAGAATATGAACGAATTCCGGAACGGGATCCGGGAATATGCAGAAAGCGAAGAGGATCCAACCCTGGAAGGATACCTGGAAAATGTTTCGCTCGTGACAGACCTGGACCGGGAAAGCGACAGCCGCGGCTATGTTACGATGATGACGCTGCACAGCGCCAAGGGACTTGAATTTGATCAGGTGTTCATTCCGGGCATGGAGGAAAACCTTTTCCCGAGCATGCGGAGCATGCAGGAAGACAATCGCCTGGAAGAAGAACGGCGGCTTATGTATGTCGGCATTACCCGGGCAAGAAAACGGCTGTTCCTGTCTTACGCGTCGGAGCGGATGCTGTACAACCAGTACAGCCATAACCCGCCGAGCCGTTTCCTGAAGGAGATTCCTGCAAGGCTGCTCCATGCGTCCTTCAGCAGGGAGAAAGGGCAGGCATCCCTCAGCAGCGGATACAGCCGGAGCGGATACGGCAGGCAGGAAAGCTCAGAAAAAGGAATTCCGTATCCGGGGATGCCCGCAGCCCGGAAACCGGCAGCATCCGGATCGTTCGGGAAGCCGGCCCTGACATTAAAGGGACGGAGCCTGGACGCTATTCCGGGCGTTTCCAAGGGGTTTGGCACGGTACAAAGCGCCGCCCGAAAACTTGAAAATGACGCGATGAAAAGCCTTTTCTCTGCCGGGGACCGGGTGAGACATCCGAAGTTCGGAACCGGTACGGTCACGGAAATCTCCGGCACCGGCGCGAACGCGCGGATTGTGATCCGCTTTGACGACGGACAGGAAAAGACACTGTCCCTGACGGTTGCACCGATTGTACGGATGGAGGAAAACGAATGAGCCCGGAGCAGATGAACAGGATGAAACAGCTGATCAGCGAGATCAGCAAAGCCTCCTATTCGTACTATGTGCTGGATGATCCGTACATCAGCGATATGCAGTGGGACAAGCTGTATGACGAACTGAAAGCGCTGGAAGAGGATACAGGCGAAGTGCTGCCTGACAGCCCGACAAGGAAGGTCGGCGGTACGACACTGAAGGGTTTTGAAGAGCATTACCATATCAACCGGCTCTGGTCGATGGACAAGGTGCAGAGCCTGGAAGCGCTGGACGCGTGGATCGCGAGGACGGAGAAGCTGGCCGGCAGGAACAGCCTGCAGTACTATGTTGAATACAAGTTTGACGGATTAACGCTGAACCTGACCTATAACCACGGGCAGCTGGTCCAGGCGGCGACCCGTGGAGACGGCGTCAAGGGAGAAGCGATCCTGGAACAGGCACGGACCATTCACTCCGTTCCGAAGGAGATTCCGTACCAGGGACTGCTCGAAGTGCAGGGTGAATGCATCATGCGTCTGAGTACGCTTGAGAAGTACAACCAGACACATCCCGACGCTCCGCTGAAAAACGCCAGGAACGCTGCGGCGGGTGCGTTGCGGAACCTGGATCCATCCGTGACGGCCAGCCGCCACCTGGACGCGTTCTTCTATATGGTCGGTACAATCGAGAATCCGCCGTTCAAAACGCAGCCGGAAATGCTGCAGTTCCTCCGGGACAACGGATTCCAGGTCAGCCCTTATCTTGGCAGCGGCAAAGGCCGGGAGGAACTGGAAAAATGCATCCGGGGGATTGAAGCGGAGCGGAAATCCCTTGACTGGATGATCGACGGTGTCGTGATCAAGGTCGGGGACAGCACACTGCGGGAACAGATGGGATTTACAGAGAAATTTCCGCGCTGGGCTGTCGCCTACAAGTTTGAAGCAGAAGAGGCGGTAACGAAGCTGCTGAACGTTACCTGGGAACTGGGACGGACCGGGAAGCTGACGCCGCTTGCACATGTTGAGCCCGTGGATTTTTACGGGGTAACGGTGCGGAAGGCGACACTGAACAACCTGGGGGATATTCAGCGAAAGGATGTCGCGATCGGCTGCAACGTATGGATCCGCAGGAGCAACGACGTGATCCCGGAGATTATGGGACGGGCCGGTGAGATCCAGCCGGATGAACAGCCTATTGAAAAACCGGAGGTCTGCCCCGCCTGCGGCAGCAGGCTCATCAGCCGGGGTGCGCATTTGTTCTGCATGAACCGGGAGAGCTGCCGTCCGCAGGCCGTGGCCAGGATCGCACATTTTGCGAGCCGGGAAGCCATGGATATCGAAGGCCTGAGCGAAAAGACGGCGGGACAGCTGTATGACCAGGCCGGGGTCCGGGAAATCGCGGATCTGTACAGGCTGACTCCGATGGATTTCCTGATGCTGGATGGCTTCAAGGAAAAGAAGGCAGCAAATCTCGGAGAATCACTCGAGAAAAGCAAACACTGCGAACTGGACGCGTTCCTGTATGCGCTGGGAATTCCGAACGTCGGCCGAAAGACTGCACGTGATCTGGCGCAGGCCTTCGGAACGCTGGAAAATATGAAAAAGGCCACAACGGAACAGCTGACCTCGCTGCCGGATATCGGTGAGATCGTCGCCGGCAGCGTTACAGAATACTTCAGCTTTCCGGAAAACCTGCGAATGATTAACGAAATGCTGGAAGCCGGAGTCCGGCCGCGGGAAATGGAACATGCCGGGGAAGGCGTTTTCAGCGGCATGAGCATCGTGGTGACCGGGACGCTTCCGACACTGAGCCGGAAACAGGCAGAAGATCTGATCCGGAGCTGCGGCGGAAACGCTGCCGGATCGGTCAGCAAAAAGACAGCGTTTGTGGTTGTCGGCGAGGAAGCCGGGAGCAAACTGACCAAAGCGCAGAGTCTCGGGATCGAGACGATCGACGAGGCGGAACTGCTGAGAAGGGCGGGTAGATAAGATGTTTTCAGGAATTACCGAGTGGATCAACGAGCTGATGGCAGATCCTTCCGGAACGCTGATTACGCTGGCGTATGTTGCAGTCTGCATTCTGTTCAGCCTGATCCTGCACGAATGCGCTCACGGATGGGTGGCCTGGAAATGCGGAGATCCCACGGCAAAGATGCTTGGACGGCTGACGCTGAATCCGATGAAGCACCTGGATCCTTTCGGAACCATCTGCATGGTATTCCTTCGCGTGGGCTGGGCCAAGCCGGTTCCGATCAATCCGCGGAATTTTCGTAATTACCGGCGGGATTACATTATGGTCTCACTGGCCGGTATTGTAACGAACCTGCTTTTGTTTATCGCCAGCCTGATCTCCGCAGCGCTTCTGTGCCATGTAATCTATAAGCCGGTCATTCTGGAATATATGCAGGAAAAAGGGCTGCAGAATAACCTGATCGACCTGTATCACATGTATCTTCCAAGCGCGGTATATGTCGGAAGATTCGACGTGATCGCAGGTAATATCAACAACGGGTGTGAATGGGCACTGTACCTGCAACGTTTCTTCCTGATGCTGGCGCAGATGAATCTGGGCCTGGCAGTCTTCAACCTGTTACCGGTTCCGCCGCTGGATGGTTATCGTTTCCTGGACATGTTCGTGTTCAAGGGGAAACTGGCCATGGAACGGAACATAATGAACATGATTCAGATTGCATTCCTCGTGATCTGCATGAGCGGGATCCTGAGCAGTTTTCTGACAACGGTCAACGGCGCTGTATTCGGATTTTTCAGCAATATCGTTGCAATGATCATCTGAAGCAGGAAAGAGAACAGGATATGCTGACAAGGGAGTTTAAGCTGAAGGATTTCGACGGGCCGCTGGATCTGTTGCTGACGCTGATCGGGAAAGCCCAGATTGATATCCGGGATATCTTTGTAAGCGAGATCACGGACCAGTACCTGGAGATCGTGCGGAACGCTCCGGACCTGAATATGGATGAGAGCAGTGATTTCCTGGTGATGGCCGCGACACTGCTGGAAATCAAGAGCCGCGCGATGCTGCCCAAGCCTGCACCTACTGAAGAGGAAGACCCGGAGACAGAACTGATCCGGCGGCTGGAGGAATATAAGCAGTTCAGGGAAACCGCGGAGAACATGAAGAGCTTCGAGGAAGCGGCAAAGCATGTTTTCACCAAACTGCCGGAAGAATATCCTCTCCCGCCGCAGGAATACGAACTGACGGGCCTGACGCTGGAGGGGCTGACGGAAGCCTTTATCCGGATCTGGAGCCGGAAACCGGCGCTGGATGACAATCCGGAAAGCAATCATTACGCGCCACGGAACATCCGGCGTGACAGTCATACGGTACAGGAATGCATGCTGGACCTGATGAATGCAGTGAAAAAGAAAAAGCGGATGCGGTTTGAAGAAGCATTCAGCAACGCACCGACCCGGGAAGCGGTGGTAACCTATTTCCTGGCGGTTCTGGAACTGCTGAAGCTCGGCCAGATGCATATCCGACAGAAATCGGTGTACGGCAATATAGAGCTGATTTATGGGCGGTATAAGCCGAAAAAGGATGAAGATCTGACGAATACAGCGGCAGGAAAGGATGCGGTACAGTGAGCGAAGCAAAACCCAGTGAAGGCGGTTCACTGAAGGGCAGGATCGAGGCGATCCTGTTTGTCGCCGGAGAAGCAGTCGGCATCCGGGATCTTGCGAAAGCGCTGCGGGTCGAAGAAAAAGAGCTGAAAGAAACGCTGAAAAAGATCGGCAGCGAATATGATTACGAGCAGCGTGGTTTTATGCTGAAGCGTTTCGGGGACAAAGTCCAGCTGGCCACACGGCCGCTGTATTCCGAAGATGTGCTGCGGCTTCTGCAACCGGTACAGCAGCAGAGCCTGAGCCAGGCCGCGATGGAAACGCTGGCGGTGGTCGCGTACAAACAGCCGGTGACACGGGCGGAAGTGGAGCAGATCCGCGGCGTGAAATGTGATTACAGCCTGCAGAGCCTGATGATGAAAGGACTGATCCAGGAAGCGGGACGGAAGGATACGATCGGAAGACCGATTCTCTATGCCACGACAGATATGTTCCTGAGTCATTTCGGAATCCAGGGACTGGAGGACCTGCCGCCGCTTCCTGAAACAGAAAAAGAAAGCGATGAGAATACAGACGATCCGGATGAACTGATTCCATGAAAAAAGAATGAAAGGACAAAAAGCAAAATGGAAAAGAAAATGCTGATCGACGGAATGAAATGTATGCACTGCAAAGCCAGCGTTGAAAGTGCACTGAAATGCGTTGCAGGCGTGACGGAAGCTGAAGTGGACCTGGAAGGGAAGACGGCCAGGATCATTGTGGACGAGGAGGTTGCGGATGATGCGCTGATGGCGGCTGTAAAAGCCAAGGGATTTGAACCGCTGAAAATGCTGTAAGGGCAACAGCCAGTGGGCTGGTAACAAGGATATGCGTTAGCTCCAGGCGGACATCATAAAGAAAAGGAGAGGGAACCATGGACGAGCAGAACAAGCCGAATGCAAGAAAAAAGAGAGTTGTCGGCGCAGGCAAGGGTATCGAAAAACAGGGTGAAGGACTCGGAACCGGTCCGGTCGGGCAGAGTGAAAAGAAGCCGCCGCAGAGTGCTTTCCAGAACGCACAACGCCCTGTTCAGAATGCGCAGAGCACACAGCGTCCAGCGCAGAATCCTTTCCAGAGCGCACAGCAGCGTCCTGCTCAGAATCCGTTCGGGCAGAGCAGCAGCCAGAGCGCGCAACGGCCGGTACAGAATCCATTCAGCCAGAGCGGGCAGCGGTCGGAACAGACCCCTTTCGGCCAGAACAGACCGCAGTCCGGTTCTTTCGGACAGGCACAGCGGCCCCATCAGACTGCCCAACGTCCGGGACAGAGCAGCCAGACGCCTTATGCAGCCCGCCCTGCTTCGGGCAGGCAAAGCTCCGGACAAACCCAGCGAAGCAGCGGCACATCTTCCGCGGGAGGCGGAAAGATGATGCTGATCGTGATCGCTGTGATTGCGTTCCTCCTGCTTGGCGGGAAAAACCTTCTGTTCGGTGGCGGAGACAATACCGGCAGCGATCTGACAAGCATCCTGACCGATACGTCAACCTCCACCCAGACTCAGACCGGGACCGGAAACGGCGGAAATTCGATTATGAACCTGCTGAGCGGATTCATGGGCAGTACAAGCAGTTCTTCCTATGATTTTTCCGGAATGCTGAGCGGACTGACGGGCGGCGGAATGTCCGGGATTACCGATACAACAGACCTGACAACAACCACGACGAACGCTTCGAACAGCAGCTACCAGCAGTATTTTACGACAACGCTGGAGAACAACTCACAGGAAGCGGACACGACGGTCGCCAGCGGATCACGGGACAAGTATACCGTGATTAAAGGCAACAATAAGGATACGATGACGATCCTCGTGTATATGTGCGGCGCGGATCTGGAAAGCCAGAACGGCATGGCGACCAGCGACCTGAAGGAAATGCTGAACGCCAAGATCAGCGACAAGGTGAACCTCATTGTTTTCACCGGAGGTGCACGCAGATGGAGAAACAATGTGGTGAGCAGCAGCGTTAACCAGATCTATCAGATCAAGGACGGAAGCCTGACCCGACTGGTGGACGACGCGGGGAGTTCCAGCATGACAAGTCCGAACACGCTGGCTTCCTTCATCAAATTCGGGAGGGAGAACTTCCCGGCAAACCGGATGTGCCTGATCTTCTGGGATCATGGCGGCGGAAGCGTAAGCGGATACGGTTATGACGAACACTACGGACAGGGAAAGACGATGACGCTTGCCGGGATCAATGACGCCCTGAAAGCAGGCTGCGTGAAGTTTGACTTTGTCGGATTTGACACCTGCCTGATGGGCACGGTGGAAAACGGACTGATGCTGAACCAGTATGCGGACTATATGATCGCCAGCGAGGAATCCGAACCCGGCGTCGGATGGTACTACACGAACTGGCTGAACAAAGTAAGCAGGAACACCTCCCTGCCGACTGTGGAAATCGGGAAGACGATCGTGGACGATTTCGTGGAAGTCTGTGACCGGACCTGCCGCGGACAGGCGACAACGCTAAGCGTGGTCGACCTGGCAGAACTGAACGCCACCGTTCCGAAGGAGCTGAAGGAATTCAGCATTGACACGAACGAGATGATCCAGAACAAACAGTACAAGAAGGTGTCCTCCGCCAGAAGCAAGACGCGCGAATTCGCCCAGCATGCGAAAATCGACCAGATCGACCTGGTTCACTTCGCAAAGAATATGGGTACGCAGGAAAGCAAAGAACTTGCTGCTGCCCTTCAGGGCGCGATCAAATACAACCGGACCGGCGGCGGCATTAGCAATGCCTACGGTCTGAGCATTTACTTCCCTTACAAGAAGACAGGCAATGTGAAACAGGCTGTATCAACCTACAAGGCAATCGGAATGGATGACGAGTATACCCGGTGCATTCAGGAATTCGCAAGCCTGGAGGTCAGCGGCCAGCTGAGCAGCGGAATGAATCCGCAGAGCTACGGCAGCAGCAATGCCATGAGCGGACTGATGGAAAGCCTGATGGGCGGCGGAAGCTCTTACAGCAGTATCGGCAACACGTACAGCAGCGGAGGCCTGGAGAGCCTGCTGGGAGGGTACTACGGAGGGAGCTCGGGCAGCGGCAGCACGGGAAGCATCCTGGATCTGCTGATCGGCCGGAGCATGACGGCGGAGACCGCAGCGGAGTATATCCAGGAGAACCATTTCGACCCGAGCAATCTGCAGTGGCAGAACGGACGGATTTCTTTTACGGACGATCAGTGGGACAACCTGCTCAGTATCGAAAAGAATATGTACTTTGATGACGGCTCGGGTTATATCAACCTGGGATTTGATGCCGGCGCAGAGCTGCAGGGGCATGATCTGATCTATGAATTTGACGGAACCTGGCTTTCCATTGACCGGCAGCCGGTGGCTTATTACAGAATCGGCTTTGTGGAACAGGAAGAATGCTTTGCCGAAGTCGGATATGTACCTGCCTATGTGAACGGCATCCGGGCAAACCTTATCATTGTATTTGACCAGGATAATCCCTATGGTTATATTGCCGGCGCGCAGCAGGTCTACGTAAACGGCGAAACGGATGCCCAGCCGAAGAACATGGTGGGAATCGGAAAGGGCGATGAGATACAGTTTGTCTGCGATTACTACGACTACCAGGGAGTTTATCAGAACAGTTACAGGCTTGGCAGTCCCATCACCCTCGGAGATGAAGTGGAAATCGGCAATACCTATGTGGATGCGGAAAAATGCAGACTGACTTACTGCCTGACGGATATCTACCAGCAGCAGTACTGGACACCGGTCAAGTAAGAGACCGGGATCTGGTGCAGAGCATCCGTGATATTTAACCATTATGTTACGGGATATGACAACAAGTGGATTTCAGATATTTACAGGAAGCAGGAATGACAGATAGTATGGATTACCGCGAAAAGTTTGAAATGGCGCTGGAGAAGGTGCAAAAAGCTCCCCGCTATACCGGCGGGGAGATGAACACCTCTGTCAAAGGATGGAACGAAGCGCCGCTGCACTTCGGATTCTGCTTTCCGGATACGTATGAGGTCGGCATGAGCCACCTGGGCCTCAAGATCCTTTACGGCCTGATCAACCGGGAAAGCTGGAGCCTGTGCGAACGCTTTTTCATGCCCTGGACGGACATGATTGCGATCATGAAGGAGGAAGGGATCCCCCTGCTTTCCATGGAGAGCAGACGGCCCCTGAACGAATTCGATGTGGTCGGGTTCACGCTGCAGTATGAGATGAGCTACAGCAACATTCTGGCTATGCTGGACATGGGTGGCATACCGCTGGAGTGCACGGAGCGCGGAGAGAAAGATCCGATCGTAGTAGCCGGCGGTCCGTGCGCTTTCAACCCGGAACCGCTTGCACTGTTTATCGACGCGTTTATGATCGGCGACGGTGAAGATGTGATGACGGAACTGAACCGGGTGATCCTGCAACGGAAGGAAGAAGGATGGTCCCGGGAAAAGTGTCTGCGGGAGCTGGCAAAACTGGAGGGCGTGTACGTGCCTTCCCTGTATGATGTGGCCTATGAGGATGACGGACGCGTGAAATCCGTTGTGACGAACTGCCCGGAAGCGCCAGCTGCCGTGAAGAAACGCGTGGTCGTGGATCTGAACAGCACGTACTATCCGGAGGAAATCCCGGTTCCATATACGGAAGTCATTTTTGACAGGATCATGCTGGAAATCATGCGGGGCTGCACACGGGGATGCCGCTTCTGCCAGGCAGGCATGCTGTACCGCCCGGTACGCGAAAGAAGCCTGGAAAAGCTGACGGAACTCGCGGAAAAACTGCAGGAGGCAACCGGTTACGAAGAGATCAGCCTGAGCAGCCTGAGCAGCGGTGATTACAGCTGCCTGCCGGAGCTGATCAGGGCACTGATGAAAAACATGAAAGAAAAACGCGTTTCCATCAGCCTTCCGAGCCTGCGGATCGACAGCGTACTGAAAGAGAGCCTGGAGGAAACCCAGCAGGTCAGGAAAACCAGCCTTACCTTTGCACCCGAAGCCGGAACACAGCGGATGCGCGATGTTATCAACAAGGGCGTAACGGAGCAGGACCTGCTGGAAAAAGTGCGGGACGCTTTCGAAGGCGGATGGAACAGTGTAAAACTGTATTTCATGGATGGCCTTCCTACGGAGACCGAGGAAGACCTGACCGGTATCGCGGACCTGGCGAGAAAAGTGGTGGGCGAGTATTTTGCCGTACCGAAGAATCAGCGCGCAAGAGGTCTGCGGGTGACGGTCAGCGTCAGCATTTTTGTACCGAAACCATTCACACCGTTCCAGTGGGCGGCACAGGATACAATTGAGACCGTTTTCGCAAAGACGGAACACCTGAAAAAGGTTCTGAACATCAAAGGAGTAACTTTCAACTGGCATGAGCCGTACGTAAGTTTCCTGGAGGCGTGCTTCGCACGCGGCGACCGGCGCATCGGAAAGGTACTGCGCAGGGCCTATGAGAAGGGATGCATCCTCGACGGATGGAACGAGACGTTCCGGTTCAATACCTGGATGGAAGCCTTCAGCGAATGCGGACTGGATCCGGCATTCTATGCGAACCGGGAACGGGACAGGGATGAAGTACTGCCGTGGGATCACATCGACAGCGGCATTTCGAAAGAGTTCCTGTGGCGGGAGAATGAGAAGAGCAGGCGGGCGGAGACCACGAAAGACTGCCGCAAGGGATGCAACGGATGCGGACTGCAGAAATGGGGTGTTTGCGGATATGCGAATGCTGGCAGTATTTGAGAAAAGCGAGCGGATCCGCCACATCGGCCACCTGGACATTCAGCGGAGCGTCCAGCGGGGCCTTCGGCGGAGCGGACTGCCGGTGGCATACAGCCAGGGGTTCAATCCGCATATACTGATCACCTTTGCTTCCGCTCTGAGCACAGGCGCCTGCGGGAAGCGGGAAATCATGGACGTGACCATGGCGGAGGACACAGACGCGGACGAGTTCCTCATACGGATGAACAGGGCGATGCCGCCTGAGATGCAGCTGAGTGAAGCGAGAGCTGTCGATAACAAACATCCTTCGCTGATGGGTATGGTACGCGCTGCGGTATACGACCTGACGATCCGGGACGCGGAACAGGGAGAGAAACTGGTTGCAGCAATCCCGGAGATGATGTCAAAGGAACAGGTTGCCGCAATGCGGAAGACCAAAACAAAACTGTCGGAAGTTGATATCAAACCTCTGATCCTGGAGATCGGCGGGGAAGGAAACCATATCCGGACGACCCTGATCCTGAATGAACAGGAAAGCTGCAAGCCGCAGATGCTGCTCGATGCGCTGAAGGAACAGGCCGGTATAACGGAGGAGATCCGGATGCTGGTGACCCGGGAAGGTCTGCTGGGCGAGGATGAAAACGGCGTGCTTACGCCTCTGGAGAAACTGTAAAGAGATGGAACGATACCTGTATACAGGTCACGGATATTGCGCAGTGACGGAAAACGGCGTACTGACTGAATACATGGAACGTGATCCGAAGCAGCAGTGCGGTGATATCCTGGGCGGAACTGTAGAGCGAATCATGCCCGGGATCGACGGAGCGTTTGTGAAGATCGGACGGAAAACAGCCGGTTTTCTTCCGCTGCTGGAGAACAGTAAAACTTTCATGGGAGAACCACTGAAGAGCGGAATGAAAATTCCGGTGCAGATCCGGAAGGAAGAAACCGGCGGAAAAGGCGCATATCTGACCCGGGATCTGACGCTGGCGGGACAGACAGTACTGGTGATGCCGATGAACCGCTATGTCGGCGTAAGCACCCGGATCACTGATGAAAACGACCGGGAACGGATGCGGGAAACCGGCCGGGAAATCGCCAGGGGCCGGACCGGGATCGTGATGCGGGAAGCGGCGCTGAGAGCGGCACAGGATCAGATCGCCTCAGAGGCGGATGCGCTGATGAAGATCTGGGCGGAAACAGAAGAAAAGATCCGGAAAGGATTTGACAACGGAACGGTTCTGTACCACCAGGATCCGGTCAGCCAGATGATTGCTGATTATGAAGCCAGGGGTATTACAGGGACCGTGGAAGCTGAAACGCTGCCTGCGGACCTGCAGCGCCAGCTGCGGCAAGCAGGGGAACGGACAGTCCGTCTGCGGAACGGCGGAAACATCGTCATCGACCGGTGCGAAGCGATGACGGTGATCGACGTCAATTCCGGATCGGCGAAGGCGGACGGAAGGGTAGCCTCTGCATACCTGGAAACAAACCTTGCCGCATGTGAAACCATCGCGGCACAGATCCGCCTGCGGAACCTGGCCGGGATTATCCTGATCGACTTTATCGATATGGATTCGGATGCGGACCGGGAGAAGCTCGCAGGGAAAATGAAAGAAGCGCTGGCTGCAGACCGCCGGAAGACGGTAATTCACGGCTGGACAAAACTCGGGCTCATGGAAATGACCCGGAAAAGGACGGGAACATGATGGACAGAACCGCAATCACTGTGACGCCGGAGGAAATGGACCGGCAGAAGGCTTTCATGGAGGAGATCCGGCTGATGCCGCAGAAACCGGAAAGCTTTTTTGTCGTGACCTACGGATGCCAGATGAACGCGCACGACAGCGAAAAGCTTGCGGGCATGCTGAAAGAAATGGGCATCCGGGAAGCGGCGGACCGGGAAGAAGCGGACTTTGTAATCTTCAACACATGCTGCGTACGGGAGAACGCAGAACGCAGGGCACTCGGCAACGTGACATGGCTGAAAGAAGTACGGAAAAGGAATCCGGGTCTGGTCATCGCGGTCTGCGGCTGCATGATCCAGGAACCGGGAATGGCTGAAAAAATCCTGAAGCAGTATAAGTTTATCAATCTCGCGTTCGGAACATCCAACCTGCATCGTTTTCCGGAGCTGCTGTACCGGACACTGAATACGGACCGGAATACAGTGGTGGTGGAGGATCAGGACGTGATTCCGGAGGGCCTTCCCATCTCACGGGCACGGAAGGAAGCGGCTTATATCACTGTGATGTACGGATGCAATAACTACTGCAGCTACTGCATTGTGCCGTATGTACGCGGCCGGGAACGCAGCCGGGAACCTCAGAGGATCCTGCAGGAAGCGGAAGGACTGCTGCAGAACGGAGTCCGGGAGATTATGCTGCTGGGTCAGAACGTGAACAGTTACGGAAAAGACCTGGGCAACGAAGGGATGAGCTTTGCTGCACTTCTTCGTGAAATGGACCGGATGGGCATTCCGAGGATCCGGTTCATGACCAGCCATCCGAAGGACCTGAGCGATGAACTGATCGACGCGATGGGATCCTGCAGCCATATCCTGCCGCAGTTTCACCTGCCCGTGCAGAGCGGCAGCAACCGTATCCTGAAGGAAATGAACCGGCACTATACACGGGAACAGTACCTGGACAGGGTGCTGCGCCTGCGGGAAGCTGTGCCGGGTATAGGCTTGAGTACGGATATCATCGTCGGATTTCCAGGAGAGACAGAAGAGGACTTTCACGACACCATGGCCCTGGTTGATGAAGTGAGGTATGACAGCGCCTTCACATTTGTATATTCACCCAGGGTGGGTACGAAAGCTGCGGAAATGGACGGACAGATCGACCCGGAGGTTTCCAAGGAACGCATCCAGAAGCTGATCGCACTGCAGGAGGAACTACAGCAGGAAACCATGAGGCGGTTTGTCGGGATGGAGGAGGAAGCACTGATTGAAGGCTTCAGCCGAAGGAGTCCGCTGGATGTTTCCGGCAAGGGACGGCACGGTATTTCCATCACCGTAAAGGGCAGTGCGGAAGATATCGGAAAGATTGTGCACTGCAGGATCACCGGGCTGAAGAACAATACGCTGACCGCGGAAAGAACCGAATGACTAGGAAAGAAGGATTTTGACCATGGCTTTATCCCCGATGATGCAGCAGTACCTGCAGATTCACGACGCGTATCCGGACTGCCTCCTTCTTTTCCGTCTGGGTGATTTCTACGAACTGTTTTTCGAGGACGCGAAGACTGCAAGCCGGGAACTGGAACTGACGCTGACCGGAAAAGACTGCGGACTGGAGGAACGGGCACCGATGTGCGGCGTTCCGTTCCACAGTGTGAACACATATATTGAGAAGCTGATCGAGCGCGGATACAAGGTCGCGATATGCGAACAGATGGAGGATCCCGCGCTGGCCAAGGGACTTGTGAAACGCGACGTAGTGCGCGTGATTACCGCCGGGACGGTGACGGATCCTGTAATGCTCGACGAGAAGACAAACAATTACTTGATGAGCATCACCCTGGACGGGAACCACGCCGGCATTGCGTATACAGACGTATCAACAGGTGAATTTTTTGTTGCGGAACCGCCGGTACAGATCCTGCGGGCGGAGATCATGCGCACATCGCCGACGGAAATCATCTGCGCCAGCAGGGAAGTACTGAAGGAAAAGGCCGGCGATCTCCAGAACGTCCTGATCAGCGAACAGAACAGTAACTGGTTCCAGCTGCACAATGCGAAAGAAACGCTGTGCAGTCACTTCAGGCTGCCGCACCTGGCTGGACTTGGACTGGAAGAACACAAACATGCCGCATGCGCAGCCGGGGCGCTGATGAAATACCTGGGTGAGACGCAGAAGAACAGCCTGGAACATATTACAACGCTGCGGTTTTCCAAGAGCGGAAACCGCATGCTCCTGGATCCGAACACGCGAAGGAATCTGGAACTGACGGAAAGCCTGCGTTGGAAAGGAAAGAAGGGTACCCTGCTGAATCTGCTGGATCAGACGGCCACGGCCATGGGTGGACGGCTGCTGCGCAGCTGGGTAGAGCAGCCGCTGCTGGACCGGGATGAGATCAATATCCGGCTGGATGCGGTGGATGAACTTGTTAAAAACCGTATCATCGGGATATCGCTTGCGGAAGAGCTAAACGGCGTATATGACATGGAACGCCTGCTGAGCAAAGTATCATACCGAAACCTGAACGCCCGGGACTGCCTGGCCCTGTGCGCCAGTTTCCGACGGATCCCGGGCATACGGGACCTGATCCGGGATCTGGAGAGCACCGAGATCCGGAATATCCATGAATCACTTGATCCTATGGAAGACCTGACAACACTGCTGGAAAAAGCAATCCATCCGGATGCACCGATCCTGATCACGGAAGGTGGGATCATCCGCGACGGTTACTCCGAAGAGCTCGACGAATACAGGGCAGCCCAGAAGCACGGAAGGCAATGGATCCTGGACCTGGAAGCAAAGGAAAGGGAAGAGACCGGGATCCGGAACCTGCGGATTCAGTACAATAAGGTTTTCGGCTATTATATCGAAGTGACAAAGAGCTTCCTGGGACAGGTCCCGGACCGCTATATCCGGAAGCAGACGCTGACGAACGCCGAACGGTTTATGACGCCGGAACTCAAGGAGATGGAGCAGAAGATTATCGGCGCGCAGGAACAGAGTGTGCGGCTTGAACTGCAGATCTTCAATGAGATCCGGGACCGGATCGCTGCAGAAATCCAGCGGATCCAGACGACTGCCGAAGCAGTGAAAAAGCTGGATGTCTACCAGAGCCTGAGCCGGACCGCGGCGGAGAACCGCTATGTCCGGCCTGAGATCGTAACGGACGGAACGCTGTCCATCACGGAAGGACGGCATCCGGTCGTAGAGCAAAGCATCCCGGAAAACTCCTTTGTGCCGAACGACACGCTGCTGGACCAGGACGAGAACCGGATGATGATCATCACGGGACCGAACATGGCGGGAAAGAGCACGTATATGCGGCAGGTGGCGCTGATCTGCCTGATGGCACAGATCGGTTCCTTTGTGCCTGCTGCGGAAGCACACCTGCCGGTGTGCGACCAGATTTTTACGCGGGTCGGGGCGAGTGACGACCTGGCCAGTGGGCAGAGCACATTCATGGTGGAGATGAGCGAAACTGCCTACATTCTGCGGAACGCAACAAAGGACAGCCTGATTATCCTGGACGAGATCGGCCGAGGGACCAGCACCTTCGACGGACTTTCCATCGCATGGGCCGTGGTTGAATATATCTGCGACAAGGAAAAAATCGGCGCGAAAACGCTGTTTGCGACACATTATCACGAACTGAGCGAGCTTGAGGGCCACCTGGACGGGATCAAAAACTACTGCATCACCGTCAAGGAACACGGCGAGGATGTGATTTTCATGCGGAAGATCACCCGTGGCGGTGCGGACAAAAGCTTCGGTGTGCATGTGGCCCGACTGGCCGGGATTCCGCATCCGGTTATCGTCCGGGCTCATGAGATCCAGGCACGGCTGGAGGTCAGCGACATCAACCAGAATACAATCGGACAGAATATTCTGGGGGAAAACAACCAGCAGCGGATGAACGAACAGGTGGATCTGTTCGAATACAAAAAGATGGAGATCATCCAGGAACTGCAGGAGCTTGATGTTATGGCGCTGACACCGATCGATGCAATGAACCGTTTGTTCCTGCTGCGTGAAAAAGCAAAGAAAGTATAAGAAAGACCGGAGAGGAGACCAAAGCGCATGGGTAAAATCAGAATGCTGAGCGACAGCCTGATCGGGAAGATCGCCGCAGGTGAAGTCGTGGAACGTCCTGTTTCAGCCCTGAAGGAACTGGTGGAAAACAGTCTGGACGCCGGTGCATCGGCGGTGACGGCAGAGATCCGGGAAGGCGGACTCAGCTATATGCGTGTGACGGATAACGGCTGCGGAATTGACGAAAGCGATCTGCGACTTGCTTTTGAACGGCACGCCACCAGCAAGATCACCAAAGAGCAGGACCTGTTCTCCATCCAGTCTCTCGGGTTCAGGGGAGAAGCGCTGGCCAGTATCGCGGCGGTTTCACACGTGGTGATGACGACCCGAACTTCGGCTGTGGATACCGGCCTGAAGGTGACGAACGAAGGCGGACGGATCCAGAAGATAGAAGAGGCTGCCTGTACTGTCGGAACAACGATCACGGTAACGGACCTGTTCTTCAACACACCTGTGCGGAAGGGTTTCATGAAGAAGGCTTCCGCAGAAGCAACAGCTGTCTATGAGCTGATGAGCCAATTCGTTCTGAGCCGCCCGGATGTCAGTTTCCGGTACATCAACGACGGGAAAACCATGCTGCACAGTCCCGGGGACGGGCAGCTTGCATCGGCAGCGCTGACGGTTTTCGGAGCAAAAGCCGTAAAGACCATGAGAACAGTGGACGGCCGGGCAAACGGAATCCTGCTGAAAGGATATGTCGGGATCGGCGAAAACGCGCGGGGGAACCGCGGACAGGAGTATTTTTTCATCAACGGACGGATGATGCACAGCTCCGTACTGTCTGCAGCGCTTGAGAATGCGTGCCGCGAACGGGTCATGATCGGCAAATTCCCGGTGTGTGCGCTGCAGATCACTATCGCCTATGAAGCGGTGGATGTCAATGTACATCCGAACAAGCTCGAAGTCCGTTTCCGGGATGAAGCTGCGGTCAGCGAAGCAGTCATGAGCCTTGTACTGGAGGCATTGAAGGATTCCGACGCATTTGAATCCCCGGTCCGGATGAATCTTGTTCCTGAAAGGAAGAACACTCCTGCTGCCGAAACGACCCGGGAAGAGCTGGCTGAAGGCCTGAAGAAACCTGACACAGCAGCCGGCGTGAAGGCTGTTGTGTCCGTGGCCGACAAAGTGCCGGATTTTCCTGTCCGATCCGTTCCGGAAGCAATTCCGGTGATGCATGAAAAGCAGGAATCCCTGCGGCCTTTTACGAGACCCCAGCAGCAGGCCGCAAAGGAGCCTGCGCCGCCGACTGTGGATTCAGCGGACCGGACCCCGGACCGGAAGGCTCCCGTTCCGATGCCTGTTCCGATGGAAAGAAAAGAGGAAACAGCGGAGCAAGTCAATACGATCCTGCCGGAGATCCGGAAAACGATGAAGGTCTTCGGAGCACTGTTCAATACCTTTATCCTGGTGGAATATGAAGACCAGCTGCTGCTCGTGGACCAGCATGCTGTGCATGAACGGCTTCTGTTCGATAAATTGATGAAAGAACATGCCGGACAGAATATGGGGCAGGAACTGCTGGTTCCGATGGTGATCAGCGTATCGGGAAAGGAACAGTCGCTGATCAAAGAGAACCGTGAACTGCTGGAATCCATCGGCCTGATCATTGAAAGCTTCGGCTCCCATGAAGCGGCGGTCCGTACGATCCCGATGGTACTCGGCACCGCGGAAACGGAAGACTATATCCGGGAAGCGCTCGACGAGCTTGAGCGCACGCATACGCTGACTTTTGAGAAGAAAAGAGCGGATCTGCTCCAGATAGCATGCAAGCATGCTGTAAAAGGCGGCGAGAAACTGACAGATGATCAGCTGCGCAGCATCCTGGACGAAATGATCGAGAAAAAAGTAACGCCGACATGCCCGCACGGAAGACCGCTGGTGGTGGCAATCACACACAGGGAACTGGACAGGAAATTCAAAAGGATTCAGGGATAAAAAGCATTTATGGAAAGAAAACCAATCTGCCGCGTACTGACCGGACCCACGGCCAGCGGAAAAAGCGACCTGGCTTTCCGGATGGCCAAAGCGCACGGCTGGGAAATCATCTGTATGGACAGCATGCAGATCTACCGGGGAATGGATATCGGAACTGCAAAACCAACCAAGGCAGAACAGAAGGCCGTACCGCATCATCTGCTGGACATCTGCGATCCGCAGGAAACGTACAGCGTCTCCGCATATGTGAAAGACGCTGAAAAAACGGTGAAAGAGATCGCTTCCCGGGGGCGGGAAGCGATCTTTGTGGGCGGAACAGGCCTGTACCTGGAGGGCCTTGTACGCAGCATGAGCCTTGGAAATGTGCCCGCGAACGAAAAACTGCGTGCAGAACTCCGCGTGCTTGCGGACCTTCCGGACGGACGGGAACAGATCGACTCACGCCTGCGAAGATCAGATCCGGCAACTGCGGACAAGCTGCCGCTGAATGACCTGCGGAGAAGGATCCGCGCGATCGAAGTTTCGGAAACGACAGGCATCCCGTTTTCAGAGCAACCGGGATGCGTCACCGAAAGTCCGTTCGAATGGATCGTTGTCAGTACCGCCATGGAACGGGAACACCTGTACGGGCGGATCAACCGGCGTGCGGATCAGATGCTTGAAGCAGGGCTTGCAGATGAAGTGAAACAGCTGCTTGAAACAGGTGTACCGGAGAACGCACAGAGCATGCAGGCGATAGGATATAAGGAAATGGTCCCTTATCTCCATGGGGAATACTCAATGGAAAAGGCAGCGGAGGAGATCCGCACCCGGACCCGGCATTACGCAAAACGACAGATGACCTATCTGAAGAGGTTGGAAGAGATCCGGTACGTGGATACGGAAAATGAAACCGCATACGAGCAGATCGAAGAAATTTTTTATGGAAAAAGGGACGAAGGGAAATGACGGAAATGAATACTGAACAAATGATCGCCAGGGCGGAAGAAGAGCTGAAAGAGCTTTTTTCGGAGATCGACCGGAATGAAGAAGCCAGGACAAGACAGATCCTGCAGGCTTTCCGGGAGGAAGGCGTGAGCTACCGGCATTTTTCCGGGACCACCGGATACGGATACGATGATATAGGAAGAGATACGATCGAACGGATTTACGCGCGGATCTTCCATACAGAAGCCGGTCTGATGCGCCCGCATATTGCCAGCGGCACCGCAGCACTGAGTCTGACGCTTTTCGGACTGACCGGCCCCGGGGAGCACATTGTAAGCGCAACGGGCATGCCATACGATACGCTGCTGAACGTGATCGGTATTGGGAAAAAACAGGTTCCGGGGTCCCTGAAGGACATGGGGGTTTCCTTTGACTGTGCTGAAATGAAAGACGGCAGGATCGACACAGAAGCTGTTGACAGTCTGATCCGGGAAAACACGACGCTGGTTATTGCCCAGCGAAGCTGCGGATATGCGTGGCGGCCGAGTCTGATGCCGGAGGATTTTCTGGAACTCGCGGAAATGATCCATACGAAGCATCCGGGCGTCCGGCTGATGGTGGACAATTGCTACGGGGAATTTGTACGGGACAAGGAACCGACTGATTACGGAGCGGATGTATGCGTCGGCAGCCTGATTAAGAATCCGGGCGGCGGTATCGCACCGAACGGCGGGTATGTCGTAGGCCGGAAGGATGACATCGAACGGATCGCAAGCAGGCTGACAGCCCCGGGTCTCGGGCGGGAGCTGGGTTCCTATGAAGCCAGCTACAGGCCGTTTTACCAGGGGTTGTTTATGGCGCCGCATACAGTGGCGCAGGCGCTGAAGACGGCAATGCTGACAGCAAGAGTCTTCGAGAACCTCGGGTATGAGACAACGCCCCCGGGCCTGCAGCGGAGGGCGGATATCATCCAGGCGATCAAGATGCTCTTGCCGGAAAGGCTGGTGGCATTCTGCCAGGGCCTCCAGGCAGCAAGCCCGGTGGACAGCATGGCTTCACCGGAGCCGTGGGACATGCCCGGTTACGACGATCCCGTGGTCATGGCAGCCGGAACGTTTGTGGCAGGCGCAAGCATTGAACTGAGCGCGGACGGACCGATGCGGTATCCGTACACAGCATATATGCAGGGCGGACTGACCTTTACACACGGGAAGATTGCGCTTGCGGAAGTGCTGGACCGGATGGCGGCCGGAAACTGCCTGAATATTGACAATCCATAATGGAAAACTTATAATTTAAGGTACGGACAAATATGGTCAGGAGGGAATGGAATGGATCTTCAGACGTTGCAATCCAAAGCCCGGGCGGTGCGCCGGGACATCATCACGATGACATCCAAAGCAGGAGCGGGTCATCCCGGCGGATCCCTTTCCTGTACGGACGCACTGGTTGCACTTTATTTTGAAATTATGAATGTGGATCCCAAAAACGATAAGGATCCCAACCGGGACCGGTTTGTACTGTCAAAGGGCCATGCTGCTCCTGCACTGTACGGAACGCTGTGTGAACGCGGTTATTTCGGACCGGAAGAATTTGACAGATTCCGCCAGCTGCACGGGATCCTGCAGGGACATCCGGATACCAAAAAGTGCCCCGGCGTCGATGCATCCACGGGATCCCTTGGACAGGGCATCTCCATTGCCGCCGGTATGGCGCTTGGCGCCAAGCATACCGGCAACCCGTGCCATGTTTATACCGTGATCGGCGATGGCGAAAGCCAGGAGGGTCTCGTATGGGAAGCCAGCATGGCTGCCGCGCACTACAAACTGGACAATCTGACGGTAATCCTGGATCACAATGGGCTGCAGATAGATGGCAGCAATGATGAAGTGATGAGCCTTGGCGACATCAAGGCCAAGGCTGTTGCCTTCGGCTACGATGTGATTGAAGTGGCGGACGGGAACGATATGCAGCAGGTGCTCGATGCACTGCGGACTCCCGCATGCCCCGGAAAACCCCGTTATATTATCCTGAACACGCTGAAGGGCAAAGGCGTCAGCTTTATGGAAGGCCAGGTCGGCTGGCACGGCAAAGCCCCGAACGCGGAACAGGCTGCAGAAGCGCTGAAAGAACTGGAGGGCTGAGAAAATGGAAAAGAAAGCTGTACGTGTCGCCTATGGTGAAGCCCTTGTAAAGCTTGGCGAAGCGAACGACAAGGTTGTCGTGCTGGACGCTGACCTCGCTTCCGCAACCATGACCAATGGATTCAAAAAAGCATTCCCGGACCGGTTTTATGACTGTGGTATCGCAGAAGCAAATATGGTGGATATGGCTGCCGGAATCAGCACGATGGGCCTGATCCCTTTCTGTTCCACGTTCGCCGTTTTCGCCGGACGGAGTTATGACCAGATCCGTAACGGCGTATGCTATCCGAAGTTCAACGTGAAGTTCGGATTCAGCCATGCCGGTATCACCCTGGGTGAGGATGGCGGAAGTCATATGGCGATCGAGGATATCGCACTGATGCGGGTTCTGCCGAACATGACCGTGTTTGTTCCTTCGGACGCGAACGAATGTTATCAGTGTGTGGATGCCGCTGCGAAGATCAACGGACCTGTCTATATCCGGACTTCACGGCTGGCTACCCCTGTATATGATCCCCGGCCTTTCGCGGTCGGAAAGGGAACCGTGATCAAAGATGGTACGGATCTTGTTATTTTCACCTGCGGCATCATGCTGGAGCATACGCTGAACGCTGTGGAAGTGCTGGCACAGAAAGGCATCAACGCCGCGCTGGTCTCTTTCCACACCCTGAAGCCGTTTGATGACCAGCTGGCGATCGAATATGCTGCGAAGTGTAAAAAGGTTTTTACCGTGGAAGAGCATTCCATTATCGGCGGCCTGGGCGACACCGTTGCCCCGTTCATGATCGGAAAAGGCGTTGAAACCTTCAAAAAGATCGGTATCAACGATGAGTTCGGTCAGAGCGGAAAACCCGCTGATCTGCTGGTTGAATACGGACTGACCGGTCCTCAGATCGCTGAGAACATCCTCAGCAGCCTGTAAACCGCAGAAAAGAATTGCCCCTTCCCGTTTTTCAAGGACGGGAAGGGTTTTTAAAAGAAGGGGATAAAGATGTCTGAAATCGGTGAAAACCTGAAGAATCTTGTACTGAAAGGTATAGAAGTGATCGGGACAAAAGCAAATGATATCGCTTCAAGTGCGAAACAGAAGGTCGGAGAGTTCAATCTTGCGAATGAACAGAAAGATCTTTTCAGCAACATTGGCAGCAAAGTGTATGAATTGTTCAAACAAGGCGCGGATCTGCCGGCTGAACTGACGGAAGAACTGAAGAAAGCTGCGGAGATTGAGGAAAAACTGGAAGGTATCCGCGCAGAAAAAGAAACAGACACGGATTGTACCGAAATTCCCTCGTATGCGGAAGCAACATCAGATGCTGCTGCACCCGAAGTACCGGCAGTCGCAGAATATGCAGCGAAGGATGACGGGGATATACCCGTGATCGAAGTGGAAGAGCCGGAAAAAGAAGACGAATCTATGCCTGAATGTCCCCTGAGCTCCGCGATCAACGATCTGTTTGAAAAAATGCCGCCCGTCGACAAGATGGTGGACAAAGTCAACAATTCCCTGGACGAACTGAACGATAATCTGCGCAAGTTCTCCGGCGAGTTTGACAAACAGCTGAGCGACTTTGCGGATCAGATGATGGGAAAGGACCCTGACCAGAAAAACTGAAATCATGCGCACCGGATCCGCATGAATCAGCAGGAGGAAACCGGATGAAAAACCTCAGACTTTACTGTTTGCTGCTGGTAACGGTATTGCTCGCATATCCTGTCCTTTCCATGGCAGACGGAGACACTTCGATACAGATCGCTGAAACAGAATGGACATGGGAAGAAAACAGTATCGCGTTCTTTGAAGGAAAAGCGTCCCTGGAAGGAATGCCCGAAGGGAAACTGCTGCTGAAGATGACGTTCAGCACAGAACCGAAAGCGACGGATCCCGGGGAAGTCGTATTCCATACAGTAAACGGGAAAAAGCTGACCCTGCGGAAGCAGAAGGCTGAGTATATGCTCGATCCAAAGGGGCAGGACACCCTGGAGTTTACCGGAATCTGGAAGACACCTGACGATGTGTTCTTCACAAAGATCGATATCGATCTCCAGATTTGCAGCGAGGACGGAAGCAACGTACTGGACCGGAACAGACTGACGGTCAGCCGGAACGCATACGAAATGGCAGAAAAGGATGACGGGAAAATCCGCCTGAAGATCGATGCTTCTGCATGGATCATCCGGATCATGATCGCGTCCGGCGTCATATGGACACTGGCCATCGTCAGGATCATCGTGAACAAGATCTCAAGAAAGAAGGAGAGATAATAACATGTACATATACAACAGCCTGTCCCGGAAAAAGGAAGAATTCAAACCTGTACAAGAAGGGAAGGCGGGGATTTATGCCTGCGGTCCGACTGTGTACAACTATTTTCATATCGGAAACGCACGTCCTTTCATCACCTTTGACGTACTGAGGAGGCAGCTGGAACGGGAAGGCTATGATGTGACCTTCGTCCAGAACTTCACGGATATTGATGACAAGATGATCCGGCGTGCTAATGAGGAAGGCATCACTGTAAAGGAACTGGCAGACCGGTTTATCGCGGAGTATTACAAGGACGCTGAGGCGCTGGGCATCCGGCCTGCGACCGTACATCCGAAAGCGACAGATCATATTCCGGAGATCATCAATCTGGTTTCCAGGCTGATTGAAAACGGCCATGCTTATGCAACGCCTTCGGGAGACGTATATTACCGGGTATCCGCTTTCCCCGGATACGGAAAACTCTCAGGGCAGCGCATGGAAGACCGTGAAGCGGGCGCGAGCGAGCGTCTGAACGTGGAAACGGAAAAGGAGTCCCCGGAGGATTTTGCTCTCTGGAAGGCGCAGAAACCCGGTGAACCTGCCTGGGAAAGCCCGTGGGGGGCAGGACGTCCAGGATGGCATATCGAATGCTCGGCAATGAGCATGAAGTATCTTGGAGAAACGTTTGACATCCACTGCGGCGGCAAAGACCTTCTGTTTCCGCATCATGAGAATGAGATTGCCCAAAGTGAAGGAGCCACCGGAAAACCTTATGTGCATTACTGGATGCATAACGGATTCATCAATGTCGACAACCAGAAAATGAGCAAGAGCCTGAACAACTTCTTCACGGTGCGCGACATCTCAAAGGAATACGACCTGGAAGCAGTCCGGCTGTTCATGCTGAGCGCCCATTACCGCAGTCCCATCAACTTCAGCCGCGACCTGATTGAAGCAGCGAACGCAAGCCTGAACCGGCTGTATACGGCCAGGAACCACCTGCGGTTTATTGAGGAAAACGGCGAGGAGAGGCCGCTCAGTGAGGAGGAAAATGAATTCATCGGGCGTCTGGCCGGATACGAAAAACGTTTTGACGATGCGATGGACGATGACCTGAACACAGCAGATGCGTTGGGTGCGGTATTTGAGATCGTGAAGGACGCAAACATCTCCATTACCGAGAAAAGCTCAAAAGAAGCTGCAAAGGCCGCGCTGAAAAGCCTTACGGCAGTCTGCAGCGTACTCGGATTCCTCACAAAAAACGATGATGAGATCCCGGCAGAGATCACCGGAATGCTGAAGGAGCGCGAAGAAGCCCGCAAGAACAGGGACTGGAAACGCAGCGACGAGCTGCGTGAAGCACTGAAGGATGCCGGATATATCGTGGAAGATACGAAAAACGGCCAGAAAGTCCGGAAAAATGTCTGATAAAACCAGAAAAACCTGCGGAATCACACTGCTTATTATCGCTGCTGTGATGTTGATATCCGGTTTTTTACCGGACGGACGGCGTGAACCGGCAGTGTTCAGAGGACGGGGAATAACGGAGACCGTAATCCCGGATCTGAAAGAACTTGCGACGGACAGTTTCATCAATACCGGAGACGCCGGATTACTCGGAGACCTGCCTGGTATAGGGCCTGTCACTGCCGAAGAAATCCTGAAAGAAAGAGAAGAGAACGGTCCGTTTATCTTCCCGGAGGAACTGGTATCCGTACACGGGATCGGAGAAACAAAGATGGCACAAATCCGCGAACTGCTGATCGCAGACACAGGTGAAAGCGAGGAATAATATGCCGTACCGCGCCTTGTACAGACAGTGGAGACCCAAGGACTTTTCCCACATGGTCGGTCAGAAGGCCGTTATCGAAACCCTGCGGAACCAGGTCATGAATGACAGGATCGCGCATGCGTATCTTTTCTGCGGATCCAGGGGGACCGGCAAGACCTCCACTGCAAAGATTCTTGCGAGGGCGATAAACTGCGAACACCCCGAAAACGGGGATCCGTGCGGAAAATGCATGAACTGTATCCGGATGGAAAACGATGAAAGCCTGGATATTATCGAGATCGACGCTGCAAGCAACAACGGCGTGGATGAGATGCGGGATCTCCGGGATACGGTGAAATATCCGCCTCAGTTCGGCAGATATAAAGTCTATATCATCGATGAAGTCCATATGCTCTCCACATCAGCGTTCAACGCGCTGCTCAAGACACTTGAAGAGCCGCCGGCACATATCGTTTTCATCCTGGCAACGACTGAGCCGCAAAAGCTCCCGGAAACGATTCTGAGCCGGTGCCAGCGGTTCGATTTCGGCCGGATCTCCGTTACGGATATTCAGCAGAGGCTGCGGGAGGCGGCTGAAGGAAGCGGCGCAACAGTAAGCAACGGAGCGCTGATGGTTATAGCGCGCGCAGCGGAAGGCGGGATGCGTGACGCGCTGAGTATCCTGGATATGTGTCTGGGATATGGTGATAATATTACGGAAGAAATGGTCCGCAATATCCTCGGAACCTGTGATCAGGGATTCCTGTTCCGATTTGCACAGGCGCTGGCAGAGGAGAATACAGGGGAACTGTTCCGCATGATCGACCAGATTATGCGGGACGGCCGTGACCCGTCTGTTTTTATCAAGGATATCAGCAATCATGTCCGCACGCTGCTCCTTGCAAAATGCTGTCCGGAAGAGATTGCCGGGATTCTTGACCTGACAGATGAGGATGCCGATGAATTCAGACGACAGGCAGAATCCTTTACGATCACACGGCTGATGACTATTCTGGATCTGAGCATGAATGCAGAGACTGAAATGCGTTTTTCCTCTCTGCCGAGGCTTACACTGGAGAATGTATGTCTGAAGTGCTGTTTACGTACCAAAGAAACAGACACGCAGGCGCTCAGTGACCGGATCAGTGAACTGGAAAAGAAGCTGGAAAGGATCAGCGAACAGATTGCGAGCGGTTTGCTTCAGCCGTCTCCAGACCCGACCGCGGATAAGGCAGTACAGACAGCAAAAAAAGCGCCGGCTGGTGCAAAGAAGGAAACCGTATCAGCTGCCAAACCTGTACCGGCGGATGTACAGTCTGTCTGGAAGGAAGCGATGAGCCGACTGTCAAAAACAGATCCGAGGATCTGGGGGATCCTGACACAGGGAAGCATCTCATGTGAAGGAACAGAGATCCGGTGGTCACCACTGAAAGCAGAAGGTTCTGAATATTTTGTTGCCCCGCTGACCCGGGAGGAAAAGAAGCAGGAGATCCTCCAGGTTCTGCGGGAAATCACGGGAAATGAATACAGCTTTGCCGCATCAGCCCGCACAGAAAACCAGACTGCTCAGTCAAACAAGGAATCAGCATATATCAACAGCCTGTATGAGACGTTCGGAAAGGAACCGGTCGATATCGTAGATCATCTGTAAATTTTATCAAGAATGAAAGAAGATAAAAAAGCAGCCATGAAGGCTGCTTTTCTCTTGGCAAGGAATAAATGAAGCAATCAGTTCAGCTCCTGTGCGTCATTTTCGATCTGCACTTCCTCGACACTGCGGATAGCCCAGCGGGCAACCACCATGGAAGTATTCTCACGGCCGACAGCAAGCTTCACAGTATCATCCTGGATCCCGGTGATGGTGCCATAGATGCCACCGATGGTGCAGATACGGTCGCCGGCTTTGAGGTTGTTCAGCATTTCTTTGACCTGTTTGTCCTTTTTCCGCTGGGGACGGATCATCATGAACCAGAAAATCACGAAGATCAGGATCATGGGAGCAAACGTAAAAAGAAGGGATACGATAGGATTGGCTTCAGCAGCAGCCTCTGCGGCAGCATCGCCGGTTGCGGCAACAGTTTCTTCAGCGATTGCCGTACCCAGGCCGAGAATCTTTTCAAAAACCATGGAGTGCGCTCCTTTCAAAATCAATGCAATTATTATATCAAAAGGAACCGGACGTTACAAGGGGAAATCAGCGGGAAAACAATCCGCGGGTCGCAATGATATCCGTACCCGTATGCAGCACATCGGAAATGATCACGTCGCCGGTTTCCACGGGCAGGGAAACTTCGGTTTCTCCAAGGATTTTCATGATCTCATGAATCAGTTCCTTCGGGACGGGAGAAGACGTTTTTACGGACAGGGGTACGGAACTGCCAGGTACGGGGATCACGGCAGTCACGATCCGCTCCGGCCGGGTACATTCCCGGACAGCATATTTTGCCCCGCGGGGGCATGTGTTGCCGGATACGGAAAGGAATTCCCCGGTTTCCGACAAGGTGACAGTCATGCGGCAGCCAACGGGACAGTTAATGCAGGTAATCAGCTTATCCATGCTGTTTTTCCCCCTCCAGTCTGACTGTGATGACGGAATCTGCAAGCGTGCCAAAGAGCTCCTTTTTCAGGGTGAGATCTGCCATTTCCCCCGGAGTGAAGATCGTGGCTTTTTTCCGGAAGATCTCTCTTCCGCCGCACTCGACGATGGCTGATGCATTCCGGAAGACATCCGAAGGCCTGAACATCAGCGAGACATCTTCCGCTGGAGAGGACGCGATTTTTTGAGGGACAGTCCCGCGCACACCGGGGCCGTCCTGCACCACAATAAAGGAAGGAGACGGCCTGGTAATGCCACGGATAAAACGGGCAGCCGCCCTGCCTGCCCTGAAGCTCTCTTCTGAAACATGATCGACCAGATCATGGACATGAAGTACGTTTCCGCAGGCAAAGATCCCCGGCACACTTGTTTCCAGGGAATCACTGACGACAGGACCGGAGGTCTGCGGCGACAGCAGGATGCCGGCGCTGAGAGACAACTCATTCTCCGGGATAAGCCCGCAGGAAAGAAGCAGGGTATCACAGTCAAAATCAATTTCTGTTCCGGGAACAGGCTTTCGGGATGCATCGACACGGGCAACCGTAACGCCGGAAAGACGGTCGCGGCCCCGGATGTCAATGACTGTATGGCTCAGATACAGCGGTATTCCGTAATCTTCAAGACACTGGACAATATTGCGGTTCAGTCCGGACGAGTAAGGCATGATCTCAACGCAGGCAAGCACCTTTGCACCCTGCAATGTCATCCTGCGGGCCATGATCAGGCCGATATCGCCGGAACCGAGGATTACGACGCGGCGTCCCGGCATAAAACCTTCCAGGTTTACATAACGCTGAGCTGTTCCGGCGGAATATATACCGGCACATCGAGTTCCGGGGGTGCAGAGCGCGCCGCGGGGGCGTTCCCTGCAGCCCATCGCCAGAATGACCGCCTTTGCGTGAATACGGCAAAAGCCGAGTTCCGGAGAGACACAGGAAACAGTACGGTCCGCGGAAACAGAGAGAACCGTCGTACCGCAGCAGACACTAATCCCGAGTTCACGGATCCGGTCGATATCGCGTTTTGCATATTCCGGGCCGGTCAGTTCTTCCCTGAAACGGTGAAGGCCGAAACCGTTATGTATGCACTGGCGAAGGATACCGCCAAGTTCATTCTCACGTTCAATGATAAGGATGGACTCCACTCCTTCATCGTGTGCGGCGATTGCGGCTGCCATCCCTGCGGGCCCGCCGCCGATGACAAGGATATCCACATGATGTTCAGTCACGGACAGAACCTCCTTTCAGGAATGCTGCGACCGTGTCCGCAAGGAGACGGCTTTCCCCGCCGTTCTTCGTGATTTCGAGCATGGAGAGGCCTGTTTCTTCGGCAATGATCCTGGCGACCCGCGGGCTGCAGAAACCGCCCTGACATCTTCCCATACCCGCCCTTGTACGGCGTTTGACGCCATCCAGTGAACGGGCGCCTACCGGACGGCGGATAGCTTCACGGATCTCCGCTTCAGTAACGACCTCGCACCGGCAGATGATATTGCCGTACAGAGGATCGGAACGTACCGCATCCGCCCGTTCATCATCACTCATGTCACAAAATGGTTTCGGTGGTTTACGGGGAGGAACGACTGTTTCTTTTTTCGAAAGGGACATCGATGCGGCAACCATGGATGCAAGGTCGGCACCAATGGCGGGAGCGGAAGAAAGGCCCGGGCTTTCGATGCCGATGGCTTCGAAGGCACCGGGGGCACCGGAAACAGGACCAACCAGGAAATCATCGGTATCAAGGTGGGCACGTACACCGCTGAAATTAGTGATATTGGTACGGACGGAGACTTCCGGCCAGGTTCTGGCTGCACGCTCCAGGACAAAAGAAAGACCTTCCGGGGTAGTGGCGGTATCAAGCGGATCACCGATATCCTCGGCATTCGGGCCCAGAAGCATATTGCCATGGACCGTCGGGGAAACGAGTACTCCTTTGCCCATGGCGGAAGGGCACTGAAATATTGTCCGGGAGAAGGGCTGATCCAAGGAACGGTCCAGAAGATAATACTGGCCGCGGCGATGGACCATATGAAGCGGAACATCGGAGATCATATTGTGCAGAACAGCGCCGGAAGCACCGGCACAGTTGATGAAGACCGTACAGGAAAAGACTTCTCCGGATGAGGTGGAGATATGCCAGCGGGAATCCGCATATGAAACTGCACTGACTTCCCGGCTGAACAAGAAGGATACACCGTTCAGGGCAGCGTCATCCGCCATCGCATACGCCAGTTCATAGGGGCTTACGATCGCACTTTCAGGAACGTCCAGCGCACAGGAGACAGAAGGATTAAGCGAAGGTTCCATGCGGAGCGTTTCCGTCCGGTCAAGCAGACGAAGACCTTTCACACCGTTCAGAATCCCACACTGATGAAGGGCTCTCAGCGTTTCAGAGTCCTGGCTGTCAAAACCGATGACAAGGGCACCGCACTTTTTATATGGAACAGAAAGGGATTCACAAAGCGCAGGAAACATGGCAGCGCCGCGGACGTTGTACCACGCCTTTTTCGTTCCGGGAACAGCATCATACCCGGCGTGCACGATCCCGCTGTTGGCCTTTGTGGCGCCTTCTGCGATATCGTCTGCGCGGTCGATTACCGTGACAGATACATCCCACCGGCTCAGCTCCCGGGCCAGGGAAACACCGGTAATACCGGAACCGGCGATCAGAATGTCCGGATGAAACACATTTCCAGACTGAATCATATTTGGAGATCCTCCGTTTTTGTTTGATAAAAATATAACACAATCCGGAGACAGGTGCAATGCCGGAAGGAAAAGGAGCAAGGTTGCGAAGGATGTATATGAATGATATAATTATTCAGTTATGACAGGTATGGAGGATGACGTCATGATCACGACCATCTGTATGAATCCCTGCTTTGACAAAACTGTTGAAGTCGGAGAGCTGAAGATCGGACAGGTGAACCGCATCGGCAGTGCACGGATTGATCTGGGAGGAAAGGGCATCAATGTTGCCCGTGTGGCGGAACGCCTCGGTCTTGACGTACAGTGCCTGGGGATCATGGGGAAAGACGGCTCTGAAGAGCTGACAGACCTCATTGAAAAGGAGCATCTGAAGCATTCTTTCCAGCTGATCCCGGGGCATGTCCGGACCAACACAAAAATCGTAAGCGGAGAAGGGAAAAGTGTTACCGAGCTGAACGAACCGGGACCGACGGTGAATGCAAAGATCCTTGAAGATTTTTTTGATCTGGCGAAGGAAAAGACGGCCGACAGCGATATTGTCGTACTGACCGGAAGCCTGCCGCCCGGATGCCCGGAAGGTACCTACCGGGACCTGCTGAAGATCCTGGAAGGGAAGAAGTGCATTCTGGACACTGAAGGAAAGGAACTGGAGCTCGCCGCAAAGGGAGCACGTCCATACCTGATCAAGCCCAACCTGAAGGAAATGGAAGCCACGCTCGGGATCGAGCTGCGAACCATGCGTACAATCCGTGATGCGGCGTTGTTGTTTGTACGGCTGGGTGTGGAACATGCGGTTGTTTCCATGGGTGAAATGGGTGCAATGTATGTTTCTTCCGAAAAAACGCTCTATGCGCCGGCTCTGCGCGTGGAGATCAGATCTACAGTGGGCGCCGGAGATGCAATGATTGGCGGTATGCTGCTCGGATATGAAAAGGAAAAGGATATGGCCAGGGCATTCCGTTACGGCATTGCTGCAGGGGCGGCAAGTATCATGACAGAAGGCACACAGCTGATCGTCCGGGAGGATTTCAGCCGTCTGCTGGATATGGTTAAGATCCAGGAAGTATGATCCTATGATTTTTCACAGAAACAGGGCTGAGTATACAGACGGTGTGATCGACCTGGTGCCGGTTCATTTTACACCGCCTGATCCGGCCATGGGATTCGGGCGGGAGCAGATCTGGCGAATCACGATGCATAACCAGCGGGGAGAAATCGGGCAGATCAGCTACCGGGACGGAGAAAGCCGGTGCATCTATTACTTCGGCCATATCGGGTATCACATAGATGAACCGTTCCGAGGGCATCACTATGCCCGGAGGGCATGCCGGCTTCTGAAAAGGGAAATCCTGACAGCGGGGAAGAATTCAGTGGTCATCACCTGCGATCCGGACAATTTGCCGAGCAGGAAAACATGCATTCATCTCGGATGCCTGTGGGAAGGCGATACGGATGTACCGCCTGATCTGCAGAAGAAGTACGATATCAGCGCAAGAAAATGCCGGTATGTCTGGCATGTTTCGGAAGAACAGGAAGATTTATGAAGAAAGAGATCAATGGGGTGCAGGTCGCTTCGGCTGAATTCGGAGCGGGAGAAAAGAGACTGCTGCTGCTTCACGGGTGGGGCTGCGACAGTTCACTGATGAAGCCTGTTGCCGACAGACTGCAGGACAGCTTCCGGATCCTGATCCCCGACTTTCCGGGACATGGACAGAGCGGACGGCCTCCGGAACCCTGGGGAGTGCCGGAATATGCGGATTGCCTCCGGCAACTGCTGAAAGAAGAAGGCTTCACACCGTGCAATGTGATCGCACACAGCTTCGGGTGCCGTGTTGCTGCGTGGCTCGCGGCGAATGACCCGGATCTGTTCGGCAAGATGGTTTTTACCGGTGCGGCAGGGATCCGTCCAAAGCCTACGGATGAAGCCCGGAAACGCAGCGCACACTATAAAAAACTGAAAGGTTTCTGCGAAAAAGCGAAGAAAATCCCGCTGATGGGCAATGTCGCCGAAAAGTGTGAAGAACAGCTGCGGAAAAAATATGGCAGCCGGGACTACAATGCGCTTGACGAAGAAATGCGGAAAACCTTTGTAAAAGTCATAAACCAGGATCTGACGGAACTCTATCCGAGGTTCAGGTCAAGCACACTGCTCATCTGGGGTGACGCTGATACAGAAACGCCGCTGTGGATGGGGCAAAAGATGGAACAACTGATCCCTGATGCAGGCCTTGTCACGCTTGAAGGCGGAAGCCATTTCGCATATCTGGAACAGATCGACCGGTTTACTGCGGTTATACGGCATTTCCTGAAGGAGGATGAATGAAGATGGCGGTCCTTCTTTATGCAGGCATTGCCGCCGGATGTCTTCTGGCCGGCCGCATCCTGATCCACTATTTTCAGCTTGAAAGCTATCAGTTTCCCGGGTATTTCCGTACTCTGCGGCGTAATCTCCTGAAAGCGCTGCTGCCGGGTATTCTGATGACGATTCTGTTCACAGTTTCATTTGGGCTGTTGTCTGTGTTTACAACGGAATTCAGATGGTTTCACTACCTGATCCTTGCAGCGGTCATGACCGGCGGCGGGTTTATGACCGGAAAGACCTGCTCCGAAAAGAAAGCAAAAAAGGCCCTTGTTTTCACGCCGAGGATCAAACGCCTTTATGCTGTCGCACTGATTGTGTTTATCCTGCTTCTGATCCTGCTGGGATCCGCCGCACAGAATCCGGCGGACCGGCTCGGCATGACTGGAAGGGCAGCTTCTGTTCTGATTCTGCTGTTCCCGCTTTTCCTGCCGCTGTGGATTGCGATGGCAGGCTTACTGGCATGGCCGGTCGAAAAAATGATCAGTGAAATGTATTTCAGGGACGCGCAGCGGATCCTGAAAGAAAGGAAGGACCTGATCCGGATTGGCATTACAGGGAGCTGGGGGAAGACAAGTGTAAAGTTCATCCTCGGAACGCTCCTGGAAGAAAAATATCATACGCTTGTCACGCCTGCCAGCTTCAATACGCCGATGGGTGTAACGAAGGTCATCCGTTCACGGCTGGAACCCGGACACCGCGTGTTTGTCGCTGAGATGGGGGCCCGCCATGTCGGAGATATCAAAGAGATGTGCCGTCTTGTGCATCCGCAGATCGGTATTCTGACATCTGTCGGACCGCAGCACCTTGATACATTCAAAACCGTTGAACGGGTCGCAAAGACAAAGTATGAGCTGATCGATGCACTGCCGGAAGACGGAACCGCTGTTTTTGCGGATGACGGGGACATCGTACGAAGTCTTTATGAAAAAACAGTGAAAGAGAAGCTGATTTCCGGACTCGATCCGCAGAATTGCGATGTATGGGCAGAGAACATCAGTATCTCAGGGGAAGGCAGTTCCTTTGACCTGTGTACCACGGATGTCCGCATACCATGCAGGACAGAACTGCTTGGGGAACTGAACATCCGGAACATCCTCGTATGCGCCTGTCTGTGCTTAAGGCTTGGATTGAGCGCGGAGCAGATTGCACGCGGCATAAAAAAGATCCATCCCGTTGAACACCGTCTCCAGCTGATCCCGAATCCCGGAGGCATGACAGTGATAGATGATGCGTTCAACAGCAATATACGGGGGGCGGAACAGGCTTTCAAAGTTCTGAAAGAAATGAGCGGAAACCGGATCCTGGTGACGCCGGGGATGGTCGAACTCGGTGACATGGAAGCAGAAATGAACCGGAATCTCGGCCGGGCAGCTGCCGGCTGCTGTGATACCGCGATCCTCGTCGGAAAGAAAAGGAGCGAGGCGATCGCTTCCGGATTGCTTGAAAACGGATTCCGGAAGGAGAATATCATCGTTGCAAACAGCCTGGAGGAAGCTGCGGAACTGCTGAAAGCCCGGGTGAAGCCCGGAGATACCGTCCTCTTTGAAAACGACCTGCCTGACAACTATACAGAGGGGTAAGGAGGTATACGTGCATGAAGAAACAGATCGGCGTTATTTTCGGAAGCAGGAGCTGCGAACGGGAGGTATCGATCATCAGCGCAATACAGCTGATGCGTTTTGCAGACCGCGAAAAATATGATATTATCCCGGTATATATCGATGAACAGGGATCCTGGTACACAGGAGAAACACTGAAGGAAATCCAGTCTTTCAAACCTTTCCGGCCGGACGGAAAGGGAATTCTCAGAGTATGGCCGGACCTGACAAGCGGTTCCGGCGCGCTCCTGTACACCCAAAAAGGCTCCGGCCTGCTTTCCAGGGAGAAAACGGAGATTGCCGCCCGCATCGATGTGTACATTGTTGTGATGCACGGATTGAACGGGGAGGACGGAACTCTTCAGGGACTGCTTGAGCTTGCAAACATCCCGTATACCTCCACGGGGGTAACAGGAAGCGGCATCGGCATGGACAAGATCATTATGAAACAGTTCTTCCGGGGAGCGGATCTTCCTGTACTTCCGGCAAAATGGTATACGCGGAAGGAATTTGCCACTGACTGCGAAAAAGTCATTTCTGAAATTGCAGCGGATCCCGGATATCCGGTATTTGTAAAACCTGCAAACCTCGGATCCAGCATCGGCGTAAGCCGGGCCGATAATGGACAGGAACTGGAGGAAGCCCTGAAACTGGCGTTTGAATACGACCGGCGGGTACTGGTTGAAAAAGGACTGGACAAACCGATTGAACTCAACTGCAGTGTTCTGGGCTATGATGATGATATATCCGCCTCTCCGATCGAAATGCCGCTGAACCACGATGAATTCCTGGACTTCAGGGACAAATACCTCGGAGGTGGTGGAAGCAAGGGAATGGCCAGCCTTTCCAGGGTGCTTCCCGCACCGATCGAAGACGATCTGAAATCGGAGATCCAGGAAATGAGCAAAAAGATTTTCCGTATGCTTGACTGCAAAGGGGTTGTGAGGATCGACTATATGTTTGACCGGGCGACAGAAAAGCTTTACATTACCGAGATCAACACCATACCGGGAAGCCTGGCGTTTTATCTCTGGGAAAAGGACGGGGTTACGTACCGGGAACTGATCGACCGGATGATCGCCTGTGCGGAGAAAGCACATGCCGATAAAAACCAGGCCAATTACGCATATACAAGCGATATCCTGAAGAATGCTGTTTTCGGCGCCAAAGGCGCAAAAGGCGCAAAGGGTACAAAGAGCTGAAAAAGTAAAAGGTTCGGGAGTGACGGATGATGCTGGAAAAGATCAAGTCCTCTGCAGATCTGAAAAAACTGAATGAAGAAGAACTGACTGTGCTTTGCGCAGAGATCCGGCAGGAACTGATCCGGACTGTATCGGAAAACGGCGGACATCTGGCTTCCAATCTTGGGATTGTTGAACTGACGGTGGCACTGCACAGGGTGTACAATACGCCGCAGGATAAAATCGTCTTTGATGTGGGACACCAGAGTTATGTTCACAAGATCATTACGGGACGGTATGAAAAGTTCGCGACCCTGCGGAAATTCGGCGGGATTTCCGGATTTCCGAAACGGGACGAAAGCGAATACGACTGTTTTGAAACAGGACATGCAAGCACAGCGATCTCGGCAGCGCTCGGCATCGCACGGGCCCGGGATTTCAGAAAAGAGAAATACCACGTCATCGCTCTGACCGGGGACGGCGCAATGACAGGCGGCATGTGTTATGAGGCACTGAACGATGCAGGCAACACAGATACACAGCTGACAGTCATCCTGAATGATAATGAAATGAGTATTGCACCGAACGTCGGTGCGCTCTCCTCGTATCTGACACACCTTCGGATCAGCTCCGGATATCAGAGCGCCAAAGAGCGTGTACGGAAGATCTATCGGATCCCTGTTGTCGGCAAGGTAATCTATCCGCCGATCCACAACGCAAAAAGGGTTCTTAAATCCATGATGATGCGGAACAAGGACCTTGGCTTTTTTGAAGCGCTCGGTTTTCAGTATTTCGGACCGATTGACGGGCACGACTTAAAAAGCCTGGAGGAAACGCTGCGACAGGCGAAAAATCATAACGGTCCCTGCGTGATTCATGTGCTCACCAAAAAAGGATATGGATACGAACAGGCGGAAAAGAAACCCGAAAAATTCCATGGAACTCCGCCATTCTTTATTGAATCGGGAGACCGGCTGAAAAAACCGGATGATCCGTCCGCAGGGCACCGGATGGCCGACCAGCTTGCGGAGATGGCAGCAACGGATGACAGGATCGTGGCGATTACAGCGGCGATGCCCCTCGGTACAGGACTGGATCATTTTGCAGAAAAGTATCCGGACCGGCTGATCGACGTGGGCATTGCGGAAGAACATGCCGCAACCATGGCAGCAGGACTTGCAGCCGGGGGCATGAGGCCTTATTTTGCTGTATACTCCAGCTTTTTCCAGAGATGCTATGACCAGATGATCCACGATGTGAGCATGCAGCATCTGCCGGTGGTTTTCCTTCTTGACCGCAGCGGGATCGGCGGTGAAGACGGACAGACACACCATGGCGTGTTCGATTTTGCAGCAGTACTGCCTGTTCCCGGAATGACCGTTCTTTCCCCGTGCGACGCCAATGAGCTGTGCGAAATGATCCGCTGGACTGCAACACAGGACGGGCCGGTTACGATTCGTTACGGGAAGGACGGCTGCTGTATATCCGGGAAAGAAAACACGTACGGTACTTTTGTTCCCGGAGAATGGAAAACGGTCAGACACGGAAAAGACCTGATCCTTCTGGCAACGGGGGGGATGGTGAAGACCGCTGCCGCAGTATCGGAAATGCTTTGTTCAGAGGGTGTGGAAGCAGGCGTTGTGAACTGCTCCAGTATCAAGCCGCTGGACGAAAAATATCTGAAGCAAATGGAACCGTCCGTACCGTTCTTCACGCTGGAAGAGCATATGGTGACCGGTGGATTTGGTGAATACGTGGCGGAAAAGTGCCGCATGCTCGGAATCACCGGACCGGCGGACTGTATCGGAGTACCGGACCGGTTCATTCCGCACGGAAGCCATGGCCGCCTGCTGGAAGAAGCCGGACTTTCACCGGAAAAGATCCACGGCAGAATCCAAGAAGCCCTCGGGAGGAAAAAGCGTTGAGCGGGAAGGAACGGGCCGACACTGCCCTGGTCCGGCGCGGTCTGGCACAGAGCCGGGAAAAAGCACAGGCTATGATCATGGCCGGCGAGGTATATATCGGGGAGAGGAAGATCAACAAATCTTCCGAGACAGTGAAACCGGATGAAGAAATGACGATCCGGGGGGAGACCGATAAGTTTGTCAGCCGCGGAGCGCACAAGCTGGAGAAAGCGGTGCGTGTTTTCAATGCGGACCTGAACGGACGGGTTGTGATGGATATCGGCGCAAGCACAGGAGGGTTTACCGATATCTGCCTGCGAAACGGTGCAAAACATGTGTATTCGATCGACGTCGGATACGGACAGCTGGACTGGAAATTGCGGAATGATCCCAGAGTCACTGTCATGGAACGGACCAATGCACGCCACATGACAGCCGAAATGTTCGGTGAAATACCGGAAATCGCGGTGATGGATGTCAGCTTTATCTCCATTCGGCTGATTATTCCGGCGGCTTTTGCCGTGATGGGCGATAAAGGAAGAATGTATACCCTGATCAAACCGCAGTTTGAAGCGGGCAGGGAAAAGATCGGAAAAAACGGTGTTGTCCGAAACGCTGAAACTCACGAGGAAGTACTGAACGGGATCGTTGCCTTTGCGGAAAATGCAGGGCTGCATGTTTATCATATGGATTATTCACCGATTACAGGGCCTGAAGGGAATATTGAATTCCTTGCCGAGATCGCAGCAAAGCATGGCAATGAAGAAATGATACAGCCCGAGGAAATCCGCCGCATTGTTGAAGAAGCTCACCATCAGCTCCTTCATAAAGGTGGGGAACCTGAACAGACAATGGATTTATGATCCGCGGTTTGCTGCCTGTACAAAACAGAATTGAATAATTATGCACTCCATGATAAAATCTATCTAATCAGAAGAGGGGAGCGATGCCTGCTTGTTCAGGAAAATCGGTCTGATCATGAATCCGGACAAAGCGGAAGCCGTGCAGATGGCGCGCGCCGCGGAGTCTTTTTTTGCATCCAACGGAATTATGATATCCCGTCTGCAGAATGCTGACACCGATCCGCAGGATACGGACCTTATCCTGACTTTCGGCGGGGACGGCACATTTCTGATCGGAGCACGGATCGCCATGGAACATGATATCCCGCTTATGGGCATAAACCTTGGCACCATGGGGTTCCTGACGGAAGAAGAGCCGGAACACCTGACCGAATGTCTGCAAGCCATCCTGAAACATGAATACAATATAGAGGAGCGTTTCCTGCTGGAGGTAAAGATTCCATCGACAGGAGAGAAATTCTACGCCCTGAACGATGCTGTGATTACCCGGGGCGGTTTTGCAAGGCTGATCCAGGTAGAATGCACCGTAAACGGCGAGAGATACGGAACTTTTACTGCGGACGGAATGATCGCCGCCACACCGACGGGATCTACCGGATATTCACTTTCCGCAGGCGGGCCGATCGTCCAGCCAGATATGAACTGCATCGTACTGACACCGGTGTGCGCACACAGCCTTCAGACATGTCCGTGTATCGTTTCAGGTCAGTCAGAAATCCGTTTCCGCCTTGATCCCGGAAGAAATCCGACAGCAGAACTGCAGATTGACGGGATGGACCGGGGAAAACTCGAGGCCGGTGATGAAGTGATCATAACAGGCTCCTCACGGACGATCCGGCTGCTTCGAATACATCCTTTCCATTTTTTCATCCTGCTGCGCAGCAAACTCATCGAATGGGGCTCAAAATACTGAACAGGGAGGAGATCCGGTGAAAACGACCAGACAGGAAAAAATCCTGGAGATTATAGAAAACGAAGAGATCGAAACCCAGGAAGAACTTGCGAACAGACTTCGGGAACGCGGGTACAAGGTCACGCAGGCAACTGTTTCGAGAGATATCAAGGAGCTGCGGCTGATCAAGATCTCAGGGCGAAGGAATACGTACTGCTATGCCCGTCCCGGCAGGCATGAAGCCATTACGAACGACAGGATGATACGCCTTCTGACCGATTCGACAGTGGATATCGATTTTGCCGGTCAGATGGTCGTGGTCAAAACGCTCAGCGGTTCGGCAAATGTTGCGGCGGAAGCCATTGACAATATGAACTGGAAAGAAGTGCTCGGAACTATTGCAGGGGACAATACCATCTTTGTTGCGGTGCGCAGTGAAAACGATGCGGCCGAGATTGCAGCAAGGATCCGGAAACTTACCGGAAAGGAATAACCGGGAAAGAGAGACAGAACATGATTCGTACGCTCACGATCCACAACATTGCGCTGATTGAACAGATCAAAGTCGAATTTCATAAAGGGATGAATGTCCTGTCGGGAGAAACCGGTGCCGGCAAGAGTATTATCATCGACGCAGTGGCTCTGGTCCTTGGCGGACGCGCGGATCGTGATCTGATCCGTACGGGATGCGAACGGGCATCCGTTGAAGCGGAATTTGAGACAGAAAACACAGAAGACCTGAAGGAGGTCCTCGATCGGGAACAGATCGAATGGGACGGCAGGTCTGTGATCGTCTATCGTGACCTTTCCCAGTCCGGGCGGAATATATGCAGGATAAACGGCGTCCCGGTCACCGCGGGTGTACTGAAAGAAGTTACAGGACTCCTGCTGAACCTGCACGGACAAAGCGAACACCAGATCCTCGCAGACGAAGAAAGACACCTGACTTATCTTGATATGATGGGCGGCGTGGAGCATAGCACGCTGATGGCTGAAACCGCGGAAGCCTATCATGAATTCATTGTCAATCACCGAGCCTATGCGAAACTTGTAAAAATGAATGAAGGCAGGGAACGCAGGATGGATATCCTGCGGCATGAACTGGAAGAGTTTAGGCAGATAAAGATTATTCCCGGCGAAGAAAAAAGGCTGACGGAGGAAAGCCGGCATCTTCACAGAGCATCCCGTATACGGGAAAAACTCGATCAAGCACTGAGCCTGATCGGAAACGGCGGAGACGGCGGCGATGCAATGCATCAGATGCAGACTGCGTCGCGGGAGCTTGCTGCGCTCGGGAACGAGGATCCAGCATTTTCAGAAATGTCAAAAAAATGTGAAAGCCTTTCCTATGAAATCGAGGAATTCATGTATGGCATGAACGAGCTGAGCGGACGTTATGAATTTGATGCATCTGCCCTTGAAAATGTTGAAAACAGACTGGAGTCTATCCGGAAAATCCTGAAAAAATACGGCCCCGGAGAAGAAGACGTCCTGAAAAACCTGGGATCCATGGAGGAAGAATTCAAAACACTCGGTCACCTTGAGGAACAATTGCAGAAAACCGGTGCGGACCACAAAAAACTTCTGGCTGCATACCGGGCAAAAGCGAAAAAGCTGACAGAAAGCCGCAGGGAGATTGCCGATGATTTCCGGCAGAAGATGATGCATGAGCTGAAGGATCTCGGAATGGAGCACACCGTGATCGAAGCGTCATTTGCCGAAAACACATCCGGGAAACCCATCATGCCTTCCGCAGAAGGAGACGACAGGGTGTGTTTCATGATCAGTCCGAATCCAGGGGAACCGCTGAAACCGATGTCCAGGATCGCTTCGGGTGGTGAACTGAGCAGGCTGATGCTTGCCCTGAAAACCATCGAAGCCGGCCGCGGGGGCATGCAGACGATGATCTTTGACGAGATCGATACGGGAATCAGCGGACGCATGGCACAGGCAGTCGCAGAGAAAATGATCATGATCTCCCGCAGGCAGCAGGTCATCTGCATAAGCCACCTGCCGCAGATTGCGGCGGCTGCGGATCATCACTTTCTGATCCGCAAGTATGTAAGGGATGGCAGGACAGTGACAGAAGCCAGAGAGATTACGTCAGAGGAACGGACAGACGAGATTGCCAGAATGATCAGCGGCGCAGGCGGCATCACAGAAAACGCGAAACAGTATGCACGACAGATGATCGACGCATCCGGAAAAAGAAAGGCTGAAATCTGATACTCAAGGCTGCCGGAAAACAGAAAATGCTTGCCAATATATGGTTCGATCGATATAATTAAATGTTGTATGGCATGTTGCGGAAAAAGTCCGTGATATAACATATATGCAGAATAAACGGGGAGGAATCATTCATGTCCAAAAAGTATCTCTACCTCTTCAGCGAAGGAAATGCCACCATGCGCGAACTGCTGGGAGGAAAAGGCGCCAATCTGGCAGAAATGACTCACATCGGTCTTCCTGTTCCGCAGGGTTTTACCATCTCTACCGAGGCGTGCACCCAGTACTATGAGGACGGACGCCAGATCAATGAAGAGATCCAGTCCCAGATCATGGAATATATCACCAAGATGGAAGAGATCAACGGAAAGAAATTCGGCGACCTGAAGAACCCTCTTCTGGTCTCTGTCCGTTCCGGTGCGCGTGCTTCCATGCCCGGCATGATGGATACCATCCTCAATCTCGGACTGAATGACGAAGTCGTTGACGCGATGATCGCTGGAAATGACGATCCCAAGTTTGCCCGTTTTGTATATGACAGCTACCGTCGTTTTATCCAGATGTATTCCGATGTCGTCATGGAAGTCGGCAAAAAGTATTTTGAACAGCTGATCGACGAAATGAAAGAAAAGAAAGGTGTCAAGTTTGACGTTGATCTGACTGCGGATGATCTCAAAGAGCTGGCTTCGCAGTTCAAGGCTGAATACAAGGCGAAGATCGGCACTGATTTCCCCTCTGATCCAAAGGAACAGCTGATGGGCGCCATTAAAGCCGTATTCCGCTCCTGGGATAATCCGCGGGCCAATGTTTACCGCCGCGACAATGACATTCCCTACAGCTGGGGTACCGCTGTGAATGTCATGCCGATGGTATTCGGCAACCTGAACAACAACTCCGGCACGGGTGTTGCGTTTACCCGTGACCCCGCAACCGGCGAGAAGAAACTGATGGGCGAGTTCCTTGTGAATGCCCAGGGCGAAGACGTTGTTGCAGGCGTACGTACCCCGATGCCCATCTCGCAGATGGCGGAGCAGTTCCCGGAAGCCTATGATCAGTTTATCAAGGTTTGCGGCCTGCTGGAAAATCATTACCGCGATATGCAGGACATGGAATTCACCGTTGAAAACGGGAAGCTGTACATGCTGCAGTGCCGCAACGGCAAACGGACAGCGCAGGCAGCACTTCGTATTGCCTGTGACCTGGTCGATGAAGGAATGCGTTCTGAAGAAGAAGCTGTTTCCATGATCGACCCACGGAACCTCGATACCCTCCTGCATCCGCAGTTTGACGCAGCTGCCCTGAAGAAGGCCGAACCCATCGGGAAAGGCCTGGGTGCTTCCCCCGGCGCCGCCTGCGGCAAAGTCGTGTTTACCGCTGAAGATGCCGAAGCATGGGCCAACCGTGGTGAAAAGGTTGTCCTTGTCCGACTGGAGACTTCTCCGGAAGATATCACCGGAATGAAGAGCGCACAGGGCATCCTGACTGTACGCGGCGGAATGACCAGTCATGCGGCGGTTGTGGCCCGCGGCATGGGCAAATGCTGCGTTTCGGGTTGTGGTGAAATTGCCATGGATGAAGAAAACAAACAATTCACCCTGGCCGGGAAAACCTATCATGAAGGTGATTGCATCTCCATTGACGGCAGCACCGGAAACATCTACGACGGTCTGATCCCCACCGTGGATGCCAAGATTGCAGGAGAATTCGGACGTATCATGGCCTGGGCGGACAAGTACCGCAGGCTGAAAGTGCGCACCAATGCCGACACCCCCACGGATGCCCGCAAGGCACGCGAGCTTGGCGCTGAAGGTATCGGCCTGTGCCGTACGGAACATATGTTCTTCGAGCCGGAACGTATTGCAGCTTTCCGCGAGATGATCTGCTCCGACACCGCTGAAGAACGTGAAGCTGCCCTGGACAAAATCCTGCCGTATCAGCAGAGTGACTTTGAAAAACTGTACGAAGCACTTGAAGGATATCCGGTATGCATTCGCTTCCTGGATCCTCCGCTGCACGAGTTTGTGCCCACTTCAGACGAAGACATCGCGGCCCTGGCCAAAGCACAGAACAAGAGTGTGGAGACCATCAGGAATCTGATCGCCTCCCTGCATGAATTCAACCCGATGATGGGTCACCGCGGCTGCCGTCTGGCTGTAACTTATCCCGAGATCGCAAAGATGCAGACCAAGGCGGTTATCCGTGCGGCAATCAACACCAAGAAAGCACATCCTGAATGGAACGTGAAGCCTGAGATCATGATTCCGCTGGTCTGTGAAGTGAAGGAACTGAAGTTTGTCAAGAATGAGGTCGTTGCAACAGCTGACGCAGAGATCGCCGCATCCGGCATCGAGCTTGAATATGAAGTCGGCACGATGATCGAAATTCCCCGTGCGGCGCTTATTGCGGATGAGATCGCCAAGGAAGCTGACTTCTTCTGCTTCGGTACGAATGACCTGACCCAGATGACTTTCGGCTTCAGCCGTGATGATGCAGGCAAGTTCCTTGGCGCATATTACGATACCAAGATCTTTGAGAACGATCCTTTCGCAAAGCTGGATCAGACCGGCGTCGGAAAACTGATGGAAATGGCGATCAGACTTGGTCGTCTCGCGAATCCGGCGCTGCATGTCGGCATCTGCGGTGAACACGGCGGAGATCCGAGCTCTGTGGAATTCTGCCACAAGATCGGCCTGGATTATGTGAGCTGCTCTCCCTTCCGTGTTCCGATCGCACGTCTTGCGGCAGCACAGGCGGCTATCAGCAATAAAGGCTGACAGAATAACGGATTCAGGACGGACTGGATTCCTTTCCGGAGTTTCCGTCCGAAGACAATCATCCGCCTGAATTCAGAATAAATGAATAATCCGACAGAAAGAAAGACGGCCGGGGCAGAAATGTCCCGGCCGCCGTATTTTATACTGAAAAAGATACACTTTGTTGAAACGCGGGAAGAAAAAGTCCGGACTGATCGATTGCCGGGCAGGATAAACCAAAGTGATGTCTTTGGAAAACGGAACTTTCGATGATCATGATATGAATGCGAAGGAAAAAACGGACAGACGAAACAGGTTTTAACCAATCTGGCGCATGGCTTCTTCAAAGGCTTTCAGGGCAAGATCCCATGAATAGCCGCGCCTGACGAGAAAGGATGTGATCCGTTGTTTCCATTTCTTTTCCTCACAGGAAGGCTGCAGGGAACGGATCTTTTTTACGGCAAGTGCAACAGCCTGACGGAGCTGGTCTTCTTCCGAAAGATCTTCGAGAATTTCTGAAGCGATATCTTCATCAATGCCTTTTGTACGAAGCTCCTGCCGGATACGGGAAGCGCCGTATTTCCGGCTTCTGGAATGAACCCACTGCATGGCGAATTCCCTGTCGTTCAGCAGATTTTCCTTTTCCAGTTTAAAAAGAACGAGATCCGTGACATCGGGATCAAACCGCGCAAGAGTAAGTTTCCGTTCGATTTCCCTGCGGCTGCACGACCGTTCGGCAAGCATGCGGACAGCACGATCCAGAGCCGGAGGATACTGATGGATTCGGATATATGCCAGGAAAGATTCACGGTCAACCGCCGTTCCCTCAGTCAGGGGAAACCCCGGATCTTCATTCCGGCGAAGCCATACCTGCCAGCTGCTTTCAAAAGTGATCCTGATCTTTCCCCGGATAGTTTCAACAGACCGGATTATTTCCATTCCGGCAACTCCTTTCGGAAGGCCCAGCGGCAGAGATCAAGGTTCGCGAGACCGAACTTGCCGGTACGCGCCTCACTGCATCCTCCGTTGAGCGAAATGATCATACGCCCGGTCGAGCCTTCCCAGAATGCTCCGTCCACACAGCCGTACGCAAACCCCTGATGACCGTATACCGGGTTGAGGGAAATACGCGGATCATTGATTATCAGAAGACCGGACCCATAGGAAAGGGTGGGGGAAACAGATCCGTAGGAGGCAAGCTGTTTCTGCATTCTGCCAGAAAAGGAGGATGAAAGAAGGGGGACGCCCCCGTCACGGATACATCTGACCATTTTTGCAAGGGAGGGAAGGTCTGTATACATGCTTCCGGCTGAATGCCCGTAATGGAGCATCGGATCCGGTGCACAAAGAGGAGTCCTGCCGAGCTCTGTAACAACCAGACCTGTATTTTTCCGGTAAGGAAGTATCCTGATCACCGGCATGATCCTTTGCTCGGGAAGGGAACAGCCCTCAAGGCTTGCGTTCATTCCAAGAGGTTCGAACAGATATTCACGATATATCTGGGGAAGGGGTTTCCCGAGAACTGATTCAAAAACACAGCCGATCAAACCATATCCAAGATTTGAATAACAGAAGGATTCGCCGGGACCGGATATACGGCAGCCCGATATTGCAAACGGGTAAGGTCTGTGCAAGTTGAGCAGCTGCTCAAGGTCATCGGGATCTTTCAGTCCGGAGGTATGTGAAAGAAGATGGGAGATCATGATCCCTTTCAGTTCGGGAACGTCCTCCCCGCACGGAAGCAGGGAAGAAACCGGTATTTCAGGATCGAGAATTTCCATATCCATGAGGCGGAAAGCAAGCAGGGCAGTTGCCATTTTGGTGATAGAAGCGACACGAAAAAAAGTGTTTTCATCAGGAACCAGGGAAGTATGAAAAGATCTGGTAAAAACAGAAACAGAGCCGTTTTCCGATTCCAGCAGGAACGCACCGCCGGTAATATGGTTGCGCCGGACAATGGATGCAAGTTCCTCCGGATTCAGAAGAGGATGTCCATTCACGGATGCCGGGGGAAAAGGAGGCGAAGAAGGAGAGCTCACGGGAAGAGCAAGCCTGTATATGGTGTTTTTCAGTTTACCTGTCGGCATAGATAAACTCTCCTTCAGCACATTTTCCGTAAAGCAGAATCAATGCGATGATATTGATTACGCTGCAGCAGGAGAGCAGCAGGAAACGTGAAAGAAGCGAAGATGACGCCAGAGAGACAAGATTTGTCATCCAGAGAATAGCAGCCAGATCAGTAAGAAAAGAAACGGAAAGGAAAATGCGTATGAGAACGGGCCGGAAGGGAGGAGTCCTGCGGAAAAGACGGATATAGCGAATCAGAATCAGAATACAGATAAGAACGCTCAGAAGCTGGCTGATACGGACAGATGAAGCCGCGTACAGGGAATCCGTGCGGAAATCTTCGATGACGAGCCTGCCGCAGGCGTAAAACATGGCATAAAATGAGATCACGTCTCCGCGGTACCTGAACAGTTTTCTTCTGGCTATCAGCAGGAAAACAAATACCAGCAGGTTCCAGACGGATTCGTAGAAGAATGTGGCCATATGCCAGGGATTTGAAGTATCAGATCGGATAAAGACAGCGAAAGGGAAAAACTGAAGAGAAGGATCAGTTACGGCAGCTCCGTAGCATTCCTGATTGAAATAATTACCCCAGCGACCGATTGCCTGTGCGAGAATCAGGCCGGGTGCAATCACATCACAGAGAGTGAAAAAAGAGATCCTGCGTCTGCGCGCAAAAAGCCAAGCGGCTAGCAGACCGCCAATCACAGCTCCGTAAATTGCAATACCGCCTTCCCAGATTCTGAATACGGATGCCAGATTGTTTCTGAACTGATCCCAGGAAAAAACGACATAATAGATCCGTGCGCCGATGATGCCGCAGGGAAGGACGACAAGCGTAAAGTCAATGACAGTGTCCTTTCCGAGTCCGGCCCTGTTCTCTTCGCGAACAGCAAGAACGATCGCGATTACAACACCAAGAACGATCAGAAAACTATACCACGGGATCACCCCGAACAGCATTCTGGACGGTGCGGCAGACATGGCATGATACTCCTTTATTTCCATACGTTGATTGAAAACCGTACACATTATATTGAAGAAAAAAAAACGTGTCAATGAATCCGGAAGAATGGATCCGATTCTTGAAAACGGAACTTTTTTCTGATAATATAAAAGGGATAAAAACCGATACGGATTCGGGTGTTGGAGGGAAAAGACATGAGTAAGGTTGTTGTTTTCGATCATCCACTGATTCAGCACAAACTGAGCATTATGCGTGACAAGAATACCGGCACCAAGGAATTCCGCGAACTCCTTTCCGAGATTGCAATGCTGATGGTGTTTGAAGTGACCCGTGATCTAGAGACTAAGGAAATTGAAGTGGAAACGCCCATAACGACATGCAAATGCCGCGTCCTTTCCGGGAAAAAGCTCGGGATCATTCCGATCCTCCGCGCCGGTCTGGGCATGGTGGACGGCGTAATCAACCTTGTTCCAGCTGCACGCGTCGGTCATATTGGCCTGTATCGTGATCCCAAGACGCTTGAACCCGTAGAATATTACTGCAAATTGCCTGAAGACAGTGTGAACCGTGAACTGTTGATTCTGGATCCTATGCTTGCGACAGGGGGCAGCGCGAGCGCCGCAATCAACTTTATCAAACAGCGCGGGTGCACTCACATGCGTCTTGTAAACCTGATTGCCGCGCCGGAAGGAATTGAGCGTATTCAGAAGGATCACCCCGATGTCGATATCTACGTTGCAGCCCTTGACGATCACCTGAACGAACACGGATACATTGTTCCCGGTCTGGGTGACGCGGGTGACCGGCTTTTCGGTACCAAATAAAAGTCTCCTGTATTCCCGGATCAGCTTGTTTTGCCGAATATTCTTCGGTTATATAAGCTGATCTTTTTTTCTGAAAGGTTTCTTTATGAAGCAGATTCGTCTTGCACCGCTGTGCGGAGTAACAGATCATGTATACAGATCCATATGCTTTGAACAGGGATGTGATGCCGCGTATACGGAAATGATCAGCGGAATGGGATACCTATGTGCTCCGGATCAGCGTGCTCAGAAGGAACTGATGCGGCGCGGTGAAAATGAAAGGAAACTGATCCTGCAGCTTTTCGGAAAAGATCCGGCTGTGGTTGCGGAAGCTGCACGGCGCATCTGCGAACTTGGAATATATGACGGAATAGACCTGAACATGGGATGTCCGGCACGAAAGGTCGCGTGCTCAGGGGAAGGAAGCGGCCTGATGAAGGATCCTGTGACGGCAGAGCGGATGATGAGGGAAACGGTTAAAGCTTCCGTGCTTCCGGTTTCCGTGAAAATGAGGATCGGATGGGACCGAGACCATATCAATGCGGTCGAAATTGCCAAAATTGCTGAAGAATCAGGTATATGCGAGCTCACAGTGCACGGACGGACGCGTGAACAGCAGTACAGTGGTACCGCAGACTGGAATGTGATTGAAGAAGTAAAGGACAGTGTTTCGATACCGGTATACGGAAACGGAGATATCTTTACTTATGAAGATGCGATCCGGAGAATGAAAGAAACGGACGTGGACGGAATCATGATCGGACGCGGTGCCCTTGGGAATCCATGGCTTTTCCGTCAGATCCGCCAGGCTATGGAAGGGCAGATCCCGGATGAAGTGACGCTGAAAGAGAGAAGTAATATGATACGGCGCCACTATCAGAAGATGCTGGAAACACGCCCGGAGAAGATCGCAATACGTGAAATGAGGAAACATATCGGATGGTATATTCACGGACTGCGAGGATCGGCAAAGGTCAGGAATGCTGTCAACCACTGCGAAAAGTCCGGGGAAGTCTTCGCACTGCTGGATCAGTTTTTTCTGGAAACGGCTGAAAACATGACAGGAGAACAGTCATGAACAGAAACAGAATTACAGCGATCATTATTGCCATTTTGATGCTTATTTCCTGTTCGGGGAGTGCAGCAGCATCCGGAATCCGGGAAATGATCTGTTTTATCGGAAACGGTGAAACGTTCGGATATGAGATCACAGCACAGGCAGTAAAACTGCCGCAGTTTGATGAAAACAGAACAGAAACGTTGAACCGGCTGCTGCGCCATTTCTCATTTTCAGGAAGGCTGGACGCACGTGAAGCTGTACTCACGGTTTCCCTGGATGGAGAAAAACTGTTCGCTCTGTCTGAAACAGAAGTGGGTGGAACAACCACCGCAGCGCTTGAAACTGACTCTGATTCTGTTGTGATCATACCTGAAGAGGAGACTGAAGGAAAAAACGGCGTCTTCACCGGAGGCGTCACGGCTGTTTCAGAAAACCTGAGTCTCTATACAGCGCTGGAGAAATATGCGGCTTTTTTTGCTGGACTTCCCGACCTTTATCCGGAAATGAGCGGGTATGGCAAAATACTTGAAAAATATAAGGATTACGGAACGGCGGTAAAAAAAGTAAGTTTACATTTTTCAGCAGAGGACTGGGCGGACTGCGTCAGAAAACACGCACCGGACATTCCGGAAGGAAGCATTATACCGGCTCTCCGGAAAATGGTTTTCGAAGGAAAGCAGGATGTTGAACTCCTGATGACAGAGGAAGGGACGCTTCTGAAAGTCAGATACGGAGGAAATGCCGGGATATCAGAGGAGGATATACGGGTTGTCCGTCTGGAATGGAAAACAGTCCGGAATGAGACCGTCGGGCGGGATGAGCTGACTCTGAGGACACCGGACAGCAAAGCAGCAAAACGAAACAACCTGATCCTGGATCATACGTGGCGTAAAACGCAGGATGGTTCAGAAACTTTTTCATGGAAGGTCGAATCGGATGTTGTGGCTGAAGGTGTCCGTACACGGGAGATCTGTGAATGTTCCATGGAATCAGAGGACGGGAAGACTGGCGGATCCTGGACACAGACCACGACTGTAAAAAACGGGAGCGTCACTGAGAAATTTATCTTTGAATCTGACAGTTGTCCGGAGAGCGGATATGCCGGTACACTTGAAATAATCAGCAAAAAAGATAAAATAGATTGTGTACGCATGAAAGCTGATTTTCGCCTTACAGCAAATGTACAGGCACAGGCAGGGGATTTTATCCCTGAACCTAAAGCGGTCAGCAAGGAAGAATTTGATGTGATCCGGGGGAATCTTGTGCGCCGGATCCTCGTTGGATTAATGAGCCTTCCGCCGGAAGATCTGGTCTTTGTGACAGAAGGCATTCCTGACGAAACGCTAAATCTGATCCTGCCGGATCATGAACAGTGAAGGAGTCATCATGATGAAAAAAACCTGCAGTATTATTCTTGCGATCATCCTTGCTTTGTCAGTGATCTCCACTGCATCGGCTGCTTATACGCTTCCGGAGAAAATGGAACGACAGTTACAGGTCGGAAGCGGCCTGAAAGGCTCCCTGGTGATCCGCACGAATGCAGATGCTGAAATGAATCCGCTGATTCATTCCATCCGGAATACAATGTTTGAAATACGCGGTATACAGTATGAAGGAAATCAGCATTACTATATTTATCAGGCCGGTGAGAAGGAAACGCTGAACGCACTGACTGAAATCTGCAGGATGAACGGCAGGTATTATCTGCGCAGTGACTTTCTGGATGGCGGATGCATGCTCCTCCCGAAGATGGACCACCTGATCAACGCCGCACTGAAAGCTGAAGGTGAAAATCCCTCTGTACTTCCGGACCTGCTCCGTGCCGTACTGGGCAGCAAAACAGAAAATGATCTGAACATGGACAGCCTGGAGCGTACTGTTGAGATGTGGATCAATACGTTCAGTACAGGATCTACCGTGCAGAGCGGCGAAGGCTCTCCGAGGCTGAGCCAGACTTTTAACATCCCTGTGAACGAAGTATGCAATGCGCTGACGGAAGTTATCACGCTTATCTCTTCCAGCGAGAACTATATGGGATGGTTTCGTGAAAACCTGTCAAAGGAGCAGATTGATCTTTACCTGAACCCGAATCTCGGCTATTACTATGCTGAAGCGATAGAAAAGCTTGATATGGAAGGTGAGATCCGGTTTTCAAGAACTGTTTCCACCCTCGGAGAACTGATTACTTCTTCGCTTTACCTCCCGCTCGATGCAACAAAAACCGGATATTCTTCCGTGACGTTTGAAAATAACGAGAAAGATAAAAGCGTTTTCCTGACAGGGCCGAACGGAGTGCTGTATCTCCAGCTTCCACTGGAAACCGACCTGAAAAATGATGACTATGAAAACGCTGAGATCCGCTTTGCAAGGATCAGCAATACCGGGGAAGGATCAAAAAACGTGGCCCTCAGGATTGCTGCGACAAGAACAAGTGAGAAAACAGAAGATACGGCAGAAAACAAAATACACGAAAAAGAAACGTACATTCTGCATATTGCACGGGACACAGAAAACCTTCCGGAAGGAATAAATCCGGAAAAGATCGAAGATTTTACAGATACGGATGCCGAGATTGTGATCCATTATTCAAGCAAACCACAGCTGTCAAGCCCCACAACGCTCGAAGTATCCTGCGAGGTTACACAGGGGGAATACAGTTTCAACCTTGAAAGCGAGCTGAAAACAGCGTCTCCGTGGGTTTTTACTCCTTTCAGCATTGACGGCGCTAAAGATGCCGAAGGCTATACGATCAAGGATCTGAAGGATCTGGGAAAAATCTGGATCGAAAATGCCGAGCAAAAGCTTGTGCGAATCCCGGAAATGAAAACGACCGAAGAAATCAATCCGGAAACCGTGGAAAAGGATGAAACCGCAGAAGAATCATCTGAAAACGCTGAAGAGGCTGAAGCGGACATTCATAATGAGGAAGGACCGGAACCTGTCAGCATGCAAAATATCGAAGAAGTGGAAACGGCAGAACCGGCCGGGAATGCCGGCAGTAATCCGTAAGAAAAAAAGGGAGAATATCAAAAGTGATGAAAAAGATCTTTTCTATACTCCTGGCTATGATTCTGATGACGGGATGCGCGGCTGCCGGAGATTATCATCTTGATATACAATTTGTTGTCCATCAGGGAAACGAAGATACTGCTGTTACAGCTGAAGCAGTCTTTCGTGAGCATGAGATTCAGTTCCTCTCAGGCCTGTTTCCGTCGTATGTCCTTGTAATGGAATATAACAATGCTGATCTGCTGCAAAGCCTTGCTGCTATGGCTGAGCCTTCTGACATATTTTCGATGCCATCCTTCAGGAAGAGCCTCTCTGCTTTCAGCACAGATATACAGGCAGAAACGGTTACCGGTGTTTTTACCGGAGATCTGTTTGATGAAGCACATGAGATGACATCCGGAGATTTTCCGCTGAACGAGATTATCAGCCGGCTCATGAGGATTACGGATCCGGGATATTCTCCCGGTACGGATGAAATGCAGGACATCGCAAAAAGTGTTTTTACCGGAAAAGGCCTTCAGAAATTGTCAGACATCATGATCCAGTACAGAGTCTACGATCATGGTGACTACCTCACATTGAACGGGGTGCTCGGAGACAAAACCATTTTTACGCTGTCCTGTGATCTTACGGAGGAGAACAGCGTAAAATCCGTTCTTGGTTATCCGGAAAATGGGAAGAACTATTATATTGTTTCTGAATTCAAAGTCATTTCTGACAGGGAGATCAGCATATCCTCCGCAATGATCTCAGACAGGAATAAACTCGGATACCGGGCAATCATGAATAACGCTCCGGTCCTGAAAGAAAACTGGAGGATCAGGCTGTCTCCGGACCGCAAAGAGACCGAATTCACTGGTGAGATCGTTCCCGAAAACGGGAAGAAACCTCTGGAGATTTCAGGAAGTATTTCGAAAGAAACAAAACCGATGCTCCTGGCAAAAATTGGTTTCAGAGACTGGACTGAATCCTGGTTTACGCTGGCAGTTACGCTTGAAAATACACTGTTAAACACGGAAAGCCTGAAAGTGGTTTCTGTGGACAGTGCTGATGATAATCAGGGGCTGGAGTTTGTCGGAGAGATCAGCGGGAACGCGATGGCCTTTCTTACCAGGCTTATGATGGCACTGCCCGAGGAATACAGGACGGAGCTGCTGCCGCTGAACTAAAGCTTCAGGAGTGAACAGACAGCCTGGGCGGAAATACCTTCCTCGCGGCCTTCAAAACCGAGTCTTTCTGTTGTGGTCGCTTTGATATTCACCTGTGAGGTATCACAGGAAAGCGTTTCGCTGACTTTGCGTACCATTTCTGGTATATATGGAGAGATCCTGGGCTTCTGCGCAGCGATCGTGATATCTGCATTGACAAATTCATATCCGGCTTTCCGGACCTTACGGATCGCTTCCTTCAGCAGAAGAACGGAAGAGATCCCTTTGTATTCATCAGAAGTATCCGGAAAATGACGGCCTATGTCACCGAGTGCAGCCGCTCCAAACATGGCATCCATCAAAGCATGCAGAGCGACATCGGCATCACTGTGGCCAAGCAGTCCGAGGGTATGCGGAATCTCTATACCGCACAGAATGAGTTTCCTGCCTTCCGTCAGACGGTGGACATCATAACCCATACCAATCCTGAAAGAAGGAGTATCCTGCTGCAAAAGCGCGTTGATCATTACAAGATCCTCTTTTTCCGTTACTTTGATGTTTTTTTTCGAGCCACGCACCAGAAGCACGCGAACTCCGGCATGCTCTGCCACAGAAGCGTCATCGGTCGCGACAAATCCGTCCTTTTCAGCTTTTATATATGAATCATACAGCTGAGCGAAACGGAACCCCTGGGGAGTCTGTATTTCATAAAGATCCGAACGGTCAGCAGTGTGAAGAACATACATATCACTGTCGGCATATTTCATGGTGTTCACAGCCGGAACAGCAGCCACACCGGAGCCCTTGCTTCTGCATGATTCAAGGATGTCCAGAATCACATTCACGGGTGTAAGGCACCTGGCCGCATCATGAACCAGGACAATGTCGTCCGGATCGGCACCCAGTGATTTCAGACCGTTGAGGACCGAATGCTGACGGGATTCCCCTCCGCGAGCAAGAGATACCTGATAGGAGACTCCGGACATGGACACAATACGGCGGATCTGCTGTTCATCTTCCGGGCGGCAGACAATGACCATTCTGTCGATGATGCCCTCAAAAAGCTGCATACTCCGCAGGAGAATACTCTTTCCTCCGGCTTCCAGAAAAATCTTGTTTTGCCCTGCACCCATTCTTGAACCGGCTCCCCCGGCGGCAAGGACAACATGTACCCTTTCTTTCATGGCAGTCATTCTTTGTTACGCTCCGAATTCATGGAAGCATCCTCCAGGATCACGCGGTACATTTCAGATGCCTTTTCCTTGCGGACTGTCTCGGAAATGTCCAGCACTTCATACTGGCCGATATGTTCACCGAAACGGATCGCAATGATATCACCGGCAGATACGGCGGTTCCCGGCTTGGCGATCTTTCCGTTTACAGTCACCCGGCCGCCTGAACAGGCTTCATTTGCAACGGTACGGCGTTTGATAATCCTGGATACTTTCAGATATTTATCAATTCTCATTTGCAACCTCATAAAAAATGCCTGCAGGATCAATATCCTGCAGGCAGTGAAGGTGGATTACTTCTTGGCCTTTTTCTTGGCAGGGGTGTTGACCTTATCCTTCAGAGCCTTACCAGCCTTGAAAGCAGGAGCCTTGGAAGCGGCAATCTTGATTTCAGCACCGGTCCGGGGGTTCCGGGCGGTACGGGCGGGGCGCTTTTTCACATCAAAGGTGCCGAAGCCGATCAGCTGGACCTTTTCACCCTTTGCGAGGGAAGCGCTCACAGCGTCAACGAAAGCGTTCAGGGCTTTTTCAGCATCTTTCTTGGAAAACTCGGTTTTCTCAGCCAGGGCAGCGATCAGTTCGCTCTTGTTCATGGGTAATCCTCCTCATTATTTCATGCAAAAGCATGATGATATAGGTATGCCAAGAACTTCCATATATTCAATTTCCGCTCTCAACATACTCACATTATAATCCCAAATCGTTAAAAGTCAAGGGTTTAAGGGCATCGGATCGACGAATTGTATCTTTTTCGAAGGCATTGTATGATTCAATGATATGTTTTACTGTATGATGCAGAAGGACCTCTCCGTCTGTATTCAGCTTTCGGGAAAGCACGGCGCACAGAAAAAGGAGCGTTCCGAGGTGTTTTTCACCTTCCTGCAAGCTGCGGACGGCTCCGATGTCGTCCGCAGCTTTTTGTACGGAAGCAAGGATCGCCTTGAGGGATGGAATCTCGATATCCGGCATCTGCTCCAGTCTGCGAAGCACTTTTTCCGCGTAACGAATGGACGGAAGCCCCGATGAAATGTTGTTAAGCGCTTCAGCAGGACTTCCGGATCCTCTCTCTTCCTGCTTGATCCGGTCCCATGTCTGTTCGCTGAATGGGGTTTCAGTGCCGGAAGGAATTTCGCTCTTCTTGAAAACATGAGGATGACGACGAATCATCTTTTCACAGATCGTTCCGAGAATATCATCCATGACAAATTCATCAAAGGAACGCCCGATGGATTCATGAAAAACCACCTGAAAGAGCAGGTCGCCCAGTTCTTCAGCCAGGTGCACAGGCTGGCCTGCATGAATGGCATCAACAACCTCCCATGCTTCTTCCACAACATATGGCTGAAGGCTTTCGTGCGTCTGAGCCCGGTCCCATGAACATCCGTCCGGGGAACGCAAACGGTCCATTATGGAAATCAGGTCATCAAGAGTCCTGCGGTTCCGCTGTTCATATGAATAGGCACCGGCAGCAACCGCAGACAAATGATTATAAAATGGCTGGCGGTCAAGCTCATACAGACGGACCGGACGGACAGCTGCGTCTTTTTCAAAAAACAAGACAGTTTCCTCATCCCTGATGAAAGAGGAAAGATAGTTTTTTACGTCTCCGGCAGTAAGCTCATCATTGAGTTCTGTCAGAAGGAGCGGGCGCGAAGGATCATATCCGGAGTTCACAAAAGAAGAAGCAGGACAGATCCGGATATCTGAAACTGAGAAGAAATCGCGGCAGGCAGGAAGATAATAATCAGAAAAGGAAAAACCGGGCAGGATATTGATGCGACCGTCAGCCGGTTTTCCAGCGAACACTGCGTCCACCGTATGATCTGTTATCATGTCGGAAACAGCATAGACCGTATTGCTGTGTTCTGCTGCCAGATTCCATATTTCTGCAGCTACGGCGGAAGACAACGAATCGAAATCCTCAGCGGATTCATATATGCTGTCCATGGTACGGAAGGGAATGCCCTGATCAGAAAGCCAGGAAGTCAGCGGATGTCTGCCGGTACGCAGCACAAGCAGGCCGGCCTTTCTAAGAGCCTCAACCGTTTTTGAGTTCAGAAACCCGGAATCGCCCGGACCCACTGAAACGATTTGAAGGATCATGTGTTTTCCTCCTGCGTATTGTATTCAGGTCGTTTTTTTGTAACAGCTTTCAGCAAGTGTGCGGCAAAGAAAACAAACATTCCGGCTGAAACGCAGAGGAGTGTTGTGAACTATCCGCCGGGCAGGAAGTTCCTTCCTGTCCGATCGTGTTCAGCGGAACGGAAAAAGCGGGCTGATGACCTATTAGAAAATACCCCGCAATTCCAAGGATGGAAATCCACCCGGCAACAGAGTCTGGCTGTCCGGATATAAAAGATCCTTCGAAACCGGACGGATTCGGGTCAATACTTTTTCCAGGCGGAACGGGTAAAGAGAATAAACATCGGGAGAAGCTCAAGACGTCCGAACAGCATCAGAAAAGACAGCACCGCTTTTCCGAAAATACCGTAATGCGCAAAATTGAACACCGGTCCGACTTCGCCGAGGCCGGGGCCTACGTTGCTGACGCAGGTGAGGGATGCGGTAAGGTTTGTGAGAACATCAAATTTGCCGTCCAGGGAAACAAGAAAGGCACCGACAAAGACAAGCGCAACATACATGATGGCAAACTGTGCCACTTGGGAAACAATGTTTTCATCCACTGCTTTGTGATCGATACGGATGACATCAACTTTTCTCGGACGGCCTGTCGAAAGTACGTTGCGCCGGGACATTTTGACCAGCATGTTGATACGGATTACCTTGATACCGCCCGCGGTGGAACCCGCACAGGAACCGATGAACATTGCCAGGATCAGCAGCATCTGTGAAGCTGCAGGCCATCGGCTGAAATCAAAGGTGACAAAACCCGTTGTGGAAATAATGGAAGAGAGCTGGAATGAGCTGTAGCGAAGAGATGTGAGGAACACAGAACCCGGGGAAGCTTCTGTGCCCAGCTCGTTCCGGTAAAAGCTGCAATTGAACAATGTGATCAGAAGGATAAAAGTCAATGCGATAAACAGATAAGTCCTGAATTCCTCATCCCGCCAGAAGGCTTTGAGCTTTTCCCCGATCAGGCATTTGTAATACAGTGCAAAGTTGACACCGAACATAAACATAAAAACGGTTATGACGACATCCACCGCAACGCTGTTAAAAGCTGCGATGCTTGCCCCGTAATTGCTGAAACCACCGGTGCCGGCTGTTGCAAAAGTATGTACAGCCGCGTCATATGCATCCAGTCCGCACAGGAGCAGGGAAATGAATTCGAATGTAGTAAGGAGAATATAGATCTTATAGAGAATCTTTGCAGTGGTCCCTGTTTTGGGTACAAGTTTGCTCAGGGAAGGCCCGGGGCTTTCAGCTTTTACCAGATGGGCTGTGCGCCCTGTAAGCTTGGGCAGCAGCGCAAGCGTAAGAACAAGGACGCCCATACCGCCGATCCAGTGCGTTGTGGCGCGCCAGAAAACGACACCGTGCATGTAATGGTCGAATCCTTCAAAAACGGATGCACCTGTTGTTGTAAATCCGGAAACAGCTTCAAAAAAAGCATCCTCAAAATGCAGGAACATTCCTGAGAGCATGTAAGGCACAGCACCGAAGCAGCTCATCAGGAGCCAGCCGACAGCAACGATGATAAATCCTTCCTTCAGGCGAAGGTAGCTGTTTTTTTCAGTTTTCGGGATCAGATACATTGCGCCGCCGGCGATGATTGTAAGCAAAAAGCTCCAGCCCAGTGCCGCTGTATCACCGTCACGGTAATACAGCGAAACCAGGAAAGCCGGAATCATTGCCAGCGCCTCTATTGCCAGAATTGCACCGAGGATGCGAATGATCAGCTTTCGGTTCATTTGTAGAGCACCTCATTCAGATCCGAAATACCCAGGTCACGGGAAACGACGATCACATGATCCTCTTCTTCGATATGATCGTTACCGAAGGGGATAATAATCTTTCCCTGACGGACGATAACAGAAACCAGGGCGCCTTTCCGGGTGTTCACGTCCTTCAGTGGGATCCCGATGTAAGGATCACCGCGGCGTGCAATAAACTCGATCGCTTCCGCTTTGCCGTCAATCAGGCGGTAAAGCCGCTCGATATGTGTCCCGTTGCTGTTTTCACGTGCACGGACATAACGAAGGATCGTGGAACTGGTGATCGTCTGCGGACTGATCACGGAGTCCAGTCCCAGGTCATTCAGCACATCCGTATAAGCCAACCGGCTGTTTTTGGCGATGATTTTTGCCACCCCGGAACGCGATGCATATAAAGCTGTCATCAGATTTTCCTCATCGCGGTTGCTGAGAGACACAAAAGCATCCGTCTGGGAAAGGCCTTGTTCCTGAAGAAGATCCTGATCCGTACCGTCCCCGCAGATTACATCCACGCGGGGAAGAAGTTCGCTCAATGTTCTGGCTTTTTCATGATCGATCTCGAAAAGAGTAACATGGATTCCCATCGGAACGATCAGTCTGGAGAGGTAATAGGAGATCCGTCCGCCGCCGAGGATCATGACACTGCGGATCTTCTGAGTATAGCGGCCGAGAAAACGGAAGAAGTTCGTAATGCTCATCATGTCGCCGGACACAAACACTTTGTCCCCTTGATGAATGACAAATGAACCGTCCGGGATGATCACGCTGTTGTTGCGTTCAACCATTGCAAACAGGATCCGGGGAAGTCCGGCGACTTTCTGTGAAAGATCCTTCATGGGAATGCCGACAATCCGGTCTGTTTCCTGGGCCCGGAACTCTACCATTTCGACCAGACCACGGGCAAAGGATTCAATACTGCCCGCAAAGGGATAACGAAGAAGACGGCTGATCTCAAGCGCAGTCGCACGCTCAGGATTGATTGCGACATCAATACCGAGTTCATTCTGAAGCAATGTCTGGCTTTCGTTGAATTCGGGATCGCGGATCCGCGCGATTGTATATTGGGCGCCAAGCCGCTTTGCGATCAGGCATGCCAGCATATTGCTTTCATCACTTTCCGTGGAAGCAATGACAATATTCGCTTTGTCAACACCTGCTTCAAGCAGAACTTTAGCATTGGCGCCGTTGCCTTTCAAACATATGACATCCAGAGAACCCGAACAGCGTTCAATGACCGTGTCGTCCTTGTCGATAACGGTGACGTCATGCTCCTCCTGCGTCAGATGCTCCGCGAGGGTGTATCCGACCTTTCCGGCACCGATCACAATGATCCTCATAAAAAACCCCCAAATTAATATCAAATTATATTTTACCATTACTCACTGATTTTTGCAAAACAGTTCCGCTTTTGATATAATAATATATAATGAAACCGGGGAAACGGGAGGACAGGATGAAAAAGAATACGAAAATTATAATTTCTGTAATCATTACGGTTGCATTGCTGGTATGTGCCGTAGCTTCTGTCTTTTACATAAGGCATGAACTGGAGCAGAGAAAAGCCATTGCTGAACTCAGCGAACAGATCATCAGCATACAGGAAGAACAGGAAGCTTCCGTTTCCGGAGAAACGATCACCGATCTTGAAAACAGGATCACCGCCCTCGAATCCGAAACGGCTAATGTCCCTGAAAGCGAAACCACGGAAGAAGCGGAAGATCCGCATGAAGCGAGCAAACCGGACAAGGATGCATTCGGGCTTGTCAGGACAGATAACATCGTGATTCCGGTTTTCTCGGAAGAAAACATGAAAGCTTTTGAACTTCCTGAAAATGAAGCACTCCGTTTTTCAGCGAACCTGAAAGCCGGATGGAATCTCGGCAACACTTTTGATGCGCAGGATGCCGGACAAGGGAATCCGAGCCGTGATTACGAAACATACTGGTGCGGAGCAAGGACTACCAGAGAACTCATTCATGCAATCAAATCCGCCGGATTCAATGTGATCCGGATCCCTGTCAGCTGGCATAACCATGTCACAGGGGACAGATACAGGATCGACGATGCCTGGATGAACCGGATCAGGGAAGTTGCACAGTGGATCGTGGATGAAGATATGTATTTTATCATCAATATCCATCATGATAACTCAAAGGATTTTCTTTATCCGGACAATGCACATTACCAGCAGTCAGAAGAATATTTGACAGCAATCTGGGCTCAGATTTCGGAGGCTTTTTCAGATTTTGATGATCACTGTATCTTTGAATGCATGAACGAGCCGAGACTGGTCGGATCGAACTATGAATGGTGGCTGAATCAGAATGCCCCGGAATGCAAGGAAGCAGTTGATTGCATAAACCGGCTGAACCAGAAATTTGTGGATACAGTCCGTGCGGCAGGAGGAAACAATGCCACTCGTTACCTGCTGGTTCCGGGATACTGCGGAAGTCCGGACGGCGTGCTGACCGCTCTTTTCAGAATGCCTGAAGACAATACAGACAACAGGATCATGATCGAAGTTCACGCTTATACCCCGTACAATTATGCACTGAACAAGGATAATCCGGATTCAAGTTTTAATCTTGAAAAGGACAAGGAAAAGAAAAGCGAGATCGCAACTTTTATGAACAGGCTGTACAATGAATACATCGCAAACGGGATCCCGGTTCTCATTGACGAGTTCGGAGCACTTCAGAAAAAAACGTCCGACCTTCAGGACCGTGTTAATTTTGCAGCGTATTATGTTGCGTCAGCCAGTGCACGCGGTATTACCTGCGCGTGGTGGGACAACCACGCATTTACAGGTGGAGGAGAAAGATTCGGCCTGATCGACCGGAAAATAATACAGTGGAAATATCCTGACATTGCGCTGGCGATTCTGGAAAACTGCGAATTCAACCGCAGGTAAGAATTCTGTGAAAAAGTCCGGGTCACCTTATTCGGTGCCGGGCTTTTTCTCATAAACGATCATTTAAAAGGAACCGTGACGATGACAATTGCAGAGATTGAAAAAGAAACGCATTCAGTTACAGAGAAAAAGGTCCGGCACAAGTATGGAAAACTGACCCGGAAACTCATTTCAGAAGGTATTTCCATAACGACGATGGAAAGCTGTACATCCGGACAGATCGCTTCCCTGATTACGGATACCGAAGGAGCTTCGGGGGTATTTGACGGTGCTTTTATTACCTATTCCAATGATGCCAAGATCCGGCAGGGTGTACCAGCTGAAATTATCAGTAAATATGGTGTTTACTCTGCAGAAACTGCATCCGCAATGGCAGAAGCATGCCGGAATGCTTTCCATGCGGATATCGGCATAGGTATCACAGGAAGTTTCAGCAACAAAGATCCCCGGAATAAGGACAGTATCCCCGGAGAAGTTTATTTTGCAATAAGCACAGAAAACCGGACAGAATCATTTCATTGCACCTTGCCTGCGCTGGCCTCCAGAAAAGAGTACAAGTTCATGACAGCAGATATGATTGCAGACCGATTGTCAGACTTTTTAAATTCCTGAGATGACAGGAGAAGACATAAAAGCCAGAAAAAAAAATAAAACAGCCTGCCCTGCGGCAGACTGCTTTGGCGGAGAGTTAGGGATTTGAACCCTAGGTGAGGTATCACCCCACACACGATTTCCAGTCGTGCGCCTTAGACCACTCAGCCAACTCTCCATGCATGGTCACGTCAAATGATTATAGCGGATATCCCGTTTTTGTCAAGATTGATTTTATCAATCCCGGGAATATCCTTTTTCATAATTCCTTCAGCCTGGAAATCTCTTCTGTAGTGAGAGGCCGCCACATGCCTGAGGGAAGATCTCCAAGAGAGACAGGACCGAATCCAACCCTGCGCAGACTGACTACTTTGTGACCGATCGCTTCTGCCATCTTGCGGACCTGTCTGTTTCTGCCTTCGTGGATACCGATCAGAAGGACTGTATCAAAAGTGTTTTCCCGGATCAGGCGAACAGTCGCAGGAGATGTCAGTTTTCCATCAACCATAACACCTTTCCGGAGAGCACGGATCTCCTCCGGCGAAACATGATTGGACATTTTGGTCCAGTAAGTTTTAATCACTTCATGGCTCGGATGAAGAACACGGTTCATCATGTCCCCGTCATTTGTCAGCAGGAGCAGACCTTCGCTGTCATAGTCCAGCCGGCCAACAGGAAAAAGGCGGACCGGATAATCCCCAAATCTGTCCATCACCGTGGCCCGGCCTTCAGGATCTGAGACGGTTGTTACTTCACCTATGGGTTTGTTATAGGCGATATAATGTTTTTCTTCCTCGGGATAGATGATCCCGCCGTCCACAGTAACGGTATCCGAATTCTCATCCACCTGAACGCCCATTTCTGTAATGACTTCACCGTTTACAGCAACCCGCCCCTCAAGAATGATTTTTTCAGCCGACCTGCGGGACGCAATGCCGCACATTGCAAGATATTTCTGAAGCCTTATCATATTTCACCTTCTCAGTAAGGACATTTATTGTCCAGTTTCCTGTGTGTATAGATTCGGGTCCCGTTTTTCATTTCTGTCATGGTATGACCGTTCCCGATCAGTTTATACTTGTAGGTTGTAAGACCTTCCAGCCCCATCGGACCGCGGGCATGGATCTTTCCGGTAGCGATACCGACCTCCGCGCCGAAGCCGTAGACAAAACCGTCAGAAAAACGGGTAGACACATTCCAGTAAACTCCGGAGCTGTCAACGCGTTGCATGAATTCAGACGCGTTTTTATTGTCTTCCGTAACAATGCAGTCAGTATGATGAGAACCGAAAGTATTGATATGGTCGATCGCCTCGGCGAGCGAAGATACGGTTTTTACAGATACGATATAATCCAGGTATTCCGTTCTCCAGTCTTCATCTGAGGCGGATTTGCAGGGAATAATTCCTGATACTGTTTCATCCCCGCGAATCTCGACATTCGCTTTTTTAAGAGCGTCGGCAAGGGGAGGAAGCACTTTGCCAAGAATGTTCCTGTGAATAAGGATCGTTTCAGCAGCATTGCAGACGGATACGTTCTGCGTCTTGCTGTCAAGGGCAACTTTCACTGCCATATCAGCATCCGCAGATTCATCGATATAGACGTGGCAGATACCGTCCGAATGACCAAGAACAGGGATGCGGCTGTTATCCATAATATACTGAACAAATTGCCGGCTTCCGCGGGGAATAATCAGATCGATCAGGCCGTCTTCCTTCAGCATGGAAGCGACATCTTCCCGTGTTTCAAGGAGCTGTGCAGCATCGGATGGAAGGCCGGCTTTCTCAAGCGCTTCACGGACACATCCGCACAGGATCTGATTCGTACGGATCGCTTCACGTCCTCCTTTGAGCAAAACAGCATTTCCGCTCTTGATGCACAGGGATGCAATCTGGATCAGAGCGTCCGGACGGCTTTCAAAAATGACCCCAATCACGCCGATCGGGCAAATTACCCTGTAGAGTGTCAGTCCTTCCGCCAGCTCCATTGAATAGGTTGTACTGCCAAGCGGATCGGGAAGGGAAGCAAGCGCATTCAGCCCGTCACACGTCTGCGAGAGCTTTGCCTCACCGAAAACAAGCCTGTGAAGAAGCGGCGAAGCGAGATTTTCCTCAGAGGCAATTCTCTGATCTTCGCAGTTTGCCGCGCTGATGCTGTCAAAATGCTCTTTCAGCAGATCCGAAAGGAAAAGTATTGCGCGGTTTCTCTGTTCCAGGGGGGAAACAGAAAGTTCATAGAATGCTTTCCGGGCACGGAGCGAGAGTTCATGCAGATCTTTCAATTTCTTTACAGTCCTTTCCGGGCGAATCAGCTGTATACAACCCAAAAGTATATCAGACATTGACTGAATTGAAAAGAGCTTATAAACATGATATAATAAGATGTCTGGAGGAATGAATCATGCCGCATCAGAAAGGGATCAAAACCATCGCCCAGAACCGGAAAGCCTGGCACGATTACTTCGTGGAAGACAAAGTGGAATGCGGTGTTGTTCTCTTTGGGACAGAGGTGAAAAGCGTTCGGCAGGGGAAAGTCAATCTGAAGGAAAGCTGGGTTCGGGTCCATAACGGTGAAGTATGGGCGGAAGGCATGCATATCAGTCCGTACGAACAGGGAAATCAGTTCAACAGGGACCCGATGCGCATGAAGAAGCTTCTTCTGCACAAATCAGAGATCCGGAAGCTTGATTCGGTTGTGCAGAAACAGGGTTATACCCTGATTCCGCTGGAACTGTATTTCAGGGACGGACGTGTAAAATTGTCTCTGGGGATCTGCCGCGGAAAGCAGCTTCATGACAAGCGGGACAGCATTGCCAGACGTGATTCCGACAGGGAGATCCAGCGTGCGCTCCGGAACAGACAGAAGAACTGATGTCAGTTAATATGGGGATGATCCGGTTTCGACGGGAATATCGGAAAATGAGTCAGCGAGCCGCAGACCCTGTACTGCGTATCAACGGGGAAAAACAATAACTGACAATAGCAATTACGCTTTCGCGGCTTAATGCCGCGCGTCGGCCCTGACCGCCTGCAGATCAGGTCACCGGCGTCAAGATTGCAGGGAACGAGTACCGGTTAAGCTTTGCGCCTGTATCCGTAATAATGAAGCTACTTTTACAGAAGTTTGTCCGCGGACGTCTGCAAAAGGAAAACAAACCACGGACTGCGCTCGGAGAAGGCTCATTGGACGGATTTTCGGACAGGGGTTCAACTCCCCTCATCTCCACTTGCATTGAAAAAGGGCTCGTCTTTGGCTTATGCGGCCGTAAGACGAGCCCGTTTTTCATATGATCCCGTCGCCGACAGGAACTACTGCATCCGTATTACAAACATAACGACGCTGTCGTATAAGAAAAGATCCTGCAAGAGATATGCAGGATCTTTATGTGCGGTCGACGGGACTTGAACCCGTACCCGTTGCCGGACACGCCCCTCAAACGTGCGCGTATGCCGATTCCGCCACGACCGCAGACGAACAAAAGGAATTATACGGCCCCGGAAATACTTTGTCAAGGTCTTTCCTCCATTGACGCACAGAGGAAACCCTGTTACTCTTTATGATGAAATGAAAAAAATAAGGAGTGACAGGATGAGACCGGAGAATCATATATGGAAACCGGCCGTCCGCAGGATTTGCCTCCTGCTCCTTTTGCTGTTTCTTCCAGGATGCTATGGATGCTGCCGTGCAGAAATGACCGATGACCGCGGCTTTTCAGTACAGCGTATCGGACAGATGATCTGCTATGGAGACAATGCTTTTTCCGTTGAAGCACCGGAAGACGGCACATTTTCCATTACGATTTATGATGAAGTCTGCAAATACCGTATCATCCGGGAATCTGTAACGGCGGGGAAAAATGAGATCCGCTGGGACGGCTGCGGATACAACGGGGAACAGCTGGATACAAAATATTACAATTTTGATTTTCGTCTTGATGGTACCAGCGGAGAAATATACCGGTTTTTTTTCAGATCCCCGATCGTGGAGAACGCACAACATCTGCAGTTTGTCCTGCCGTCTTCCGGCACAGCCTGCTATGACGCTCCGGAAGAGTGGTTTGTCGAGATCAAAGCTGTCCGGAACGGGTCTGTCATATTTGAGATCCGGAAGGAAAATGAGCCTGAACCCGTATGTATTACTGAAAGGACTGTGCATACAGGACGTGTCGAACATTTCACCTTTGAAAACATTATAGGCCGCTCCAAACCGGATGCGGGGAAATATTCCGTGAAAGTATATGAGCATTCGCGTCCTGACGAAGTAACAGAATTCGCGCTGCGCATTCTGTCAGGATTGCCGGAAGCCATCCCGGTTTCCGTTACCGGAGAGATCATGCCTTCCGGGAACGCCGATGACAGTCAGATCTGGGATGCGATGATGAGGCCGTCTGTTGTTGTGGATATCGATCCGCATGACCATCAGAAGGTATATTCTGATCCCGACACATCCTCAGCAAATCTGGGCACACTTCACGGACAGTCCCAGGGCCTTGCTGTTCTTGAAATACAGGGGGAATGGGCAAAGATCGGGGCGTGGAATCATGAAAGTGCCGATTATGTTGAGGGCTGGGTTCCTCTCGCACGTCTGAAAGTGGTTGAGCCGAATACGGAATACGGGATCCTGGTAAACAAACAAAAACAGACAATGACTGTTTATTGTAAAGGAGAACGCATTGAAACGCTTCTGGTATCCACCGGAAGGATGGATCCGGGTAAATTTGACAGGGAGACTTCGGCGGGATGTTTCCTCAGCGGTCTTCACCGGGTCGATTTTTCAACACAGGGGCTGAAATACGATTTTGTCATTCAGTACGACGGGGGGAACCTCCTGCACCAGATCCCGTATTCATCAGACGGGAAAAAGGATTTTACACAGGGGAAAGCGTACCTGGGTTCGAAGGCTTCGCATGCATGCATCCGTATCCAGGATAAACCGGGAGAACAAAACGGGATCAACGCATACTGGCTGTGGACCCATCTGCCTTACCGTACACGGATTATTATCCTTGATGATCCGGAAGAACGTGCTGCAGAAAAAGCACGGCTTTCCGGCTGCACACCGGTTAAAGCATACGGGTCTTTATTCGCACGGAAGAATGACCAGGAGAACAAGATCGTTCTCACATTCGCCGGGGATATATTTCCGGTATTTACTGAAGAAAGCAACGGGTTCGACGCCGTGTACAGTGAAAAAGGCGCAGGATATCACTTTGAAAGGCTTCAGGAAATCTTCGGAAAAGATGACCTGACGTGTATGAGCCTGGGCTGTGCGCTGAAAGAAGACCCTTCCGGTGAGGATCCTTACAGAAGGAACAGATGGCGCGGAATGCCGTCGTATGCGGAAATATTCGAAGAGGGATCCGTGGAAATGGTTTCCCTCGGGAATGATCACCTATATGATTTTACACAGTCCGGTTATGATTCCACGGTCGATGCACTTGAAAACAAGGTTTTCTGGACAGGAAAAGATCACCGGCAGATAGTGCGGATCAAAGGTTGCGTATTTGGCTTTTCAACGGTTTCCCAGCAGGATTATCTCGCAGATACAGCAGTGATCAGCCGCGAGATACGTTCGTTACGGGATTCGGGATGTGACTATGTCATCATGCAGTGCCACTGGGGCAATGAGGGGGACGGAAAGCACGGGAAACTGCAGGAAGCTATGGCCCGGGCATGCGCAAGGGAAGGCGCGGACCTGGTGATCGGATATCTGCCATACGCTGTACAGGGTATATTCCAGATCGAAGGAATGCCTGTTGTATGGAGCCTGGGGAGCCTGCTTCGTGACAATTCCGTCCGGCAGAAAACCTATGATACGCTTGCGGTACAGGTCCTGTTCGATTATGTGAACAAAGAAAAAAAGCCGGTTATCCGGCTGATACCCCTGCAGTCAAGTTCTTCCGCTGCACAGGGAGAAAACGACTACAGGCCTTCACCTGCAGAAAAAGAAGAATCAGAGCACATTATGAACCTGATCCAGACAGATACAGGATTCCGGATCCCATTCAAATGATCAGGGGAAAATATAATAAGTACATTCGAGACGGCCGTTATACAGCCGTCTTTTTCTGGATGCACGAAGGCCAAATACCTTCTCAAAGGCAGGATCTGATGTGATCACACACATGGACCATCCGGGATGCCTGTCCTTCAGGATACGAATATCCTTATAAAGCAGCCGACATGAATTCTGATCACTCAGACGTTCTCCATAGGGAGGATTGCAGATAAAAACACCTTTCGGATCATTCAGAAAAATCCGCTGAAGGGGAAGCGTTTCCGTGCAGACATATCCGTCCAGCTGCGCCTGCCGGATATGACGATGAGAAAGCTCCACGGCTTCTGGATCAATATCGGAACCGCGAACAGAAATCCTGATCTCCGGATTGTATTCTGAGGACACCTGTCTTCGGATCTCATCAAAATGAATGGAACGGAACGGTGCGAACTGTTCCATTGCAAAGGATCTCCGGATACCGGGGGCGGCATTCAATGCCCTGGAAGCCGCCTCGATCAGGATTGTGCCGGTACCGCAGCAGGGATCATACAGAGGAAGATTTTTTTTCCAGGGACTGAGAGATACAAGCGCAGCTGCAAGCGTTTCACGAAGAGGAGCTTCACCGTTCCATGTGCGGTATCCGCGGCGGGAAAGAGCGTCTCCGGATGTGTTGATCATGATTCGGACAAGATCTGAATGTACAGAGACAGAGACCGGCAGGGGAGGCCCGTCCTCCGGGAACCGGGAAAGACGCTTTGTTTTTCTGAGCTTTTCAATCAAAGCCTTTTTAGTGATGGACTGACAGTCGGAAGGACTCATCAGTCTGCTCCTCACGCATTTTGCTGAGATGTTGAAGGCTTCGCGGCCTTCCGCGAAATCCTGCCAGGGAATGGAGAAAACAAGCTGAAAAAGATCTTCAAAGGACAAACAGACCTTTTCAGCCGCGACGATGAAAACCCGTTCAGAGAAACGCAGTTTCAGGTTGCAAAGGAAGATCCCCTCCGGTGAAGCCTGAAAACGGACAGAGCCGTTTTCAGCATGTACGTCTGTCATATTTATCTCTCTCAGCTCGGCGGCTACAAGACCTTCGAGGCCGAAGGCGGCTGAAGCAACGCAATTAAGCTTCTCCTGCATCAAAATCCCTCCCGGATCAAGTGTACAGGGAAATATCCGAGTTGTAAAGAAACGAAAAACAATCAATGAACACTTGCTGACGGGATCCGGTGTTATACTTTCTTCAGTATGACCGTGGAAAGGGGGCCCACGTAATGAACCGGAAAAGGATCGTACTGCAGTGGGCGCAGATCGTCTCCGGCCTGCTTGTTTTTTCCTTAGGGGTTCACCTGACGATCTTTGCAAATATCGGGCTCGCACCGTGGGACTGTCTTGGAATGGGAATAGCAAAACATACACCGCTGAATTACGGTGTTTCCATGACTGCTATGGCGGTCATCATCCTGGGGATCGATCTGTTACTGAAGGAACGGATCGGGTTCGGAACCATTATCGATGCATTGGTGACAGGCAATTTCGTTCAGATGTACAACGACCTGAACCCTCTTTCTCCGAACGAACAGATATGGTCCGGTATCCTTCTGATGACGGCGGGGTTTGTGTTTATGGCACTGGGAATGCTGATCTATATGAAAGGGAAACAGTGCTGCGGACCGCGCGATGCATTGCTCGTCGGGTTGGGGAAACGATTTCCGAAAATTCCGATCGGGCTTGTAGAGATCGCACTTTGGGGAGCTGTAACGCTCATCGGATGGCTGCTGGGAGGACCGGTTGGCATCGGAACGCTTGTCAGTACATTCGGGGCGGGCCTCGTAATGCAGGCTGTATACAGCATTCTGCGCTTTGAACCCAGGACAGTAAACCACCGCGACGTAATCGTAGTAATCCGTGAGCTGCAAAAACAGGGATAAAACGGATTCAGTTTTCTTTCGCATTGATCTGAATACGATTCATACGGGCATAACTCCCGCCGAGACTGACGAGCTCCGTATGGGTTCCCTGTTCTGTGATGCGGCCGTTTTCAATGACCAGAATCTGATCCGCGTTACGGATCGTGGAAAGCCTGTGAGCGATCGCTATGATCGTACATGAACCGGAAATGCCGGTTATGGCGCTCTGAATCTACTGCTCCGTTTCCACATCCACGGATGCGGTCGCTTCATCCAGAATGATGATCGGTGATTTGCGAAGGATCGCACGGGCAATGGCAATGCGCTGTTTCTGCCCGCCGGAAAGTCTGATCCCACGCTCACCCACCTTTGTATAATAACCGTCAGGCATTTCCATTATATCAGAATGAATGTTGGCTGCTTTTGCGGCAGCCTCAATATCTTCCATTGATGCATCCGGTACCGCATAACCGATATTTTCAGCAATTGTTCCGTTGAAGAGGAAAGTGTCCTGCAGGACAGGCGAAATGTTTTTCCGCAGGCTTTCAACCGTAACACGCCGGATATCATGCCCATCGATGAGGATGCGCCCGTCAGAAGGTTCATAGAAACGAGAGATCAATTGTGCAAGGGTTGTCTTGCCGACACCGGTCGGGCCGACAAGGGCAAGCATCTGTCCGGGTCTGCAGACAAATGAAACATCCTTCAGGACAGGTGTATTTTCACCGTATGAAAAACTGACATGATCGAAAACAATCTCGCCTTTTATTCTTCCGAGGGATTCAGCACCAATGATATCCTGTATCTCGGCAGGAGCGTCAAGAATATCCAGAACGCGTTCCGCACCGGCCATGGACTGCTGCATATTTTCGAGCAGATTCGCAAGGCCGGATACAGGTCCGTAAAAAAGACCCAGATACAGAAGAAAGGCAACGATATCCGCCACGCTTAATCCTTCGCGAAAAGCAAGATATCCGCCGAATGCAACGACAAGGATTGTTCCGAGGGAAGAAATGAACTCCACGGAAGGATGAAAAACAGCACTGATTTTCAGGGCCTTCAGCATGGCGCGGATATGTTCAAAATTCCGTTCGTTCACACGTTCCGTTTCGTATTCCTCGCGGCCGAAGGACTGAATCTCATGAATTCCGGACAAATTATCCTGAAGTTTTCCATTCAGTTCTCCCATTTTTTTCTGGGAGATACGGAAATATGGCCTGACTTTTTTGGAGAAAATGATTCCTGATGCGAAGATGAGCGGAATCGGAGCACAGGTAATCAAAGCAAGTTTCCAGTTTATTGTGAGAAGAACGATCAGCACACCGGAAAAGGTCACAATGTTTGTGATGGTCTCAGGGATCATATGAGCATAAAGAAGTTCAAAATCACGGGTATCATTCACAATCCGGCTCATCAGGTCACCGGTCTGCTTGTCATGGAAATATCCAAGATGCATATGTTCCAGCTTGTCATATGTTCTTGTCCGGAGATCTCCGACAAGATACCAGGCTGCTTTATGCGCAAGAAAGTTGCTCAGATACCTGAAGAGGATCCGAAGCAGATAGAGGACTATAAGGATGACCGTGAAGATGCCGATCCTGTGAAGTCCGCTTACAGAAACACCGGTTTCCACGATGCCCGTCATCGCTGACAGGATCTTTGGCGCAGCCAGGTTCACAACTGTCAACGCAAGTGTGGACAGGACCGCAACGAAGTAGAGCATCCTGTATCGGACTGCTTCACGGCTGAGACGCAGCAATGTTCTGAACATATTATCTTCCTTCCGGCTCAATATCAGTTTCATTTTAAAGATTCAAGCTGACTTTAAGTCAAGTTTTTCTTTATTACGGATGAAATAACGGTGTAAAAAGCGTTATTCTTGATTTCACAATTTTTTTCATGTAAAATAAACTGATTATACAGGAAGGATGATGTTCATTATGAAGCTGATTATTGCAATCGTTCAGGATGAAGATTCCTCCAAATTGCTTTCGAAGCTGATGCAGATCGGGCTGAGTGCGACCAAACTCGCCACAACAGGCGGTTTTCTGAAAGCCGGCAATACGACCCTTCTGCTCGGTGTGGAAGAAGAAAGAATCCAGGACGCCCTGAAGATCATTGAATCAGTCTGCAAGAGCAGGAAACAGATGACCACTGCTCCGACCGCCATGACCGGTATCACCCACGGGGAATATACCACTTATCCCGTTGAAGTGACCGTCGGCGGAGCGACGGTCTTCATCCTTTCGATCGACCAGTGCCTGAAAGTATGACGATGCATGAAATTCAGGAAAGCTTTCTTCGTCACGGCGAGGATTTCCGCATTCTTTTCAGCCAGCTGTCTGAGCGCACTTCCGTCCATGCATTCCTGATAACCGGCGAAAAGGGAACGGGAAAGAAAACGCTGGCGAACCTGATGGGCATGACGCTGCTTTGCTCATCTGAAGGCAGCAGGCCGTGCGGCACCTGCAGGAACTGCTCTCTGGCAGAGCAGGGAGAGCATCCTGACATGATTGTAATCGAAAAGGGAAAGCCGATCGCACCGGGTGTAAAGAAGGAACGGACCACAATTCCCGTAGAGGATATACGGGAGATGATCCGGATCTGCGGAATCCGGTCAACAAACGGCAATATGCACGTTGTTGTGATCCGTGATGCGGATAAAATGACGACGCAGGCACAGAACTGCCTGCTGAAGACCCTGGAAGAACCTCCGGCAGATACCTGTATCATCCTGGTAACGGATCATATGGAAAGTCTGCTGACAACGGTTATAAGCAGGTGCCGGATCATTCGGATGAAAGCCTGGGAAGATGAATATATTCTTTCTGTGCTTCAGGAACATGGGGTATCGGCACAAAGGGCAGCGGATGCCGCAGCTGCATCAAACGGCTCTGTTGGAAAAGCACTGGAACTTGCTTCGGAGGAAGATTACTGGCAGCTCAGGAAGGATGTAACGGACGTTTTCTTCGGAAACACATCCCGAAGTGAAATACTGAAGATCTCGAATCAATGGAAAGACAAAAAACAAATCGCTGAAGAAGTTCTTTCCATCCTGGAGATGATCCTCCTCATGCTGTATGAGAGCAGGTTCGGAACAAGGCATGCTGATCTTTCGGTATTTCCGGCACAATGGCAGCGTTTTGCCGCTGAAGCAGAAATGGAAAGCTTTGTCATGCTGTCTGAATCTGTGAGGGAGACCCGGCGCCAGCTTCAGTTTTCCGTCAATTTCCAGGCGGTTCTTGAGAGGATTATTTTTATTTTTATAGGAGAAGGTAACAGATGGCTATTATAGTTGGAATACAGTTCCAGAAGAACGGAAAGATATATAATTTTGATACAAACGGTCTTGATCTGAAACCTGATGATTATGTAGTTGCTGATACGCAGCATGGCGCAGATCTTGGACAGGTGGTCGTCGGCTGCAGACAGGTTGAATATCAGGACGCAGGCATACAGCTTAAAAAGGTCCTGCGGATCGCCACAGAAAAAGATCTGCAGACAAGTTCGGAAAATCGAAAAAAGGAAAAGGAAGCTTTTTCGATATGCCAGAAGAAAATTGCCGAACATAAGCTGGATATGAAGCTGGTTTCTGTGGAGTATTCCTTTGATAACACCAAAGCAATGTTCTATTTTACGGCAAACGGAAGGGTCGATTTCAGAAGCCTGGTCAAGGACCTTGCCTCCGTATTCAAAATGAGGATTGAATTGCGGCAGATCGGTGTCCGCGATGAGGCAAGGATGATAGGAGGCCTTGGACCGTGCGGACGGCAGATCTGCTGCGGTGCTTTTCTTGATGAATTTCAGCCCGTTTCCATCAAAATGGCAAAAGAACAGAACCTTTCGCTGAATCCGACAAAGATCAGCGGAGTATGCGGACGTCTTATGTGCTGTCTGAAATATGAGCAGGAACACTATGAAAAAACCCGTAAAATCATGCCGCGGATGGGAAAGGAAGTCATCACCCCGGACGGAACCGGGACCGTGACAGACCTTAACATTGTGAAAGAAACGGTATTTGTAAGGATTGTAAACGGAGATTCAAGCGAGATCAAAGAATACCCGCTTGAAAAGATCGAACGTCCCGGCCAGCCGACCTCTCCGCCGCAGGAGCAGGAAAAGACGCCTCCGGCCACTCCGGAAGCACAGGACGGCAACGTTCAGGAGAAGTCAGAAAGCCAGCCCCCGGAAGAAAATAAAGCGGCTGCGGAGATCCGGAACAATGATGCAAACCGGCAGCCCCGCAGCGAAAACCGCAACCGGCAGGCCGGCAACGGCCAGTCCGGCAAAAACCGCGATCAGCGCAGGCAGGAACGGCTCGGGAAACCGGTTATGCGTGAAAATCCGAATCGAAACAGTTCTGCTGCTGCATCCGGCAGTGTTTCTGTAAAAACAGCAGAAAAAGCGATTCCCAGACAAAATGATACACAGAAGAAACAGGAACCCGACGGGAAAAAGACTGTTTCAAGCTGGGCTGAAGCTGTTCAGAAGGCAATGGACTCCATAGAATAAGCAGCTTCAGACAAAATCTTTACTTGAATTGTTGAATGTTCAATGATAGAATGAAAATGTATCAAGCGTTCCCGGAGAACGTGTATATTTGGAGGTAAAATCATGGCTTACAAAATTTCTGACCAGTGCATCAGTTGCGGCGCCTGTGCTGCCGAATGCCCCGTTTCTGCGATCAGCGAAGGTGATGGAAAATACGAAATCAATGCTGAACTGTGCGTTGAATGCGGCGCCTGTGCAGAAACCTGCCCCGTCGGAGCTCCCGAACAGGCAGAATAAGGAACAGCTATGCTGACCCGGAACCGGCGAAAGCCGGTTTTTTTATTGTGTATCACTTTTGCAAAAGAAAAGACCTCCGTTTTAACGGAGGTCTCGTACACCATTAGGGACTCGAACCCTAGACACCCTGATTAAGAGTCAGGTGCTCTACCAACTGAGCTAATGGTGCTCAAGCGAACAAAAGCTATTATACATGAATATGATCATTTGTCAACAGGAAATTTCATTGATTTGGATTTGTTTATTGCAATGGAAGTATGATATAATTTGAGGGGTAGAAACTGGGAGGTTTTTTTGTTGATTTTTCAAATGTTTGAGCCTTACAGCGAAAAGGATGCCGGCTTGATGAATGTACTGCAGCTGGCATATATCGGTGATTCGGTATGGGAATTGTTTGTCCGCAATCATCTGATCCGCAAAGGGCTGACGGTGCACCACATGCATTCCGAATGTATCAGCCATGTGAACGCAAAAGCTCAGGCTGCCTATATCCGCTCACTGGCTGGCGATCTGACGCCTGAAGAGACCGAACTTGTCAGACGGGGAAGAAATGCGCATTCACATCATCCGGTTCCGAAAAACCAGGATCCGGAGGACTATGCCATGGCCACAGCGTTTGAAGTCCTGATCGGATATCTTCACCTGACGGGGAAGAATGAAAGGATTGCCTGTTTTACCAATAAACTGCTCGGAGGAATCAAAAATGGCTGAAAGAAAAGATATGAATGTAGTTCTGATCCGGCATACACTGAACGCTGAAGAGCTTATCGCCCTCAGCGCAAAGCTCTGTTATTCGAGATCGACGATCAGCGGATTGAATGAGCGCGTTTCATCGCAGGACCAGAGCGAATTTATCAGCCGTCTGATGGATATGGGGCATGAATCCACTTTCGAACACGCAAGCTTTACATTCGGTATCGAAGGGGTAAGCCGTGTGCTTCTTGCTCAGCTGACCAGACACCGCATCGCAAGCTTCAGCGTTCAGAGCCAGCGGTATGTTTCCTATGAGAACGGATTCGGATATATCCTGCCGCCCAGGATCGAAGCGCTCGGAGAGGAAGCAGTTGCACGATACACTGCACAAATGAATCAGATCGAAGAATGGTATAAGGAATGGCAGGAACAGCTTGGGAAAAAAGGTGAACAAAGTAATGAGGATGCCCGGTTTGTTCTTCCGAATGCCTGCGAGACGAGGATCATGCTGACAATGAACGTGCGGGAACTTCGCCACTTTTTCAGCCTTCGGATGTGCAACCGCGCGCAGTGGGAAATCAATGAGCTTGCAACCAGAATGCACCGGCTGTGCCTGGAAGTCGCACCTGCATTGTTTGAAGATGCCGGCCCCGCTTGCCTCCGGGGGAAATGCTCCGAAGGTGAAAAGACATGCGGACAGGGGCCGCGCAAACGTGCGGAACGTGAAGAAATGCTGAAGAACATCAAGAAAGGGTAATATCATGGTTTACAGGAATGAAAAAAACCGGGAGAGCCGGTACCCGGGAAAAACCGGGCGCAATAGCAGGGAAACAGGAAAAATCGGTCAGGAAACGACAGAAAGACATTATGACGCCTACCGTTATGAAGGAGGCAATTCTTCCCGCGGCAGGACTGCAGGCCGCAAAGATCGTTCCGCTGATCAATATGCGCCTGTACGGAAGCAAAGGGAAGGAAAAAGAGATTTCCATCCATTGCAGCAGGAACAACACGAAGGAACGGCCGCTGCGGAGGAAAGCTATATTCTTACCGGACGGAATCCTATCCGTGAAGCACTGAAAACCAACCGTGATCTGGAAAAACTGCTTGTACAGAAGGGTGAGCTGTCGGGCAGCGCCATGGAGATCGTAAAAACCGCAAAAGAGCGGAAAATCATGGTACAGGTTGTTGAGAAAAGCCGGCTGGATGATATTACCCCGCGTCATCAGGGACTGATTGCCTTTGCAAGTGCATTCCAGTACTCGACGGTGGAAGAGATCCTGCAGCATGCTGAGGATCGCGGTGAAGATCCTTTCCTGATTCTGCTGGACGGCATTACGGATCCGCACAATCTCGGCGCGATCATACGCAGCGCTGAATGCACAGGCGCACACGGGATTATTGTGCCTCAGCACCGAAGCGTCGGGCTGACGCCCGCAGCAGTGAAAGCCAGCGCGGGAGCTGTTGAGTATCTTCCGATTGCACGGGTGACAAATCTGAATCGTACGATCGAAGAACTGCAGAAAAAAAATATCTGGGTTTATGCACTGACCATGAACGGAAAAGACTATGAAGAGGTTGACTTCACCGGCGGCACTGCCGTTGTGATAGGTGCTGAAGGGGACGGGATCAGTAAACTGACTGAAGAAAAATGTGATCTTGCGGTCTCGCTCCCGATGAAAGGACACCTTGACAGCCTGAACGCATCCGTTGCTGCCGGTGTTATTATGTACAGGATCATGAGTTCAAGAAAAAAGGGATGAGCATGGAAAAAAACGAACGGTTCGACCAGGACGGGAACACACGTGAATCAGGCAGGTATGCTGAATTTACAGATGAACAGATCGTTGAAATGAGTCATAACGGCGATTCTGCTGCGGAAGAATATCTTCTTGACAAATACAAAAATTTTGTCCGAAGCAAAGCTCGCAGTTACTTTCTTGTCGGCGCAGACCATGAAGACATCGTCCAGGAAGGTATGATCGGACTATACAAGGCCATACGTGATTACCGCCCGGATAAACTGAGTTCGTTTCGCGCTTTTGCTGAACTGTGCATTACAAGGCAGATCATCACAGCCATAAAAACCGCAACAAGACAAAAGCATATCCCGCTGAATAATTATGTATCGCTGAACAAACCACTGTACGATGAAGAAAGCGACAGAACCCTGCTGGATGTGATCATAGAAGGACGGACATCCGACCCGGAAGAGATGATCATCAACATGGAAAACGTCGGTAATATCCGGGCCAAGATCAGTGAAGTTCTTTCCGGACTGGAACAGGAAGTGCTGAATGCGTATCTGGACGGAAGAAGCTATCAGGAGATTGCAGAATCCCTTGGAAGGCATGTAAAGTCCATTGACAATGCACTTCAGCGTGTCAAAAGAAAACTGGAGAAATATCTGGAAGAGAACAGGGTCTGAGTTTAAAACTCAGACCCTGTTCTATGATTCGTACAGGACAGATCCCGATCAGGGTGTTCCCAGCTCAACAGCCTTTTCAAGCACATTTTCAAGCCTGACGGGCGGGGTGCTGTGACGCCTGCCGGCAGGAATAACCTGAATATCGCCGTTATTGTTAGTTGTCAGAGCGAAGACGCAGAGCAGGATAAGGAGGATCGACAGACTGCACAGCGCAACCACCGTACGCAGGGGGTATTTCTTTTTGGTCGCAGGAGCAGATGCTGCAGCATAGATGCGATGCTTCATACTATCATCTGCTGTGAGTCCGGCAAGAACGTGTTCCGTTACCTCCGGGATTCTTTCAAGCTTTTCCATGTTCATTCCCCAGCTCTTTCATTAATTTGGTCCTTGCTCTGGAAAGACGGGATGAAACCGTTCCTTCCGCTATGTCAAGCATTCCGGCAATTTCCGAAACACCGTAACCCTGATAATAATGCAGGAGGACAACCTCCTTAAAATCCGGTGCCAGGCTGTTGACCGCCTCTGCAAGTGCGATCGAATCAGCAGCACGTCCGATTTCATCATCCGCAGGAAACAGCTCGAAAGAAGGATGTCCGAGAACCACCTTTTTGAGCCATGCACTTCGCCACAAATCACGGCAGCGGTTCAGTGCCACCTTCAGAAGCCAGGACTTTTCCCTTCCGGCAAACAATACAGGCCGATTCTGAAGATACCGGACAAAGACGTCCTGTGTCACATCCTCAGCACGCTGTCTATCACCGAGATAATAATATGACACGCGGAGAACATCTGTCGCAAACTGATCGTACAGTTCATCAAAAGTCAGGTCGGATTCCGGTAAGGAATCCGCGGGAGCAGAACTCCCGATATCCTCTGCCATCAATAGAAACGAACAAAACAACCCGGTTCTTCCCTCCGAAAATAATTTTTCCTTCAGTATTATAAACGCAAGACGCGTAAAGGGCAAACGCTAAATTTGCACTTGACGTTTAATACAAGAAACAGGTAAAATAAGGAAAACAAAAGATTCCAAATCTTTTTCGTTTGGATAATCATATGAATAAGGAGAGTGTCATTCTGTGTTGAGAAAGAAGACTTGTGTTGCAATGCTTCTCGCCGGCGGACAGGGAAGCCGTCTTGGTATTCTTACAAAGAAAGTGGCAAAACCGGCGATACCGTATGGCGGCAAATACAGAATCATCGATTTCCCGCTCAGCAACTGTACAAACAGCGGGATTGATACAGTTGGTGTGCTTACACAGTATCAGCCGCTTGAGTTGAACGCCTATATCGGCAGCGGAGCTCCGTGGGATCTTGATATTTCCAACGGCGGCGTTTTCGTGCTTCCGCCGTACCAGAAAGGAAAGAGCGGAGAATGGTACCGCGGGACGGCCAATGCAATTTACCAGAACATCGCTTTTATTGAACAGTATAATCCTGATTATGTGCTGATCCTGAGCGGTGACCATATTTATAAAATGGACTATAACGCAATGCTGAATTATCATATCCGGAACGGGGCAGACGCGACCATCGCAGTGCGCGAGGTGCCGTGGGAAGAGGCACCCCGCTTCGGAATTATGAACACAGACTCGGAAGACCGGATTATCGAATTCGAAGAAAAGCCGAAGAATCCGAAGAGCAACAAGGCTTCCATGGGCGTCTACATCTTCACATGGGAAAAGCTGCGGCGCTACCTTGAAGCGGATGAAGCTGACAAAAAGAGCAACAATGACTTCGGCAAAAATATTATCCCGAACATGCTTGCGGACAAACAAGTGCTCGTAGCTTACAGCTTCAAAGGCTACTGGAAGGACGTCGGTACGATCGAAAGCCTCTGGGAAGCCAATATGGACCTTCTCGAGACACCCATGCCGATCGACATGCATGACAAAAGATGGCGTATATTTGCCAAGAATCCGGGAATGGCTCCGCACTATATCGCCAAAGGTGCGACTGTCCATGATTCACTGATCACTGAAGGCTGTGAAGTGTATGGAAATGTGAATCATTCCATTCTTTTTGCCGGTGTGATCATTGAGGAAGGCGCGAAAGTCGAATCCAGCGTGATTATGCCAGGAAGCATTATACGGCGCGGCGCAGTAGTGCAGCGTGCCATTGTGGCAGAAAATGCGGAAGTAGGCCCCGGGGCCATTGTCGGTGAGGAAACCGGCAACATCGCTGTCATCGGTACCGGAATCTCACTGCCTGCCGGAGTACATATCCCTGCCGGGCAGCAGGTTGATGAAGACTACACTTTTTAACTGAATTCGCGGAGAATACAGCCAGAAAGGACGAAATATGATGAAGGATGTAATGGGTCTTATCTATACGGGCGAAAATGACGCGAGGCTTCGTGAACTGACTGTTACCCGTGCAATCGCGGCAATGCCTGTCGCCGGCAGATACAGGGTGATCGACTTCCTTGTCAGCAGCATGGTCAACGGCGGAATGAAGAACATCGGCGTTATCACACAGAAAAACTATCACAGCCTGATGGACCACCTTGGCAGCGGAAAAGAATGGGACCTTCATGGCAAAAACAACGGACTTCATATCCTGCCGCCTTTCCTGACAAGAGAAAATGTCGGGCTGTATCCGGGCCTCCTGGATGCACTGCGCAGCAACAACAACTTCTTTATCAGGAGCAAACAGGAAACACTGGTACTGAGCAACAGCAACATTATCTATAATGCACATCTTGATGAGCTTGTACAGTATTATCGTGATACAGAAGCCGACATTACGCTTCTTTATACAACAGATCAGAGCATGAAGCGTGACGAATACGGGACATATCTTGCGCTTGACGATCAGGGAAACGTGACAGACCTGGAGGTTCAGCCGACTCATCCTTCGTATGACAACGTGTATATGCAGGTTATGGTGATCAAACGAGAACTGATTAAAGATCTTGTTGATAAAGCTGTATCCCATGGCCTTCACTCCATGGAACGTGATATCATCCTGCGGCTTGTTCAGAGCAAGAGTGCCAGGATCAATGCATACGAATACAAGGGAAAAGCGTGGCAGATTGACAGCGTTCAGAGCTATTTCCGCTTTAATATGGATATCCTGGATCCCAAAATGAGGAAAGGCCTTTTCCGCGAAGATCTGCCCGTATATACGAAAGTACGCGATGAGATGCCCGCATGTTACGGAGACGACTCTACTGTCATCAACTCACTGATCGCTGATGGTTGCCAGATCGAAGGTACAGTGGAAAACAGCGTTCTGTTCCGCGGCGTCAAGATTGCTGCCGGCGCACATGTCCGAAACTGTATCATCATGCAGGATGGCCAGGTGCACGAAGGAGCATATATTGAAAACTGTATCCTTGATAAACAGGCTGTAATAAAACGGAATTCCAAACTGATTGGCCCTGAAGCTTATCCGATCGTAATAGGAAAAGACGTAGTGATCTGAATTCAGGAGGGGATACATTGAAAATCCTGTTTGTTGCCAGTGAGGCGGTCCCGTTCGTAAAAACCGGCGGGCTTGCTGACGTGGTCGGGGCTCTTGCTCCGGTACTCGCTGAGAAAGGACACGATGTGCGGGTCCTTCTTCCGGATTTCGGACAGATCCCGAGAGAATACCACGGGAAGATGACGCATGCGTGTGATTTTGAAGTGCAGCTTGGATGGAGGCGGCAGTACTGCGGAATCGAACAGATACAGCTGAACGGTGTTACGTGGTACTTTATGGACAATAAATACTACTTTGACCGTCCCTATATATACGGAATGGGCGGGGACGAGTATGAACGCTTCGGGTTCTTCTGCCGTGGTGCACTGAACATGCTTCCGCTTCTGGATTACCAGCCGGATATCATACATTGTCACGACTGGCAGAGCGGTATGATTCCTGCACTTCTGAAGATACAGTATGCACATCTTCCTTTCTATTCCAAGATGCGTACGGTGTTTACGATCCACAATCTGCAATATCAGGGGATCTTCGGAATCCGTGAAGTACAGGATGTGATGATGCTCGGGGACAGTCTCTGGACAGATGACAAGCTGGAATGCTTCGGCTGCGCCAACTATATGAAGGCCGCGCTGGTCTATGCTGATCTGATTACAACGGTCAGTCCGTCCTACGCAGAAGAAATACAGACCGCTTACTACGGAGAACGTCTTGATGGTCTTCTGCGGGCCCGGAAAGCAGATCTGAAAGGCGTACTGAACGGAATAGATATCGACAGTTATGATCCTCAGAAGGATAAACTGATTCCGGCAAACTACAGCGTGAACGATCTGTCCGGAAAAGCCGTTTGCAAGGAAGAACTGCAAAAAGATCTCGGACTTGATATCCGTCCGGATGCTCCGATTATCGGAATGGTCGGACGTCTGAGCAATCAGAAAGGCCTCGATCTGGTGGACTATGTAATTGCTGATATCATGCGTCAGGACGTCCAGCTTGTGGTACTCGGCATGGGCGAAGGAAGGTATTTCAACCTTTTCAGCTGGGCTGAAGGCGAGTATAAAGGTCGTGTGGCAGCACGTTTTACAATGGACCATACGCTGGCGCACAAAATCTATGCCGGTGCGGATATCTTCCTGATGCCGAGCCAGTTTGAACCCTGCGGCCTGAGCCAGATGATCGCCATGAGATACGGAACGATCCCGATCGTACGCGAAACAGGCGGCCTGCGTGATACAGTGCTGAGTTACAATGAGTTCACCGGTGAAGGAAACGGTTTCACTTTCTTCAATTACAACGCACATGACATGCTGCATGTGATCGAGAGAAGCATCGGATATTATATGAACCGCAAGGATATATGGGCATTACTCCAGCAGCGCGGCATGAACGGTGATTACAGCTGGACGCATTCTGCAGGTGAGTATCTGAAGTTGTATTCGAGTGTGTTTGAAGAAAAAAAGATCTCATCTGAACCTTCCACGGAAGAGAAAAACCCGGTTGTCATGGAATTTGAGGAGTAAGAAAAAGGAATCAAAGAAGACAGGGATGTGCTTTGATGCACATCCCTGTTTTCGGAAAGTTCAGATATCATGATGAAACAGGAATGGCTGAAAGAAGACGAAACACTGGAAGATCTGCAATTATGCGGACTGAAGCTGATCCAGAAGAAAAAAGGATTTCGCTTTGGTATGGATTCCGTGCTGCTGGCACATTTTGCTCAGATCAGACCGATGGACTTTATCGCTGACTTTGGCACAGGTACAGGTATTCTTCCTCTTTTGCTGATAGGGCGAAATAAAGGAACACATTTCACATGTTATGAGATCCAGCAGGAATATGCTGAAATGGCATCACGGACCATGCGGATGAACAGCCTTGAGGATCGTGTTGATATTATCTGCGGGGATGCGGTCAAAGCGTATGAAACGACAGAGGCCTGCAGTCTGGACGCGGTGATCTGCAATCCGCCCTATGCTGTTCCGGGTACAGCACTGACAAGCCCATTCAGCAGCCGTTCCATTGCACGCAATCAGGAGAGGAATATGATGGAAGGATTTCTGAAAAGTGCCTTTCGGATTCTCAAAGGACGAGGCAGATTTATCACAGTATATCCGGCGCCAAGAATGCTGCATATCATGCAGCTGATGCGTGAAGCGCACCTGGAGCCAAAGCATTTCCAGCTGGTTTATCCGCAGGAGGATAAACCGGCAAATCTTGTTCTGATAGAAGCTGTGAAAGACGCGAAAGAGATGCTGCATCCGATGGAACCTCTGATTATATACAACAAAGACCATGACTTGACAAACAGACTGAAGTCTATTTACAATATCAGAGAACAGAACGAAGTCTGATACGCCTGCTCTGAAAGGAGAGACTATATGCACCCGATGACCGACCTTGCGATCATAGGCGGGGGAGCCGCAGGTCTTGCAGCGGCTGTAACGGCACATGAATGCGGTGACCGTGTAACGATATTCGAACAGGGTAATACGATAGGCCGGAAGATCGCAGCAAGCGGCAACGGAAGATGCAACCTGATGAACAGCGGCACGCCGAGGTTTTACGGTGACGCTGCATTTGCCGAAAAAGTTCTTGGACACTGCCCGCAGAAACGACTGACCCGATACTGGAGATATCTTGGAATCTATCTGAATGAAGAAACAGAAGGACGGATGTATCCTTCAACCTTCCGGAGCGGGACAGTTAATGATGCCTACAGGATCCGGCTGAAATCCGCCGGAACGACAGTGCTGCTCCAGACCAGAATCAGTGAAATCAGAAAAGAAGGAAAGATTTTCAGGATCTTTTCCGATGACAGGGAATATACTGCCTCACGGGTCCTGATCGCATGCGGCGGTGCCGCAAGCCCGAAACTCGGCGGAAACGACAGCGGATACAGACTGCTGAGGTCCTTCGGACATAATGTGATCAGTCCGGCGCCTGCGCTCTGCCCGTTGAAAACAGATGCGAAAAGCATATGCGGGCTTGCCGGAATACGTGTAAAATGCAGAGCAAGTCTGAAAGACGTCAATGGAAAAACTCTGAGGTCTGAACAGGGTGAAGCATTATTCACCGAAAACGGGATCAGTGGAATATGCATCATGCAGCTTTCCCGTTTTGCATCCGCCGGAAGCCGGATAGAACTTGATCTTCTGCATCGTGTTTTCAGTGATCAGGATGAACTCTGCAAGGAACTTCTGAAAAGACAGGAGTATACGGAAATGTTTGCACCGGAGACACTTCTGAGCAGTATTCTGGCTCCGAAGCTTTCATATGCTGTCCTCAAGCAGGCTGGAATCGAAATGAAGAACAGAAAAGCCGGGGACCTGACACCGGGAGAAATCCGTACCATCGCGGACAAATGCAGGAAATATACTGTATATGTTGCCGGAAGCTGCGGGCTGGAAGAAGCACAGGTGACAGCCGGGGGTGCAGACTGCACAATGTTTGATCCGGAAACCATGCAATCCAGCCTGGTGGACGGTCTGTTTGCAGCCGGGGAAGTACTGAATGTGGACGGTGACTGCGGCGGATATAATCTCATGTTCGCAACGGCAAGCGGGATCCTGGCCGGACTGAACGGAAGAAAGGAGACAGTAATATGAGGAAAGGCGAGCTGAAAAAACAGGAATTTCTGCGGGCTTCAGAATTACGGTTCTGCAGGGACGGTTATGAAAATACAAGCATTCAGGAAATACTGGATGACCTGCATACCAGCAAAGGAAGCTTTTATCACCACTTTGTCAGCAAGGAAGCGCTTCTGGAAGAAATCTGCAGAAGCCGTGCAGAAAGCAATTCCAGACAGGTGCTGGCAGGACTGGATCCGGAGATGGATCCCTGCAACCGTCTGAATGTTCTGATCAGCGGAATGATTCCTTTCAGCGGTGAAAAACTGAGTTTTCTTCTTATGCTGATCCCCGTGCTTTCCGGCCCTGAGGGAGTCAGGATCCGTAATTGTTATTCCCTTGAACTGGAAAACCTGTATAAAAACAAAACAGCCGAAACGCTCCGGGAGGGAATGGAGAAAAATGTTTTTGCCTGCCGGGATTGTGACTTCTTTGCCGGCATGCTTCTTGAAATGATCAACCGCTTCTGGCTGGAGATCTGCGACCGGATACTGGACAACGAGAAAAGCGGACGCAGCACAGATCCGCAGGATCTGATGACCGTTACGGAAAACTACAGGACTGCCGTTGAGCGTCTCCTTAGTGCTCCTTACGGATCGGTGAATATTCTGAAGCTTCAGGAACTTCAGACAGTCGCAGATCAGATTCATCTTCACTGGAAAAAATAAAAAAGGGATCCGTTACAGATCCCATGCCTGGTAATTCTCTGATAGTAGTTCGCCGGAAAGTTTTCCATCCGACAGATTCCGAAGATGCTCCAGAACAGATCCGGAATCTGTTTTTCTTGCTGTAAGTGTGATCACAACATTCTCTGCATAACTCACATCCATGATCTGTACAGGAAGCTTTTGCAGCGCATACTGGACAGTATTCCAGAGGGAATAAGACATACTGCAGCGAATGGATGAGGAAAGCTCCATCCGGACAAGACCGGCAGCCTGCAGGGCGATCTTGCATCCCTGCGTATATGCTCGCACAAGCCCTCCGGTTCCCAGAAGGATACCGCCAAAGTAACGCACTACAACAACACAACAGTTGACTGCATTTTCATTCTTCAGCATGTCCATCATCGGCATTCCGGCTGTTCCGCCAGGTTCACCATCATCACTATACCGCATGATCCCTGCATTCGTGCCTATGATATAAGCATAACAGCAGTGACGGGCATCCCGGTGTTTTTCCCGGAGCTTCCTGATAAATGCAATCGCTTCCTCCTCCGTTACACAGGGAGATGCATAACCGATAAACCTGCTCTTCTGGATTAAGATCTCATCGGAAGCTTCAGAACGGACTGTGATATACGAATCCACTAACGGATTATCTTTTTCCGTCATCCAAGAATCACTCGGCAGAAGCCCTTTTTTCCTTTCCTGATCAGAATGCCGTCACCGGAAAGCTGATCAGCAGTCAGAACCGCAGCAGGGTCCGTTACCTTATCATTTCCGATGGAAACAGCATTCTGTGCGATCTGAGTACGCGCATCGCTCTGGCTTTTGCAAAGGCCCGAACGCACAAGCATTGTGGAAACGCGGCCATCAGCAGAAAGTTCAGCGGCAGTTAAGGTCAGTGTCGGAATATCGCCGCCGGCAGGTCCTCCGGTAAAAAGAGCCTTTGCAGCGGCCTCCGCCTGAACTGCAGCTTCTTCACCATGAACAAGCTTCGTTACTTCAAAAGCCAGAACTTTTTTCGCTTCGTTCAGTTCAGCGCCTTGCAGCGCACCCAAACGGCGCACTTCATCCATCGGCAGGAATGTGAGCAGAGCAAGGCACTTTTCAACATCTTTATCGTCCACATTACGCCAGTACTGATAAAAATTATAGGGTGAGGTCTTATTGGCATCAAGCCAGAGAGCTCCGGCTTCGGTTTTGCCCATTTTGCGGCCGTCATGGGTAAGCAGGAGCTGGAATGTACAGGCAAAGGCCTTTTCCTTTTCTTTCCGGCGGACGAGATCAGCGCCTCCGAGCATATTGCTCCACTGGTCGTTGCCACCCATTTCCAGCCGGCAGCCGTAGCGGTGGAACAGCTCAAGGAAATCGTAACTCTGCATGAGCATATATGTAAACTCGAGAAAGCTGAGACCGTTTTCAGTTGCCATACGGGCTTTGTAGCATTCGGCAGTAAGCATTTTATTGACAGAAAACATGGAGCCGATATCACGCATGAATTCGATAAAGTTCAGATTGCGCAGCCAGTCGCCGTTGTTGACGATGATCGCATTTCCATCTGAAAAATCAAGAAAGCGTGACATTTGTTTCTTAATGCATTCAACGTTCTGATCAATGGTCTCGGTGGTCATCATCTTCCGCATGTCTGTCTTTCCTGAAGGATCGCCGATCATCGCAGTTCCGCCGCCCATCAGCGCGATCGGTTTATGGCCGGCGCGCTGCATATGCGCCATGGCCATGATCGGAATATAATGACCGATATGAAGGGAATCCGCAGTCGGATCAAAACCCACATAAAATGTGGTCGGATTCTTCAGCTGTTCGTAAAGTTCCTCTTCAAATGTTACCTGCGCGATAAATCCGCGTTCTTTCAGGATATCCAGAATATGTTCCATCAGTCTTTCCTCCTGTTATCTCAGATGTTTTCGGCAACCAGTTTTTTCAGTATATCCATACCGGTTTCAATCTGTTCCATGGAACTGTTTGAAAAGTTCAGACGGATCGTGTTCTCATGACCGCCGTTCACGCAGAAATGCGTTCCTGGAACATATGCGACCTTTTTTTCTACAGCTTTGTCCAGAAGCGCTTTCGCGTTCAGATGATCCGGCAACTCCGCCCAGATGAAGAGCCCCCCCTGGGGCTTCGTATATCGGACATTCCCCGGAAACTCGGAAAGCTTCGAGAGCATAAATTTCATTTTGGTCCCGTAGTCGGCACAGATCGTACGGATATGTTCCGGCAGGAGACGACGGCGGATAAAAAGGTCGACAACTGCCTGGTTCAGGTTCGCGGTATGCACATCCGTTGACTGTTTGCCTACCGTGCATTTACGGATCAGATCCGGATGTCCGGCGATATAACCGACCCGCAGTCCGGGAGAGATAATCTTGCTGAAGGAACCGAGGAAAACTACCCAGCCTTCCGTATCAAAGCTCTTGATCGAAGCGACCGGTTTTCCTTCATACCGGAGATCCCGGTATGGATCATCCTCTGCAACAACCATGTGATACCTGTTTGCCAGCTCCGCAACTTTACGGCGGCGTTCCTCCGGAAGGGTCTTGCCGGTCGGATTCTGGAAGGTGGGAATTGTATAGAGCATTTTGGGTTTATACTGCAGGATCTTTTTTTCGAGATCTTCCATGATCATACCGTCTTCATCGCTGTCAACCGGAACCAGATTGGCCTGGTAAAGCTTCATGCACTGCATATTTCCGAGGAAGGACGGATTCTCAACAAGAATATTGTCGCCTGGATCAATCAGCGATTTACAGAGCAGATCCATCGCCTGTGTGGATCCGGTCACTGGAAGAACAGCTGGGATATCACACTTCAGCATATCGCGCACATACTGAAGAAGGCTTTCGACAAAAGGAGGATATCCTTCAGTCGCTCCGTACTGGAGCAGCACTTTCCCGTTTTCCCGGAGTACTTCATCCGCAAGAAGGCGGACAGCCTCATCCGGAAGGGCGGCAGGAGAGGGATTGCCGCCGGCAAAGGAAATCATCCCGGGCTGAGCGATAACTTTGAAGATCTCACGGATCGCACTGCCGGAAACCTGATCAAAACGATGCGCAAAAGTAAACTGAGACTGAAACATAAAGGATGATCCCTCCTGTACAATAAATCCGCGGTGTCTCCGGAAGGAAAACCGCGGCTGAAACCAATTCCCTTCAATGCTGATAAAGGTATTATGTGCAAAACGCGAAGGGATGTCAAGCTATTTTCAGCTTGATAAACAACATATCTTCCTGTATAATTATTTGAATCCTTTTTCATCTGACGGATGAATCTTTTGTCCGTATACGCAGGAGGAGTGATTTGATGGAATGCAAGATTAAGAACGATCTCGGTACCATCTATATTGCGGAAGATGTCATGATGAAAGTTGTGGGATATGCCGCGCTTGAATGCTACGGGATTGTTGCTATGAGCGGAAAGAAGGCAACAGACGGCCTTGTGGAATGGCTCGGAAGAGAGAATCTCTCAAAGGGTGTTCAGATCCGCAATGTGGGAGATATGCTGGATGTGGATCTGTATATCATCGTTGAATACGGCATTTCCATATCAGAAGTATGCAAGACGATCGTTGAAACCGTACGCTACAAGCTGGAAAGCATGACCGGTGTCAAAGTACGCAAAGTTGGCATTTCTGTGGAAGGAATCCGTACCTGATCCCTTTCAGACCGAGATTATGAATAACGGAGGAAAATTCCTTTGATACAGTTCAAAACGATTGACGGTCTTCTGCTGAGAGATATGATCGTTGCCGGTACAGCTCTGCTCGAAAAGAACAGGGAAGCCGTGGACGCTCTGAACGTTTTCCCTGTGCCGGACGGAGATACCGGAACAAATATGTCCCTTACAATGCAGAGCGCAACCCGTGAAGTAAACAGCAAAGAATTTCTGCGTGCCGATGAAGCGGCCAATGCCCTTTCCAAAGGCGCACTTAAAGGAGCGCGGGGAAATTCCGGCGTAATCACAAGCCAGCTTCTGCGCGGCTTTGCAAAGGCGCTGAACGGCGTGGAAAAAATCACACCCGTACAGTTTGCACAGGCGCTCGCAAAGGGCTCGGAAATGGCATACAAAGCCGTGATGAAGCCAAAGGAAGGTACGATCCTTACGGTTGCACGGGTGGTTGCTGAAGATGCAGTCAAACAGGCCGCAAAGGATCCTGATGACTATGACAAGCTTTTCAGTGTCATCCTGAAGAGCGGTGAAGCCATTCTGAAGAAGACGCCTGAAATGCTTCCGGCACTGAAACAGGCGGGTGTTGTTGACAGCGGCGGCCGTGGCCTGATGCTGATATACCAGGGATATGCGGCAGTGCTCCGCGGAGAAGATATCAATGCTGCCGATACCGGCATGGAAAGCGACTTCACTGCCGGTTCCGAGGATTGTCACGATATGAGCAGGGATCTGACCTATGCCTATTGTGTCAATTTCACGCTGAGCCGTTTCCGTGAAGACTGCGATGAACATGATCTGGATTCCTTCCGCCGCAGGCTGAACCGCATCGGTGATAACGTAAGCGTCAAAGGTGACCTCGACAAGGCTGAGATTCATATTCATACAGACAATCCCGGGTCTGCTCTGGAATATGGCATTGAACTGGCTGAAATCTCTGAAATCCGGATTGATAACCTGCTTGAAATGAAGCGTCAGTGGGAAGAAGAGAACAATCCTCAGCCTGATCCCAAACCTGAAGAAACAAAATCAGACGAACCTGCTGCAGCAGAAAAACGCTACGGTTTTGTTGCAGTTTCTCTCGGTTCCGGCTTTTCCCAGTTCTTCCAGGACCTGAATGTCGACAGGATCGTGGAAGGCGGACAGACCATGAATCCGTCCGTGGATGACCTGCTGAACGCAGTAAACCAGGTACCCGCCGAATGCGTCTTTATCCTTCCCAACAACGGGAATGTGATATTTGCGGCTAATCAGGCAGCGGAACTGAGCAAAAAGGAAGTCCGTGTGATTCCGACAAAGAATGTCGCCATGGGCATTGCTGCGGCCATCGCATTCCAGAATGAACTTGAACCTGACGAGAATGCTGCCCGAATGAACGAAGCTGCCCAGCATGTAAAGACCGCTATGGTAACCTATGCGATCCGGGACAGTGAATACAACGGCATCAGGATCAAACAGGGCGACATTATCGGCCTGCATAACGGACAGATAGAATATTCCGGCAGTTCCATCCACGATGTAGTAATGGATATGATGAAAAATATCGTTACAGATGAAGACGAACTGATCACCGTGTACTTCGGTGCTGATGTCAAGGAATCAGACGCTGAAGCTGTGGCTGCAGACATTGAAAAAGATTATGATTTCTGCGATGTGGAATGCCATTGCGGAGGCCAGCCTCTTTACTATTACCTGATCTCTGTGGAGTAAACGATGAAACTGTCTGATCTTGACGGGATAGGTCCGGTACGGCTTGAATCATTACGCGCAATGGGAATCATCTCATTGCGCGATTTGTTGTTTACGCTCCCGCTCCGGTATGAAGATCATCACACGGTTTTCCCGTGCTCTGTGAAAAATCCGGGGATCATTCTGGTGAGCGGCTCGTTTTCTGAAAGCCTGAAAAGTTCCTATTTTCACGGCCTGTCACGCGTAACAGGAACGATTGCGGATGAAAGCGGAAAGCTGTCAGTCTGCTGGTTCAACGAACCCTGGATGGCAAAACAGATCCAGCCGGGAAAAACCATCCGGCTTTACGGGCGGCTGAACATAAAAAGTGGCAGAAGAATCCTCCAGAATCCCAAAATTGTTACTGAAGATGGATGGATTCCTGTCTACCGCGCTATGAAAGGTTTTCCCGCAAAGAGTTTCCGGAAAATGATAGAAGAAGCACTGCTGCATCTTGAAGATTGCTGTCCGGAAACGCTCCCGCGGGACTTCCGGATGCGCAACCACCTGTGTGAACTGAATTTTGCTTTGCGTGAAGCACATTTTCCATCTTCCATGATGAACCTCGGAATTGCAAGACGGCGTCTGTCTTTTGAGCGAATCCTGCTCTATCTGCTGAATGTTTCCATAAACGGCAAAGTCCGTAACAAAGCCGTGCCCATGCGGTTTTCCAGTGACTGTGAAGACAGATACTGGAACTCGCTGCCGTTTGAACCGACTTCGGCACAACGGAAAGTGCTCGCGGAAGTATCGGAAGATCTCGGCAAAACACAGGCTATGGCCAGACTTGTGCAGGGAGACGTGGGCTCCGGAAAAACCGCGGTTTCCTTCGGTGCCATATACATAGCCCATGAAGCCGGTTTTCAGGCTTCCATGATGGCGCCCACAGAGATTCTGGCATCTCAGCATTATGAGAACGCCTGTGCCATTCTCGGTCCGCTCGGGCTTCGCTGCAGGCTCCTGACGGGAAGCACAAAGGCAAAGGAGCGAAGGGAGATCCTGAAAGAGCTCGCAGACGGAACATGTGACGTCATATTCGGGACGCATGCTTTGATCAGTAAAGATGTCATATACAAACGTCTTGGACTTGTGATTACGGATGAACAACACCGTTTCGGCGTAAGGCAGCGGACCGCGCTGCAGGATAAAGGCGATACGGGGGAAACCTGTCCGCACGTCCTGGTCATGAGCGCAACTCCGATCCCGCGCAGCCTTGCCCTTATTCTGTACGGGGATCTCGATATTTCCGTAATCAATGAACTGCCAAAGGGAAGAACGGCCGTTAAAACACGTATCGTTCCGGAAACAAAGCGCGAAGCCATGTACGGATTTCTGAAGGATGAAATTTCCAAAGGAAGGCAGGGTTACATTGTCTGTCCCGCTGTCGAGGACTCTGAAACCACGGATGAGCTCCGCAGCGCAAAAACAGTATACAAGACACTGAAGGAGACCTGCCTCAGGGAGATGCGGATCGGTCTGACATGGGGTGGACAGAAAAGTGCGGAAAAGGACAACATCCTGCGGGATTACCGGAACGGTCTGTACGACCTTCTGGTATCCACCACAGTCATCGAAGTCGGGATCAACAATCCGAACGCAACGGTAATGGTTATCGAAAATGCCGAACGTTTTGGTCTGAGCCAGCTGCACCAGCTTCGGGGCCGCGTTGGCAGGGGAAGCGAGGACAGCTGGTGTTTCCTGCTTTCCGAGCATTCCGACAAGCTGGATATTCTGTGCAGGACTAACGACGGTTTTGTGATCAGCCAGAAAGACCTTGAACTCAGAGGCCCCGGAGATCTGATGGGTACGCGGCAGAGCGGAGAGGGAAGCACGGCATTCCTCTTTGACGGTGATTCCCGCCTGCTTGAAGAAGTATCGGCTGCCGTGAAAGAGTTAAGAAACAATCCTTCCGAATCTTCTACATTGGAAGCATTAAATCAATATGCCACGTCTTATTTTTCAGAAAGCGGTCATGTGGCGGCGCTGAACTGAATTGCAGAGTAACTCATGTAAAAAAACTGTGATCTACGGCTCATCCATAAATTCAACCAGGATACTGTTCTGGATATCCATTCCGCGGCGTGTAAGGGACCATGCACCGTTTTCATGCTGCAGGAGACCCTCCCGAAGCAGTTTCTCCAGCTTGTCTCCGTAGCATGACTCAATCGTTATTCCGTGCAGCTCCAGGAACCGCGATTCGCTGATCCCACGGTTCATCCTGAGAGAGAGCATCATCGTTTCAAACCTGGCCTCAGCGGGCAGGACTGTTTCTCTATCAACGACAGAAAAGTCTCCGGATCGGATCATTTTTTCGTAAAGAACCGGATCCGACGGATTTGTTTTCCTCAGGCAGGTCAGTCCGTCCGATAGATGATTCAGGATCAGCATGGAAGATGCTGAGAGTCCGAGCCCGATATACTGTGCCTGATTCCAGTAGCCTATATTATGCCTGCATTCAAAACCTTTTCTGGCGAAATTCGATATTTCATACTGTTCCAGACCCGCTGTACGGAGTATCCGGATCGCAAGGTCATACATCTGCCGCTCCAGCTCCGGATCGGGCAGTTCAGCTTCTTTACTTTCCAGACTGCGGAACAGGGGCGTGCCTTCTTCCGGAATCAGCCCGTAAGCGCTGATATGATCCGGGGACAGGGAAAGGGCGGCATCCAGGGTTTCCTTCCATTCGGAGAGCGTCTGTCCCGGAATTCCGAAAATCAGATCAAGATTTATATTCCGGATTCCGGATGAACGAATCAGTCCAACAGACCTCTTTACATCTTCAAAAGTATGGATGCGTCCGAGAAACTGAAGAATCGGCGTCTGATATGCCTGCATGCCAAGGGACATACGGTTTACACCGGCAGAAACAGCAGCACGCAGAAATTTTTCCGATACTGTTCCGGGATTCGCTTCCACGGAAAACTCAACAGGATCCCTGAAAGAAAAAACATTCCGGATCCCTCTGACAAGATCCGAGAACTGTTCAGCAGCAAGAAGGGACGGCGTTCCGCCCCCGATAAACACGGTATCAACAGGTTCATCTGCCTCATGACATCTCATTTCCGCTTCCCGGACGATGGTGCTGACATACTCAATCTTATCATTTTCCGACGCGGGAAAAGAGACAAAAGAGCAGTATTCGCATTTCCGGACGCAGAACGGGATATGGAGATATAGTTCCATGAATTCTCCTTCATGACCGGAGATGGCCGGTCTTGCATGGCAAGATTCTTAACAGGAACGCCGTTATAAAGCGCATAACGCACGGTAGACCATGTTCCTCCCTCGAAGCGCGTCATCCAGCACAGACACAGCGTTGAACGGTCCACCATAAACCGGTTGCGGCTCTGCATACATCCGGTATAGTAAGCTTCTGAAAGCACGTATACATCGTCCGCCTGTTCCCTGATATCCTGCCAAATCTTTTGCTCATTGGCAGGCCAGCGTGAAGACTGATCTGCACAGGGGATCACCAGGACAATCCGGACATCCGGCCTGGTTTTCCGGAAACGCAGAACCTCCTGCGCAGCGAGAGTATCAAAGCCGCGCGCTCCGCCGCACAGGAACGTTCTGTATCCGCTGATGTAAGCCAGCAACACTTCTTCCGCAAGTCGTTCCCGGACCTGCGGCAGTGCGGACTGCCTGATCATACGGTGCCCTGTAAAGCAGGCTGTCGTACGCGGATCAAAATCATTGTTCTTCATCAGTCCATCTTCAGAACGGCAAGGAAGGCTTCGCTCGGTACCTGCACAGTCCCGAACTGGCGCATACGCTTTTTTCCTTCTTTTTGCTTTTCCAGCAGCTTCTTTTTCCTGGTAATATCGCCGCCGTAGCATTTGGCAAGAACATCTTTGCGTACCGCTTTGACAGTTTCACGGGCGATGACTTTTCCTCCGATCGCGGCCTGTATCGGTATCTCAAACATCTGACGCGGAATAACATCCTTCAGTTTTTCAGCTATGCCGCGGCCGCGCGCATATGCTTTATCCCGATGCACAATGATCGAAAAAGCATCACAAAGATCACCGTTGAGGAGTATATCCAGCTTTACAAGATCGCTCTCGCGATAGTCCTTCAGTTCATAATCGAAGGAAGCATATCCGCGGCTTCGGCTTTTGATCTGATCAAAGAAATCAAAAATGATCTCATTCAGAGGAAGATCATAATTCAGCTTCACACGGCTTCCTTCGTACTGCATATCGATAAAAATTCCGCGTTTGTCCTGGCACAGCTCCATGAGCGTACCTACAGAATCCTGAGGCGTATAGATCGTGGCATGAACAAAAGGTTCCTCCATATAATCGATCTCTCCGGCCGGCGGAAGGTTGGTGGGATTGTCAATCATAAGGACCTGTCCGTTGTTTTTTACGACTTTATAAATCACGCTCGGCGCCGTAGTGACAAGATTCAGGTCAAATTCACGCTCAAGCCTTGTCGTCATGATATCCATATGCAGAAGACCGAGGAATCCGCAGCGGAAACCGAAACCCAGGGCGACCGATGTCTCAGGCTCAAAAGAAAGGGAGGCGTCATTCATGCGAAGTTTTTCGAGTGCATCCTTAAGCGCAGGATAATCCGCACCATCGGCCGGATATATTCCGCAGTAAACCATCGGCGTTACTTCCCGGTAACCGGGAAGAGGTTCATCCGCCGGATTCAGAGCATCTGTGATTGTATCTCCGACACGGGTATCGCTGATATCCTTGATCGAAGCGGCTACATATCCGACGTCTCCGGCTGAAAGCTCAGAACAGGGAATATAGCCGGGAGAGAGATGTCCGACCTCGACTACATCAAATTCACTTCCGGTTGCCATCAGTCGCATTCTCATTCCCGGACGGAGAACGCCGTGCTTGACTCGAATAAAGCAGATTGCTCCGCGGTAGTTGTCATAATATGCATCAAAAATAAGTGCCTGAAGCGGATGCGTTTTATTTCCGGACGGAGAGGGAATGTGCTGAACGATCGCCTCAAGCACAACATCGACGTTTTCGCCGGTTTTAGCTGAGATACACGGTGCATAACTCGCATCGAGACCGATAACATCCTCAATCTCGCGGCGTACAGCATCAGGTTCGGCTGAAGGAAGGTCGATCTTGTTGATTACCGGAATAATCTCCAGATCATGATCCAGCGCCATGTAGACATTTGCGAGCGTCTGCGCTTCGATCCCCTGTGTTGCATCGACGACAAGAAGCGCACCTTCACAGGCAGCCAGAGCACGGCTGACCTCATACGTAAAGTCCACATGACCAGGAGTATCGATCAGATTAAGGATATATTCCTTTCCGTCCCTGGCGCGGTATTTCATATGAACAGCCTTGCTTTTGATCGTGATACCCCGCTCACGTTCCAGCTCCATGCTGTCAAGGATCTGTTCCACCATTTCGCGTTGTTCAAAAACGCCGGTTTTTTCAAGAATCCGGTCAGCCAGTGTGCTTTTTCCGTGGTCGATATGGGCTACAATGCAGAAATTTCGTATCTGGTTCATTTCGATGGACATGGAAGCCTCCAAGGTTATTTTACTTTATGGCCAAGTTTGTTTTCCGTTCCACGAAAAAGACGGCTGATATTCGCATGATGACGCGCCACGCACATTACCATCAGAATCGAAGCCCAGACGATGACACATGCATTCGTACCGGGAATAAAGAAATGAAAGCATGACAGAACCGTAAAAGATACAACCAGCAGCATGCTTCCTACAGAGATATAACGCCAGATCCAGATGACCAGGACCGTTATAGCGATACAGATAAGCGCAGGAAAAGGAAAACAGTACAGAAGCACTCCGCCTGTTGTCGCTACTCCTTTTCCGCCACGGAAACCGAAGAACACAGGCCAGTTATGACCGATCACACAGGCAAGACCGCACAGCATGGCTGCATAATGTGTTCCGCAGATCAGTTCTCCGATCACGCAGGATGCAATCCCCTTGATCGCGTCAAAGAAAAAAGTGATAATGCCGTATTTCCAGCCCATGGTCCGCTGCACATTGCTTGCGCCTGTGCTTTTGCTTCCGACCGTATGCAGATCAGGCCCGTTGCCGAGTTTTGCAGTAATGATCCCGCCAGACAGGGAACCCAGAAGATAGGCGATGATGCAGGACAGAATCAGTTTCACAGTGAAAGACAAAGGGATCACTCCTCCTTTTTCCGCTCCCGCAGGATAAAACGGATCGGCGTTCCTTCGAGAGGAAATGTTTTTCTGAACCAGTTTTCAAGATACCGTTCATAGGAGAAAGACATCAGGTTTTCATCGTTGACAAAAAGAACAAAGGACGGGGGCTGTACGCCTGTCTGAGTTCCGTAATAGATCTTCAGGCGGCGGGTCCCCTGCAGCGGAGGCTGGAGATGATCTGTCGCATCGTTGATCACATCATTCAGTACACCTGTTGTGATCCGGCGGCAGGCTGTTTCATAAACCTCCCTGACCTTGTCGAACACAGTCTGGACACGCTGGCCTGTTTTTGCAGATATGAACAGTACGGGTGCATAATCCATAAACTTCAGTTTTTCAATGACTTCCTTTTTATATTTTTCCAGCGTGCCAGTTTCCTTTTCCAGTGTGTCCCACTTGTTCACAATGACGATAACGGCTTTTCCTTCCTCATGAATCAGACCTGCAATCTTGGTGTCCTGCTCTGTAACACCGTCATTCGCATCGATCAGGAGAAGCGCGACATCACATCTGCGTATGGCCGCAACTGAGCGGATGACACTATATCGTTCGAGGCTTTCATCCTGAATGGAACTCTTCCGGCGCATACCGGCCGTATCAATGATATTGAATACAGTACCGTCTTCAGCGGTGAAGAGCGTGTCGATCGCATCACGTGTTGTACCCGGGATATCCGAGACCATTGTACGCTCCTGGCCGAGAAGCCTGTTCGTCAGAGAACTTTTCCCGACATTCGGCCGACCGACGATCGCAACCTGGATGACGGTTTCATCCGATTCTCCTGCAGAAGAATCTTCCGGCGGGAAGTGGCTTACAATCTGGTCAAGCAGATCCCCGAATCCAAGCATATTCACGCTGCTTATTCCGATGGGATCACCAAGGCCCAGTTCATAAAACTCATACATGGAATCATTGAGACCGAGATAATCCACCTTGTTGACCACAAGCAGAACGGGCTTTCCGGTCCTGCGGAGCAGATTCGCAACATCCCGGTCATCATCTGTCAGACCCTCGCGGGCATCCGTAAAAAAGCATATTACATCTGCCAGATCCATGGCTGTCTGTGCCTGGGAACGCATCTGGGAGAGAAGTGCGTCCTCGCTGTGCGGATCAATACCTCCCGTGTCCACCAGCGTAAAGGAATGACCAAGCCATTCGGCATCCGCATGGATCCTGTCGCGGGTTACCCCGGGAACATCCTCCACAATACTGATCCGTCTTCCGGCGATTTTATTGAAAAAAGTTGATTTGCCGACATTCGGCCTGCCCACGATCGCAACAATCGGTTTATTCATTGCCGTCCTCCAGCTGATATAGTGCCCGGATAAACGCATCACCGTTGTTTTCAACAACACGGATCGGTTTTCCGGCCTTTGTACGGACTTCATCCAGTGTCATGTCATCCAGGAAACATTCAGTATTTTCCCTCAGCATGGATCCGGAAATCAGTACCGCATCATAGGTTCTTCCTTGCAGTGCCTGCAAAAGGTCCCGGCCGACGATCAGGCCGGTAACTGTAATCGTCTCACCGAAAAAACGGTTGACAACCGGTATCACTTCCGTCCTGACCCAGTTTGGAGCATACCTTTCGCACAGCTTTTCGATATGTGGAGCTACTGAGACTCCTGTCGGTATCACAAGATGAACAATATGGTCCGGATGAGGAAGCTTATGCTTTGAAAGCTCCCTGAAAGTTTCCCCGCATTCTTCTTCAAACTGGCGGATCATGCCGACTCCGTTTTCGATCTGCGGATAATCCTCATAGCTTTCTTCTTCAGGCATATCCATTCCCGCGATGCAGTAGAACTCATCTGAAAGGAATGCAAAACGCGTACCGAATTCTTTCAGGCAGTGATCCTGAAATATCTGAAGTTCCCTGGTAAGATGCTCCGCAGCTTCCTGATCCACGCATGGGATCCGAGTCAGCTTATCCCTGAATTTCGTGACGCCGATCGGTACAATCGCCACAGAAAGAGCAGAAGGCCACAGTGAAGCAAGATCGTCCAGTGTTTTTTTCAGTACGTCTCCGTCATTATATCCCGGACAGAGAACGATCTGCGCATGGAACTGAAGTCCGTGTTCTTTCATGGCCTGAAGACGTTCAAGGATATTCCCCGCATTCGGATTGCGCAGCATACGGCAGCGAACTTCAGGATCCGTTGCATGAACAGAGATGTACAACGGAGAAGCTTTACGGCGCAGAATCCGCGCGAACTCCATATCGTCCACATTCGTCAGCGTTACATAATTGCCCATCATCAGGCTGAGGCGCCAGTCATCATCCCGGACATAAAGAGATCTGCGCATGCCTTTCGGCATCTGATCAATGAAACAGAAAATACAATGGTTGCGGCAGCTGCGCGGCTTCATGACAACTGTTTCGTCAAGGACAACACCGAGCGATTCCCAGCGGGATTTTGCCACAGTAACCGGACGGACATTTCCGTCGGGATCCGATATTTCCATTTCAAGATGCGGATATGCAATCAGATCCTGGAAGTCAATCTCATCGATCACTTGCTCACCATTAATGGAAACAATGCCTTCACCGGGACGTATTCCGGCCTTTTCAGCGGGGGAGGACGGTGAGACAGACAGAATGCGGATCAACTTGCTCACAGCCTCCTTTCCCCACTCCATAAAACACCAATTTATTATCGAATAATCGACCGTTATTGTCAAGATTCATACCCGAATCAGAGAGCGATCGGTTGTTTTTTCCGGAGTATGATGATAAGATATCTTGAATGAAGTTATTTATTGAGTTGTAAGGGGTTGCAGTATGGCGCAAAGCGGTGATATCGGAATTGATCTTGGCACTTCCAATGTTGTGATCTATATGAAGGGGCACGGCGTTGTTTTCCGTGAACCATCGATTATTGCGGTTGAACGGGAAAGCAGCCAGATTATTGCATTCGGCATGGAAGCCTACCGTATGATCGGCCGGACTCCTGCAAACATCAGCATCATCCGTCCGCTTGCGCAGGGTGAGATCCTGGATTTCGATCTGACAGCTTCCATGCTGCGGTACTATATTTCAAATGTGATCGGTAAAAAGTTCTTTTCCCGTCCCAGGGCGATCATGTCTGTGCCCAGCGGTGTCAAGGAGATCGAAAAGAAGGCACTGATTACTTCGATGTTCGATGCAGGCCTCCGCCGGACGCAGATCCTGGACCGGACAATCGCGGCTGCACTTGGTGCACAGCTCAATTTCCTCGGCTCCTACGGAAGTATGGTTGCTGATCTGAGTGCCGGAGGAACTGACCTCGCAGTACTCAGCAACGGAATCGTCTCAGTACTGAGTTCCGTACAGGTGGGCGGGGATCATTTCGATGATGCGATCATTCGCTATCTGCGAAAAAAATATAATATGCTAATCGGCGAACGGACTGCTGAGCAGGTCAAGATTACTCTCGGCGGCGCAATGCGCAGAAATCCGAAAGTCACGATGGACATTACCGGACGGAACCTCATTTCCGGCCTTCCCAAGACGATTTCCATTGATTCGGATGAGATCTACGAATCCCTGATTGATAATGTGAATGACCTGATTGAAAGCATACAGGCTGTCATTGAGCGTACGCCTCCTCAGCTTGCATCCGATATCCTGGAGGGCGGCGTGACGCTGACGGGCGGCGCATCACTGCTGTACGGCCTGAGTGAATCGATCTCAAACGCGATCCGGATTCCGTGCCGGGTTGCGCAGGATGCGAGAGACTGTGTCGTACTCGGATGCGCAAAGGTTCTTCTGGATCCCTCAGGTATGAAACATCTGCTTTCCGCTTCCTGATTGGAGAACATTGTTTATGGATGTTAACAGCTGGCTGGAAATCTACCGCGAAAAAGGATATATACAGGAACTTCGCCGGCATATCGGTCACGCGCCTCTGATAGGGGTTGCCTGCGGTGTGATCGTTCTGAACAGCAGGGGAGAGATTCTCCTGCAGAAGCGCAGGGACAACGGCCGATGGGGAATTATCGGCGGTGCGATGGAGATTGGTGAAAGCGTTCAGGAAACCGTAATACGCGAAGCGCGCGAAGAAGCCGGAATTACCATCGGCCGTATGGATCTTTTCGGGATTTATTCCGGCATGGACCGTCTGATTATATATCCAAACGGCGATATCTGTTATGCAGCGTGTATTGTTTTTATCTCAAGGGATTTTGAAGGAACTATTGTCAATCAGGAAGAAGAAGTGATTGAGCACCGCTTTTTCGCACCGGAAGACCTTCCTGATGAAATCAACGAATTTGACAAGGTGTATATCCGTGACTGGATGGAAGGAAAAAACGGAATCATCGTCCGTTAGGAGGTTTGATTCCGTTTTTCTTTCAGCCGGTGATTCTTTCATTCAACTTATTTCCCGGGATTCCCGGCCGTATCAATACCTGCTGCGCCGACCAGGCCAAGCCGCTGAGCGGCTTCCTCGCGCATCTTGTATTTCAGGACTTTTCCTGCCGCATTAAGCGGGAAATGATCTGTAAACTCTATATACTGCGGAACCTTGTGGCGGGCCATATGGCTCTTGATATATTCTGACATTTCTTCTGCAGTCAGAGAAGATCCTTCTTTTTTGATGATACATGCCATCACCGCTTCGCCGTACTTGGCATCCGGCACGCCGATAACCTGGACATCCTCCACATCGGGATGCGTATAGATAAACTCTTCGATCTCCTTGGGATAAATATTTTCGCCTCCTCGGATGATCATATCTTTCAGGCGGCCGGTAATGAGAAAAGTACCGTCCGGATTTCTCCGTGCCAGGTCGCCGGAATGAAGCCAGCCATCCGAATCAATGGTCGCAGCGGTGGCATCGGGCATTTTGTAATATCCCTTCATGATATTGTAGCCGCGGGAACAGAATTCACCATCTTTGCCGTCCGGAAGCTCCTCGCCGGTTTCCGGATCAATTATCTTGCACTGAACGTGCGGGAAAGCATAACCGACAGTTTCTGTTCTCAGTTCCAGTGAATCCGTCCAGGCTGACATCGTACTGCCGGGGGAGGATTCAGTCTGCCCGTAGACGCTGACAATCCCGCGCATATTCATCTCATCCGGTTTTGCTGCGCGTTTCATCAGTTCGGGCGGACATCCCGAACCGGCCATGATCCCCGTACGCATATAGGAAAAATCAGTTTTGCGGTAATCAGGATGATTGAACATGGCGATAAACATCGTAGGAACGCCGTGGAAACATGTAATCCTTTCCTGGTTTATACAGGCCAGGGAATTTTTTGCAGAAAAATACGGCAGAGGGCAGAGCGTGGTCCCGTGCGTCATGGATGCTGTCATAGCCAGTACCATGCCGAAGCAATGAAACATCGGAACCTGGATCATCATGCGGTCTGCTGTGGAAAGTCCCATCCGGTCGCCGATACATTTTCCGTCATTTACAACATTATAATGGGTCAGCATTACGCCCTTCGGGAATCCGGTCGTACCCGATGTATACTGCATATTACAGACATCGTCCGGCTTGACACGGGCAGTCATGGCCCGCAGTGTCTCAGCCGGCACAGCGTCCGCTCGGCGCATTGCCTGCTCAAAAGTAAGACAGCCCGGCTGCGAAAAATCCACGGTGATCACGTTCCGCAGGAAGGGGAGGCGTTTGCAGTGAAGCGGTTCCCCTGCCTTTGCCGAAGCGATCTCAGGACACAGTTCATTGATGATCTGACGATAATTGCTGTCCAGGGCATTTTCAATCATCACAAGCGTATGAGTATCACTCTGCCGAAGCAGATAATCGGCCTCATGGATTTTGTACGCTGTGTTCATGGTAACAAGCACTGCACCGATCCGTGTGCAGGCCCAGAAAGTGATATACCAGGCCGGCACATTCGTTGCCCAGACAGCGACCTTTGTTCCTGCATGGACACCCATTGAAATCAGAGCGCGGGCAAACCGGTCCACATCATCCCTGAATTCCGTATATGTGCGGGTATAATTCAGCGTGGTATATTTAAAAGCATACTGATCCGGAAATTCCTCCACCATGCGGTCAAGAACCTGGCCGAAAGTCTCATCGATCAGTTCATCCTTTTTCCAGACATAGCGGCCTGTACCGTCAAAGTTGAAATAAAGGGATTTCTTTTTTCCTTTCGGATTGTCAAACCGATTCATATAATTGACGAAATGTGAAAAAATGATCTCACGATCTGTCAGGTCATCCATCCATTCTGTCTTCCATTCCAGGGAAATGAAACCACTGTAATCAATGGATGACAGCGCATTCATCATATCTGCGACCGGCAGGGTGCCTTCACCGATCAGGTTGTATTTTCCGTCATCATCCGAATCGCGAAGGTGTACATGTTTCACATAACCACCAAGGTTCCGGATGGTTGTATCCGGCGTTTCTCTGAAATCCCGGTACGGATGATGGATATCCCACAGCGCTGCCAGTTCATCGCAGGCGTATTCGTCCATAAGTTTGCGAAGCCGGCCGGTATCCGCATAAATACCCGTTGTTTTGATGAGCAGTGTAACCTTTTTATCCGCAGCTCCGGGTATAATACCGTCGAGAAAGTTTCGGATCTGCTCTTCATTGTCGTTCAGCGCACAGACAGATACATAAGGAACACGCATGGAGCCCGCAATGTCAAAAAGCATCCGGATGGCATCGGGGTCCGCGTCCTTGCTGCTGATATCTTCCGCTGTGTCGAAGCAGGGAATCCTGAGCCCCAGTTCCTGGAGCATCCTGTCCGTTTCATTCCGGTTATACTTATGAAACGGTCCTCCGCGCTCAGTCAGGAATCCGATCTTATGCAGATTGTAGACTTCTATTCCGCGGAAGGACATATCACAGGCATCTTCAACCTGTTTCATCCAGTCATTGTCACGCCAGCCGCGGGTTGAAAAAGCAAGATTCATGCTTCTTCCTCCTCATAGATGATTTTGTTCAGGGCGTTGATATATGCCATAATACCGGCGCCGACAATATCAGTCGAAATTCCTTTCCCTGAGTACAGTTTTCCTTCCGAGCGAAGACGAACGATCGTCTCACCCATGGCTTCCCGGCCTTCCGTAACAGACTGAATCTGGAAGTCATCCAGCTCGAAGTGTCTTCCTGTGGCTTTTTCAATGGAATTAAACGCCGCATCGATCGCACCGTCCCCTGTGGAGATTCCCTCCAGCGGCTTTCCGTGCAGCAAAAGTTTCATATGGGACATCGCTCCGACAGCGCTTCCTGTATTGATAACATACTGAACATCCGTATATGCCGGCGGGACCTGGAGAGCTTCTGTGGCGACAATGGCCTCCAGTTCCTTCAGCGTGATCATTTCTTTGCTTGCGGAAAGAGAGGTAAAACGCTGCCAAACTTTTTCAAGATCCTCTTCCGTCAGGTCATAACCCATTTTGAAGATCGTCTTTACAACCGATTCCTTTGATTCGTGGGTATTCACCGTAACATTTCCCGAGGCGTTGTCTTTTGCGTTGCCGGAACGGAAGGAATGGCCGAGGCCGGTACGGCAAAGGTTCTCGATCTGGCCTGTCAGTGTAAAGAGTTTTTCAACGCCCAGCCGGACTGTGGCACCAAAGTGCTTTTGCTTGATATTCAGGATATTTACAATATGTTTCATGGAAATGCTGTCTGTCCTGAAGGCGGCAGCCTTGATTTCACGCACGCCGCACTGGATTGCAGATATAGCACATGCATCAGCCAGATTCAGTGCGTCTGAACAGCTGTACCCCACCGTAATATTTTTCATTTCAGGAACATCATCAAAGAGGGAAGTGATGAAAGCAGCCGTTTCCTCGGGAAGCATGGATCCTGCTGTGTCGCAGAAGGTTACAGTCGTCGCGCCGGCATCAATAACGCTGCGGACGAGAGTCCGAAGAAAGGATCCGTCGCTCCTGGTCGCGTCGACAGCCACAAATTCAACGTCAGAAGTATGCTGCCGGCAATTCTTTACTGCAGCGGTAATCCGCCAGGCCAAAGCATCCGGCTTCATATGATACAGATATTCCATCTGCACGGAGCTGACAGGTGCATTTACCTGAAGGCGGGGATTTCGGGCATCCTTCAGGGCTGACCATGCTGTTTCCACACCATCCGGATCGAGCGTTACCGGGACCGTGATTCTTGCGTTTCTGACTGTCTGGGAGACAGAGCGGATCAGCAGGCTGTCGATCTTTTTCTGGCAGATTTCCTTCAGCTCGATCATATCGATATCAAGCTTGTCCAGCAGCCGGCACAGTTCAATCTTCTCGCGGAAACTCAGTTCCGGACTCTTCTCTCCCTGACGCAGCGTACAGTCACAGACCCTGATCATCTCTGCATTATCCATATTCATCCTCCAAAAAAATCAGCCCTGAAGCAAATCGCTCCAGGGACGAAAAATCGCGGTACCACCCTTTTTACTGCATATAATACAGTCACCTCTCGGACTCGAACAAGTCCAAAGCCGATTACGGGGCGTCCGGGTTTCATTACAGGAGCATCCGCTCGTTCACAAAACCGGCTCCGGAAGCAGTCAGATCTCTTTCATGTACTGTCTTTCAGCAAACGACAGCTCTCTGAAACAATCGGGAGAACATTCTTTCCTTCATTGCCTTTAGCATATGGAATTGAAGGGATACTATCATAATTGTGTTTTGATGTCAACCAAAGCAGGTTTTGCACGGTGTTTTTTTCATGTACTTCGGATGCCTCGGAATCCCGATAATACAAGGACGGAAACACCGAAAAAATTGACAAAACGCAGAAATTCAGTATCATATTTATTAATCCCGTAATACTTATAACGGAAGGAAGTAAATGCCGTTTTGACAGATACCCGTGAAATCCTCCTGTCCGCTGATACCATGGATGCTTATATAGCTCTCTTCGGGCTGAATGACCGGAATATCTCCATTATCGAACAGGAATGCTCTGTTCATATTGCCCTGCGCGGAAATCAGCTTCTGATCCAGGGAAATGAGGAACAACTGAACCTGGCAGAGGAAACGATCCGTATTCTTTTTGGTATGATCAGCCGGAACGAAACGGTTGACAGACTCCGGATCCGTTATGTGATCTCCATGATCCGTGAGGGGAACGCGGATCGTATCGAAGAATCACTCCGGAAAGTTATCGCTATCACGCACCGCGGAAAACAGATCACATGCAAAACGCTCGGACAGCAGAATTATATCGACACAATACGGAAAAACACGCTGACCTTTGCCGTAGGCCCTGCAGGAACCGGAAAGACGTATCTTGCAATGGCGCTGTCTGTCATGGCACTGAAGAACAAGGAAGCTGAACGTATTATCCTGACGCGTCCGGCGGTAGAGGCCGGTGAAAAGCTTGGTTTTCTTCCAGGCGATCTGACCCAGAAAGTGGACCCCTATCTTCGTCCGCTTTATGACGCGATGTACGATTTCATGGGTGCAGATTCCTATACACGCCTTCTTGAACGCGGAACTGTCGAGGTTGCTCCGCTTGCGTATATGCGCGGACGTACACTTTCCGACGCTTTCATCATCCTGGACGAAGCACAGAATACGACTTCTGAACAGATGAAGATGTTCCTGACACGGATCGGCTTCAATTCCAAAGTGATTGTAACAGGAGATATCACTCAGACAGACCTTCCTCCGGGAAAAAAATCCGGTCTGGCTGAAGCGATACAGATTCTTCGCGGAATCCCGGGAATCGGGATCGTTGAACTGACAGGAAAGGACATTGTTCGTCACGAACTTGTCCAGCAGATCGTCGAAGCCTATGCGGCCAGAGAAAAAGAAGGGAAGGAACAATCATGAGCGAGGATACATCCGCCGTTTCCTCTGTAAAAATCAAGAAAACGAGATGGGAATACCTTTCAGAGTGGTTCCGTTCTCCGGCTTTCAAAAGCATCGTAATGTGGATCATTACTTTTCTTGTGATTCTCCTTCTGTTCTTTGTGGTCTGCATTCCCCAGAAATATGATCTGAGCGTCGGGAGAATTTCCAGGGAGACCATCAATGCAACAAAAGATGTTGTGGACGAAGTCAGTACGCAGGAAAAACGGGAAGCGGCTGCTGCACAGATAACTCCCAGCTACCAGTTTCAGGCGGGTGTGAAGGAAGAAGTCATGAATGCCCTGAACGAATCATTCAATGAACTTCGCACCATCCAGCAGTATGGAATGACACTGCGCTCCGATGAATCAACCCAGCGCAAATCCTTTACAGAAGATGAAATCGCCTATGCGATCGGTCTTCAGAATTTCTTTTCGCTGAAAAGGAACCAGATCGTTACGATCCTCCGCGTTGACAATGATCAGTTTGAGCAGATGGTCCGGCTGGTAACAACCGCTGTCGAAAACAAAATGAATTCCCGTGTGCATGAAGGGCAGGTTGAACAGGAGATCCAGAATATTCTGCAGATCGTCGGATACCAGGTGGATATTTCCCTGGTTCAGAATATCCTTCCGACTGTACTCCGCCTCTGCATCAAACCTAATATGATCATCGATCAGGAGGCTCTGGAAGATGCTCGTACTGCTGCGATGAATGCTGTTGAGCCGGTTACATATCTGCAGGGGCAGAACATCGTCCGGGAAGGTGACCGTGTTACAAACAGCCAGATCGAAATGCTTCGGTCCCTTGGCCTGCTGAACGAAGAAAACCTGGACTACTCCTCGTACTGGGGCTCCGTTATTGCAGTAACCCTGGCCATGGTCATGCTGCTGATCATGCTGCTTCTCCTGCGCCCTGCGATCCTGTCGGACGTCCGGCAGATGGCCGTTACACTCCTGATCCTTCTGCTGTGCGTATCGCTCGCAGTTCTGTGCCATATGCTTCCGAGCCTCTATGTATTCCCGGTTGCTCTGTGTGCTGCTCTCGCCACGGTACTGATTGGATACAGGATCGGTATCAGTCTTACTGTCACATTGTGCTTACTCCTGTCCGCCATGGCCGCCGGCAATGCCCAGTCTTCTTTTTATGATGTTGTTCTGATTGCGATTATGACGCTTACTGAGAGTATGCTGACCATCTGGTTCCTTAAAGGGAAACCGCAAAGAACACGCGTGCTGCTTTCCGGCCTGTTCTGTTCCATGATCGCCATCGCCGTCATCTACGGAATAAAACTGCTGACATCCGCTGAAGCACTGAACACTCTTTCCATTATCGGATGGGCGATCGGCGGCGGTATCCTCAGCGGGGCGCTGGCAATTGCGCTGCAGCCCGTATTCGAGATGGTCTTCAGACTGGCGACTCCAACCAGGCTGCTTGAACTCACAAATCCGTCGCAGCCGCTGATGAAGCGGCTGATGATCGAAGCCCCCGGTACCTACCACCATTCTATTATCGTTGCCAATCTTGCAGAATCCGCGGCGGCGAGAATTAAGGCAAATTCCTATCTTGCCCGTGCCGGTGCCTATTATCATGATATCGGCAAACTGAAGCGCCCCATGTATTTCAAGGAAAACCAGAACGGCAGCAATCCGCATGAACATACCGATCCTTATGTTTCCGCAGCGATCCTGATCAGTCATCCCCGTGACGGGATGCTGATGGCGCAGAAGGAACATATACCTCCTGAAGTTCAGAATATCATTCTGCAGCATCATGGCGTAACACCTGTTATGTATTTCTATCATAAAGCTTTGCAGCTTTCCAACGGGCAGCAGGTCGATATCAATGAATTCCGCTATGCCGGCCCGAAACCGGACACAAAGGAAGCAGCCATAATCATGCTTGCCGATACGATCGAGGCTGCTGTACGTTCGTTGAAAAATCCCACGCCAAAGGAAATCGACCAGTTTATTGTCCGTCTTGTACGAGGAAAACTTGAAGACGGACAGCTGTCCGAATCACCACTTTCCCTGCATGACATTGATGAAATCTGCGAAGCTTTTTCCGATATTCTGAAAGGCGTTTATCACGAACGGATCGAATATCCGAATGTTCCGCATTATACCCAGGCTGCGGCCCCTGTACAGGAAGCTTCAAAAGAGGGAGATGAGCGCCAGACCGAAAAGCCTGATGAGAGAACAACTGAAATTCATAAAGAGGAGACGCTCGAAGACGTGAATTCCGGAACCACTGACGAACCGGGTCTCAGCATCGCAGAGGAACCGGAAACTGAAAAGTCTTCCTGCAGCAACGGGGAGTAACAGCAGTGATGAAAATCGAATGGATCCGTGATTCAGAACTGAATGATGACATCCTGCGAAAAATGGAGGAGGCGGCATCAGCGTGTCCCTCCTGCGAGGGAATCAACGTACCCTGCTCCATCACAGTACGTCTGTGCAATGATGAAGAGATCGCCAGGATCAATTCGGAATGCAGAAATATAAGCAGATCGACGGATGTTCTTTCATTTCCGACTGTCCGGTATCCTGCCGGATTCAGCGCAGGCAGTTGTGAGAAGCTGCTGAAACAGGAATATGATGACGAAACCGGATGCTGCTTCCTGGGGGATATCGTCATATCCGTTCCTCATCTTTATGCACAGGCTGAGGAATACGGCCATTCAGTGGAACGGGAAGCCACGTACCTCCTGGTACACGGAATCTGCCATCTTATGGGATACGACCATATAGAGGATGAAGATAAAAAGCGCATGCGTACCATGGAGGAAAAGATCCTGTCCAATGTATGACATATTTGACTGAGAAGGAGAAAGATTTTATGAATCATGCCTTTCATTCGGGTTTTGTGACCATCATCGGTCTGCCGAACGTTGGCAAATCATCCATAATGAATGTTATGATCGGCGAAAAAATCGCGATCGTATCAAACCGTCCGCAAACGACAAGAAACCGGATTATGGGCGTTGTTACACACGAAGACGATCAGATCGTTTTCCTTGATACCCCCGGTGTTCACCGTCCGCGGACAAAGCTTGGTGAATATATGATGCAGTCCGTTACAAACGCCATGGACGGAATGGACTGTATTCTTATGCTGACCGATGTGTCGCATATCACGGAAAAGGATTTCCGGCTTGCTGCCGATATCAGCAAATACAAGGTGCCAAAGATTCTGGCACTGAACAAGATCGACCTGGTTCACCCGGAAGCTGTTCTTGCTGCAACAGCTCAGTTTGCTGATGCGGGTTTCAATGATATTATCCCTGTAAGCGCACGGAAAAATTCCGGAGTGGAGGACCTGGTCCGGTGTATCGTGAGATACCTTCCTGAAGGACCTAAATACTTCCCGGATGATATGATGACGGACCAGCCGGAACGTGTCATCTGTGCCGAGATCATCCGTGAAAAAGCACTGCGGCACCTTCATGATGAAGTTCCGCACGGGATTGGTGTCGAGATCATGGGGATTGAAAAGATCAGTGACGCTCTGACAGAGATCCATGCAACAATCTACTGTGAACGGGATGCGCATAAAGGGATTATCATCGGACGTCACGGTTCCATGCTTCAGACCATTGGCTCCGAAGCACGTTCTGATATTGAAAAGCTGCTCGACACACATGTTAATCTGAAACTATGGGTCAAAATCCGTCCGGACTGGCGTAACAATCCTTCTGACCTGAAAAACCTCGGATATGAAAAATAACCGCATAAGCGGTTATTTTTTCATGCGGGAAAAATCTGGTATATCCCGCATTTCAGATATTCGGTTTCCTGCGCTGCGGGGAGGATCGGATGATCACGGCCCTGTGTACGGAACTCTACCTGCCGAAGGATCACCCGCGCATCGCCTGCCGCGTCCTGAACCATCTTACGGAACATCTCCGGCAAAACATGCTGGCTGCAGGAACAGGTGACCAGATAACCACCGGGTACGATCATCTTCATCGCACGCAAGTTGATCTCCTTGTAGCCGCGGATCGCGTTTTCCAGCATCGATCTTGATTTTGTAAAAGCCGGAGGATCCAGGATCACAACGTCATACTGTTCGCCGGCACGGCTTTTTTCAGCAAGGAAATCAAAGGCGTTCGCTTCCACAAAACGTACCCTGTTCTCCAGGCCGTTCAGTTTTGCATTGTTCTCCGCAAACCTGCAGGCATATGCGCTGATATCGACGCCGGTTACTTCCGATGCGCCGAAATATCCTGCGTGAAGTGCAAAGGAACCGGTGTGCGTAAAGCAGTCCAGGACTTTTTTTCCTTTGACAAAGGGGGCGATCGCGGCGCGGTTCTCTTTCTGGTCAAGGAAGAAGCCTGTCTTCTGTCCTTCCTTCACATCCACCAGGAAACGAACTCCGTTTTCGGAGATTTCAACCATGTCCGGAACCTCGCCGTACAGGAGGCCGGTGGTCATTTCGAGGCCTTCCAGTTTTCGTACGGGAACATCATTCCGTTCCCAGATACCTCTCGGATGCATTTCCTCAACAAGCGCATCGATAACATCCTGCTTGAAACGCTCCATGCCAAGCGCAAGACACTGCAGAACAAGAACATCACCAAAAGAATCGACGATCAGTGCCGGCAAACGGTCGCTTTCGGCAAAGATCAGGCGGCAGCTTTTCAGATCAGCAAAAGAACGCCGGTACTCAACAGCTTCATGCACGCGGCGGAAGATAAAATCCCGGTCGATTGTTTCATTCGTATAACTCATGACGCGCAGCGCGATCTGGCTGTTCGGATTGTAAAAAGCTTTGGCCAGGAATCTGTTCCTGCTGCTGAAGACATCGACGATATCACCTGGCAGCGGAGAATCTTCCAAATGATCGATATCGCTGCGGAATATCCACGGATGGCGGGACCAGACGCGTTTTTCCTTTCCGGGTTTCAGGACTGCGATGCTCATTTTCCATTCTCCTTTTTAACCGATCTGCATAAAGCGCCGCACTTGACCACTCTTTTCCGGCAGATGTATAATTCATTCCGAAGGAAGGTGCTGAGATGAACCGTTCTTGCGTACTGTACGACAGGGAATGTATCGGATGCGGCGAGTGTGACAGATGTGACCTGGATCCTGATAAAATCTGTGACAACTGTATGAAATGCGTACAGGGAGACGCTGATTTCAAAGGGATCGTAATCGACAGCATACAACTCGAAAACCAGCAGGAGCCGGGCCGTTCCTGATTTTCATCCGGTAATCATTATAGAATCAGAGCACTGTAAAATCAATTCAAATCTGAAAAGAGAGAATGCATATGAAGATCACATTTATCGGCGCAACTCACCAGGTGACCGGAAGCAAAACGCTTGTGGAATGGAATCCCGGGCGCTGGTTTCTGGTGGATTTCGGGATGGAGCAGGGAGAAAACCCCTATTCTGAAACGGATCTTCCGGTTCCTGTCTCCAGGATCGAATATGTATTTCTGACCCATGCTCATATCGATCATTCCGGTCTGCTCCCGCTGCTTGCAAAACAGGGGTTTGACGGAAAGATCTATACCACGCCCGAAACGCAGAATCTATGCTCCATTATGCTTGCCGACAGCGCTCACATCCAGGAAACAGACGCTGCATATGAAACCAAAAAAAATCTCCGTACCGGAAAAGATGCCGTAGAACCGTTGTATACAGCTGAAGACGCTGCCAATATTATGAAACGGTTTATCCCGTGTGAATACAATAAAACGATTATGATCGATGACGGCATTTTAGTATGCTTCCGGGACGCCGGTCATCTTCTTGGCTCTTCCTTTATTGAGTTCTGGCTGACGGAGGGCGGAACCACCAGGACGCTTTTGTGCAGCGGAGATGTGGGAAATCTGAATCAGCCGATCATTAAAGATCCGTATCCGCGTGCAGAAACAGATTATATGATGATTGAATCCACATACGGAACACGTAATCACGAAGGCATAGATGAGCCGGTTCCGTTCCTTGCTGACATCCTGCGTACAACTTTCAGCAGGGGAGGTACCGTACTGATCCCTTCCTTTGCGGTCGGCCGTACGCAGGAGATACTTTACTTTATCCGTGAAATCAAACAGCGCAGGCTTCTGGCTGAATTCCAGGACTTTCCGGTTTATGTCGACAGCCCGCTCGCCAATGAAGCGACCGCTGTCTTCCTGCAGTGTTCTGCAGAATGCCTGGATAACGATTGTCTCGAGATTATGAAGGAGGGAAGTAATCCCATCTGGTTTGACGGCCTCCGCACTACTGTTTCTTCTGAAGAATCAAAAGCGCTGAACACAAATCCGGAACCAAAGGTAATCATTGCTTCCGGCGGCATGTGCGAAGGCGGCAGAATCCGCCATCATCTGAAGCATAACCTTTGGAACGAAAAAAACACAATCCTTTTTACCGGATATCAGGCAGTCGGAACGCTTGGCCGTATTATCTGGGACGGTGCAAAAACCGTTAAGATTTTCGGTGAATCGATCGATGTTCATGCGGAAATCAGACTGATGAAGGGAATCTCCGGACACGCCGATCATGACGGACTGCTGAAATGGTTTGAGTCCTGCGATAAAAAGCCGAAATTTATTTTTGTGAATCACGGGGATGATGATTCCTGTGAAAGCCTTGCCCGGGATTTCTCCGAGATATACGGTATTCCATCCATGGCTCCGTACTCCGGTGCGGAATTTGACCTTCTGAAGGGAGAATGGGTCCGCCTCACAGAGCCGGTCCGGAAGAAACCGGCTGCAGGAACAGAGACAGCTGCCTCCAGGAAAAAAGACTCTCCCTACAGAGATCTTCTTGATGCAGTAGAAGCACTGAGAGAATATACAGAAAAAATGAAAGAATCTTCAAACGGAGAGATCCGAAGGCTCACAGATCAGATCCGCAGATTAATGGTTTAATCCGGTTTAAAATCAGGATCCCCGGGCAGATGTACGTGTTCAGCGGCCATCCTTCTGCGGCGGTCTGTCATATCCGCATAGTGCTTTCGTGTTGTATCCACTGAAGAATGACCAAGCACATCTGCAACCAGATAAATATCCCCGGTTTCATTGTAAAGATTTGTCGCATAAGTGCTTCTCAGTTTATGCGGACTGATCTTCGGTTTGAGCGGCGCAGCCACCATAGCATATTTCTTGACCAGATTCTGCACCGCACGCTGTGTGATCCGCTTACGCTGCAGACTCAGAAACAGCGCTTCTTCATTTCCCGGAAGCGTTTCGATTTTTTTTCGTTCCTCCACGTATTCCGCCAGTGCGTCAGCAACTTCCGGAGAAAAATAAAGAACAACCTGATTTCCGCCTTTGCGGGTAACTACGAACGCATTTTCTTCAAAATCAACATCATTTATATTCATACCGACGCACTCGCTGACGCGGATACCAGTACCCAGGAAGAGGGAAAGAAGCGCGAAATCTCTTTTTGCCGTGATTTTCTGGTATTTTTGCTGGCCTTTGGACATCTGCTCTCCGGACTGTGCTGTGCTCAGAATCCGGATCAGTTCCTCCTTGGAAAGGCGAATAATCGGTTTTTCATGAATCCTGGGGAGGGGAACCAGTTCAGTTACGTTGGATGCGATTCTCTGGTTTTTGAACAGATAATCATAAAAAGACCTGATCGAACAGAGTTTCCGTTTGATTGAAAGTTCATGATTTATATACGCTTTGTTCGGTACCGAATCAACATCCGATTTAAAATAATATGTCAGATATTCAGTATAGGCGGTGAGGTCATTCTGCGTCAGCTTTTCCAGGTCGTGATCATCCATAAGGGTAAGTTTCTTATCAGAAAATGCAACACGTTCCGTTTGCAGAAAATGAAAAAAAGTCTTCAGATCGATTGCATAGGCCAGCCTGGTCAGCGTACTGGTCGTCACAGCAATGGAACGGATGAAATCAGAGCAGGCCTGAGGGAGTTCACGAACGATCTCACGGATCTGAAGTATCCGTTTTGCATCGGATTCCTCCCGATACTGGTTTACAGCATTCGCCAATGTGTGACACCTCCTGAAGACTGTATGAGCTCTCATTCCTTATCCGGATTAAGATATAAGTCTAACTATTCGTAAAACTATGGTTTAGCGAATAGTTATAATTGATTATATCCCGGGAAATACCTGTTGTCAAATCCATTCCTATGTACAAGATCGTTTACGGCATCAGATGGATTCAATTCAGATAACAGTTTTTTTCTGCAAGGCTGATGATCCTACCCTGCTCAGACCTACTCCTCAGCAAGATCGGATTCAGCTGTAATCCCGTACTGGTTATAGACAATATCACGTGCGCGCATAATCTGTTCATAACCGACATCTCCCCATTGAAGGAGAGCAGCTGCACATTCAGGCGCAACCATCAGTCTTTCGTATGTTTTACCGTTATCCGGATCCGGCTGCTTCTTTCCGATACTCCGGATCAGGGCAGCCATTCGGACCTGTGCATATTGCGGAGCACCGTTCCCTTCATCAACCAGCTGGTATCCTATATAAGCAGGTTTTTCAATTTCCGTATTGACTTCTTCCAGCAGTTCGCGGCGGCATGTCTCCTCAATTCCGGCATCATACGGCTCAGGTCTTCCGCCGGCAAGAGAATATCTGATAAAGCCCTGCTTATTGTCAACCCGAAGCATTACCCGGCCGGTCCTGTCCAGGATGATTCCGTAAACCTGAGTGATCTTCATGCCTTCCGGAACGGGACCGGATTCCCATTTTATTATAGCCATTTTCTTTATTCCTCATTCGAAAAACACGATAAACATAACGCGGTTCCATTCCCATGAAACCGCGTATCAATGTCATTCTCCACCGGAATTTCCTGCAGAAGATGATGTTTTCGCAGCTGTTTCCATTTCCATAAGTTCCTTCACAGCTGCCCGCGCAAGTTCATCACAGCGGTTGTTTTCCGGATGGTCTGCATGTCCTTTTACCTTGATAAACTCAACATGATGTTTTTTTGTCAGAGCTGTCAGGATAAACCAAAGGTCCTGGTTCTCGACTTTTGTTCCGTTACTGGTTTTCCAGCCGTTTTTCTTCCAGTTTTCGATCCACCGGTCATTGAATGCCTGAACCATATAACTGCTGTCAGAATACAGCTTTACGTTGCATGGCTCTTTCAGTGCGCCCAATGCGCTGATTGCAGCAAAAAGCTCCATACGGTTATTGGTTGTCCCTGCCATATATCCGCTCAGCTCTTTCCGGTGAGGACCGAATTCAAGGATCGCTCCCCATCCGCCCGGGCCCGGATTTCCGCTGCATGCACCGTCTGTATAGATATTAACGCACTTCAGATTTTCATCCATGAATAACTACCTCTCAGAAGGATTATCGGGACATCTCGCGGCTTTTTTCGGCGCAAACCTTCATCGCATCCATAATGGCTGCACGAAAACCTTTCCGTTCAAGCTCTTCGACAGCTTCGATCGTCGTTCCGCCGGGCGAACATACAGCATCCTTCAGGGCCGCAGGATGCGTTCCAGTGGACAGAACCATCAGAGCGCTTCCAAGTACGCTCTGTGCGGCCATTTCATATGCATGAACGCGCGGGATTCCTTCTTTTACCGCTGCGTCTGCCATCGCTTCGATCATCATATAGACATATGCCGGACTGCTTCCGCTCAGCGCCACAACACCGTCAAAAAGACGTTCCGGAAGGATCCTGGTTTTCCCGATCGAGTCAAAAATACCTTTCACGAAGTCAAAATCGTCCTTGGAAAAAGTTGATTCATCACAAAGGGCTGTCATACCTTCTCCGACAAGGGCAGGCGTGTTCGGCATCACCCGCATATAAGTTGCCCCGGAATCCTGAAGCTCCTTTTCAAGCATTCCGACTGTCCAGCCAGCGGCAATGCTCAGGACCGACTTTCCGTGAAGGGATCCGCGGATATCGCGGATCACTTCCTTCACAAAAATCGGTTTAACAGCAAGGATGATCAGATCAGCCTGTTCTGCCACCTGAAGACAGTCAGCCGCTGTTTGCACACCGGGAAGGTCTTCTTCAAGTTCACGCATTCTTTTACGGTTTGTATCAAATGCGATGATCTGTGACGCACGTACATATTCCGCTTCAACGATTCCCCTGAGGATCGCGGATCCCATATTTCCTGCTCCGATCATTCCGATGGTACGAATCATATGCAGTCCTCCCCTTTTTTTCTGGGTGTATTATATCACAGTTCCTTCATCACGCAATGACCGGAATCATAAAGGATCAAAGGATATACTTACGTACGTCTGCAGGCTTATTCTCATCTTTCAGGTGTTCTTCCACATATTTCCTGTCGATCTTCAGTTCAAAAGGCGGCATGTTTTCGTCCCCGGCGTTAAAGGAAATATCCTCAAGCATCTGCTCGAAAACTGCATGAAGTCTCCTGGCACCGATATCTTCTGCATTTTCGTTGGCAGCACATGCGGCTTCGGCTATCGCTTCGATCGCGCTGTTTTCAAAAGTAAGCAGGACACGGTCCACTTCAAGAAGCGCATGATACTGTTTTGTCAGCGCATTTTCCGGGATTGTCAGAATCTGGCGGAAATCCTCTTTTGTGAGACTTTGCAGCCGGACATGCACAGGAAAACGGCCCTGCAGTTCCGGGATCAGGTCAGATACTTTGCTTACATGGAAAGCGCCGGCAGCAATAAACAGCATGAAGTCAGTGCGTACCGCACCGTACTTTGTATTGACAGTACATCCCTCAACGATCGGAAGAATATCCCGCTGGACACCTTCCCTGCTGACGTCGGGGCCCTGTCCTCCTTTGTTCCCGGCGATCTTGTCGATCTCATCGATGAAGACAATTCCGTTCTGTTCTGTACGGCGGACGGCTTCCTCCTGCACAGCATCGTTGTCAATCAGTTTTGCGGCTTCCTGGTCAGTAAGGATCCTGCGTGCATCCCGGACTTTAACATGACGCATCCTCGTACGTTTCGGCATCATATTGCCCATCATATCGCCAATACTGATGCTGGATCCGCCGACTTCAAGTGTCGGAGCCTCCTCCTCCACTTCAAGCTCGATTTCATTATCCTCGATCTCTCCGCGCATCAGCTGTTGCCGGATCTCTTCCTTCTTTCTGCCAAGTTCAACAGTTTCTTCTGAAGAGACCTGCTGTTCTTTCTGTTTTCCAAGCAGAAAATCCAGCGGGTTGGACGCTGCTTTTCTGGGCGGATGTGCAAGCAGCTCTGCAAGCTGTTCCTCAGCAAGCACACGGGCACGCGGCAGGACTTTTTCCTCATGCTCTTTTCTTACCATCCGTACTGCATTTTCAACAAGATCACGGATGATACTTTCGACATCACGTCCGACATAGCCTACTTCCGTAAATTTAGTCGCTTCTACTTTGATGAAAGGAGCATTTACAAGCTTCGCAAGGCGCCGGGCAATTTCCGTTTTTCCGACGCCCGTCGGACCGATCATCAGTATATTTTTCGGAATGATTTCTTCCCGAAGTTTTTCATCCACCCGGCTCCGGCGGTATCTGTTCCGAAGGGCAATGGCAACGGCTTTCTTTGCTTCATCCTGGCCGACAATAAATCGGTCCAGTTCATGTACGATCTGTCTGGGGGTCAGCTGTTCTCCCATTTCCGCACCTCTTCTCACAATGTTTCCACTGTAATATTGTCATTGGTATACACGCAGATACTGGCAGCAATCCGAAGCGCTTTTTCAGCGATCTCAGCCGCAGAAAGTTCAGTGTTCTGCATCAGAGCCCTGGCAGCAGCAAGAGCATAATTACCGCCGGAGCCGATCGCTGCGATCCCTTCATCAGGATCGATGACTTCTCCGGTTCCGCTGAGTATCAGCAGCCGCTCCCTGTTCGCTACGATCATCATGGATTCAAGCTGCCGCATTGCCTGGTCGCCGCGCCATGTCTGCGCCACTGCAACTGCTGCTCTTTCCAGGTTTCCGCCGGTTTTCTGCAGCTGTTCCTCAAACTTTTCACAAAGCGTAAACGCATCCGCAACACTTCCGGCAAAACCAACTGCCACTTCCCCGTTATACACACGGCGCACCTTTTTGGCCGTGGTTTTGAAGATCGTATGTTCTCCCATGGTCACCTGACCATCTCCGGCGATCGCTGTCTGACCGCCTCTCCGGACCGCACAGATGGTAGTTCCTCTGAATGGACTGCTCATAAAAGTTCCCCCTGTTTCTTGACAACAGAATCGATATATGCAAGTGCCCTTGCCGATACAGCTTCATATCTTTCACGCTTGTCCCGGATCTTTTTTTGTCCGGGCAGAACCGGCAGCGGATCAATGATCCCGAATGTACAGTTCATGGGCTGGAAATGAGAATTATCCGTTGAAACATACTTTCCCATGGCACCGATTGCCGTATAGGAAGGGAGTGTAACAGGTTCTCTGTCAAGCAGCTGCGAAGAAAGTGACATTGCTGCATACAAACCGCTCGCTGCGCTTTCCACATACCCTTCCACGCCGGTCATCTGTCCGGCAAAATAGCACATCGGACGTATGATCATCTCAAAACGTTCGTTCAGAAAACCAGGACTGTTCAAAAATGTATTCCGGTGCATCATTCCGTACCTGGCATAGGCAGCATTTTCAAGTCCGGGGATCATACCGAAAACCCGCTTTTGTTCACCATGCTTCAGTCTTGTCTGGAACCCGACAATATTGTACATAGTCTCACTGAAATCATCGCGTCTGAGCTGAACAACTGCAAAGGGTTCCCTGCCGGTCTTTGGATCCGGCAGCCCGACAGGCTTCATCGGACCAAAGGCCGGTACCATTCTGCCGCGTTTAGCCATACTTTCGATAGGCATACATCCTTCAAAAACGCGTGTCTCTTCAAAACCATGTATATCTGCAGTTTCGGCTTCAATGATCGCATCAATGAACCGGTTATACTCTTCCTTCGTCATCGGGCAGTTCAGATAGTCATCCCCACGGCCATATCTGCTCAGCCTGTACATTTTTTTTTCATCAAGAGATTCCCTGTACACGATCGGAGCAGCTGCATCATAGAAATTCAGTGTGCTCATTCCGGGAAGCGCGGCGATGGCATTCGACATCTTTTCACTTGTCAGCGGCCCTGTGGCAATGATGACGGGTCCTTCCGGAACAGAGTCCATTTCTTTTTTGATTACATCGATCATCGGATGATTCATGATCGATTTTGTAATCCCTTCGGAAAAAGCTTCACGGTCCACAGCAAGCGCATCACCGGCCGGCACACGCGTCTGGTCGGCCCATTGCATGATCAGCGATCCGAGCCTGCGCATTTCCTCCTTGAGCAGACCGACCGCATTGGACAGCTTTTCGCCTCTCAGACTGTTGGAGCAGACAAGTTCAGCAAACCGGTCTGTGTGATGCGCTGGGGAAGTGTTTACCGGCCTCATTTCATAGAGGGATACGTGTATACCGCGTCGGGCAAGCTGCCACGCGGCTTCAGATCCGGCAAGTCCTGCGCCGATCACAACGGCTCGGAGCTCACTCATCGTTTTCTTCCTCTCTGCGGATGACAGAAGACTTGAATCTGCAGTTTTCATTTGAGCAGAGCAGGATGGTCTCACCTTTTGCGTTGTGCTTCTCAACCATAAAGCTTCCGCATTCCGGGCATTTCTCGGATACGGGTTTATCCCAGCTCACAAAGTCACATTCGGGATAACCTTCACATCCATAAAATTTCCGGTTTTTACGGCTCACTTTTTCCAGCAGTCTTTTACCGCATTTGGGGCACGGCGTATCGATATAATTCAGGAGCGGTTTTGTATTCCGGCACTGCGGGAAATTCGGGCATGCAAGGAATCTGCCGAATTTACCCATCTTGTAGACCATCATCGCGCCGCATTGGTCACACTTAACATCACTGATTTCATCTTTAATATCAATCTTTTCGATCTTGCTTTCAGCCAATTTCAGGGTTTTCTCAAATTCAGGATAGAATTCCCGCAGGAGCTGCTTCCAGTCTTCTTTTCCTTCTTCAACGGCATCCAGCCGGGATTCCATGGTTGCGGTGAATTCTGTATCTACGATATTATGGAAAAACTTGCTCATCATGTCTGTCACCATGATGCCGAGTTCCGTCGGATAAAGGCGTTTCTTTTCTCTGGACACATATCCGCGGGAGATGATCGTGGAAATCGTCGGAGCATATGTTGATGGACGACCGATCCCGTTTTCCTCAAGCGTCCGGACAAGAGTCGCTTCAGTATAGCGGTTCGGGGGCTGGGTGAAATGCTGATCGCTGCCAATACTCAGGATTTTTACATCCTGTCCTTCTTTCAGAACCGGAAGGTTCATTTCCACCGGGTCGATATTCTCGTCCGGACTTTCTTCATACAATGCGGTAAACCCTGCAAAAGTCTTATGTTCTCCGTAAAAACGAAGTCCGATCCTTCTGCCTGTTATTTCCGCAGTCAGTGTCTGATAAACAGCTGCTGACATCTGGCTTGCAATAAAACGGTTCCAGATCAGACGGTACAGCATATACTGTTCACGTGTAAGGGAACCCTTGATACTGTCAGGCGTCCGTTCGATATTGGTGGGACGGATGGCTTCATGGGCATCCTGTGCATTTTTTCTTCCTTTGTATTCGTTTTTTTCCTTCGGAAGATAATCAGCACCAAATCTTTCCGGAATATAAGCACGAACTGCTTCCATCGCATCATCGCTGATCCGTACTGAATCTGTTCTGATATACGTTACAAGTCCCTGAATCCCTTCCCCCTCAATCTCAACGCCTTCATACAACTGCTGTACGATCTGCATGGTTCGGGATGTTGTAAAGCTCAGCTTTCTTCCTGCTTCCTGCTGCATACTGGAGGTCGTAAAAGGCGGAGCAGGCATTTTCTTCTTTTCCTTGCTCCTGACATCTGTAACACTGAATGTATCATTACGAATCAGTTCGCAGATCTGTTCCGCTTCCTTCCTGTTTGCAGCACCGGCCTTTTTTCCGTCCATGGTCGCAAGCCGGCAGCGGAATTCCTGTTTTTTCCGTCCTTCCCCTGTACAGCACTCTGCAGTGATATCCCAGTATTCTTCAGGGATAAATGCGTTGATCTCATTTTCACGGTCAACGACCATACGGGTGGCCACACTCTGTACGCGTCCGGCCGAAAGTCCCTTCTTAACCTTTGCCCAGAGAAGCGGACTGATCTTATATCCGACAAGACGGTCAAGAGCGCGTCTTGCCTGCTGAGCATCGATTCTTCCCATGTCAAGCCGCCTGGGATTCTTGATCGCATTCTGCACTGCTTTTTTTGTTACTTCGTTGAATTCGATCCTGCAGGGTGCTTTTTCATCCACTCCAAGTACGTGGAAAAGATGCCAGCTGATTGCTTCTCCTTCGCGGTCAGGGTCTGTCGCGAAATAGACCTGAGAAGCATTTTTGGCTTCCTTGCGGATCCGGCTGAGGATATCTCCCCTTCCGCGTATCGTAATGTATTTCATTTCAAAATCCTTCTCAGGATCAACACCCAGCTGGCTTTTCGGCAGATCGCAAACATGGCCCTGGGATGCTTCGACTTTATATCCTTTCCCCAGATATCTGCCAATTGTTTTTGCTTTTGCCGGAGATTCAACGATGATCAGTTTCTGCTTTGTCGCGGCCATTTGTATCCGTACTCCTTTGAGTGGTTCTTTAATGTCTTATCTGATACCTTTTCCCGGGAAGTGCATCGACCACCTTCCGGATCTGCATAACCGTCAGTGTGCTCATGAGCGTCGGCGGAGCAATACCGGTAATATGCACGAGTTCATCAAATCCGAGCGTACCCTTTTCCAGAGCAAGATAAACAGCTTTTTCCGAGGGATCTTCTGGAACAAGCTGTGATGAACAACCGATATTTTGCCCTACATACCGAAGATTGTCAAGCCAGTCCAGATCCTCAAGGATTTCCTTTGCTTCAGTAAAATAGTGTCCGCCTTCGCGAAGAAGAAGCCGGTTGCCTTCTGACATAGGAGATACTGGGTCTCCCGGATAAACATATACTTCCCTGCCCTGCTTCAAAGCATGCCCGATTGTTGTCATGCTCCCGGATCGTATCTTTGCTTCCATGAGAATCACGACGTTGCTGAGGCCGCTGATGATTCTGTTCCGGTACGGAAAATGATATCCGGACGGTTTTGCTCCGGGTGCATATTCACTTAAGATCAGTCCTCCTTTATCCAGGATTTCTTTCTTCAGTTTATCATTTTCCGCCGGATAAGTTCTGTCCAGTCCGCATCCCATCACTGCAATTGTCGGACTACCGCCTTCCAGGCATCCACAGTGTGATTCCGTATCAATCCCGAGAGCAAGACCGCTGATGATTTTTACGCCGTTCCGGCTAAGTTCAGAGGCGATCTTTCGCGCTGCTTTCAACCCCGCCCAGGATGCATTCCTGCTTCCGATCATTGCAGCTGTTCTTCCGGGCTTCACACAATCTCCGTTTCCCTGAAAAAAGAGGATGCCGGGAGGGTCCGGAATATCCCTGAGAATCCCGGGATACTCCGCCTCGAGGATCGTTACCGTGTGGATCTCATGTTTTTCCAGTACCGACTGGAGCAACGCCAATCGGTCTGCTCCGGCAGATTCTGACAGTTTCCTCCTGCAGAAATCCGGGATCATCCTGAAATGAGCATGTTCCCCCCGACGCCATGCATGATAAACCGGTTCAGATCCGTTCAGCTCATGAAGCAACGGGATCAGAGAATCATATGGGAGTTCAGCGGACGCAAGCCAGGCATCATACGTACGTTTTTCGAAATCCATTCGACTCATCTCCAGTATTTCTGGTCAAGTTCCCTGTACTGGATGGCTTCAGCGATATGGACACCGGAGATCGTTTCCTCTCCGGCAAGATCCGCGATCGTTCTCGCCACTTTCAAAATCCGGTTATATGCCCGCATGCTCAGGCACATGGATTCAACAGCTTCATTCAGAAGTCTCTCAGCATCATTATTCGCCCTGCAGTATTTTTTGACAGATGCGCTTCCAAGCTGAGCGTTGCAGAAAAAGCTCTCCTTCCGGTATCTATCCTGCTGAATCTTTCTGGCGCCTGCCACGCGCTGCGCAACCTGTGCGGAGGATTCTGCAGGAGATGAATCATTGATCTCCTGCACGGGTACCGAATCCACTTCAATCTGCAGATCGATCCTGTCCAGCAAAGGACCTGAAACCCTGTCCAGATACTTCCTGATTTCCTGAGGCGAACACCTGCATATTCTTGATTTGCTTCCATAATATCCGCATGGGCAGGGATTCATTGCTGCGATCAGCATGAAAGAGGATTGATACCGGGCCTGACGGCGGATCCTTGATACGGAAACAGTTCCGTCTTCAAGGGGCTGACGGAGCGCTTCAAGTGCGGCTCGGCTGAATTCCGGCAATTCATCCAGAAAAAGGACACCGTTGTGGGCGAGGGATACTTCTCCCGGTTTTGCGTTGGGCCCGCCTCCGATCAGCGCTGTTACCGAAGCACTGTGATGAGGTGACGAAAAAGGACGGACAGACATGAGCCCGCTTCCGGGAACAAGACGGCCGCAGATTGAATGGATCCTTGTTGTTTCCAATGATTCTTCAAATGTCATCGGCGGCAGTATCCCCGGCAGACATCTTGCAAGCATTGTTTTCCCACTTCCGGGAACACCAATCATCAGCATATTGTGTCCGCCTGCAGCAGCAACTTCCAAGGCCCGGCGGGCTGCCTGCTGTCCGCGGATCTGACACATATCCACAGGCACACTGTTTTCCTGGCAGATCTCTTCATATGTAATCTGCTTTTGAGGCTGAATGATCTCCGTCCCTTCAATATGCTTGATGACTTCCGTCAGGTTGTTTACAGGCAGTATGTTCATTCCTTCAATACATGCGACTTCTTTCGCATTTTGTCTGGGCAGGATCACATTCCGTATACCACATTCCTTTGCGCTGATCACCATCGGAAGCGCTCCGTTTACCGGCCTTACACGACCGTCAAGGCTCAGCTCACCGAAAAGAACAGTGTTATCGTGAGAATAAAGGTCGGATGTTTTCAATTCTTCCAATGCGCACAGCACTCCGACGGCAATCGGAAGATCGAAGGATGGTCCCTCTTTTTTCATATCCGCAGGTGCAAGATTGACCGTTATCTTTCTGGGTTTCATTTCCCTGCCGCTGTTGATGATCGCTGCACTGACCCGGTCCCGGCTTTCTCTTACCGAAGTGTCCGGAAGGCCGATGATCTCCATTCCCGGTATACCTCCGATGCCAAAAACTTCAACATGCACCGGAAAGCCGTTCACACCGCTGACACCCATGCTGAGTGTACGTGCTATTACACCACTGTCCATACAGAAGAATTCCTCCGGTTATTGTCAGTACCAGATACGAAGAATCTTTTTTCCGATATCAAGCCATTCAGCCGCTGCCGCCATCCCTGTCGTATACGGAAGAAGAATGACAAACAAGATCAGAGCTGCTGCAAGAAAGAGGATACCGATCATTCTGAACAGTTTGCGCAGAACCGGATGATCCGATGTAAAGCATAATGAGATCATCAGGATCAGAAACGGAACGCTTGCAAAATAGTGGTAGATGTAGGTTCCGCGCGGTACAAGAACCCATGGCAGATATTGTGCGAGGAAACTGATGAACACAAACTCATAACGTATGTCCCAGGTATGACTGTATATGTGCCAACGCCAGTTATTTTCAGGAGTAATGTACCGTTTGCCTCTTAACCACATACAGATGCAGACTGCAAGAGCTCCGACAGCGCCCCACCAGATGACCGGATTTCCGAAGCTGAAGATGCTGTGATGAAGGGAAGCGTTTTTCGCAATGTATTGTTCAGCAGCATAGTACATTGGTTTCCCGATAATGGGCCACTGCCACCATGGAGAATAGAACGGGTGATCCATACCAAGTCCGGGTGTACTGTGGTAATTCAGCATGCTTTCCTGTGCATGCCATACTTCCCTGAGATATGCTGACAGTCCGGTAATCCTCGTATTATAAGCCATATACGGGACATAGCTCAGCAGATAGATCAGTACAGGAACGGCCATAAAGAACAGGATGCACCAGCACGACAGGATGACAAATTTCCTGAACACGCCGCCTTCTCCGGAATGATCCTTTAATTTTCTTCCCTGTGAATTCACAGATGCAGGAGAATGATCTCCATTTTCTATTATTTTGACTTCTTCTGTGCTGAGATTGTTGCTGTCATCTGTATTGCATCCCGGGACGCGTTCCCTCGTTTCTTTCCTGTCCAGCGCGATCTGCCTGAAACAGTGCCAGAAGTACAGGATGGCAAGACCGATCCCGGCGTAAATCCCGATCCACTTGCTGGCAATGGAAATTCCCATAAAAAATCCGGAAAATGCCAGCGGAATCAGTGCTGTCCCGACCTTTTCCGAGCGCAGATCGATTTGCATAAACCGCAGCATGAAGAAATAGGCAAAAATGATAAAGAGTACAGGAAAGCTGTCAATTGTCGCGATCTGTGTCTGCGTAAGATGCATGCAGTCAAGCGCCATCAATCCGCAGGCGAAAGCAGCCGGCCATGTCTTCTTGGTAAGTTGTTTTGTCAGCAGATAGATGCCGGGCAGCATGAGGATTCCGGCCAGCGCGCCGGCAAAACGCCACCCGAACGGAGTCATGCCGAATATCATGATACAACAACTGATCAGGACCTTTCCGAGCGGCGGATGGCTCGTCTCATAGGGCACCGTTCCTTTTGTAAATTCATATCCGGTCCGTGCGTGATAGATCTCATCAAAATAAGTACTGTTCCACCAGCTTGGCTGCGTTTCTCCTTCCTGCTCCTGCATGAAGATCCCCGGAAGATTCTCCATTGTATCCTGTTCGTCAAGCAAATTCGCAGGATCCGAATACAATGCCGAATCCTCAAATTCTCCTGTACGGCTGACTACCTCTGCCGGAATGATGTTACCTTCTGCATCCCTGAAAATGATTTCATTCAGTGTCAGGCCTACCTGACATGCAGACAGGCGAATATAACGTCCGCTGAAATGGATGATCGAATCAGTAGTGTTGTTGTATGACTTTTTACCTTTGCTGTCAAAATAATACTGCGTTACATATTTCCATTTCCAGCATTGTCCCTGATCCATCTGTGCAGTGACTTCATCAGACCAGTTGATTCCATCCATGCTCTGGGAAACCGAAAAGTCTTCGTAGCTGACCTGACCGAAGTAAAGGATCCTTATATCCTCTCTTTGCTCTTTCAGATCAAATATGATCTGCTCTTCTTCGGAAGAAGAGATCCAGGAGGTTTGCGGAGCCTTTGTGCTTCCAAGGGTCGTCAGCGTAATCATGCTGTACAGGACCGTGATAATCAGCAGAATGATTGTGTCCTTTTTAATCCAGAACAGTTTTCGTTCCGGTCTGTATTCTCCGGTATTTCTTCCTTCTGTATACTGCGGGACCGGGAGGACTATACCGTATCCGATCATTACAGCCCAGATCGCTCCGAATACATTCAGAACGCTGAGGAGATCCGCAAAATATTCCGTATCAGCATTCAGGTGCCCCATCGAAGCCCCGAGACGGATACTGTTGTCCAGGACGATCCCTTCATTGATGAATACGGTTAAAGAGAACAGACCCAGGAGGTACAGAATCCTGCGGTCTTTCTGCAGGATCCATGCCAGTGCAAGAAGGAGAAAAGCAGGGAAAAGATACCTTTCATGCATCTTGATCCCAAACACATACAGCAAAATAAAAAGCAGCGCACCGAGAAATGGCAGGAACCGGATTTCACAGCTGCGGACCGTGAGGGACAGAACGATTACAAATGCATATGCCATCGCGCCGATACCTGTCCATGTCCAGCTCCATCCAAGACAGGCACACAGGATAAACCATACGGTAAAAACACATGCCAGCGCTGTTTCAGCAAGATATGCTTTTTTATCCCTGTTTCGGATGGTCCAAACTGTCCCATGGACAGCGCAGGTTGTGGCGAGGAAAATCGGCGCAGCGATATTTGCGGTCCTTTCCACAGCGCTCCAGTTCCCACCGGCAAGATAATACAGATTTGCTGTATTCACAGTTGCGTACGGATATGACGATAGAGTGTTACCATACAGGCAGATCAGCCATCCGGGCTGCTGTTTGATCCCGAAAGGAATGATATATGCAAAGATCAGCAATATGCTTGCAGCTGTACCGATCAGGAGCTTTCTCCGATCCTCTTTTTTCCGGATCGATGTGATGATGATGAATGCAAGCCCAAGGATCCCGAGCATCAGTGCCTGCGGTTTTACAAGCACAGCGGTGACATACATTGCAAGCGCAGGGATCCATTTGCCTTCGACTGCACATACCGCTACAGCAAGCAATAGCAGGCACAGCACGCTGTCCATCTGTCCCCATGCGGCGCTGTTGATGATTGTCACAGGATTGAACGCCAGCAGCGCGAGGACTGCTTTGGAATACAATCCTCCGTTTTTCTTTTTCTCCGTATATCGGATCATCAACCCGCACGCAGCAACATCAGCAATGCAAGGGATCAGTCTGAATATGACACGTGTCCATCCGGCATTCGCGCCTGTCAGGCCGGCAATCCATGAATTCAGGCCTGAAACATACATGTAGATCGGCGGATAGTCGCAGAAACCTGTCGATTGATAAAAACCGACAGGACCTGTCCGGGCCATTGTCGCGCCCCAGCTTGCGAAGCAGTTGACGTCCACACTGTATCCTTCAATATGGAAAGCCAGCAGAATCCTCAGTCCAAGCGCAGCAAGCATGATAAGCCATACCATGAGCCCGGATTTTTCCGAGGTTTTTTTCCTGTTCGCCCTTTTCCCTTCAAAAAACCATATCAAAGCAGAAAGAAGTATCAGATAAAGCACACCGATTACAAGCAGAAACAGCCTTGTGTTCTCCGGAGATTCTACGGCAATGTCAGCGGTGTCCGCATCCCAATCGCCTTCGTCATCTTCTTTGTAATCATCAGGCTGATACCAGAGATCGGCAAATACACCTTCCGGGATTGTATCGGTTCTGGTAAGCGATATATGATCAAAAACTGCACAGCCTTTGCTTTCTCCGCTGTATCCGCCGACACGGGCAAAAACAGTAATCTCATGCTGCTCAGGCCCTGTTTCACCGTAATACTCGACTTTCTGCCATTCGCCTTCCGTATTATACAGTTTTTCACTGAATGCGTAGATGCCTTCAATGCTCAGATTAGCCCCGTGCCCGAATGTAATATCTTCTGCTCGAATATAACCGCTGAGACAGTACATGGTCTCCGGTTCGACCTCGACGGTCTGTGCATACCTGGCGTCATTCCTGGCTGCATTTCTTATCTGCACAGCATATGAATCTTTTCCATCCATTCCTTCCGTGACGCTGAAAACCGTAAATCCGGTTTCCAATCGGTAAGCGTCCGTATACCAGCCATCCGGCAGTCCTTCTGCGTTCAGAATTTCAAAATCGCTGTTGTATAAAAGATTATCATTTTCAGCGCTGCATGAAGCCGAAAACATTATTATGAAAGCAGCCAGGACAAAAAACATGAATCCGGTTTTTGTGAGACTTTTTTTCATATCTCATTCCTTTCCGCGTTCAGAGGAAGCTTCCGTATGGGTGAAAAGCATCCGGAACATACAGAATCTTATCTCCATGTATCTCAACCAGATCAAAGCGAACCGGTCTGTTCATCCATCGTTGTTTCATCAGGTAAAGGATTGCAGCATTTGTAATCCTTTTCTGCTTTGGTATTGTGACAGCACTGAGGCCGTTCCCGGCCTCACCTGTTTTACGTGTTTTGACTTCGACAAAGACTACGGTTTCACCGTCCATCATGATCAGGTCGATTTCACCGCATTTTGTCCTGTAACGGTGTTCCAGCAGAACCATATTCATTTTACGCGTCAGGTATTCCAGCGCGGTGTCTTCTCCCCACAGGCCTGTCTCATACGTTTTCTTCATACAAAGTTACCGATGAAAGATCTCCTGTGAATCGGGCAGGGACCGTATTTTTTCAGCGCTTCGATATGTTCTTTTGTCCCGTATCCCTTATTTCGTGCGAAACCGTACTCCGGCCAGAGCTTATCCGCTTCAGTCATCTCTCTGTCTCTTGTCACTTTGGCGATGATACTCGCTGCAGCAATGCTGTAAGAGGTCGCATCTCCCTTGATGATCGGGATCTCTTTTCCGTTCAGTCCGAGATTTGCAACAGCATCGATGAGGAAACAGTCAGCAGGGACTTTGGCAGCTGCGGCGCGCATAGCCTGCTTCGTGGCCTGAAGGATATTGATCCGGTCAATTTCTTCGGGGCCGATCTCGCCGAGGCCGATATACAGTGCATGTTTCATGATCTCTTCATAAACCTTCTCGCGACGGCTTTCACTCAGTTTTTTGCTGTCGTCGATCCATAAAAGCACGGGCTCCTCAGGAATTGCAACACAGGCCGTCACAACACTCCCGGCCAGGGGGCCCCTGCCCACTTCGTCCATTCCGGCAAGAAGCTTACATTCCTGACGGTACTGCCGGTCATAGGAGATCAGTGAAAGAACGTGTTCCTCACGATTAATCATGCTTCTTTTCCCTTCTCTGCATCTGCGCTTTCGAGCGTGATCCGGCCGAGTTTTCCTCCACGAAACTCATCCAGAATAACACGCGCTGCCCGGTCATAATCATATTCGCCGCCTTTCAGCAGCCATCCGCGGCCTTTGCATACAGCATCCATAAGATCCTGTCCTTCCGGATCAATGTTATCCAGATGGAATCTGCTCATCACAGCTTCGGGACAGCAGGATTTGAGTTCTTCAAGAAGAGAAAAAGCAAGCATATAGATATCAGCGATATCATCTTTCACCGATCCAATGTAACAAAGACGTCTGGCAGCCTTCTGGTCATCGAGGCGAGGCCACAGCATTCCCGGCGTATCCATCAGTTCAAGATAAGGAGAAATACGGATCCACTGATTGCTTTTCGTGACACCAGGCCGATCACCGGTCTGGGCGATTCCCTTTCCCCGGAGAGCGTTGATCAGTGTGCTCTTTCCGACATTCGGAACACCCAGTACCATGACTTTTACCGTCTTCCGGATTCCCCGTGCCTGCGCTTTTTCGACAGCTTCCCTTGTGGCCTGCTGAATGATCTGAATAAGATCCTTTGTTCTCAACCTTTTGGAATCGATCGCATAAGCGGATGTACCGTCCAGCCGGATCTTGCGAAGCCACTTTTCTGTTTCATTGATGTCGGCCAGATCCGCCTTGTTCAGGAGAACTACCGTCTTTTTTTCAGCAGCAAGCTGTCTGATAACCGGATTCCTGCTTGAATGCGGAAGTCTGGCGTCACAAAGCTCAAGAACAAGATCGGTTTTTTTGATCTGATCTGTAAGAATGCGTTTTGTTTTTGCCATATGCCCGGGATACCAGTTAATGGGCATCGTGGAATTCTCCATACATTCGCCGCCTGTTCTGTTGAGTTTCTTCATTAATATATAACAAGCGAAAAAACTCGTCAAGGCGAACAAAAAGCAGCCTTTACAAGGCTGCCTGTATTACTGGTTTAGTTCATCAGTATACCCGCGCAGGATTCTGTAGAGCGGCGAGAGCGTCCGGAAATCCTTCCGGACCTCCTTCAGAATCCTGTCAGAATAGACCATCCTGTAATCCGGATTCTCTCGCCAGATGTAAAAATCCTTTGCCAGGTACCATCTTTTCAGTCTTTCCGGGATTTCGGGCGGAACATTCATCTTCTTGTGTATGCTGCCGCCAAGGATCAGCTTTTTTTTCGCAAGTCCGAGGTCATCCAGAAAAGCCAGTGTCCCGTCCGGATTCGCCTGCATGCGTTTACGGAACAGATCCAGTGCTTCCCGGTTTTCATCCCAGAATCCCATCCCCCATCCGAGCCGGTCAGGTCCGAGTTCAAAATAATAGAACAGGGATTTTTCCCGGGGTTCTCCGGCGCGGCGGAAAAGAAACCAGAGATGATCACGGTACGGACTTTTGTCACGGGAAAAACGCGTATCCCGATGGATCCTAGACAGGCATTTATGAGGCCGTACTTCCATCTGCGGGTCGATCTTCAGCATATCCGGAGCAAGTGCGTCGATCATGTCATAAAAAACATGCTGCACTTCTTCCACATATCTGTCATGATTCTCATGGAAATATGCAGAATTGTTGTGAAATTTCAGATCAAGAAAAAAACGGATCGTTTCTTCTGTAAAACCGGTGAACATATTTTCCTCCGGGTCTTACCCTTTTATTTCGGCAGGCTGGACGCCGCAGAGTCCGATGCTCTTTTTATCCGGCTGACTCAGGCCGACATACAGTGTCAGGGATTCCGATTTCACGCGTTCACCCTGTTCATTGACAACCGTATCGGTCAACCTGTCCAGCTGCAGGGAGACTGTTTTTTTCTCTCCCGCAGATACGCTGACACGGGCGAACCCGCACAGCCTGGGATTTACCGGAGCATAAGGACTTTCACACCGTACATACACCTGAACCACTGCGTCTCCATCCATTTTTCCGGTATTTTCGATTTCCGCGATAACATGATCTCCTTCTTTTCGGGCACCGGATACAGCCCAGGAAGTATAACTCAGTCCGTATCCGAACGGATAAAGTACATCCCCGGTAAAATACCGGTAGGTACGTTCTTTCATACAATAGTCTTCAAATGCCGGAAGATCGTTCACATCTTTGTAGAATGTGACAGGAAGATGCCCGCTCGGATTCACATCCCCAAAAAGGATCCGCGCCAGTGCGGTTCCGCCTGCCTGCCCGGGATACCACGCAAATATTTTTGCATTTCCTTCCCTTACATTCAGGGAGCTTCCGGCGGCGATCACCGTTACCAGTTTCTTTGAACTCTTTTCAAGTGAAGCGAGCAGTTTCCTCTGGCTTTCAGGAACCAGCAGATCTTTTTTGTCACCGCTGAAATATTCGTTCCCGGTATCCCCCTCTTCACCCTCGAGGGTTGCATCCAGCCCGACACAGGAAATGGTGACATCTGCCTGTTCTGCATACATCATCGCCTCGGCAAGCCGGTCATCCGCCTGTGCCAGATTCGATGTTCTGTCTTTGAAAAGATGGCAGCCCATACTGTACAAAACCCGTATTCCATGATCCCTGCAGTACGCCCTGATGCCTTCCAGGAATGTGACATACCGGCTGCTTGTTCCGTTGTAGTTGCCCTCAAGTGCCGGAATGCTGTCAGCGTTCGGTCCGATAACAGCAACAGTTTTAACGCGAGCGGGATCGAGCGGCAGCAATCCGTCATTTTCAAGCAGCACCATGCTCTTCTCTGCAACCTTCAAAGCCAGCGCATCATTTTCATCCGTATCAACAGCAGTCACCGGAATCCTGTCGTATTCGCAGTCATCATCAAACAGTCCGAGCAGGAAGCGTGTTGTGAAAAGACGTTCACACGCCGTGGTGATTTCCTCTTCCGTAACAAGGCCATCGTGCAGTGCTTCCATCAGATGCAGATAGGTATTTCCGCAGTTCAGGTCACAGCCGTTTTTGATCGCGAGTGCAGCGCTTTCCGGTGCAGTATCAGTTACCTTGTGATTCTCATGAAAATCCCGGACAGCCCAGCAGTCGCTGACAACATGACCGCGGAATCCCCATTTCTCCCGAAGCGTTTTTTTCAGCAGTGTTTCGCTGCCGCAGGCAGGTTCACCGTTCACCCGGTTGTATGCGCCCATGACTGATTCGACTTCTGCTTCCCTGATGGTTGCTTCAAAAGCTGCAAGATACGTTTCAGCCATGTCCTTCGGACTGGCAACAGCGTTGAACTCATGACGAAGAGCTTCCGGTCCGGAGTGTACCGCAAAATGTTTGCTGCAGGCGGCGACCTTAAGGTATTTTCCGTCTCCCTGCAGACCCTTGATAAAGCGAACACCAAGACGGCTTGTCAGATAGGGATCCTCTCCGTATGTTTCATGGCCCCGCCCCCATCTTGGGTCACGGAAAATATTGATATTCGGGCTCCACACGGTAAGACCTTTATAAATATCCCGGTCATTATGACGGCTCTGGCCGTTGTATTTGGCTCGTGCTTCACGGGCAATCACGGCCGCAACTTCTTCCTGTGCGTCTTCATCAAACATGGCGGCAAGTCCGATTGCCTGCGGAAATACGGTTGCTGTACCGGCTCTTGCAACTCCGTGCAGTACTTCATTCCACCAGTTATAGGCAGGAATTCCGAGCCTGGGAATAGCAGGTGCGTCATATCTGAGCTGGGATGCTCTTTCTTCAACCGTCATCTGGGCGACAAGCTTTCCGGCTTTCGCTGCTGCATCGTCTCTGTTTCGCATTTTCCTGTCTCCTGTTCTGTCATATTGCCGGTTCGGCATGAATTGTTTACTTCCCCTGCAGACAAACGGTTCCCGACTTTTTCTTTTTTACTGAAAAAAGGATTGCTGCACAGCAGGTGTGCAGCAATCCATGTGGACACAGATCACAAACGTCTGACTTCCTTGATCTTGGCAGCCTTGCCCTGACGATCACGCAGATAGTACAGCTTGGCGCGGCGAACCTTACCGTGGCGGATCACTTCGACATGATCCACACGGGGAGAATTGATCGGGAAAGTGCGTTCAACGCCGATCCCATAGGACACCCGACGAACAGTGAAGGTCTCGCGGATGCCGCCGTTACGCTTGGCGATAACAGTGCCTTCGAAAGCCTGCAGACGCTCACGGTTACCTTCCACAACCTTCACCCAGACGCGAACAGTGTCGCCGACATTGAAGGACGGAAGATCGCTGCGGATCTGCTTTGCTTCGATGGAACGAATAATCTCATTCATGATGTGTGCCTCCTTCCCTTATAGACGTTCGTGCTCCGGCGCCTGTACCGAACGGAACAGGCACGTATACCGGACAGAGGACCGTCCGCATAACGAAAAAATATTATCATATCTTTCTTTGAAAATCAACACTTTTCTTTTCGGGTCATTTGCTGTTCTCTCTTTCCCTGAAAACTGCAAAATACCAGATGATCATACATTGAATCATCTCTTTCCCCGATGCTCTTTAAACCTCCGGCAGCCGGAATTCCGGTTCGTGGGGAGCACGGGCAAAAAGAGAACCCTGGCTGATAAACCATCAGATATCGATAAATTTTCTGAATTCCGGAAGAATGCCGATACCGTCCGGATAATGTGCTGCAAACTGCGGTACAGCATGGGACGGGAAGCTGTTTCCTTCAATAAAGGTCGGTCCATCCGGCGTGATGGCGACATCCCATGCGATAAAGCGCATTTCAGGGTATTTTTCTGCTGCCTTCAGGCACATATCCTTCGCTTCTTTCCAGAACGGGATCTGAAATCCGACGATGCTTGTATTGGTGATGGGATGTTTCAGGAAGGTGTTCCCCTGCTTGTCTGCACCAACTGTCAGCAGCTTGCCGCTTTCCAGATCAATACGCGCCGCCATGCCGCCGCAGTCCACATTGTCCATGACCTTGCCGTTTCCAATCCGGAGGAATGCATAAACAATCCCTTGCTGTTTGTCTCCGAGCAGCGTCGCAATACGGCAGGTGTTTACTGAAGAAGGACACAGCGAAGCCATCTTCGGATGCTGGATTACAACCTCTTCAAGAATACCGGTGCCGTCCTGCAGCATCCGCTTTTTGAAGGCTTCACTGGAGTCTTTCCAATCTTCCTGAGTATATTTCCGGATTCCCTGTCCACTGGAACCTTCAAGCGGTTTCCAGATCAATTCTTTCTGATTCCGGCACAAAGCATACAGTTCTTCAGGATCGGTATCTTCCCGGATAACAAGCCATTTCCTCGGGATCCATTCTCTGAACTGTGTATTGAATTCGGCTTTATCATCAAAAAAATGCCAGAATTCCTTATTGTTCATACGCCTTACGATTTCATTCGATATGCCGCGTGTGATAACAGTTTTTCGCTGCTCATCGTTCAGCCTGTACATCTGTGCAATCTTGTAGTCCATATATCCTGCATTATACTTCACGGCACATGAAAGCATGTCCTTCATCAGCCAGATACGGCTTTTACCGCTTCTCTTCTTAAGAATGGCGGTCGTCTTCCACATGGCCTTGCGGTCCATTCGGACAAGTCTTTTCCAGAAAAAACTCATACGGGACATTTTGTTCTTCCTTTCCGATCATACATTAAAGCGGAACAGAGTCACATCTCCGTCTTTCATGACGTAGTCTTTTCCTTCACTGCGGATCAGTCCTTTTTCACGGCAGACCGCCATACTTCCTGAAGCGATCAGGGTTTCGTAGGAAACAACTTCAGCCCGGATAAAACCTTTTTCAAAATCCGTATGGATTTTTCCGGCGGCCTGAGGCGCTTTTGTGCCGTTTTTGATCGTCCAGGCCCTGCACTCATCTTCTCCGACTGTCAGAAATGAGATCAATCCGAGCAGCCGGTAACATGCTGTGATCAGACGGTCAAGTCCGCTCTGTCCGATTCCCATTTCTTCGAGAAACTCTGCTTTTTCCTCCGGACTCATCTGTGCAATATCTTCCTCGATTGCAGCGGAAATTGTGATCATTTCTGCCTGTTCAGACGCGGCAATGGTACGCACTGTCTTCAGAAACGGGATTTCATCTTCTTCTTTTCCGATATCCTCTTCGGAGATATTTGCAGCATAGATAACAGGCTTGGTTGTCAGGAGGAACCATCCGTTCAGAATTTCTTTTTCATCATCGTCGGCATCATAGGTTCTGGCAGGTTTTCCGCTTTCAAGATGTGAATAGATTTTTTCAGCGAGTTCTGCTTCTGCTCCTGCTTTTTTATCTCCGCCACGATAATTCTTTTCCGCCTTTTCACGGCGGCGCTGTACGGTTTCCATATCTGAAAAGATCAGCTCAAGATTGATCGTTTCGATATCACGAGCCGGATCAACAGTTCCATCCACATGGATGATATTTTCGTTTTCAAAGCAACGGACAACGTGAACAATGGCATCCACTTCACGGATATGACTCAGGAATTTGTTACCGAGCCCCTCTCCGCGGCTCGCTCCTTTTACAAGTCCGGCGATATCGACAAATTCGATCGTGGTAGGGGTCACTTTTTTGGGATGATACATATCCGCCAGAACACTCAGCCGCCGGTCCGGCACGGCAACAACACCGGTATTCGGCTCGATTGTACAGAATGGATAGTTCTCAGCCTGTGCACCTGCATTGGTGATCGCATTGAAAAGCGTGCTTTTACCGACATTCGGCAGCCCGACAACACCCAGCTTCATTCTATTTCTGGTTCTCCTCTCATATGCAGTAAAAAAACCGATAATATCGGCAATTCATTATATAGAAGGGACTGCCATGCGTCAAGCTTTCCAAATATCTCTTCGTGTGATAAAATATTCTGAAATGTATATTGGAGGTTAATGTATGAATGTGTTGCAAGGCGCTCTGATGGGACTGATCCAGGGACTGGGTGAGTTTCTGCCCGTTTCCTCCAGCGGTCATCTCCTTCTTGCCCGCTTTTTCCTCGGACTCGAGGGGACAACTCCGGAAGCTCAGTCTGCTTTCAAGGTGCTTGATATCCTTTTGCATGTCGGCACGCTGATCCCGCTTCTGATCGTATTCCGCAAAGAATGGTTCGATATGATCCTTCATCCTGTAAAGAACAAAACTTTCTTTCTTCTTGTGCTTGCCTCTGTTCCCACGCTTGTGATATATCTGGCTGCGAAGATCCTTTTCCCGGATGTGGACGGATTCGATGTATTCAACAACGGCTGGTTCCTTGGGGCTTCGTTTCTTATCACAGCGCTGTTTCTGTTGATCTGTGATTATGTTTCATCCCGGCGTCCCGCATCGGACCGGAATGTCGGCCCTCTTCAGGCGGTCGTAATGGGAATATTACAGGGCGCAGGTCTTCTTCCCGGGATTTCCCGGAGCGGTTCAACGATCTTCGGCGGTGTCCTTTCCGGACTTGATAAAAAGAGAGCCGCTTCCTTTTCCTTTATGATGAGCACTCCTGCAATCCTTGGTTCTTTGATTATGGAAGGAAAGGATGCTCTGGAAGCCGGTGATTTTTCGTTTATCCAGCCTGTACCTGCCATTGTCGGTATTCTCGTTGCAGCGGTTTGCGGCTATTTTGCCCTTCGTTTCATGCTGCGGATCGTTTCCAGAGTTCCTTTCAGCATCTTTGCACTTTATGTCGCGCTGATCGGGATTATTTACCTGGCCCTGCAGCTCTCCGGCTCTTCCCTGCTGCCTGTATTTGCAGCACCCGCATCAGCCGGCTGAATATAGTAATTTGTTTTCGAATCATTACTCTACGAAAGGATGAAACGGCTTGAGAAGGATCCTGCCATTTGTACTCGCGATCATATTCGCCTTTTCTGTGCTGTTTTGTTCCGCATTTTCCGAATCGGCTGATTCGCAGGACACGATTCCCGAACCGACACTGTCTCCGCATGCTGAAGATTATGATGAAACGCACCCCGAGGAACTTTCCGCCGATCAGTTATATGCGCTTTCTGCGATCCTTATCGCTGAAGATACCGGTGAAGTGATATTCGAAAAGAATGCTGGTGAAATCCGTTACCCTGCATCCACAACAAAAATCCTTACAGTTTTGCTCGGCATCCTGATGGTGGACGATGTCTATGCATATGTTACAGTATCCGATACGGCAGTTGATGTACCTGCCGATTCATCCACAATGCACCTGAAAGCCGGTGAGGAAATCCGCTTTATTGATGTTCTGTACGGTACAATGCTTCTTTCCGGCAACGACGGCGCAAATGTAATCGCAGAAACAGTTTCCGGTTCTGTTCCTGAATTTGTGAATCTGATGAATTCCACGGCACAGATTTATGGATGTACGAATACACATTTCGTAAATCCGCACGGCTATCACGATGATAATCATTATTCAACGGCACGTGACCTTGCGGTTATCGCACAGGCTGCCATGCAGAATGATCTTTTCAGGGAGATTGCTGCTGCAACAACATGGTCTATCCCGAAGACCAACATGCAGCGTGCCCGTACGATCACGACGAAATCGGAATATATGCTTCCGGGAACCGATGAAAAACCCAACAAGTATTATTATCCTTATGCCATCGGGATCAAAACCGGTTCCCATTCCAGGTCAGGATACTGTTTTGCAGGCGCAGCCGAAAAAGATGGCGTTCGTCTGATTTCAATTGTCATGTTTACAGGAAAGCGCGCGCGCTGGGCTGATACCATCAAACTTATGAATTACGGTTTCAGCCAGTATGTTAGCGTGACTCCGATGGATCTCTACAACATGAACCCCATCACAATCGAAACAAACAATTATTCCACATCCGACACCAATCGCGGGAAAATCCTTCTTACATGTCAGCTGAAGGATCCTTCAAGCATTTCTCCGCGGATCACCACCACGAATGCGGAAATAAAGCGTATGGCATCCAATCTGACGTCCGTTGTATCCATTCAGTATGACAGGGATTTTACTGCACCCATTGCAGCCGGTGAGCATATCGCAACTATGACGTATATCCCTGAACATGGGAATTCGGTTGAATATGAACTGGTCGCTTCCCGTTCAGTGGCTCTTCGTGAGAACGCGCCGAAGACACTGGAAGAAATCATCAACGAAACCTATGCGGATCCGAATCCCTTTCCCCCTTTTTCCTTCGAGCTGCTCATGGTTTTCCTTGGGCCGGTCCTGATAATCGGGGGTATTGTCGCCGGTCTTATGATCCTGCGCAGGCGCCGCAGGGGGCATCGAATGAAAGCGCCGAAACCATCCCGCAGATATGTAAAATAACGTTTCACGACTTAATTTCACAGTTTACACGATCAAACCCTTTTGATAAAATATTTAAAAATTCAGATTTCCATTTTCAGGAGGATCAATTATGAAAAATCACATTTCGGACGGTACAGCGGTTCTTGGCATCGAATTTGGTTCCACTCGTATCAAGAGTGTGCTGATCGATCGTGAACATAAGGTTATTGCATCCGGCAGCCATGAATGGGAGAACGATTTCCGCAATGGCGTCTGGACCTACAGTGAAGATGCTATTTTGTCCGGATTGCAGGCCAGCTATGCCGACCTGAAGCAGAATGTCCTGAAGGAGACCGGTCTTCCCCTCAGAAAGGTCGCCGCTCTTGGCGTAAGCGCCATGATGCATGGATATCTCCCTTTCGACGGAGAAATGAATCTCCTTGTCCCCTTCCGTACATGGCGCAACACAATTACCGGGGAAGCATCCGAAAAGCTCACGGAACTCTTTTCTTTCAATATGCCGCAGCGCTGGAGCCTGAGTCATCTTTATCAGGCGATCCTGAATGATGAACCTCACGTGAAGGACATCCGTTTCCTGACCACGCTTGCCGGATGGATCCATTACCTGCTGACCGGCAGGAAAGTTCTTGGAGTTGGTGACGCAAGCGGCATGATGCCGATCGATTCAGATACATGTGATTATGATGACGGTATGATCCGCGATTTTGACAGTCTCATTGCTCCGAAAGGTTTTCCCTGGAAACTGAAAGAAATACTCCCGGCTGTTCTTTCTGCCGGTGAGGATGCCGGCATGCTGACGCCTGAAGGAGCCCGACTGCTCGATCCTTCCGGTGATCTCGAACCCGGTTGTATCCTGTGCCCGCCGGAAGGTGATGCCGGTACAGGCATGGCAGCTACAAACAGTGTTCGTCCCCGTACCGGCAATGTTTCTGCGGGCACATCCATTTTCAGCATGATCGTGCTGGAAAAGCCCATGTCACGTGTATATCCTGAGATCGATATTGTTACCACACCTTCCGGCCGTCCGGTTGGTATGGTTCACTGCAATTCCTGCACTTCTGACATTAATGCCTGGGTTGCCCTTTTCCGTGAATTCGGTGAGGTCATGGGTTTCAGCACTGATGCCGGTGAAGTCTTTACCCGTTTGTTCAGAAAAGCCATGGAGGGTGAAAAAGACTGCGGAGGACTCATCAGCTTCAACTATTATGCCGGAGAACCGGTGACCGGTTTGTCTGAAGGCCGTCCCATGCTGATCCGTACTCCGGATGCAAAAATGAACATTGCGAATTTTATGCGCACACAGATTTATGCGAGCCTTGAAACTCTGAAGGCGGGCATGGAGATTATGAACCGAGAGAACGTAGCCATTGATGAAGTGTACGGTCACGGCGGTCTCTTCAAGACCGAAGGTGTCGGCCAGAATCTTCTTGCTGCTGCGATTCATGCACCTGTCACGGTCATGGAAACGGCAGGTGAAGGCGGCGCCTGGGGTATTGCCCTGCTCGCTGAGTATTCATTGCTTCATGAGAACGGTGAATCCCTTGAGGATTATCTGCGGAATCATGTCTTTGCCGGTATGAAAAAGCTTACCGTTGCTCCAGATCCTGAAGATGAAAAAGGGTTTGACCTTTATATGGAGCGTTTTATGCGCTGTATCCCTGCGCAGAAAGCAGCTGTGGAAGGCCTGAGACTGTGACCAGGATCCCGGATATCTTTTTTTGAACCGGACGATACTGCTCTTCGGGATGATCTCTTCATTTCTTCCGGGACACTGGAAGTATTTCATCACAAGGCCAGCCGGGAAATACGCTCCGTCTGTGGTGCTGTCTGTCTTTCCGGGGCGGAAGACGGAGCAGGCCTTTATCTGGAAGATATTTTGCATAAAGAGGTGGCTCCTGTATGATCAAAGCCTCAGAATTTCAGGAAGCGCTGAAACTGGATTGTCTTGTTTCCTCAACGAATGATACGTGGGATTTCCGCACACCAGATCTGAATCGTCCCGGTATGCAGTTCTGCGGGTTCTACGAGTTTTTTGCCTTTGAACGTCCGCAGGTAATCGGCAAAGTTGAAATGAGTTATCTGGAGAAACAGTCACCGGAAAACAGGCGTCGGATCCTGGAACAGTATTTATCTTACAACATTCCATGTATCGTGATCTGCAGGGACCTTACCCCGCCTCCCGAATTGCTGGAACTCGCTGAAAAACACAGGATCTTTGTCTTCCGCACATCAGCCGTTACCAGCAGGTTTACAGTGGCGGCTATTCACTACCTCAACAGGTGTCTCGCTCCGCATGTTGTACGGCATGGAATCCTGCTCGATGTATACGGAGTCGGTGTCCTGCTTACAGGTAAAAGCGGTGTAGGTAAAAGTGAAGCAGCCCTTGAGCTGATCAAGCGGGGACATCAGCTTGTCGCTGACGATGTTGTGGATATTTGCCGTATTTCCGAAGACCGCCTTATCGGCACATGTCCCGAACGCATCCGGCACCTGATGGAAATCCGAGGCATTGGCGTGATTGATGTGAAGGCCATGTTCGGAATCGGAGCCGTTGCTTTCAGTAAATCCATTGATCTGATCATGGAACTGACTGATTCCTCTGATAATGACCCGAATGAGGAACTTGACCGCATCGGCCTTGAAGACCGTTTTGTGGAGATTCTGAACGTTTCTGTGCCCTGCCAGAAAATCCCGATCAAACCGGGGCGGAATCTGGCAATCATTGTGGAAGTTGCCTCACGCAACTTCAGTCTGAAGCGCGCCGGACTTAATGCAGCGCGCGGACTGACATCTGTTTTCCATGATTCCTGATAAAGGAGGCAATTTTATGGTTCGCATTGGTATTGATGTGGGAGGTACCGGGATCCAGTTTGGCGCGATCGATGAAAACATGAACATCCTGGCCGAAAAATCTATCCCGACTACAACTTCCGTTTCCTTTTCCGAACAGGTAGCCAGAATTGCTGATGCAGTCGTTGCAACAGCTTCAGCGGCCGGTTTTTCTGCTGATCAGATCGATCGGATCGGTGTAGGTATTCCCGGAATTTCTGACCCTGTTACCGGAGATATCGTCAAGTGTCCGAATATGGGCTGGTTCCATGTTCCATTCAGGCAGGAATTCATGAAACACCTGTCTGTTCCTCTTTATATTGAAAATGATGCAAATGTGGCAGCACTTGCTGAAAGTGCAGCCGGAGTAAGCGCCGGAACATCCTCCAGTGTCTTTATTACGATCGGAACAGGTATAGGATCCGGTATTATCCTGAACGGCAGGATCTGGAACGGATTTCACGGGATCGGCGGCGAACTCGGTCATGTTATCTTCGGATTGAACGGAGTACCTTGTACCTGCGGTAATCATGGGTGTCTTGAACGTTATTGCTCAGCCACTGCCCTGATTCGTATGGGACGCGAAGCGGTCGCACTGCAGCCGGATTCTCTGATTCTCAGGTCGGTAGGAAATGATCTGACAAGGATCGAGGCCCGTACTGTCATTGATGCAGCCCGGGAGAACGATCCTGTTGCTGTTGAAGTTTATGGACGCTGGATCAGTCAGCTTGCACAGGCAATTGCCGGTGTTGTAAACCTGCTCGATCCCGAAGTTATTGTACTGGGCGGAGGCGTCAGTAAAGCCGGCGATTTTCTTCTGAATCCCCTGCGCAGTGAATTCAGGAAGTATGTACTGTACAGCGATCAGCCTCTTCCGGATCTGCGTATTGCTGTTCTTGGATCAAAAGCTGGCATCATCGGCGCCTCTATGCTTTGCTGATTGATTCTTTTTCTGCTGCTGATCCATCACTGACCGGAGATAGGAGTGTTCATGTCAGATTTCCTTTTCTCCGTCCGTAAGGACGGAAATGCGCAGCTTGACAGCTATGAAGGAAATAACGCTCATGTTGTTATTCCTTCCCGATATGACGGCAAACCGGTCACAGCCATTGCAGAAAATGCTTTTGCCTGGCAGTCGGGAATAAAGACCGTTGTTATTCCCGATACTGTAACGATACTCGGAGAAGCCGCATTTTCATGGTGCGACAGCCTTGTCACGGTCTCGATTCCCCAAAGTGTCTGTTTTATCGGTGAATGGTGCTTTATCGGCTGTTCTTCCCTGAAAAGTATTACCTTGCCTCCGGCAGTCCGAAAGATCAATTACTCCACTTTTCAGTCCTGCATTTCCCTTACATCCGTTTCCCTTCCCGATACTCTTGATCTGATTGGTCCGGAAGCTTTTTCAGAATGCCGCAGTCTCCGGTTTATTACGCTGCCGGATAACATCCTGGAGATTGGTGAAAACGCCTTTGCCTCATGTGATGCATTATGCTCCATCAACATTCCGGAGCATCTCCAGAAGATCGGAAACGGTGCTTTTTCCGGATGCCTCTCTCTTTCTTCGATTTCAGTTCCGGCAGATCATCCTGTTTTTTTGTCTGACGATAATGTGCTGATCAGTAAAAAAGACCGTCGTCTGATCTTTTATCCTTTTGAAAAGCAGGACCGGGAGTATTGTGTTCCTGACTTTGTTTCCGTAATCGATGAGGAAGCGTTTTCCAACCGTATCCATCTGGAGCATGTTTTTCTTCCGGATTCTGTGCATACCATTGAGCAAAAAGCCTTTTACGGTTGCAGAAAACTGAAAAAGATCAATCTCCCGGGAAGTATTTCCAGGATATCTTCAAGTGCGTTCCATGGTTGTTCATCCCTGTCGGAAATTTCACTTCCCGATTCGATGACAGCTATTGAGTATTCTGTTTTCTATGCCTGTTCCTCACTGACATCAGTCCGGATTCCTGATACAATACGTTTTATCTCTGCCTGTGCTTTCTGCGGTTGCATCAGTCTTTCATCAATCCGTTTGCCTGAAGGTCTCATGGAGATCGGTGAATCCGCTTTTGAAGGTTGCCGTGCCATGCAGGAGGTTGTTCTTCCGTTTTCTCTCAAAGCGCTCGGTCCTCACGCCTTCGGATCATGCTCCATGCTGGATAACGTAACAATCCGCTCCGGTATCCGGGAACTCCCTCCGATGCTTTTTTCCGGATGCGAAAACCTTAACTGCATTACCTTGCCGGATACTCTTGAATGTATCGGAACCGAAGCTTTTTTGAACTGTGTGGATCTTCTTTCCCTGGAAATCCCTCGTTCCGTATCCGTTATCGAACCGGATGCTTTTTCAGGATGCAGTCATCTTATGCTTTTCGTTTGGCCTGATTCTTACGCAAAAGAATATGCACAGGAGAGAGACCTCCTTTTTTCCGAAATGTGATAAAATACTTACATAAAAAAGGACTGCCATCTGAACTGCGTCCCGTCAAGTGGACAGTGAAACAAAAAACAAGACAGGAGCAAGAAAACTCTGGTGACCAACAAAAGTCGCCAGAGTTTTTCTTTGAGAAGGGCATGGCAAATAGCACCCTGCTGTCA